>Ga0207693_10001717_pt1 | contig 19248 bp, 15 predicted proteins | sample LARL81metaG_FD_184347 | JGI IMG/M metagenome (GOLD analysis project Ga0207693, IMG submission 184347) | Corn, switchgrass and miscanthus rhizosphere microbial communities from Kellogg Biological Station, Michigan, USA - LAR L8-1 metaG... | ecosystem: Host-associated > Plants > Roots >...
GCCGGCTGTTTCAACCGCTCCCAGCCCGCATCGTCCAATCCCAGAAATTTGATCGGGCTGGCAAAATTCACCGCGGCAACGTATCCGCCCAATTGCTCGATGTGCGCAGCGGTCCGCTCCGGCACATCGTCCAACCTGCCGCAATATTTCCGAGAGACAGGGCCTATTTGCGACTGAATGCCGTCGGAGGTGTCTCGCGTTTCGTGGATCGAGACCATCAAACCCATTTTGTCAATCGCTGCCCACATCTTATCGACGGCTGCATGCACACCCGCTTCGATCGCCCAAGGATCATTCCTGGCGGCCCCGAGTGCGTCGCGCACATGGTATCCGCTGTGCGACCAATGGACGATGTCGGCTGTTTTTCCGGAGGGCATAAGCGCATCGCGGCCAAAAAACAAATCGGCATCGGTAGCAACCGAAGCCTGCGCCAATCTCAGTTTTCCATTTTTTGCTGCCGCTTCCATTTTCTTTGCGGTTGTCATCGCATAGGTTTCGCCCGTTTCACTGGAAATGCCATCGGGATAATCCGTGCAATAAAATGCTATACCAGTTGGTAAGAACCTCGCGATTTCTGACGTCCACGCCACACTGTAATCCCCAGGCCCACAACTTACGTCCAGGATCACTGTTGGAGCGCTTTGCTTTATTGCTACACCCCTCTGCGCAAAAAGGCTGAACGCCTCGCGCAGCAGAATTGCCTGCAAGATTTTTTGACCATTGCCCGAAGGTTTCAAGAATTCGGCAAAACAGGTATCGTAATCTCGTATATGAGCGGATAATTCGTCGCGATCCCCAAGTTGCATCTTGGTCACTCCGGAAATGACTTGCCCACCGCGCGGTGCTGCGCTTCGATACCGAATTTGGCTAATTCATTCGTTCATGTCCACGGCTCGGAAGGTTCCTGTAGCAGGCCTGACCTTCCCGCCGCAAAGGTTGAGCGCCCGTTGTGGGGTCGAACGCGGACGGCGCCGTCGATATTGATGAGTAGGCGACGTAGGCTGGGTTGGGTTCTTATAGCGGGGGGCGCATGCGGATACGGGAAGGCGAGCGGCTCCAAGCAGGCGCTCACGCCGTGTGAAGGTCTCGTTTGGGTTGCCTTGCTCAGATCGAGATTTGTTGACAATATAGCAATAACCTGCTAGGGTCGGCGGTTGCCAATGAGTCGGGATTATCTTCATGAACATGGCCAATTATCGCGATGTTAGGGTGTGTCGCGTTCCGCCCACGATCCTTCAATCTTCCCGTGGCCGCGAAGCGGAGGAAACGGACAACCGAACCTGATCTGGACCTGATAAAACAGGTGGAACAGGTAGCAACGTTGGTTTTAGAAGGACCGGCCCGGCGCGTTTTGCCATATTCGGAGCACGGGAACCACGGAGCGGTAGTGATTCCTCGTATTGCCGATTTGCCAATGATTAGTTTTGCTGATATTTCGCTGCAAGAACAGCGAAAACAGCTAGTGCTCAGATCCAATCGGATGATTCAGCGGACGCCCCCTCCTCGCTTTCCCGGCGAAAGCCGGGATCCATTTCTGCCGTGGACACCGGCTTCCGCCGGTGAAGCGGGATTGAAACGGAGGGCTTCAGTGCCTGTGCATCGTGCGAATGAATCTGAACACTTGGAGCGGCCGAGGGGGATCGGTTTGCGAAAGGGCAGTCCGGCATGCTGCCGGCCCCCACCCGGCGGTTCCACTGCCGACCCGTTCCTCTGCCAAATTCGGTGAGAGTGATCGCGGAAATCTGGCTTGCTGCCCAGATTTCAAAGTGCGTCGCTACTTCCTCGGAGATTTCGTTGTTGCGCCAGCGCCCGATACGCTACCCTCGCTGATAATTCGGCGCGGAGGTACACCCGCGCGCCGCTGCGGCGGAGTTTTCGAGTAACAGTGATCATCAGCGCGATTCCAAGTGGCGGCGAATTGACCGGATGAGCCAATCACGCCGCTTCTTGATTCGAATGGTCGTGTTCCTGGTGCTGGTGGCTGGATTGGCCGCGTTTCTCGGGCGTTCGCTGATCATCGCGTTCATGGGCAACCCTGCGGTCAATGGCGTCATACTCGGCATCCTTATTGCCGGGATCATTTATATCTTTCGCCAGGTGCTGCTGCTCGATCCTGAGCTCGAGTGGATCGAGGGCTTTCGTAACCACCAATCGGGCGGGGGCGATTCGGCGCCGGGTGGCTCGCCGCCAAGACTGCTCGGGCCGATGGTCAGGATGCTCGAGGCGCAGCAGGGCAGGCGCGTCAGTCTCTCCGCGAGCTCCTTGCAGGCGTTGCTCGACGGGATCGCATCGAGGCTCAACGAAACGCGCGAGACCTCGCGCTACCTGATCGGCGTGCTGATCTTTCTCGGTCTGCTTGGGACCTTTTATGGGTTACTCGAGACGGTGCGTTCGGTGGGGGACGTGATCGGTGCGCTGAACATCGGGGCCAGCGACGTCGCGCGTGCGTTCGCCGATCTCAAATCCGGTTTGGAGTCGCCGCTCCACGGCATGGGAACGGCATTCAGCGCGTCTCTGTTCGGCCTCGCCGGCAGCCTGGTCCTGGGTTTTCTCGACCTGCAGGCTGGCCAGGCTCAGAACCGCTTCTACAACGAATTGGAGGAATCGCTGTCGGCATATACGCGGCTCTCCGCCGGCCCGTTGAGCGACGCCGGCGACGGATCGGTGCCGGCTTATATCCAAGCGTTGCTCGAGCAGACTGCCGACAGTCTGGAGAACCTTCAGCGAATCCTGGCACGTGGCGAGGAGAGCCGGATCGGCGCCAATGCCACGCTCGCCAGCCTGACCGATCGTCTTGGCGTCCTCGGGGAGCAGATGAAGGCCGGCCAGATCCTGATGGTGCGGCTCGCCGAAAATCAGTTGGAACTGAAGCCCTCTCTTGCCCGGCTTGCCGAGGCCGTCGAGAACTCGCTCGGTCACGACGACGTGCTGCGCAACCATCTGCGCAACATCGAGGCCTATGTCGCGCGGCTCAGCGAAGACGTGGTCCAGGGGCGGGAGCAGAGCGTGCACGACCTACGTGGCGACATCCGGATCGTTGCCCGCACTATCGCCGCCCTGGCCGAGGACGCCCGGCGCTGACGACACGGCTAACCCATGGCGATAGCCCCCCGTAGCTCCCGCCGCTCCAGCATCGACATCTGGCCAGGGTTCGTCGACGCGCTGGCGCAGTTGTTGATGGTAATCATCTTCATTCTGCTGGTTTTCACCGCCGGACAGTTCTACCTCGGGGTCGCTCTGTCCGGGCGCGACCAAGCCTTGCAGAAACTCCAACAGCAGGTCGACGACCTGGCGAGCCTGCTCGCCGTCGAGCGGCGTTCGAACGAGGAGCTGCGTTCCGGCACGCTCGATCTGTCCTCGCAGCTCAAGAGCGCCCTCGCCGAGCGCGATCAGTTGACCGGCAAGCTGCGGGACGCCGACGCGATCGTCAGCGCCGACAAGGAGAAGATCGAGCTGCAGCTGCGCGAGATCGAAAGCCTGCGGCGCGACCTCGAAGCTTTGAAAACCGTCAGAGCCGACCTCGAGGCCAAGGTAGCCTCCCTGGCACAACAGCAGGAAACGGCGGCGGCCGTGCGCGACCGCTCGAAGGAGCTCGAAGCTCAGCTTGCCTCCGAGCAGGAAAAAACCTCGCTGGCGCAAAAGGAGATCGACTCTCGGGACGTCCGCCTGCGCGAGCTCGGCAGCCGTGCTGCGGGGGCGGAGCAGGCGCTCGGCGCGGAAAAGGAAATCAGCCGGCAGGCGCTGGCCCGGGTCGACGAGTTGAATGCCCAGATTGCCACGTTGCGCGACCAGCTTTCGCGCATCGCCGCCGCGCTCGATGCCTCCGAAGCCAAAGTCAAGGACCAGCAAGGACAGATCGTCGAACTCGGCAAGCGCCTCAATCTGGCTCTCGTCAACAAGGTCGAGGAGCTCGCCCGCTATCGTTCGGAGTTCTTCGGCCGGCTGCGTGAAATCCTCGGTGATCGGGCGGATATCCGGATTGTCGGCGACCGCTTCGTGTTCCAGTCGGAGGTCCTGTTCGCGCCGGGAAGCGCCGACCTCGGCGATGATGCGAAAAAACAGCTCGCGCCGGTGATCGGAGCCCTAAAGGATATCGCCGCCAAGATTCCGCCGGATCTCAACTGGATATTACGAGTGGACGGGCATACCGACCACCGTCCGATCAGCAGTTCCCAGTTTCCTTCGAACTGGGAACTATCTACCGCCCGCGCGATATCCGTGGTGCGCTATGCGATAGAAGAAGGAGTACCCGCGACCCGGCTCGCGGCAGCCGGTTTTGCGGACAAGCAACCTCTCGACTCGCGCAATACGGAGGATGCTTACCGCCGCAATCGGCGTATCGAGCTCAAGCTGACAGAGCGGTAGACCTGACTTTGGGCTTGGCACGGCATTTGCGCCCGATCCAAGCCGGACCGATGCTGAGTTTGTGAAGGGAGACATGTCAGTCATGCGCATTCTGCTCGTCGTCGTTGCCCTGACCGTGTCTGTTGCACTTCCGCGAGCCTCGTGGGCGCAAGATCCCAATCGGGCTCAACTCATCGAAAGAGTTGCCGAACCGTCTCTTGCGAGCACGCTGCCGAAATTACTTCGAACGCTCGGGGTCGAAATAATGCCGAGCGCGCATGCGGCGGAATGCACGAGGGAGGGGGAAACGTGCACATCGAATGAGCAATGCTGCCCGGGTCTCGAGTGCAGCGGTGGACCGCCAACAACTTGCGTAGAAGAGGACTGAACGTCTGTGCCGAATTAGTCTAACGCCGGGGTCCCACGGCGCGGATCCGCCTTACGGTTTTTAGCCACATTCGCCGGGCCTCTTCAGACCACTCTTGTCAGATCTCCGCGAACCGCCTATCCGCTCGATTGTGGCCGAACTCGCGCCTGCCGGAAGAACCGAGCGCACCCGTGCGGAGGTGGAGCAGGTGCTCCCCGCCGAGCGGCGGCTGCGCGACAGCGAATTGTTCCTGCTCGCACTCGCCCTGGCCGCCGGCGCGGTTGCCGGGGTCGGGGTGGTTCTGATCGATCTGCTGCTCGCTCTTCTGCGCTGGTTCGCTTTCGGAATCGGGTTTGACGGACATCTGAGCGACATCGATCTCGGTCCGGCACGGGTCGTATTGATGCCGGTTCTTGGTGGGCTGCTAGTCGGCGCCAGTGCGGTGGTGCTGCGGTGGTGGCGACCGCGGGAGGTTGTCGACGCCATCGAGGCTAACGCCCTACTCGGCGGGCGGATGTCCGTCTCCGACAGCCTTGGTTTGGTTGCCGCGACCCTACTGTCCGGCGGGTTCGGTGCCTCTGTCGGAACGGAGGCGGCCTACACTCAGCTGGGCGCGGCTCTCGCATCGAGGCTCGGCAGATCGGTCGAACTGCGCCGCGACGATATCCGTACCCTCGTCGGATGCGGCGCGGCCGGTGCGATAGCAGCCGCGTTCAATGCACCTCTCACCGGCGCGTTCTACGCCTTCGAGCTGATCATCGGCAGCTATACGCTGCAAACTTTGGCGCCGGTCGGCATTGCAGCACTTACCGGAGCGTTAGTCGTCCGCGGTCTCGCAGGCTCGACTCCGATATTTGTCATTTGGCACCAAATTACTATTTCCGCCTCCGACTACCCTGCATTCTTTTGTCTTGGCTTGGCCGCGGCCGGGCTCGGCATCCTGGTCATGAAAGGCGTGACCTCGACCGAAGCGTTGTTTCGCTCACTCGCCGTGCCGCGTTGGGCACGGCCGGCGATCGGCGGTCTCCTTGTCGGGGCCGTTGCGCTGGCCTTCCCGCAAATTCTCGGCAGCGGGCATGGCGGGATCATGCGGGTCCTTCATTCGAGCTTCGATCTGCCGCTTCTTGCCGGGCTGATCGTCGCGAAGATTGTCGCTTCGGCCGTGTCGATCGGAGCCGGGTTTCGCGGTGGGCTATTCAGCACCTCGCTGTTCCTTGGAAGTCTCTTCGGCAGCTTGATCGGGGCGGGATTGGCGCGGTTTGGCCCTCAGCTGGGCGCCGATCCTTTGGTCTACGCGATGGTCGGCATGGGCGCGGTGGCCGCCGCGATTGTCGGCGCGCCGATCACGATGATCATGATCGTGCTCGAGACCACCGGCGACTTCTCGGCGATGATCGGCGTGATGGTCGGGGTTGTCACCGCGGCCATCGCAGTACGCCATTGGTTCGGCTACTCCTTCGCGACATGGCGTTTCCACTTGCGCGGACTGAGCATACGCAGCCCCGAGGACGTAGGATGGATCAACGAGGTGTTGGTCGGACCGATGATGCGGCGCGATCCGGCGGTCATCGCCGCCGAGCTGCCCGTCGACGGCCTGCGCCAGCGATTTCCTCCCGGCAGCACCAGGCAAGTCTTCGTAGTCGATGGCCGCGGCGGGCTCTGCGGCATCATCGATCCTGGCGACTCAAGCGTGACGAACCAAGCGGAGACGGTCAAGACGGTGGGAGAGCTGGTCTCGCAGCCAGCCCCATTCCTGCTGCCGAGCGACAATTTGCGCACCGCGCTCGATCGGTTCAGCCAGGCGGCGCAGGAGACTCTTCCGGTCATCGATAATCCGAAGGATCGCCGGATTATCGGTTATATGACCGAAGCTTATGCTTTACGCCGTTATGCCCACGAGCTCGAGCGCCATCGCGGTGGGCGGCAAGATGACGCGGGGATTTTCAGCCCAGCTTCCGGCGACATGCCAAGCGGGCCCAAGCAACCATAAAAAGATGAAGAAATTTCGCATGCCTGCGCTAGAATGGGTGCAACGCTATCGAGCCGGGCGAGGTTTCAGCCGATGCTCGCCTTTGAGAGCGGAAGACGACCCTAACGTGGGCTATGGCGGCGGCCGCATGGCCCTGCGCGTCATGATCGGAGCGGCTGGTCAGAATTCTGAGCCAGAATTGGTGACGACGGCGGCGCGCAAGCGGGCGTCAGACGAGGAGTAGAGGGATGGCAGACGTCGTAGTCCGTGACCTTCGCGTACCCGCGCGGAGAGGACAGCTTTCGCTCCAAAAATTTGCGCGCCGCAAGTCGACGATCGCGTTCTTGATGGCGCTCCCTCTGATCGTGATTATCGCTTGCCTGGTGATTTACCCGGCATTCTATTCGATCCACTTGGCGACATTAAACAAGTCGATGACGAAGTTCGTCGGCTTCGGCAATTTCGAGTTCCTGTTCAGGCGTAGTACGTTCTGGATGGTGGTCGAGCAATCACTGCTGTTCGCGATCACCGCCGTAATCTTCAAGGCGGTGGTCGGCTTTATCGTCGCTCATTTCGTGCACAACCTGCCGGCGCAAGGTCAGCGCAAATGGCGCGGCATGCTGCTGATCCCGTGGGTCATCCCGCCGGCGATGAGCACGCTCGCCTGGCTGTGGCTGTTCGATCCATCCTACAGCGCGTTTAACTGGGTCTTCGCCCATCTCGGTATCTCGCCGGTGGCGTGGCTCGGCAATCCCTATTGGGCGCGTTTTTGCGTGATCCTGGTCAATGTCTGGGTCGGATCGCCATTCTTCATGATCATGTATCTCGCCGCACTCAAATCGGTGCCCGAACAGTTGCATGAGGCCGCGGCGATCGACGGCGCCAATTGGCTTCAGAAGATCTGGTACATAAACCTGCCGATGATGCGCAACATCATCCAGATCACGGCCCTGTTCTCGCTGATCGTCACCTTCGCTAATTTTGATATCGTCAAGATTCTAACCAATGGCGGCCCGGTCGATCAGACCCATGTCTTTGCCACCTGGGCGTTTACCTTGGCGATCTGGGGCAATGACATCCCGCTCGGCGCGTCGGTATCGCTGTTCATGGCCCCGATCCTGGCAATCGCGGCCTTCTTCATCTTGCGCAATGTGCGCCGCCGCGGGAACGAGGCATGACAATGACGACGGCAACGGCACAAGCGACAGCCGGCCAACTCGGCGGAGTCCGCTACGGCAGCATCTCGCGCGGTCGCCGCCGAGCGCTGTTCTGGTCCTATTTCTTCCTGATCCTGTTCGTGATCTTCTTTTTGACCCCGCCGGTCTACATGTTCATTACGTCGCTCAAATCGAGCGCCGAAATCTCGGCGGCGACGAACCCATGGTGGGTCTACCATCCTACACTCGCGAACTATATCGACCTGCTCACTCAGAACCAATTCCTGATATTCTTCCGCAACTCCGCGATTGTATCGATCTGTGTGGTGTCGATCACGATGGTGGTCAGCATTTTCGCCGCGTTTGCTTTGGCACGAATGCGGTTCTGGGGTTCGGCGACTTTGGCGACCGGCGTGTTTCTAACCTACCTAATACCGGAATCGCTGCTGTTCATCCCTTTGTTCAAAACATTCGCTTACATCCATGACAAGACCGGGATCGAACTCATCAACCATTGGTGGGTGCTGATCATTCTCTATCCGACCTTGACGGTCCCCTTCGCGACATGGCTGATGATCGGCTATTTCTCCAGCATACCGAAGGAGTTGGACGAGGCGGCACTGATCGACGGCGCCGGCTATATTCAGATGCTGATGCGTATCTTCATCCCGGTGGCGATCCCCGGGATTATCGCTGCGATGATTTTCACCTTCACTGTCTCGTGGGCGAATTTCCTCTATCCGCTCGCATTCACGACATCGGCCGACCAGCTCGTTCTGCCGGTAGGGATCGTGACAACCCTGATCCGCGGCGACGTCTACGCCTGGGGGCAGATCATGACCGGCGCATTGCTCGGGGCTGCACCGCCTCTGATCATCTATGCGTTTTTGATGGACTACTACATCTCCGGCCTGACCGCCGGCGCTACGAAAGGGTAACAGATGGCGCAAGTCGCGCTCCGCAAGATCGTCAAGACGTTCGATCGTACCCCTGCGGTCCAGGGGATCGACCTGGACATCTCCGACCGAGAGTTCATCGTGCTGGTCGGACCGTCCGGCTGCGGCAAGAGCACGACCTTGCGCATGATCGCAGGGCTCGAGGAAGCGACCTCGGGTGAGATCTATATCGGGGACCAACTGGTCAATGATGTGCCGCCCAAGGACCGGGACATCGCGATGGTGTTCCAGAACTACGCGCTCTACCCGCACATGACCGTGTTCGAGAACATGTCCTTCGGGCTGCGGTTGAAGAAGTTCCCGAAGCCGGAGATCCGGGAGCGCGTCCAGGCCGCCGCCCGCATTCTCGACATAACCGACCTTCTCGACCGGCGGCCGAAACAGCTGTCCGGCGGGCAGCGCCAGCGCGTCGCAATGGGCCGGGCGATCGTCCGCAACCCCAAGGTCTTCCTGTTCGACGAACCGCTCTCGAACCTTGATGCGAAATTGCGCGTGCAGATGCGCACCGAGATCAAGAAAATCCATCAGACGGTCACGACCACCACAGTCTATGTCACGCACGACCAGGTCGAGGCGATGACCTTGGCCGATCGCGTCGTTATCATGAACGGCGGACGGATCGACCAGATTGGCACGCCTCACGAGGTTTACCACAGCCCGCAAACGCAATTCGTTGCCGGGTTCATCGGCTCGCCGACAATGAACTTCCTGCCCTGCCGCCTGGTCCAGAACGGCAGCGGGCTCACCGTTCGGCTTTCGGACTGGCTCTCTTTTCCGGTGCCGTCTTCGCGGGAGGCGCGGTACCGCCCGCGGGTCGGCCACGAACTGATCTTCGGACTTCGTCCCGAGCATTTCAGGGAAGGGCGCGGTGAAGTGCCGCCCGGCTCGGCCGCCTTCGAGGCGCGGCTCGACGTGGTTGAGCCGATGGGCATGGAGACGATGGTTTATTTCGTCGTCGACGGCGTCGAGGTCTGCGGTCGGGTCGACCCCGTCGCTGCCGGCAACGTGGGCGAGCCGATGCGGCTCATCGCCGACCTCAATCAAATGCACCTGATCGATCCACGCACCGAATTGGTGATCTGAAGCATAGGCGGGTTCAACTGTCTCTTGACGAATCCACATGATTGCGTTATTATCAAGAGACGAGAGAGAGGGACGAGAATGCCGTTGCCTGGCCTCCCTGGCTGATAATTTGCTGCAAAAACAGCAAAAGCAGCCAGGCCCGACAGCGCGGTTCGCGGTCTCTCGGTTGCGGTTTTCGGGTGAGGAGCGACAGCACGACACAATTGACGGTTCGTGACAAAGTCGTCGTCACCAGGGCGGCCCGCGGGATCGGGCAGGAATTCGCACGAAGCCTGGCGGCGGCGGGAGCGTTTGTCGTTGCCGCGGACGTGAACGATTGCGCGGCGACGTTGGATCTCATGGAGGCCGAGAGCGGGAAGGCGGTCGGCGTCACGCTCGACGTCAGAAGCGCCGGCTCCGCTTCGGACATGATAGGCGCCGCCACTCGGGCGTTCGGGTGATCGGCCTGACACGGGGGCTCGCGCGCGAGCTCGGGCGGGACGGGATCCGCGTCAACGCCCTCGCACCCAGTGCGGTGTTGACGGAAGGCACACGGGAGTTCTTTGGCGAGAAGGCCGGCCGTGCGCTCGAGGTCATCAAGGCCGGCCAGTCGATCCAGTACAACCTGACCCCACCCGACCTCGTCGGCGCGGTCACTTGGTTGGTTTCGGATGCGAGCCGGCTTCGTAACCGCTCAGACGATCGCTATCGATGGCGGCACGGTGATGCTCTGACCGCGTGGGGGTCGGATGAAGCTCGCTGGAGGTTGCGTTTGTCAGCGGAGCCGGTCGGGCGATTTCGCTGGCCCTCATCAGGCCGATGCAGGGGTCGTCTGCTACGATATCGATGCGGTTTCGGCGGAAGAAACCGCGCGTCTCGCCCGAGAAGCCGGGGTCGGGCAATTGCCCGCCATTGCGACGTTCCGTAGAGGTTGGGACCGAAGCAGCTGCATCACCAGCGATTTCCTCATCGATGGCGGTTATACGGCCGCCTAACGGCCTTCGTGGTTCAGGCTGTCAGCAGTTGCTCCACCCGCTGGGTAGCGGTCGTCTCGTCGATCCGCTCGACGGCAGCAAACTCTCGCACCAAGCGATCGAGGGCCGCTTGATAGATCTGTCGCTCGCTGTAGGATTGCTCGGGCTGGCCGGTGTTGCGATAAAGGTCGCGAACCACTTCGGCAATGGACCCAGGATCGCCGGAGGCGATCTTTGCCTGGTACTCCTGGGCGCGCCGGCTCCACATCGTGCGCTTGGCACGCGATCGGCCGCGCAATTTGGTGAGAGCCGTATCCATTTCCTTGTGACTTGACAACCGGCGCAGCCCGGACACCTTAGCCTTGGCGAGCGGCACACGCAAGGTCATGCGATCCTTGTCGAAATGCACCACGAACACACTGAGCGTATCGCCGGCGATCTCCTGAGTCTCAATGCCGACGATCTTGCCGACCCCGTGGGTCGGGTAGACGACGAGGTCACCGGTGTCAAATGGCAGCTTCTCGGAATTCATATCCGTCTCTCACAATCGACCCACTAGGCGCTGCGGGACGCTTCAGTTGGTCGCTGGACTGGGCGACGGTCACACCCGCAACTCGATAAGAGCGCGGCACGCACGGTCAAACGCAACAGCAGCAAGAGAAGGATACCATGAAAATACGCCGCGATGCCAGCCGGCGAGCGCATATCCGCTCCGCAAATCCGCGGACGCGTGGTCTTCGCGACGCTATGCCGCGTTCAGCTTCCGCCAGGTTTGGAGCTGAAGTACTTCTCGTATTTGTCAGGGACATCCTTGAAATCATCGGCATCGGCCGGATAGGCCTTCTTTCGTGTAATATTCGGCCAAGCCGCCGCGTATTCGCGGTTGAGTTCGAGCCATCGCTCGGCAGGCGGCTCGCTGTCCGGAATGATCGCTTCTACCGGGCATTCCGGCTCACACACGCCGCAATCGATGCATTCGTCGGGATGGATCACCAACATGTTCTCCCCCTCGTAGAAGCAGTCGACAGGGCAGACCTCTACGCAATCCATATATTTGCAACGGATGCAGGCTTCGGTGACAACATAGGTCATGGTCTTCGATTGCTCTCCTCAACTTGCGGCATCCGCGCCTCGGACGGATTAAGTCGTCTGGTCGAGACCTAGCCGTTTGAGTACGCGCTGGCGCGCCATGCCGCGCTCACGGTCGGGGACATAGATAAGTCCGCCGACGCGGCGCAACAGGCTGTCCTCGTACTCGTCGAGCACCCGATCCGCATATGCAACCTCCCACAGCATCTCGATGAGCCCTACGCGCTCATCCAACGATAGCCGCTGGTTGATGATCCTGGTGAAGTGAAACAGTTCAGCTGATTCGGAGGCTGCCGTCTTTCCCGCGTTGAGCAATGCGTCCGCATCCGACCGAGACAGATTGAAGCGGCTCTCCAGCAGTCGCGCGATGACCGAGCGCTCCGCCTCGTCAAACCGGTCGTCGCTGTAAGCCACTTCGATCAGCAACGCGGTCAGCGCAACCTGCAATGCATCTTGCCGACTGCCAACGTCCTCCCGGCGATCCGGCCGAGCACCACTGATCCACGCCCGGATGCTGTCGATCATCGCCTTGCCTAACATGTGGGGTCGCCTCGGGGCAACCCCATGCGGTTTGGGGTTTTCCCGACACTTTCGGAGTCGATGGCGCGAATAGGAAATTACCTGTCGCGCCGCCCGTTATCGACGAGCTGTCCCGAAACCGATTGCGGAACCACTGTGGCAAAGCGCGGCGACATTATCGTTCTTCATTTCGCGGGTCAGATGCCGCTGGCCGGCATCGGCTGGCAAGCGATGCACTACCTCGTTGGGCTCGAGCAGCTCGGGTACCGGTGCTGGTATGTCGAGGACGGCGGCGCCAATCCTTTCGACCCCCGCGCCAACAGCGTCGTGATGGAGTGCGACTACAATGTTCGTTGCCTAAGTCAGTCGATGGAGCGATACGGGTTTGGTCAACGCTGGTCTTATTGGGATGCGATTCACGACGTACATTACGGCCTATCGCGTCGCCGGGTTCGCGCGCTCTTTCGCGAAGCAGCTGCTCTGATCAACCTGTGCGGCGCGACGCGGCTGCGGGAGGAACACCTCGTCTGCCCTGTACGGATCATGATCGATACCGATCCGGTATATGAGCAAATCAAATACGCGACCGCGGACCCAGGGTCACGCGCCTATCTCGAGGCGCACACGCATTTCTTCACCTATGGTGAGAATCTCGGCACGGAGGACTGCCCGGTGCCGTTGTGCGGCATCCCGTGGCGCCCCACCCGCCCCCCCGTGGACATCGCGCTGTGGCCCGAATCGCACGACACGCCGTCCTGCTTCACGACCATCGCCACTTGGGAGAACAAGGGCAAAAATATCGAATACGCCGGTGCGAGCTTTGTCTGGTCGAAGCACGTGAACTTCATCCAATTTCTCGATTTGCCGAGGCGCCGGCCGGACAGCTGCTTCCGCATGGCAATGCTGCCACCCGATGACGGGGTACGCGCGGCGGTCGCTGCCGGCGGCTGGGGCCTAGTCGATCCGCGTCCGATTTCGGCCGACATGCAGTCCTATCGAGATTTCATCGCCCGATCACGCGGCGAGGTGACGGTGGCGAAGGACATCTACGCCCGGCCTAACAGCGGATGGTTCAGTGATCGCAGCGTCTGCTATCTCGCAGCCGGCCGGCCGGTGATAACCATGCGGACGGGGTTCAGCAAACGGTACCCGGTCGGGCGGGGCTTGTTCGAATATTCCAGTCATGAGGAGGCTGTTGCCGGCGTCGACGCGCTCGCCACCGACTACCGAGGTCACAGCCAAGCGGCGCGCGAACTGGCCAGGGAATATTTCGCCCCGGATCGCGTTCTCGCCGCTCTACTGGGAGAGTGCGGCTTGTGAGCCGATCCCCTGCGGCTTGACAGGCGCGCCTACCTGACGTTCAGATGCTACGCCCAACGAGGGAGCTGCGCCGCCGCAAGGCCGCCAACCCCAGCTTAGGCGGTTTCGCGGTGCTGCATTGCGGTGAAAACAGGGCAGCTTCTCGTCCCCTGCCGCTGGCAGCTGTAAGAAGGGTTCTATTAATTCGTTGCGGATCGACTTCGACAGGGACGGCTCACCAGGACCATGGGGATGGGCGTTTTCTCGATTAGTCCTGTCGCGAAGCCTATTGCGGTAGCTCATCCCCCTGACGACGCGCCATGGTTTCCCCGCTGCGATACCGGGCCATGGTGGGACGGGATTTCACTGGCTCTCTTTTTGGCCAGCGTGCTCCTGGTGGTATTGACCTTTCGCGACTATGGCGTCACTTGGGACGAGGACGTTCACAATTGGTACGGAAATTTCGTTCTCGACTACTACTTGTCTCTTTTTGGCGACAAGACCGCTCTGCACTGGCGCGACCTGTATAATTACGGCGCTGTGTTTGACATGGTAGCGGCAGCGCTAAATCGTGCCTCACCAATCGGTGTCTACGAGACCCGACATCTTCTGAACGGCCTTGTCGGAATTCTCGGAGTGATTGGCTGCTGGAAGCTTGCTCGCACGGTGTCGAGCGCCCGTACCGGATTTATCGCCGCTCTATTTTTGATTTCGACCCCGAATTATTACGGGCAGATGTTCAATAACCCAAAGGACATACCGTTCGCGGTCGGCGTTGTCTGGAGCACCTACTACCTGGTCCGAATCGTACCGACGCTGCCCCGGGCTTCCCTAGGGCTGACAACCAAACTCGGCGCGGCGATCGGTATGACGCTGGGGGTGAGGATCGGCGGCCTGTTGCTTATGTGCTACTTGGGTCTCCTCTTGACCCTAGACGTGACATGGCGAGCCGTCGCCGCCCGCCGCATAGGCGCGCTGACCGATGCCGCCCGGGCCAGCTTCTGTCGGGTCCTGATACCGGTTATCCTCGTCGCGTATCCGGTCATGTTGTTGTTTTGGCCTTGGGCGCAGACCGACCCGATCGAGAATCCCTTGCGCGCGCTTGCGTTCTTCTCTCATCAGACTTTCCCGTTTTACACTCTATTCGACGGACAGTTCGTACCGGCAACCGACCTGCCATGGACCTATCTGCCGACTTATATCGCCCTTGCGCTGCCCGAGCTCGTTCTGGTCCTGTTACTCTGCATTCCGATCGCAGCGCTTGTAACCGTCTGGCGCGGGAGCTTCTGCTTACGCCGGGAGCAAGCGCTCGCAGCCTTCGTCGTCGGCATCGGGATCGTTTTTCCGGTGGCTTATGCTATCGCCATCAGGGCTGTGTTGTTCGACGGCATGCGCCATTTCATCTTTGTACTGCCCTTGATCGCCGTTGCCGCCGCAGTAGTAGCCGATCGGGGGCTCGCTTGGTTGACGCGTTTTACGTACCAGAAGCCGATTTGGATTTCGCTGGCTCTGTACGGTTCCGCGCATGTTTCGATTATGGCTATGCTGCATCCTGATCAATATGTCTACTACAATGCCTTTGTCGGCGGAGTGGAGGGCGCGCAGCACAAGTTCAAGCTCGATTATTGGGCCAATTCCTATGCCGAAGCGGTACAAGGGCTCGAAGATTACCTGCGCACCGAGTATGGCGCAGATTTTGAAGAACGTGAATTTACCGTCGCGGTATGCGGGCCGCCGATCTCGGCGGGCTATTATTTCCCGTCGAATTTTCGGTTGGTTCGCGATCGCGCCCGTGCCGAATTTTTTATCGCCTTCACCAAGGATAACTGCGACCGATCGCTGCCCGGCAGACCGGTTTATCGGGTCGAGAGGATGGGCGCCCTGCTTTCGCTGGTGCTGGATCGCCGCGATCTCGTCGTCGAGCAACCGGCCGCCAAGCAGGCCTTGGCAGCATCGCCGTTGAAGTCGATCCGCGGATCGGGGATGCCGTTAAACTTTGGCCCCCGGCCGTAGAAAGGATCTCCGTGAGACCCTGCGAGTACGACGAACTCGACCGCGTCGAAGACCGGATGTGGTGGTTCGCTGCCATGCACGCAAACCTGATCATGGCGACGCAGCGATCCACGCTCGACACGCTCGATCTGCCCATACTCGATGCCGGTTGCGGAACCGGAGGGTTTCTTACGCGGTTGGCGGGGATCTCTTGCAACAGACCCACAATCGGGTTGGATCTCGACCTCCGGGCTTGTACCCGCGCGGCGATCAAGACCGCCCAGCCGATATGTGCGGGCTCGGTCAACGACCTGCCGTTCGCCGATGATGTTCTTGGCCTTATTTTCAGCGCTGATGTCCTGTGTCATGAGGGGGTCAACGAACGTCGCGCCCTGCAGCAATTCCACCGGTGTCTGACCCGCAACGGTTGGCTCATCCTCAACCTGCCGGCTTACCAATGGATGCTGTCGCAGCACGACGTGGCCGTGAGCAACATTCGGCGTTATACCGCGACGGGTCTTCGCCGTCTGTTGGAGGCGGTTGGGTTCCATCCGGTTTACGTCACCTATTGGAATTCGATGCTATTTCCGCTGATGGTGATCACGCGCAAGCTTATTCCTGGAGATCACGGCGTGGCCAGCGATGTGAAGCTTTACTCTCGTCCGGTCGAAATCTTTTGCCGCGCGGCGACCGCGTTCGAAGCCGCATTGCTGCGCTGGGGTGTCAGATTTCCCTACGGTGGCTCAATTCTCGCCACCGCAGTAAAGGAAGGCGACGGTCGTGACTGAAAAGGCACAAACGACATCGGGGTGCGACACGCGCCGACTGGTGCTCTCGATCGTGGTTCCGGTTTACAATGGAGCCGACAGCATCGCCGAATTGGTTAGTACGCTGGAAGAACTGCCGATAGAGGGAGGACACGAAATCATACTCGTCAATGACGGCAGTCCCGACCGCAGCCTTGAAGTGTGCAGGGCTCTCGTCGACAGGGCCCGAGTGCCGATCACATTAATCGATCTCGCACGAAACTACGGCGAGCACAACGCCGTGATGACAGGCCTGCGCCACGCAAACGGCGCGTATGTAATTACAATGGATGACGATTTGCAGAACCCGCCGGAAGAGCTCGCGCGACTACTCGCCTATGCTCAGCGCAGCGGAAAAGAGGTGATCTATACTTATTACGACGAGAAGAAACACGCGATATGGCGGAACCTTGGGAGCCGCTTTACGAACCGGGTCGCCGATTTCGTACTCGAAAAACCGAGGGGCCTCTACCTCTCCAGCTTCCGCTGTATGAGCGCCTTCGTGGTTCACGAGATCACCCGCTACGACGGGCCATTCCCCTATGTCGACGGGCTGATCCTGCAGGTGACCCGCGACATCGACCACTTGACGGTGCGGCATCTGCCGCGCGCGGCAGGGCGGAGCAATTATACCGTGCGTCGGCTTCTGCGGTTGTGGACGAGCATGTTCGTCAATTTTTCGGTTATGCCGCTGCGCGTCAGCACGATAACGGGCTTTGTCTTGAGCGGTATAGGAGCCGTTGGCGGCGCGATGGTCATCGCCGAGGCGGTGACTTCATCCCCACCCGCCGGCTGGGCTTCGTTGATGGCGGCAGTGTTGCTGCTTTCGGGCGTGCAGCTGGTAATTCTCGGCATTATCGGCGAGTATCTCGGCCGGCTCTATTTGACTGCCAACAGAAAGCCTCAATCGGTCATTAGGGAAGTGCGTCGCAGCCAATCCCCACGCATCACCGAGGCAAGGTCATCAGTCCGGCTCCGCGAGAGCGCAGGAACATGATGTCAATTTATTATACTAGCCTGGTGGCGGCGATATTGCTCGGCATTGCGGGGCAGATCGCACTGAAATCGGCGGCTGAAGGATCGGCGACAGTCGGCGCGCAGTTTCTCAATCCGCTGACGATAGTCGGGCTCGCAGTTTATATTATCGCTGCGCTCTGCTATATTCTGGCTCTCAAGAAGATACCTGTCTCGACCGCATTTCCGTCGGTTGCGGCGAGCTACGCAGTTGTAGCGGTGTTCGGCCATGTGCTGTGGAACGAGCCTCTCGGGTGGCCACAGCTGACTGGCATCGTGCTGATCGGCGGGGGCGTGCTCTTGATCCATCACCACTAGCGCCCGGCCTTACCTGAAGAAACCGCGAATTTCGGCGATAACGCGATCTATCGCCTCGTCGGAAAGCTGCGGATAGATTGGCAGGCTCAAAATTTGCGGTGCGGCGCGCTCGGTCACACCGAGCCCTGACGGACCACAGGGGAGACGCCTGACATAGGCCGGCTGTTGATGGACCGGAACCGGATAGTGGATACCACTCCCGATCCCGGCCGCGCGCAATTTCTGCCGTAACGCGTCGCGCTTGGCGAGCCGGATCACATATTGATGAAACACGTGTGACGTCTGCGGCGAGCGCGCCGGGAGTAGCAGGGGCAAGCCGCTGAGACCCGCGTCGTAACGGTTTGCAATGGCTTGCCGTCGCGCATTGTAAGCCGCCAGGGACCCGAGCTTGACCCCGAGGATCGCTGCCTGAATGGGATCGAGACGCGAATTGATGCCAACGCGTGCACTGACATAGCGCTCGCACCAGCCGTACTCCCGAATTTCGCGCAGTGCTGCAGCGATCGCAGAATCGTTGGTAACGACCATACCGCCATCGCCGAGCGCACCGAGGTTCTTTGTCGGATAGAAGCTGAAGCAAGCAATATCCCCGAACGAACCGACTGCCGTGCCGCGATAGAGCGCGCCATGGCTCTGCGCACAATCCTCGATCAGCCGTAATCCATACGCCCGGGCGATCTCGGTGAGAGCCGATAGTTCCGCGGGCTGTCCGTAAATATGCACCGGCAGGACCGCCGCCGGCCGGCCGGCTGGCGGCGACTTCAAGGCGCTCGAGAGTTCGCCGGGAGCCATCGTGTATGTGCCTGGCGCCACATCGATCAGTACCGGCGTCGCGCCAGCCCGCTCGATCGCAGCAATGGTCGCGACCGCAGTGTGGGACACGGTGAAGACCAAGTCCCCCGAGCCGATCTCGCAGGCGCGCAATGCGATCTCGATGGCATCCGTCCCGTTGCCGACGCCGACCGCGTGCGTAACCCCCACGAAGTCCGCAAAGGCGGCCTCAAACGCCTCGACCTCTCTGCCGAGAATATACACGCCGCCATCGAGAACGCGGGCGATGGCGGTGTCGATCACGGTCCGTTCCGCGAGGTACCCAGCTCGCGGGTCTGTCTGCGGGATGACAACGTCCGGCCGGTTGATTGTCATTGGCTCTCAGATATAGCTCGCCAGACGGCTGCGGTAATATTCGAGGGAACGACACAGACCCTCAGCGATACCTATCCGGGGCCGCCACCCGGATAGAGACCGGAAACGGTCGTCGTCGATCAGGAAATCACCGACATCAATGCGCTTGCGTTCCGGTGGAAACTCCCGGATGTCATATCTCCCACCGCCATTCGCTTTGATGATCGCTTCCGCCAGGTGCGCCAGGCTGACCGGAT
>Ga0207693_10001720_pt1 | contig 19243 bp, 15 predicted proteins | sample LARL81metaG_FD_184347 | JGI IMG/M metagenome (GOLD analysis project Ga0207693, IMG submission 184347) | Corn, switchgrass and miscanthus rhizosphere microbial communities from Kellogg Biological Station, Michigan, USA - LAR L8-1 metaG... | ecosystem: Host-associated > Plants > Roots >...
GGAAGCAGTTCGAACCTCCCTTCGCGCTGGGTGTGTTCGGCGACTGGGGCGCAGGCAAGACCTTTTTCTTACGGCGCATCCACAATGCCATCGAGACGCTGAAACGAGACGCTAGCGGAACGACCACTTCACCCTTTCTCAAGGAAGTGGTTCAGATCCGCTTCAACGCCTGGCATTACTCGGAGACCAATCTTTGGGCGAGTCTCGTTGACCACATTTTCAGCGAACTGGATCGCGCCCTGCGGGCCGGCCCCGACGAAGGCGAAGCGCAACTGATCGAGAAGCTGACAACGGCGCGTGAGATTGTTCTGGATGCTGCCGAAACACTGGTCGAACAGCGTGGCAAACAACGCAAAGCGGCCGAGCATTTGGTGCAGCTACGCCACGAATTGGAGAGGGCCCGCGCCGAAGCGCGGCCGACGGTCGAAGATTTCTGGACGGGAGTGCAGGCGCTGTACGAAGACGACTTCGCGGCCGTTAAAACCGAGCTGACAACGGTCACCCGCGAATTGGGACTCGATGGCGTGGCCAAGAGTGCCCGGCTGCTCGACGACGAGTTAGGAGAACTTAAGACGTCTTCGGGTCGCACGCGATTGTGGATGAGTGCAATGCTGACACGCGGAACCAACGCTGGCTATCTCTTGGCTGCCGCAGTTTTGGTCATCGTCATACCGTTTGTCCTAACCTGGCTGAGGGACAATTTGGCGGATTGGGTGCACAATCCCCGCCTTCATGACGCAAATGTCGGGGTGATGTCTATCGGGACAGCTCTGATTGGATTTCTCGGCTTGCTGTCGCATGCCGCTCGCGCGGTTCGTAGCAGTATGCAGCGCCTTCAGAGCTTTGGTGACCGGCTGGCGGTGTGTCTTGCCAAACAGACACGGCGGCAGGAGGAGCAGGTAGAACAGGCAGAGCAGGCGCAAGCCGAGCAGCTGGGAGCGATAAAAGATGCCGAAGCCTCTCTGGCCATTGCCAACAACAAGATTGCCGAAGCCACGCAGGCCTACGTCAATGGCTCAGGTCAAGGTCGCCTGCTGCGCTTTGTGCGCGACCGCAATGGCCAAGCAACCTATGCCCAACATCTCAGCCTGATCGCAACGGTGCGGCGCGACTTTGAAGAGCTCGCGGCAATTCTCACCAAGGACATAGACGTCGAAATCGATGTGACGAAACAACGGCAGGCCGCACATCAAAAACGCTGCCGCGAGCTCATTAAAGCAGCAGGGCCTCTTTTGAACGACGCTGAGAAGAAAGATTTGGAGGAAGCGGTCTCGGCACCCAGTGTTCCGCAATCACCTTCCATCCGACGCATCATCCTCTACATTGATGATCTCGACCGCTGTCCACCCGACAAGGTTGCAGCCGTCTTGCAAGCTGTGCATTTGCTTTTGACCTTTCCGCTCTTTGTCGTGATCGTTGCAGTCGACGCAAGGTGGGTGGGACGCGCCTTGGAGCGACACTTCTCTACATTGCTTGACTCTTTGGACTCCGGCGAAACGCGCAAGGCTGCAACGGCACAGGACTACATGGAGAAAATCTTCCAGCTGCCCTATTGGATGCGGCCAATGCAGGGGACGGCGAGCAGCGATTTCCTGGCCGATCGCATGGGGCCAATTGAGGCCGTGCCAGCGGTAGAGGTTCGGCTTGAACCCGATGTGAGCGCGCCGCGCGAACTCGAATCAAACCTGACTCGTCAACAGCCGGGTGCGGAGTCCGATGTCGGACCTGTGTCCACGCCAGAAGCCCAGTCGACCGAGCCCGTGTCCTTTACGGCGGCAGAGGCGGCCTTCATCACATTGCTCGCGCCCTACGCAGCGAACTCTCCACGCCGTGGCCTGAGATTCTTGAACGCGTACCGCATCGTAAAGGCCAGCCTCGATGCTCAGGCCCTTGGCGTGCTTCGGCACCGTGGTGGATATCGGGCCCTCATGTTCCAACTGGCGATTGGAACCGGCTGTGGTTCGCTTGAGAAGCCTTGGTTTGACTACCTGAGCGTTTCAAAAACGACGGACACGGACAAGTTTCTTGCGGCACTAGCCGAAAAATCCTGGCTCTCCGAACAAGTTCCAGGATCATTCAGCGGACTGCTCGATTGCCTACGACATGGTGCCCTGCCCGGAGAAGACACCAATGTCGTGGACCGCGCGCGGAGCAATCTTGTCGAGCATCTGAAGCTTTATGAGCCGATCGCGCGCCGCTTCAGTTTCACTGGTTAGGCTTGTTCAGAGAGGGCGCCGCCGCACATGCCGACCGCCAAGGGTCGGCGCAATGTTGGCCTCGTCGTCATCGCCGTCCGGGATCGTCATGTCCATGAACAAGGCACGATAAATCAGATACAGAGCGTGCGGTGAAACTTGTTTGTGATGCAGCAGAATCGCGGTGTCTCTGCGGAACTCAGGCGTCAGATCAATATGCTCAATCACATCGAGCCGCTGTGACTTGGGCAAGTGCCGTGTGGCAAATCCCAAACAGAGGCGAAAGCCAAACACAAAACTCGCCTTCTCATTGCCAAAGCGACTGAATTCTCTGCGGGCTCCATTCAGACCGCTTTCCGCCCGATCGTCGATCCGGTTCACAACCATGCGCCGACGCAGCCAGTAGACCAAAAAACCAGCCTGCTTGTAGTGATCGATACCGTTGCCGCCTTCTGTACGGGCGCGATTTATATCGTCGAGCCACAAGTTGCGAGCCTCGAGCAGTCGTTGCTCGGAAAGCGTGACGTCACACCCATGTGCACGAGCCACATTCACAAAAAGTTCGGTGACGGTCCGGAGAAACCATACTTGACCGCTGACCTGTTCGCCGGCTGCAAGCACGTCACCAGATTTCAATCGATCCAAAATGTTGGGGTGATAGATCGAGTATGGAGAGGTCATAGAAAAAAGGCAGCTTAACGCTGCCTTCGCTTCTTGTCGGGGTTGAGCCGGCGCTTGCGCGCTGCAACCAGAGCATCTCCCTCGGGCGTGCCAATTTTGTTTGCTGCGGCTACCTCAGCATCGTCAAAGGGCTCCCAGTCACGATCAAGATGATTGGCGCCCCATGCCGGCACGTAGTCTTTCGGCTTCAATTTCTTGGTGGTCGGTGAGCGGTCCTTGACAATGTGTTTGTCGATCTCGTCCATCTTCGGGCTCCAAAATTTACTCCGTGTACAGACTATCACAATTCGGGTGTGATGGCCGCAAGCGTTGGGGACATCATGTCTCGTCGATCTCGACAGCAGGATCCAATGCTCTTCCGACCTTCTGATTCAGCAAGTTGAACACGCGATACACGCTGGACAGGCGAATTGCGTGCCCCTGCTCTAGGCGACGTAGGGATCGCTCCTTGGGGCCATTATCGCCCAAGAGGGAAACAAGATCGCTAATTTCCAACCCAGCCTTTATGCGATGATTTTGCAGATTTTTGTAGCAGCCAGTGCGTTGCCGTGATCGTTTTTGTCTACGCTTTGCCATTCTTTGACTGTGTGTTGCAGTACTGCGACTTGCTATGTCCAGTTTTGAGACTAACTGCAAGTGCGTGAAGGAAAGTGCCGGTCATTGCCGGTCATTGGCAGAAAATGAATGAGCGTCGAAATAAAATTTCGACGCTGGGTCGGCGCACTCTCCGCTATCCACGTCAGGCACCTCGGAGTGACTGTAAGTGAACACGCAACAACGGCAGCACACAGAGATGAATTCGGGGACTCCGCCTCTACCGAGCGAAAACCCGAGAATCGTGGTGGTCGACCCGGAGGCTCTGCGACCATTCCTGCACGTCGGCCGCGCTCGACAAAATTCGCGTCAGGGGAACGGTGACCATGGGGTTGAGGCCAGACGGCAACAGCACGCGCGGGTCGGTGTGATAGCCGACACAGATCTTGCCCCGTGCATACGCGTACCCCAATTCGAACGCCGCGCCTTCATCGACGGCGCGACCATCCAAATTGACGAGAATGGCGTCGCAGGCCTCGAGCGCAGCAACGTCCTTTCGGAACACACGTACGTAGGCGATGTCGGGGTGCATGCCGTCTGCGATGAGGTTTGGCAACAGATCGCCATCTCGCTGCGGCAGAAAAACGTCGCACCAAGGCTGCATCGCGTTGGCAAGGATCAAGTTCTCGCGTCGCTCCGCCGCCGAAAACAGAGGGCTTGCCAGATAGATTCGCGCGCGCTGCATCAAATCGTCCCTGCCAAGATTTCCTGGAGCCGGGCCTTGAAGTTGAATGGCTTGTAGGGCTCAAAATGGATGATTCGCGCAACGTCCTTCAAGGTCTGTGCAACCGAACAGGCGTCTGCGTCCACAGCACTCTTGTCGTCCACACTCTGTTTATAGATCGCTCTCATCAGATTTTGCTGCGTCTTGAGGTAGGCCATCGCGTCGCCGTTAGGAACGTCCTCGGCGCGCACGCGGCTGCCGCGCTGCAATTGGCGCTCCAGAAGCACGTTCGGGTCGGCAGTAACGAGGATGACTTGGCCGGCGCACAATTTGGCGAAATCGTCGGCGTGAAGGCGCTTGAACAGGGTTGCAAAGCGTTCATTGGCCGTTTGCGTCGGCGCCGCCGTCTTCGTCCGCGGAAAGGCAATGAAATCCAAGGGCGATCGATCGACCACGACCACGCCGACCTTCGTGACGTCGATTTCTCTGTTCTTGGTCCAAACCGCCACTTCCAATTTCTTGTCGATCTCCCGCTGCTCCTCGAGGGTCAGCTCGATCGACGGCTTGTTCATTGTGACCGGCATTTTTCCGGGCCACTCTTCGATGGTCACAAGGTTGCGCAAGTGACCGAGCACGGTGCTCTTGCCGGATGAAACTGCGCCGGCGATGTAATAGACGTAGCGCGACTTCACGCCGTGACTCGCGCAATCGTCGTAGAGTTCAGACTTGGACATGCAAACCAGATTCAGCAGCTCCGCGATCTCGGCAGAACTGGCAAAAATCGTGACCAAATTGTAGGCATGGAAATTCGCTTCGCGAATGGCGCTTTGCTGCTCATCCGTGAGCTCGGAGGCCCCGTTCTTGGCGTAGTGGACGTAGTAACTGATGTGTCCGGGCCTCTGGTTTGCGTGCATGCGGAGGGCGTTCTTAAGGGTCCCATCGGCAAGAGAGTGACCGATGATCAGCCAGGTCTTCTCCGCCAGGTGCCGCAACAAAAAATGGGCTTCGGCGCTGTTGGTGTTGGCGAGGTGATCGGCAAATCCTGCTTCGGTCAGGATTACGCTGTCGCTGCCTTTGACGTCACGGGCGAAGGGCATGTAGCCGTTGGGATGGTAGACATTGACCATGCCCCGTCTCAGAAACGGCTCTGGTTTCCAGAAGGCATTGAAGCGCCGGCCCGGCTTGATGCGGGTTGAAGGATCCTCATCGATTGCCGTTTCCAAAGCGTTGTCGAAATTGTGCGAGACGACCAATTCAAGCTCGGACGCAATCCGGGCCAGCGACATCATATAGGGATGGTCCGCAATAGCCTTCTTGTATCGATCGAGATCCGGCGTCGTGCCATCGCTCTTGAGAAAGCCTTTGTACAATCGCGCCGAAACAAAGGCCCGCCATTTTGAACTGACTTCGGCCTCGCGGTTGTCGCGCTCTGGCCAGTTCAGTGCCGCGGCCGCCCTGGCACGGAACGTCTGGAACAATTGTTCTGCGCGGTAGGATTCAGGGACCGTGTCACCGTGCGGATAGGACAGCGCGTTCTCCAGATCGGTGAGGAGGTCTTTCCAGAGCGGCAGATGTAACTCGCGGCTGATCCCCGAACCCAAGATGAGTCCAAGTCGGTTAGCGTCCTTCGCGTGGTTGAGATGGCACACGGCTTGGGAATATCGCTCGATGATCGGCGGCAGCGCTGCAACGGACATCAGGCCCTCACAGGAGCGAGAGCTGTCGATGGTCCTCGCGCGCGCGAGCGGCCCAGTCGGGGGGTGTCTTGGGTTTGCGCCCGATCGGTTGGCCAGCAACGGTTGCCGCGACGTAATATTCTAGTAGTGCGAGAAACCGGCGATCATAGCGCTGCGCCGTATGATTGACGTTCCACAAACCGCTCCTGCGAATTTCGGACTTATCGGACCATGAGCCGAGCCATTGATGTGCCGGCGGGTCGAGCGGACTGAATGCGTTCGACAGCAGGGCAATCAGGCTCTGTTCGAGATAGGCGCGATCGTTGGTCTTTTCGGCAACGCCAGGCACTTCAATGAAGGCGACCAGAAAATCCCCCAAATAGCGAGAGACCAACCGCTCGACCTCAGCCTCGGCATGCAACGTTCTCGATCCCGAAGGTGGTGACGGGCAGCCCCAACTTGACAGATCGGGCGCGAGTCCGCGTCGCATCAGACTGCGACCCACGTGCAATCTGAATATCGAGCTTCGATGATTGCCGCCGCCAAGGCCCGTTCCAAAATGGGTTCGCAGTCTGTCGCGGAGCGAGGCCTTTGATCCGTTCGCGACACCATGCGTTCCGACGCGAACAAGGCGCAATTTTGAGAGGTCACGCAGCCGTCGTTCTTCCGCCTCGAAAAACAGATAGACGCCGGACGGCGGTACCAAACCATGGATGGCGTCGCGCAACGGCACGGCCGCGAGACGATCGACTAGACCATAGACGACATCCAGATCAGGTTCACTTTCGTTCGGATCCGTGCGTTGCCGCAGGGCGTCGAGTCGTTTTGCCGGCGGCAATGCACCAAGCACGTCGCTCGTGAAGGGCAGGCCGGCGGCCGCCAGGACGCTGCCGTACGCTTCTTCACAAAGGCTGGTGATGTGGAGTGGTCGAAGGCGTTGTTGAATGCGGACGAGCTGGCGCTTCACCCGCTTCGCCAAGTCCTGAAACTGGACCGGCGAGAGCGACGCCAGTGACACATCATAGGGCTCTATGGTGTCGCCTGGTTCCAAGATGCCATGCTTCGCCGAAAGAATGAGCCATTGATCATACCTGGCCTGGGCGTAGCGTCGCGCTAAAATAAAGCGCTCCGACGAATAGAGCTCTTCTGCCGGCATCGCGGTGGCGCGCTTGTGTTCTGAGCAAGACACGATCGCGGCTGTTCTCACGGATTGGCTCCGACTCACTTTGGTATTATGCATGTCGGACATTCTTTCGCAGCGTCGGCGAGGGTCTCATCCATGCCGCACCTGGTCGCTCGATTGTGGCCACAAGACGCGAGGCAGACGTCCTTAAACCACAGGCCACGAACAGAAATAACGTCTCATGCCCACAAATGGGCGTGGATAAGTCTGCGCCAGATGGAAAGCGCGACCGTGACGGTACTGACGTTGGCGCGCTGGAACATCGAAGGGAGAAGTGAGACATACAGACGACGCACAGTCCACTTTCCGCCAGACGACGCACAGTCCACTTTCCGCGCAACACCACGGTTGTGGAAACGATCAAAATCCCAGCGAAGAGAGATCGGTAGCTGCCGATTGGCAGCGAGCGTAAACTCGGCGGGCTTCCCACCTACCGCCGCCGGTCACCAACTATTGACATTCATGTTAATTTTACGATCTGCTGGTTGATGATGCAATACGCCGACCTCGCAGATGACCGCCAAGACATGCTCTGGCCAGTTCACCAAAAGTTTCTTCGGCGCTCGACCTTATCGCCAGGCGTGCAAAGCAAGAACACCTGTCGCGAAGTGCCGCCACGAAGTTGCGGCCCGTTCAACGCGCGGCGGCGCACTCGGTGGTTGGTTTGAAGTCAGCACGCAGATCGCAGAACAAGTTTCGAGCGATCCCCCTAGAAAACAATGAAGCGTGAATTTTCGATCTATTTGGATTTGTTGAGATCGACCGCGGCGATCACGGTGTTTCTTGGCCACGTCTCGTGGGGTCGGGTGAGCGGTGGATTTCTGTGGCAGCTCCAGCCGCTCGGCCACGATGCGGTTGTCGTCTTTTTCGTTCTCTCAGGGTTTGTCATTCAACACGTCGTCACGACCAGAGAAACGACATTTTGGGATTATGAGAGGGCTCGCATCGCTCGACTATATTCGGTGGTCATACCAGCGCTTGTTCTCACTTTGGTCTGCGACGCTGTCGGCACTCATTCCAATGCGCACGTCTACGACATGCTGCGGCAATCCCACCCCTTTTTTCGGCTGATCGTTAGCGGATTGTTTTTGAGCCAGAGCTGGAGCTGGAACCTCGACACACTTTCTAACGAGCCCTTCTGGTCTCTGCCATATGAGTTTTGGTACTACCAACTCTTTGCGGGACTGATTTTTTTCAGCGGACACACGCGAGTAGCCCTCGTCGGCGCGGCCGCACTATTCTGCGGTCCGAATATCCTCATATTCTTTCCCGTCTGGCTCTTCGGTGTTCTGGCGTGCCGTGCAAGCGCGACGCGCTTTGTTAGCCCGCGCGCCGCGTTGCTGATTTGGACGGTTTCCGTTCTTTGCCTAGTTGCGGTTCTTCTCGTGGATCTGGTTTGGTCGATCCCCCGGTCGAATCACGAGTTTCTCCCCGCCTTTTTTTCACCACTGGATTTCGTCACTGGGGCACTCGTCGCACTCAACATTTTTGCTGCTTCCTATCTTCGCTTACCCCTTGGGCTGATTGCGAAGCCCATTCGGGCACTCGCGGGATCGTCCTTTGCGCTCTATCTATTCCACATGCCGCTTCTGCATCTTGCGGCCGCCTTTGCGCCGACGGACTGGCCCGTGCCCATTAAGGGTCTTGTCATTGGAGCGTTTGCGTTCACTGAGGCTATCGCATTGTCCTATTTGACTGAGCGTCGAAAGAACCATTGGCGCGCTTTGGCCCAAGGTCTGTCGCGATGGGCCGCTGGAGCTCTTGCGGGCACTGGAACGAAGTGAGAATGCGGTGCCAATAAGGGCTATGCCATACGATGGTATATGCCTGACCCGTCCGCTCGCTCGCGTAGAGTCGCCGAACAATTCCGACCTCGATATCTATTGTGCAAATTCGATATTGACAATAATGTCATCAAACGCGACAAGAATCTGACTGGGTCTCGCAGTGCCACCTGACCACGATCGCCTCGAAGATCAGGACGGCACACGCGTCGGCAGCGTGACCGCAATGCAAGGGCTTACCATGCCCTCGCATGAGCTCGACGCCATCGACCTGCGAATTATGGCCGCGCTGCAGAGAGATGCGCGCATGAGCAACATCGAAATATCGCAGGCGGCTCAGCTCACGCCCCCGACGACGTTGCGCCGGAGGCGGACACTTGAGGAAATGGGCTATATTCTGGGATATCGCGTCCAACTCGATCCAAAGAAGCTAGGATTCGAAGTGATGGCGTTCGTTTTCGTCGGTCTCGCTTCTCAGTCTGATAATGACATCAAAGCTTTCGAAAAAGCTGTCCAACTTTGGGTGCCGGTGCGCGAGTGCTACACACTAACGGGTGAGACCAACTTTCTGCTGATGTGTGTCGCCAAAAGTCTGTTGTCGTTGCAATGTTTTATTGCGGATGTCGTGATGAGGACTGCGAGCGTCCAGACCGTCAAAACCACCTTTGTCACACACATCGCCAAGCAAGCGCCTGAGGTTCCCTTGGCGCAAGTCATAGCGTAGGCGCCACCCAATCCAGTAGTTCCGCAGCCTCAGATCTTGGCCGCAAGAAATTGTCCCGAAGCGCTACGGTCGCCGCCTCGCGTCGACCACCGCGATCGAGTGCAGGTGATCGAGCGCAAAAAAGGAGCAACGACCTGGCACCGCCAATGACTATCACAAATGACGCAAATCGGTTCGTTCAGACCATTGTTGATTCGGATCAACCCATTTGGCCACGACTGTCGTCCTTTTTCATCTATTCTGTCGACCTCTGCTTCTGAAACGAGGAAACGAACATGTCGCGGGCGTCGCTTGAAGATGCTTCTTTCAACCAATCTCCCAATTTCGACGGCGTGGACCTTTTCTCCTCGGACCGACCTTTGGTCGACACGGCGAATCGATACGGGCTCGACGTAGAGTCGCTGTCGGCTTGTGGGAGGGACTATGGCTCTGCAGAGGTCTTCGAACTGGGGCGGACTGCGAACGAAAACCTCCCGCGCTTGCGCACAATGGACGCCAAGGGGGATCGTCTTGAGCTGGTCGAGTATCATCCCGCGTATCACGCGCTGATGGCCAAGAGTATTGGTTACGGCATTCACGGCTCCGCGCATGATGGTTCGGAACGTCATGCTCCGATGACGCAACGCGCGATGCGTCTTTACATGGCGACCCAGGCTGAGAGTGGACATCTGTGTCCGATTACCATGACACATGCTTGCTTTGGCGCGCTGGCCGCAGAGCCAGAGCTTCTGAGTCTGTGGAAAAATAAGATTCTTTCGCGAGTCTATGATTCGACGCCGAAGCCGTGGTTCGAAAAGAGCGGTGTCACAATTGGCATGGGTATGACCGAGCGCCAGGGTGGCACCGACGTACGAGCCAATATCAGCTATGCGGTCAATCAAGGCGATCACGTCGAGATCACCGGCCACAAATGGTTTATGTCGGCCCCGATGTGCGACGCGTTCCTTGTGCTTGCGCAAGGCGACGGTGGACTGACATGCTATTTGATGCCGCGCTTCAGACCAGACGGATCGCTCAATGGACTGCGGTTCCGGCGTTTGAAGGACAAACTCGGCAACAAGTCGAACGCGTCTTCCGAAGTGGAGTTCGATGGCGCGTATGCACAGCGTGTTGGTCCCGAAGGTCATGGCGTGCGCACGATCATCGAAATGGTGCAGCTCACCCGCATCGACTGCGCCGTGGCTTCCGCAGGTTTGATGCGCATCGCTCTGGCACAGGCGATACATCACATTCGACATCGTTCCGTATTTCAGCGTCGCCTTGTCGATCAGCCGGTCATGCGAAGTGTCGCGGCAGATCTCGCGCTCGAACTTGAGGCACAAACAGCTCTCGTGTTCCGATTGACACATTCCGCAGACAATCGCGCGGATTCCAAACAGGCTGAATGGTCGCGGCTGATGACGCCCACGATCAAATATTTGGTCTGCAAATCTGCGCCGCAATTTGTGTACGAAGCGCTAGAATGTATCGGTGGAAATGGCTATAGCGAAGAATTGCCGATGGCCCGGTACTATCGCGAGGCGCCGCTCAATGCGATTTGGGAGGGCTCGGGCAATGTTATGGCTCTCGACGTCGTGCGGGCCGCTTCGCGTAATCCCGAGACAGCAAACCGCGTGCTTGGCCAACTCTCAGATCTGGCGTTGAACGTTTGCGCTGTCGCGCCCCTGGTCACGCAAATGAAGCAGTCGCTTCTCTCTGGCGAGGCGGAGCTGCGCGCACGCTTTATCTGTGAAGGATTGGGGCGGCTTGGCGCACTGGCTGCGCTCGTTGAGGCGGACTCGCCTTTTGCGACGCTCTACGCGCAGACGCGGCTCTCCGGCGAGCCATTCATGCAATTTGGAGCGCGAAATTTAGGCCTTCGCGCGGAGACGGAGCTAATCGACCGTGCCTTCGCCGCGTAGGACCGAGGTGTTTTTTGAGCGGGGTCTTGTGGTCCCGAAAAGCCAAACAGACAAGTACTAGCGTCGGCTTTAATACAGATGACCAATCCTAGCGCAACTAAGTCGGGCGTTGACGCACCCGCCGCGATCGTGCGAGCGCCCGTCATGGCGGAGACACTTTGACATTCAAATATTCGAACCGCTCGCAAGACACTGGCGCCTGACCCCGCTTGCGCCGCGCGCGACCGTGGATGGGATGTTTGACCAAACAATCCTAGCGCAAATCAGTGCGCGATCCGCCGCTGCCGTGCTGCACCTCTATGGACTCTTGCGCAAAGGCAACGAAGCGCTCGTGCCCTATGCCGTTCGCATGATGTTGCAACTGGCGAAAACACGCAGCGACCGTCAGGGTCCTTTGGGCTTAGCCGAAGGCTCTGAGCAAACCTTTTCGCGCGAATGCAAAGTTGCTTTTGCCGGCGTCTTTGACACGGTCAGCAGTGTCGGCTGGTTTGCCAATCCGCTCAGCCTGCCAAACACCGCCGACAATCCCGACATCGCGGTTGCTCGCCATGCCGTCGCAATGGACGAGCGGCGGGCCTTCTTCCGGCAGAATCTCTGGCGGCCCACCTCGCCGGCGGGCGGCCCCAGGGATCTCAAACAGGTGTGGTTTCCTGGTTCGCACAGCGATGTGGGCGGAGGCTATCCATTTCCTGAAAGTGGATTGTCGCAGTTTGCCTTGGAGTGGATGCTGATCGAGGCGACGGCGCAGGGACTGCTTACTGATCGTGCGCGCGTGATGCATGTTCTCGGCGAAGGCCGGGAGACACCTTATGTCCGGCCCGATGCCAACCAAGCGCTCCATGAGTCGCTGACGCCGGGCTGGTGGTTCGCCGAATTTGTCCCCAAGAAACATTTCGACCAGAAGACGGGGCGAATGGGCTGGCGCATGAATCTGTTTCGCCGGCGAACGATGCCGCCGGCGTCGTTGGTGCACGAGTCGGCCTATTGGAGGGGCCTCTTCTATGCGTCGCAGATACCATCGGATGCGGTCAAAGAGCCGCGAGTCCGTTTCTAACCCGGGTCCCGAGAGCGGAAGCAGAATCGCCAGCCAGTCATTCAAGCCGCGATCGCCAGCGGGTGACTCCGTCTTGCACCTCCGGCATGAAATCGTAGCGCTGATAGAAGCCGACAATCCCCCACAGCTGCCCCCAACGTGGTTCAACAACGGTTCGCTAGAGGGTAATTGCACCCCAATAGATGGAAGCCCGGGCGCGAACTTCCGGGTGGATAGGACTCGAAAAATCTAGCTCCAGAGGATATTGTTCGATGTGACATCATTCGCGGGGCCGTCCGATGAAATTCACTCGTCCTTATTGTTCTGCCACCGCGCTATGCGGGCTTCTTACATTCGCGGCCGTTCTGGCGGCAACGCCCGCACAGGCCGCAACCACGGACATTTCATGCCAGACGAATAGCGGCAATAGCTCTACCGTGTACAGTTATCACATCGACTTTTCCGCTTCGACTGTGAACTCTTCTCGTTCCGGAAATGACCCGGCCTATACCGCAACCGTCGCGGTCACTGCGACGTCCCTTGATTGGTCCAGCGATCGAGTCAGAACATGGCATCTCGACCGCAACACCGGACATATGACGATGTCGATGTCGAACGGGGCCGGCCTGTATGTGAGCACCGACTATGTGTGCCAAGGTGCAAACGGGCTCTAACCCGTTTCCCAATCGATGATCTCCGCGCAACTCGGTTACCAGCAACTCGCCATGCGACGCTACAAGCCGAAGCACTCTATGTTGGAGGGTGTGGTAAGTCCGAAGAGGTTCGCTGTATCGTTCAACAAGTGATTCAAATGCACCTTCCGGCACAAGCAGCGATAGACTGACAAAGCACATTGCCCACTGCGTTCGGAGCGCGCGCACTGATCCGTCAAGCCTCTTCGAAGTCGCTACTCCGCCTAATTCGATCGATGACTTTTTGCTTCACGGAAGCCGAGTTTTTTGCCCAGTCCGATATACGCGGTTCCGTCTTCATCGACCGCAAGCAGCACGCGCTCGCCGTCAACCACAAAGTTGTATCGCATAATGAAAACCAAGAGTCTGTGGGTCCTGGGCTTTCACGCCAAGCGCAGATTCGACCCTGCGAAGGAACGCTTTTGGGTCATCGCCCCACTCGTCGAACCATATTTCGTCACCCTTGATCCGCACTCCGATCGCGCTCATTTTTGTTCCTGGTCATGTTCGAGCCAGTGCAATCGCCGCTCGGCCCAGCACCTTCCGGTAGAGTCAAGGATCAATCGTTGGTTTGCGGTCGCTCTGTCGATCGCAAGGTACTAACAATCTCCAGAAGCAAACACCTCACTTCGTATTTTTCCAATCGCCACGAAGTCGTTTAGAGCTCCAGATCTTATCTAAGATCAGCGTGCCATGGGGCTTTCCATCGGCTTGCCATGTAAATTTTCCGGACACGTCGATAAAGAATTGCGTCAATTTTTTTGATCGTCGCGGTGCGCATACAACGCCTCGTCAAGGGCATCCAGACTGGTGTCGTGCGGTGTATTTCCCTTCGCTGCGGTCCAATCGGGGTCCAGATACCGCTTCGGGCAGCGTGGATCATTTAGGCTGCCACCTTCAAGCAAATCCGTCAGATAGACCGCGTTCAATCGAACCCTTTGGCCGTTCATTTTCTCTCCGTGCTGAACCAACTCGCAGATCGATGTCCGCGTTTCTGCGAACTGCGCGCAAGCTGACGTGCTCCACAAACAAATCAAAATAAAAGCAGTAAGCATCCATGCTACACGGGCCACATGATCCTCCGTACTCAGACGCTACCAGTCGTTGAATTCACTAGCCCTTCCCGCATACTGCGACGAGGCGCGTCGCGCCAGGGCTGCCTCAGTCAGATTTTGTTGATTGCTCTTTCGGGGAACGCAAATACGCAATAACAGCGACGACAGTGCCGAACCCGACTGACGCTGCGGCCCCTTGAAACCAGACGATCATCGCCAAGTTGTGAAAGTCACCCTTGGCCAAGTGCACCAAAAGGAATGCAACTAACGTGGCCGGTCCAAACCACAAAAAAAGCTTTGCGGGCATGAACCATTTACTCATTTGCTCGTGCAGCTTCTGCCGCCGGATATCAAAGGTAACGCCATCTCCACTTCCAAAGGCTTGCTCCAAAATCACTAACAAAATCGCAGCCGATTGAGCCACGTCTGCGGATGCATGTTCCTAAGTGAGGACCACACACTTTTCCGCCACTGTCGGTTCCAGCACACGGAAAGGCCAGAGACATAGCCAAGTCAGGGGTAACACCGGCCGCCGAAATCAGGTCAACTCGAATGCCCTGTAAAATTGGCTCGCGGTGCCCCTCATAAAGTACCTTGTATTGATATTTTATAGTTCTTAGCGGACTGTGGATGCAGTCCTTCGCGTCGATACCGATCAATTGGCAGAGACGCATTCGATCGGCACGGGAATCGAGATCCAGCATTTCGCTGTGACGAACGATCGCGACAAATCTATTCTTCTCATTCCCTCGACCGATTCCGTTGACGACGTATATCGAGCCGTCAATACTTTTTTTCCTTTCCTCAACCGACACTTGGAATGACTTAGCGATAATGCCAACGCAGAACATCCGAGCCGTTATTACACACGGGCTAGGCGCCGCCGGTGTCTCGAAGCAGGCCGCTAGTAAGAGCGGAGCAGCCAGTGTGAGGAACAGCCGAACCTTTCTCATATTCAATTCCAAAACCATCACGAAACCATTGTCGCCAGATTCCGTTTCTTTCGTGCAATGCCTCATACCCAAATTTGCTCGACACAGGTTGAGGATTTGGAACAGAATTTAGCTTCGAATCATTGCTGATAGGATTTCTGGGAGGGCACTAGTGAGTTGGGTATTTTACGTGCCTCAGGTTTGTAACATGAATATATGGATAACTGGCCGAAAAATACCCACAGTTCGGATAGAAAGTAATGCCGCCGTGGACCGCTGAACTCACAAAACTAGTCGGACCATCAAATAAGAAAACATCACCGTGAATCTCTAGGGTACTCGCGCGCTTCAAATTTTTGGACAAGTATCTTGGAACTACCAAACCAATACACTCATGAATCGGCGGTCGCTCGTTTTCAGTTCCCAATTGTGACGGCGCATCTGGCCTCAAGTCCAAAAAAATTGAACCGCTTGCATATGCGTGAACCAACCCCGTGACGCGTATTCTTCGGCCATCTAGGTGGCTAAGGTTTTCGGCATTTCGAGACGCGTCTTTTAAGCGTGCTACGGTCCATAGCTCATAGCGGCGCTGGGCCGCTGCTGTGTAATCTGATTGCAGAAGTGTTGCACATAGAACTGCAGCCAGCGCGACAATGAGTCGAAGTTTGGTTGCAGCGTAATGCAGCATGAGTCCCAGTGTGATTATCGCCCTTCCACGTACGATGCTAAGCATTGACCAGTGTGTGCTCTTTGCACGCTCTTCGCCTCATTGCCGGGCAGACGACACGCTCGATAACATTAGCCAAGGACGAGTGTGCTCGGCGGCGAATCGCACCGAGGCGCGTCGCGCAGGATGGCTGGAACGCTTATCTTGGCGGGATATACGCCGTCCCCCGTCTTCCTTCACAAATTGTGCCGAGCATTGCGCTCCATTGAGCCTCGGATCGAGCAGGCGCCAAAGCAAAAGTGAAACAGAGCTTCCCTCGTTCCAGGTTGGCAGGTGCGAAGGCATCCTTTAGTTCAATAATTCTGGCTATCATCACCCCTGGACCAAGTCGAAGACATTGAGAACGAACTTTGAAGTGAGGAGCACGGCTCGCAATGACTTTTCCATTCAAAATTAAGGAAAACTGACCCGCTGAGAAAAATACCGGAACTAAGCACCAATTTGCGGGCGTCGGATTTTCTATCCGCACAACCGCGCTGGTGCTATGCGGCGCAACTCTCTTCATGCTGACTTGAGGTCTTTCGGAAGCCGCCAACACCTGAGTGCTGACTGCCGCTGCAACTAGTGTCAACGTTAGCGCCCTAAGTCGCGCAATCACGCTAGTGACCCACTACATATGCAGAATAGCTATCGGCATTCCATTCCATGGGAAACCCTTGGGATATAAACGCACTGATGTTGGGAACGCCGTATGCATAGTCTTGAGTACCAAAAATATGAGTCGGTTCGTGAATCAGCGTCGTCTCCTGTTCCCACTGATTATTGAAGAACGCGCCCGTTAGGCTAATTGTCGAACTTCCTTCTGAGGAGTAACCGGTTACGCCTTTTGGGTCTATTCCCAATCCCTGCGCTTGGACCATGGCGGTTGTTTGTCGAAGCGTCGAGAATGAGTAATTGTAGTGAGCACCGTTGTCGGCGAGCACAGATTCAACATGCCCAAACATTGACGTCACCCTTCCGACGGTAGCAGCGCTGTTACTGCCGAACTTTCCCAGAACTGCTGCTGCCACGGCGGCCGCTTTGGGCGAGAGCGCCTTTATCTGACCCGCCGCCAATTGCCGCTGCTCTGCATTGAGTTCCTTGAGGGCTACAATTGCACCCCGAACATCGCGCAGTGCTTGCTCCTGTTTCGGCCGTACTACCTTTATCCATGCATCGTCCGAAAGATCGCCCTGTCCTGCTTTCCCTGTCGGATCGGTCCTATCTGTCGGATCATTTCCAACGTAGCTATACAGATTGAGATCGTCCTTGTACCCGATCGGATCGGTTTGCAGGAAGCGACCCAGCAACGAGCTGTAGTAACGAGCGCGGTAGTAGTAGAGACCGGTCTCCGGATCGAGTCGCTGCCCAGTGAATCGGAATGGCGCGCCAGTTGCGCACGGAGCGGCCCCGACAAAACAATTGCCGTACTCGTCGTAGGTGTAGGGGCCTTCACTCAAGTTGCCAGATGTATCACTCATGGCGATCACGCTGCCCATCTTGTCCGGATGAAAGAAGGTTCGTGTGGCGGATGCGGTAACCATTGCGATCACATCGTTGGCCGCCGGTCCAGGTACATAGCGGCGCAACAGAGCGCCCGAGCCATCGTACTCTGCAATCTCCGATTGGCCATCGTGCACGAAACTTGTCGCCACCGAATTCACGACCTTCGATGTCCTTCGACCAGTCGGATCGTAGGCAAACGTTACTGCGGTGCCCGACTTGTTGGCCGTCATCAACTTGTTTTCGGGGTCATACAAGAAGGTCCAAGTGCCGTCGGACGACAGGTTTCCGTTCGCGTCGTACGCAATCGCGCTCGGGCCTACCGTTGGGTACTGGTTCACTGCGTTGACGGCGCCGTATGTCGTGCTACTGGTCGCTCCGGGTGCGAAACGATTTGCCGGATTGGTGATCGTCGCCGTCGACCATTGGTGCGCTGGCGAGAATGTGTTCGTGAACGAAACATCGTTGACAGTTCCGGTCAGATCGTGGACAAGCGTCGCTAGATCGTCTTCGCTGGACCAGGAGCCCAAGACTTTGGCGCCGGCCGTTCCGGCGAATTGCACTGAGGCGCGTCGCGCCAGATTGTCGTAGTCGTAGGTCGCGAGTACGACGGAACCGGAGTCAGTCACCGTCGTGGGATGGTCAACTGCGTCGTAGGCATAAGTCGCATAGTAGCCGTCCGGCCAGGTGAGTCTCGTGCGGTTGCCGGCTGCATCGTACTGGTAAGTGACGATTTTTGCCGTCAGAGCCGTTGTAGTGCGTGACGCCGAGGTCAGGCGACCCACGTTGTCATAGACGTTGGACAGGCTGTTGCCGAGCGTGTCGGTGAGCGCGACGACGTCATTCCTCAGGTTATAGGTCCATGTCACGGTATTCGCTGGTATCGTGCCTGCAACAGGTACCGCTTTTGTCGATGTGCGGTCGATGTTGTCGTACGTGAATGTCAGCGTCTGGCCAGCACGGTTCAGCCGCGTCAGTACATTGTTATCGTTGTCGTACGACGAAATTCGCTCAAATGTGCCATCCGCAAACGTCGTGGTGTACGGCCTGTCGAAGCCATCGAATGTGTAGTTGGTTACGTGCAACGAACCATCGGCATCCGTGACGGACGCCAGCTTTCCGTTTGGCGAATAGGTATATGTGGCGTAGGTCTGTTGGATCGCGGTGCCAAAGGCGCGCAAATCCTGGAGCACCTGTCCAGCTGTATCGTAGACAAGCTTGCGAATTCGGTCTGTTCCAAAACTTCCGCTGGTTCCGAGCGTGCAAGCATCGCTCGGAAGCGAGCCGAATACTGCCGGATTCATGCGGACTGCCGTGCAAAGAGGTCGGTCAGCCGCATCGTAGGAATACTGCGTCACGCGCGTGGACGTCGCGTCTTTGGTCTTGTTACCCGCGCCATCGTACGACAGCGTCGTTGCAAGGGTCACCGTAAAGTCCGACCCCGTTGGCGACGTCGTTGTGCCGCGATCCATTTCGGCCAGCTGGCCGTCAACATCGTACACAAAACGCCCAGCAGGTCGAGGATGAGGGCCGGCGCCATCCGGATCAGGCTGGATCCTGAAGATCAGACGGCGATCGGCGTCCCAGGTAAAGTTCGAGAGGTCGGAGACATCGCTGCGTGGTCCGTCAATCTGTGTGATGTTGCCTTGAACATCGTAAGTGGCGTTGGTGACAAGATTCAGACCTCCCTGATCTTCCGTTAGTGCCTGGAGTACGTAGTGATTTGAGGCGTTGTACGTGAGCCCCGTCACGTTGTTTTGAGTCGGAGTGATCTTTTGAGTCTTGGTCGTTAGCAGTGAGAACAGTGAGCCCGCTGTCCCGAAGGTGGAATATGCAAGATCCGTCTCCGGTCGGTTGCCGCTCGGATCTGCCGGCAAAAGCACTTGCGTGGGAAGACCGGTCAGCGAGTCCCAGCTATAG
>Ga0207693_10001722_pt1 | contig 19240 bp, 20 predicted proteins | sample LARL81metaG_FD_184347 | JGI IMG/M metagenome (GOLD analysis project Ga0207693, IMG submission 184347) | Corn, switchgrass and miscanthus rhizosphere microbial communities from Kellogg Biological Station, Michigan, USA - LAR L8-1 metaG... | ecosystem: Host-associated > Plants > Roots >...
AGCATCTCGGGGACGATGATTCGCGCGGCGGCCTCGATCAGGGCCAGGTGCGAAAACGCCTGCGGGAAATTGCCGAGGTGCCGGCCGGTGGCCGCGTCGAACTCCTCGGCGTAGAGGCCGAGCGGCGACGAGATTCGCAGCAGTCGCTCCATCAGGTCGCGCGCCGCCTGCAGCTCCCCGATGATCGCGAGCGCCGAGACGAGCCAGAACGAGCAGATCAGGAACGTGCCCTCCTTGCCGGACAGGCCGTCGTCGGTCTCGTTGGTCTTGTAGCGCAGGACGTACCCGTCCTCGGTGAGGTCGTCCGCGATCGCCACCACCGACTTGTGCAATGTCTCGTCGTCCTTCGGCAGGAAGCCGAAGATCGCCGCCAGCAAGGTGGAAGCGTCGAGCGCGTCGGTCTCGTAGTGCTGGCGCAGCACGCCGTCGCGGGCGCCGTGCTCGAGGACGTCGGCGTGAATCTCGTCGGCGGTCGCCTGCCACTCGTCGCGGAGTGCAGGGTCGCCTCGGATCTCGGCCAGCTTCGAGGCGCGGTCGAGGGCGACCCAGCACATCAGCTTCGACGAGACGTAGTGCTGGGGCTTGCCGCGAGCCTCCCAGATTCCCTGATCCGGGTTGCGCCAGACCTGCTTCGCACATTCGGCCTGCGACTGCACGATCGGCCAGAGGCGCCGTGGCAGCCGCTCGCTGTGCCGCGCCTGGAGAAGAATCGAGTCGAGAACCGCACCGAAGACGTCGTTCTGGCGCTGGTCGAAGGCGCCGTTGCCGATTCGCACGGGTCGCGCCCCGGAGTATCCGGTCAGGTCGTCGCGGGTCGATTCCTTTAGGTCCCGCCGCCCGTCGATGCCGTACATGATCTGGAGCGAGCCGTCCTCCGTGGGCTCGAGGTCGGCGACGAACTCCATGAACTCGCTCGCCTCCCAGTCGAGGTTGAGGAAGTGGAGCGCCTGGAGCGTGAACGTCGTGTCCCGGATCCACGTGTAGCGGTAGTCCCAGTTCCGCTCTCCGCCGGGCGTCTCCGGAAGCGATGTCGTCAGCGCGGCCACGGTCGCCCCGGTCGGCATGTAGGTCAGGCCCTTGATCGTCAGCGCCGACCGCTGCACCGGGTCGCGCAGAGGGTGGTCGGGGATCCGCGCGTTGCTCAGCCATCTGCGCCAGAAGCTCGTGGTCGCATCGAGGCGAGCTGTCGCCTCGTCGTAAGTCTGAGGAGCAGCGAGCTCCTCGGCCCAGGAGAGCGCGCAGTACGCCGTTTCGCCGGCTTGCAGCACGTGGCGAGCTCGGACCGAGTCACCCTGGACGTCGATCGCCAGATCCGACACGAGCCTGAACGTCACGCCGGCGCCGGACGCGTCGGCTGCATGCTCCAGTCCCTCGACCTTCGTCCATGCCGCGTCCACCCGGCCGTAGTCGAAGACCGGCTCGCAGACGAGCTCGATCTCGACGTTGCCGTCGAGGCACTCGACAGTGCGTACCAGCATGTGGTCGGCGTCGTCGTCGGCCGGTGGCCGGGTATGCGGCGTGACGGTGTCCTCGTGGTCCCGGCGGCCGAGCGTCAGCGCCTCGCGTACGACCGCCCAGCCCGACGGGGTCTTCCACGTCGTCTCGAAGACGTTCGTCCCCGGCACGTAGGCCCGGGCCGTCGGATGAGAGAAGCGGAACGGAGCGAAGCGGAAGAAACCGGCCTCGCGGTCGAGGAGGCTCCCGAAGATGCTGGGAGCGTCGAAGCACGGAATACAGAGCCATTCGATCGCGCCGTCGGGAGCGACCAGCGCGCCCGTGTGGCAGTCGGACAGGAAGGCGTAGTCGGCGATCGCTGGGAACGGTGAGGGCGCCGCAGCGCTCTGCGGGGCCTTCTCGGCTTGCTGCTTCTCCTTGACGGCGGTCATAAGGCTCCTTTCTCAGCGCTCGGGACGCTCTAGATCCAGGGGTCGTGCCAGCGGCCGTGGCCTGCGACGAGGCTGTCGGCCTCCTCAGGCCCCCACGAGCCGGGGGCATACGGGTGAACAGGCGGCGGCGAGTCGAGCAGCGGCTGCATGACCCGCCACGTCTCCTCGACGGCGTCCTGTCTCGTGAAGCGCGTGCTGTCGCCGGTGAGCGCGGCTCGCAGGAGCACCTCGTAGGGAGTCGGCCCCTCCCCGCCTTCGTCCGCAAAGTCCATGTCGAGCGTGATGGGCGCAGGCCCGCCGACATCCGCGCGGTGGGCGTCGAGGACGACGCGGAGCCCCGTCGAGGGGTCGAGCTTGACGACGATCTGGTTCGCCTCCGACTCGCGACCGCGCGCGAAGCCGAGCCGTGGGGGACGCTTGAAGACGAGGCGGAGCTCCGTCTGCGTGACCGGGAGCCGCTTGCCCGTCCGGATGAAGAACGGCACCCCGGACCAGCGCCAGTTCTCGATCTCGAGGCGAAGCGCGGCGTACGTCTCCGTCGTCGAGTCGGGAGCGACGCCGTCGATCGAGCGATAGCCGTCGTACTGGCCGCGCACGTAGTGCTCCGGATCCGCCGCCTCGACCGAGTGGAAGAGCGCCTCGACGGAGTTCTTGATCGTGTCCGCGTCGTTGCGCGAGGGCACCTCCATCGCGGACGCCGCGACCACCTGCATGAGGTGGTTGACCACGACGTCGCGCAGCGCGCCGACCGGGTCGTAGAAGTGGCCGCGGTCCTCGACGCCGAACGACTCGGCCATGGTGATCTGAACCGCCTCGATGTAGTTGCGGCTCCAGAGCGGCTCGAGGACGGAGTTCTGGAAGCGGAGATGGAGGATCTCCTCGACGCCCATTTTCCCGAGGTAGTGGTCGATGCGGTAGAGCTGCGACTCGTCGATGTACTGGTGCAGCTCGGCCGCGAGCGCGGTTGCCGATTCGAGGTCATGTCCGAACGGCTTCTCGACGACGACGCGCGCGCCTTCGGTCAGGCCGGCATCGGAGAGCTGCTTGACGACCTTGCCGAACAGGAACGGCGGAATCTCGAGGTAGAAGACGGGCGTGGTCGCGCCCGCGATCGCAGCGCCGACGCGCTCGTAGGTTGCAGGGTCGGTGAAGTCGCCGGAGACGTACGAGAGGCGCTCGGCAAAGCGGTCGAAGATCGCGGGGTCAAGCTTCTCGCCGGTGCCCTCGATCGACGTGCGGGCTCGCTCTTTGAGGTCGTCGATCGACCAGTCGTCGACGGCGACGCCGACGATCGGGCAGTCGAGAAGCCCGCGAGCCTCGAGCCGGTACAACGACCGGAAGGTCATCACCTTCGCCAGGTCGCCCGTGATCCCGAACACGACGAGCACGTCGCCGTTCGCCTGGCCGGGCGCGGTCCGTGCCGGAGCGCCGGCGGTTGCTGTCGACATGATCGACTCCTCCTTACCTCTAGGCCGGTACTGAAGACGCTATGCCTGGGTGCGACGCTGGACTTCATCCTTGAGGGATGAAGTACGTGTCGGAGCCGTTACCGCTTCGACACCAGAGCCGCGCGCTCCGCCTCGACCGCGTCGTGCACCCAGCACTCGGGAATGTGACCGTTGACGATCCCGCACGCCTCCATCGCCGAGTGCACCGTCGTCGGGCCGACGAAGCGGAAGCCCTCGGACTTGAGGCGCTTCGAGAGCTCCTTCCCGTCCGCCGCGTCGCGGTATTGCCACATGACCTCGTCGAGCGGCGTCCCGGCCTTGCGCAGCTCGAGCGTGGCGCGCGCGTTCGCGATCGCCGCCTCGATCTTCCCGCGGTGACGGACGATGCCGGCGTCGGCGAGCAGCCGCTCGACGTCTCGCTCGCCAAAGCGGGCGACGCGCTCGGGGTCGAAGCCGGCAAAGCCCTTCCGGAACGCCTCGCGCTTGCGCAGGATCGTGATCCAGGCAAGCCCCGCCTGGAAGCCCTCGAGGCAGAGCCGCTCGTAGAGCCCGTGCTCGTCGGTCAACGGCCGCCCCCACTCTTCGTCGTGGTAGGCGATATAGAGCGGGTCGTCGGTCGGCCAACAGCGGATTAGTTCCGTCACGAGCAGCAAAGATACGTCGATGAAGTGGGCTGGACCGAAGCTGCTGGCGGTTGCCGCCGCCGCGCTCGTACTGACCGCCGGTGCCCAGGCCGAGAAACAGCTGATTCGCACGACCTTCTTGACGCAACCGGCCTGGTCTCCGGACGGCACGCACGTGGCATGGGTGGCCGGCCCGGCGAACGGCTACGGGACGGTCTGGGTGGCCGACGCCTCGGGCCGAAACGCCAGACCGCTGCATCAGTTCGGCCACAGCCCGCTCGACGGCGTGGACGGAGTCGGGCAGATCGCGTGGGAGACACCCAGATCGCTGCTCGTCGACGCTCAGCTCAGCGGCGTCGTTCAGCTGTTCCGGCTGAATCTCCGCGGACAGGCCACCGTGCTCAATCAGCTGTCCGACCTCAACTTCTCGACCGATGCCTCGCGCCGGCTGGTCGCGACCACCGGCTACACGAGCAGCTGCGGGCACCCGAACTGCCCCGCCCCGATCCACGTCCTCGACACGGCCACCCGGAACGTAACGGCGGTCGGGCGGCCGTGGGAGCTGGATATGAATCCGGCACTCGCCCCCGACGGCAGGCACGTGGCGTACGACCGGGCCGCCTGCCCGGCGACCAACTGCGGAAACGCCCAGGGCATCTGGCTCGCGGCGTGGAGGAACGGCACACGGCGCCAGATCGTGCGGGACGGCGCGTACCCCGTCTGGTCTCCGAACGGAGAGCAGATCGCCTACGTCAGACAGGGACGGCATGGCAGGTCCCGGCTCGAGGTCCTAAGGCTGGGCGGGAAGACACGGCCCTTCGGCTCGCGGTTCAGCGGCGAGCCGCCGGCGTTCTCTCCGGACTCCCGGTCGCTCGCCTATGTCGCGAGGTACGGACGGCCGGGCTCGACGCACGCGGGAGTCGCAGTGGTCGACCTCCACACCCACCGCATTGTCCGTCGCGCCGGAACGTTCACGGCGGTCGACGGCAGGCCGGCGTGGTCGCCGGACGGGACGAAGCTCCTCGTCGCCGCACGGACCTCGAAGACCAACTGCACGTCGCTCTGGATCGCCGCTCCCCAGTTGGGACCCTGGCGGCGCTTCCGCTCCTGCGGCTAGGGCGAGGCGACCGAGTAGAGACGCCACTCGCCCGGGACGCCCTTGAGCTCAGCTCCGCCGCGGTCCTGGAACTCGATCCCGGAGCCCGCCACGAGATCCTTCACCGTCTGCGAGACGAACACCTCGCCAGGCCCGGCCTGCGCCGCGACCCGGGCGCCGATCGAGACCGCGAGCCCGGCCACCTTCCCGTCTACCACCTCGCACTCGCCCGTGTGCAGCCCGGCGCGCAGCTCGAGTCCCAGGTCCGAGACGGCGTCCCGGATCGAGCACGCACAGCGGATCGCCCGGGCGGGGCCGTCGAAGCGGGCGAAGAAGCCGTCTCCCGCAGTGTCGAGCTCGATGCCGCGGTAGTGCGCGAGCTGCGTCCGGATCCGCGCGTGGTGCTGCTCGAGCAGCTCCCGCCACCGGCGGTCGCCGACCTCCACCGCCTTCGCCGTCGAGCCCACCAGGTCGGTGAAGAGGACGGTGGCGAGCACGCTGTCGTAGGGACGCGCGGACTCGAGGCAGATGGGCTCGACGAACTCGCGGATCGCATCGACCACGGCCTCCCAGTCGCCGTAGTACGGCATGTGCGGCCCGCCGGGCAGCTCGACGAAGCGTGCGCCAGGTATCTGCTCGGCCGTCCAGCGAGCGCCCTCGATCGGGATATGGTCCTCTCGGCGGTGCAGCACGAGCGTCGGCACGCGGATCGTGGACAGGATTGGGCGCACGTCGATCTCGGCGTTCATGCGCCCCAGCTGCACGAAGGCCCCCGGGCTGATTTTCATGCGGTCGCCGCGCTGCCGCGCTTCGATCGCCTCGGGCGTGACCTCCAGCCCCTGGCTCTCCAGGAAGTCGCGGGCACTCTCCTCCGACCCCCAGATCTCGGCCTCCGCCTCGTATTCGGCCAGATACTCGTGCTTCGGCTCCCCCCAGGGGAAGTTCGGCCCGCGGACGAAGCGCGGCAGCGAGCCGTAGTTCACGAGCGCCTGGACGCGCTCGGGATACGTCGCCGCGAAGAGAAGCGCCATCGGCCCGCCCTCGGAGACCCCGACGACCGCCGCCGCCTCACTCCCTGCGGCGTCCATCACGGCGCGGATGTCGTCCATTCGCGTCTCGAGGTCGGCGATACCCGCCACCCGGTCGGAAAGACCCGTTCCCCGCTTGTCGAAGGTGATCAAGCGCGAGAACGAGGAGAGCGCGTGGTAGAAGCGGGCCACGGCCTCGTCCTCCCACCGGAGCTCGAGATGCGAGAGTGCGCCCGGAGTCCAGACGAGGTCGAAAAGCCCATCGCCCACGACCTGGTAGGCGATCGACACGTCGCCCGAGCGCGCGTAGCGAACCTCCGGCACCACCGTGCGCAGTGTCGGCGCTTCGAGTCCTGTCCGCAAGGCCGCGTCAGGTCGTTCACACTTCCACGGAAACTGCGGCACTCTGTCCGGAAGGGGTGTTGAACTGCATGGGGCTTTCTTGTATCTCTCGCGGAGGCCGAGGAAGGTGAATTCGGAAGGGGGATGGCGTAGTCCGGCGCTGCGGCTGCCGGCGATGTGATCATGGGACAGCTCGCTCGCATTGCTCGTCGCGCGGCACTCGTGGCGATCCCGCTGCTTCTCGGCGCGGGCGCGATGGCCCTGTTCCTCGACTCCGGCACCTTGCATCTCCCCTCGACCGGAGGGATCTCGAGCGCGCCGCCGGCGGAGAGCGTCGTGGTGTCGGCGCCGGCCCACCATCGACCCGTCCACGCGCCTCGCGCCTCGGTCGCTCCGACGCCGTCTCCGGCGGCGCCGGTCGCGCCGGTAACCGCGCCCAGCACTTCGACGGCCACGGCCGGCCCGGCAGTGGTGAGCCACGCGCAGCCGGTTGCCAAGCGGGCGCCCAAGCCTGAGCCGAGCCGCTCATCGAGCGGGTCCGCGACTGCGCCACGGGCAGGCGGCCCCGCCTCATTCGCTCCCGCGACCGCGTCGCCTACCCTGCCGGAGGCGAGTCATGAGAAGCCCAAGCCAACGCCCACTGTCGAACTCGGTCATCACGGACACATCCCGCCGGGCCTGCTCCGCAAGGAGCATGGTGGGCTGCCGCCGGGCCTCGCCAAGAAGGCGGCAAAGCCGGCGAAAGCTCCGAAGCCCGTCAAGCCGCTGAAGCCTGCCAAGCCCCCGAAGCCTGCCTCACCTCCGAAGTCTGCGCCGCCGCCTCACGGGCACCCTCATCCCGGGCCGCACGGGCACGGCCCGAACGGGCACGGTCACCACGCCCCGAAGCCGCCGAAGCACGCCTTCGCCGCTCCTTCTCACAAAGAGGACGACCACGAAGGTCCGGCTGGCGGCCACGGCCCGGACGGCCATGGGCATGGGCATGGCGACGATTCCCACGACCACGGCCACGGTCACTGAGCGCGCACAGCTGAGACGCTCCCCACTCGGATGGGGGCTTCGGCTCCGCCTGATGCTCACGCTCGCGGTGGTCGCGATCTTCCCGCTCGCGTGCGTCTCGTATGTCCTCGCCCGCGACGAGGTCGGCAACGTCACCCGTGCGATCGACTTCGAGACGCGCGACGCGGCCGTGACGGCTCAGGCGCGCTTCAACCGGCTCCTCGACAGGCGCGAGCTACACGCGATTGCAGTTGCGTCGTCGCCCGAATTCCAGGCGGCGATCAGCGGCCAGGAGACGACCAGGCTCGAGCGGCTGGCCCGAGCCAACAGGCTGCTCCTCGTGGTGCGAGGCCAGGAGTACGGGCGCCGGATCACCCGAGCCGTCACGGCTCGCGTGCCGCTCGTCAGCGGCGGCCACACGATCGGCGCTGTCATCGCCCAGTTGCCCGTCGACGCGGCGACGCGGGCGCGGCTCGCGGTGCCGGACGCACACGGCGTCCAACTCGCCTTCGTCCGCCTTGGCGGCTCCGCTCCCGCCGGCAGCGAGCACGGATTGACGCTGCCCCTGGCGAGCGGCGTCGGCGTCCGGGCCTACCTCCCCGGGGCCGTCGTCGCCGACCGGAAGGACGCGGCGTACACGCGGGTCGCCGAGGCCGTGCTACTCGCGCTCGTGGCGCTGATGCTGTTCACGTTCGTCCTTGCTCGCCCGCTGCTGCGCGCGTTCCGCTGGACAGAGGAGCAGGCGAGCGAGGCGCGCATCGACGCGCTCACGGGCCTCGCGAACCGGCGCGCCCTCGAGGAGATCCTCGCTGCCGAGATCTCCCGCGCCAACCGGTTCAAGCACGAGCTCGCGATCGTCCTCCTCGACCTCGACCGGTTCAAGGAGATCAACGACTCGTTCGGCCACGCCGCGGGCGACATGATGCTACGGGCCGTCAGCCGGCTCCTCACCTCGCTCGCGCGCCAGGGGGACACGGTCGCGCGCTGGGGCGGGGAGGAGTTCGTGGTCGTCCTACCCGAGACCGACCTGCCTGGCGCCCGCCGCTTCGCGGAGCGGCTCCGGCGCACGATCGAGGCGCATCCGGTGGGCGAGATGCGGACGAGTGCCAGCTGCGGCGTCGCGACGATGCTGCCGGAGGACGACGTTGAAGCGCTGCTCGGTGCCGCCGACCAGGGCCTCTACCGCGCCAAGACGAACGGCCGGAACCGGACCGAGAGCGTGGTGCGCAACTCGTCCCCCAAGGTCGCCTAGGGTCGGGTTCGTAGCCGGGACGCTAGGCCTAGGGAAGCTCAACCACGATCGAGCCGTCGACGACGCGCACGGAGTACGTCGCGACCGGCTCCGTCGCGGGCAGGCTGCGCGGCGTCCCCGTCGCGAGGTCGAACGCCGAGCCGTGCCGCGGGCAGATGACGCGGCACAGCTCCTCGTCCCAGTCGCCCTCGCAGAGTGGCCCGTCGTCGTGCGAGCAGCGGTCCTCGATCGCGTACAGCTCGCCGCCGCAGTTGTAGACGCCGACGAACAGGGTCCCGTGGCGGACGATCTTCGTCGAGCCGGGCGGGAACGCGTCGGCCGCGGCGACCTCGAGCTCCGTCACGCTCAGGTGAGGTCGAGCTCGTCGAACCCGGCGAGGCCGGCGGGCAGCGGCGTGCCCTTGGCCTTGTGCAGCGCGACCTTCAGCGTCGTCAGCCCGAGCATCGCGCACTTGAGGCGGATGGGACTGAGCGGGACGCCGATCTCGGCCAGCAGCTCGTCCTTGTCGAGCGCCGCGACCTGCTCGGCGGTGCGGCCCTTCGTCATCTCCATCAGCATCGACGTCGCGGCCTGCGAGATCGCACAGCCGCGGCCCGAGAACTTCACGTCGTCGATCGTCTCCCCATCCTCGCCGAACTCGACGTAGATCGAGACCTCGTCGCCGCAGAGCGGGTTCTGGCCCTCGGCCTCGGCGTCAGCGTCCTCGATCACCCCGTGCCCACGCGGGTTCTTGTAGTGGTCGAGGATGACCTCGCGGTACAGGCTCTCCAAGCCGGCGTCGCTCATGCAAACACCTTACGGACGGCATAGAGCCCATCGACGAGCTGATCGATCTCTTCCGGGATCGTGTAGAGGTAGAAGCTCGCGCGGTTCGTCGCTGCGACGCCGAGCTTCTGCATCAGCGGCTGGCAGCAATGGTGGCCGGCGCGAATCGCGACGCCCGACAGGTCGAGGATCTGAGCAACGTCGTGGGGGTGGATCCCATCGAGGTTGAAGGACACGACCCCGGCGCGCCGCTCGGCGCCCGGACCGTAAAGCTTGATGCCCGGTACGTCTGCGAGCAAGCCGAGCGCGTAGGCGGCAAGCTCGTGCTCGTGAGCCTCTATCGCGTCCAGGCCGATGTCCTCCAGGTAGTCGATCGCGACGCCAAGACCGAATGCCTCCGCGATCGGCGACGTTCCGGCTTCGAACTTGTGCGGGAGCTCGCCCCACGTCGTCTTGTCGACGCGGACCGAGTTGATCATGTGGCCGCCGAGCAGGAACGGCTCCATCGCCTGGAGTAGGTCGCCGCGTCCCCAGAGGACGCCGATGCCGCTCGGACCGCACATCTTGTGGCCGGAGATCGCCACGAAGTCGGCGCCGAGCGCCTGCACGTCGAGCTTCATGTGCGGTGCCGCCTGCGCCGCGTCGCAGACGAAGATCGCTCCCTGCTCATGCGCCCAGGTGACGAGCGGCGTCAGGTCGTGGATTGTCCCGAGCGAGTTCGAGACGAGATTCGTCGCAACGACCTTGACCGTGTGGTCGCGCGCGATCTCGTCGAGCTGCGAGAGATTGGGATCTCCGTTCTCGTCGATTTCGAGCATGAGGAACTCGGCGCCCTGCCGCTGCGCGACGTACTGCCAGGGGACAAAGTTCGAGTGATGCTCGAGCTCGGTGACGACGACCGCGTCACCAGGGCCGAGATTGTTGCCGCCCCACGCGTACGCGACAAGGTTCAACGCCTCGGTCGCGTTGCGGACGAAGATCACCTCGCGTACGTCGGGCGCGTTGAGAAATGCCCGAACCTTTTCGCGCGCACCCTCGAGACCGCTGGTCGCACGCTCTGCCAGCGTGTGCACCGCTCGGTGCACGTTCGCGTACGACGTCTCGTAGAAGGTCGTCATGCCGTCGAGCACCTGCCGCGGTTTCTGCGACGTATTCGCGGAATCGAGATAGGCGAGCGGCTTGCCGTTGATCTCCTGCTCGAAGATCGGAAAGTCAGCGCGCAGCGCGCGCGCATCGAGCTTCTTTCCGGCTGTCACGGCCACGAAGCCATCGTACCGGCGCGTCTGCGGGGTTCCCTACCGCGTGCGGAAGGAGGAGCCGACGTACCCCGCGGCGGCGGCCGTGCCTTGACCTGCCGGGACCCGGGCCGTGCCGGCCGCGTTGGCGTGGTACGTGTGACCGCCGATGCGGAACGTCGCTCCGCTCACCGGCGTGAGGTCGTCCAGCGCCTGCACGAAGTGGGTCACGACCCTGAGCTTGCCGATCTTCTTCACCTTCGAATAGGCGCGCACGGAGAGCCCGGGCTCGAGCCGTTGTTCGACAAGGGACGAGCCCGTGTTGACGATCACGTCGAGCGCGCCAACCTTGCCGGGGAGCCCGACGGCGGAGAGCTGGTAGGCGGTTCCCTGAAGGGCCGTGGTCACGAGCGCGCCGGTATGCGCCGCGTGAGTCCGGGAGCGGGTGACGTGGACGCGTCGCTGCCCCGTCCAGGCCGCCCAGAGCCGGCCGGACGGATCGAGGGAAAGATCCATGTGGGGATCGCCGCCCGTGAACTTGCCGTTGAAGCCCATGCCGCTCGTCTCCCTCGTTGCGCCCTTGAACCGCTCGACATCGAACGCCTTTGCAGTCGGATAGCCGGGCGCCCAGCCGAGGTAGGTGAAGCCGGCCGAATCGGAGACGAGTGGTACGCGGTCGTCGCGCGGCGCGGTCGTGGTGAACGTCGTCGTTCCGGTGGGCGAAAGGTCGCTTCCGAGCTGCTCCACGAGGAACTTGCCGTCGCTGTCGGCGTTCGAATAGAAGGCGACGCGAACGACATCGGCGCTGTCGACGGCGATCGACGCGGCATAGCCGCAACAGCGAGGAAAGACATTTCGCACTGTCTGGCCGTCGAGGCCCTTGAACACGTTGACGAACCCGGTTCCGTCTTGGACGAAGTACGGCGTCCCGTCCGGACCTACCGTGGCTCCGACCACGCCGCCGACGTCGTGCGACTGCGTCTGGGTCGGGCCGATCCAGCTGGCGCCGTCGTTGGTCGACGTCATGCGCGCGACGCCGGACCCGTTCGGGAAGTAGAGCTGGATCGAGCCGTCCGGCAGCTGGACGAGCTGCGTCTGTCCAGCAATCGGATCGCCGGTCACGATGGTGTGCGGTGCGCCGCCGGCCCGCGCCACCGAGATTGTCCCGGCGACCGGCGACTCGAACGAGACGAGCTCCGTCCCTGCACGGGTCACGATCATCGACGGCACGACGATGTTGCTGACACCCGTCGCGAGCGTGTGCCACGCAAAGGCGGACGGGGCAGCGACAAGCATCCCCGCGCAAGCGAGGACCGCAAGGGCGATGCGGCGCATATCACGACCATCGCAGCGCGATCGGAGGCCGTCAACCCCTCGGTTGGGCGATCTCTCAGACGGTGGTCAGCCGCTTCACATCGACCTCTAATCGCCCGTCCGCACACTGCGATCGGTCATGACAGGCAACTCGCGGATCGAACGGGCACGGCACCGGGCGCGGGCGGCGAAGGTCTGGCTCGGAGCAGTGACCGCACTGGTGTTCGGCGTCGCATTCGTCGGCGCGAAGACGCACGCGCCCGGCCACGCGAAGGGACAGTCGAAGCCGCTCGGCGCTCCCTCTTCTTTCGAGCGCGCCGTTCACAGCAGCGCCGTCCAGGGCGGCCAGATCGCGCCGGCCGTGCAGCCTCCCGCGGTCTCGTCCTCGACGTCATGAGCGCCGCGGCAGTCGAGCGGTTCTGCGCGATGGGCTGCGACGTCGCCGTTGCACGCGCCGACCCGACGACGGTGGCCGCTGTCCTCGAGCGCTGGGAGGACGCGTTCAGCCTCTTCCGGCCGGAGTCTGAGCTCTCCGGGGTCAACGCTTCGCCGGCGCTGATCGTCACCGTGTCCCCCTTCTTCTCACGCACGCTGCAAGTTGCGCTCGACGTCGCCTCCGAGACGGACGGGCTCGTCGACCCGACCCTTTGCGGCCGCTGGTCGGAGGTCGCCGTCTCGGGAAGGCTGCTTTCCCGCCCGCCGGGCCTCGCGCTCGATCTGAACGGCGTGGCCAAGGCGCTCGCCGTGGACGAAGCCGCCGCGACGCTCGCCGGGCCCGGCTTCGTGTCGGTCGGCGGTGACATCGCCGTGCGCGGGCCTGTCGACGTCGCGCTTCCCGCCGGCGGCGCCGTCCGCGTCGTTTCGGGAGGCCTCGCGACGAGCGGCACGGCCTCGCGCGGTGCGCACCTCATGGATCCAGCAAGCGGCGAGCCGAGCGAGTCGTGCTGGGAGCAGGTCACCGCTTCCGGCACGACCTGTCTCGCGGCGGACGTAGCGGCGAAGGCGGGATTCCTGCTCGGCGAGCGCGGACCGGAGTGGCTCGAGTCGCGCGGCGTCCCCGGGCGTTTCGTCTCGCCGACCGGCGAGGTGCTCGAGAACGCCTGCTGGTCGCGCGCGACGACGGAGCTCGCGTTATGCACGTGAGCTCGAGCCCGGCGCTCTGGTACGCGGCCCGCGCTTCCGGCGTCGCGGCCTACGTCATCCTCAGCCTGGTCGTCTGTCTCGGTCTCGCGCTCGGCGGCAAGGCGCAGACCCGGCGCTGGCCGCGCTTCTCGGTCGAGGAGATCCACCGCTTCGGCGGACTGCTCGTCGGCTCACTGATCGGCGTCCACGTCCTCGCCATCGCGGCCGACTCGTTCCTGCCCTTCTCGCTCATCCAGCTGCTCGTCCCGTTCACCTCTGCGTACCGGCCAATCTGGACGGGCCTCGGGATCGCCGCCGCCGAGATCCTCGTCGCGCTTGCGATCACGAACCACTACCGCCGCCGGCTGCCCTACGGCTTCTGGCGGAAGGCGCACTACCTCAACTTCGCGGTCTGGGGGCTCGCCTCGCTGCACGGGCTCATGGCGGGCACCGACCGCGGCGCCGCCTGGCTCGCGATCCTCTACGGCGTCTCCGTCGGGGCGGTCGTCGCACTCCTCGCCTGGCGCTTCGGCGGCCATGTCCTACGCTCGCCCCGGGTGGCGACGGCTGGACTCGTCCCGGCTGTCGCGCTCCCGCTCCTCATCGTCGGTCCGCTGCGCCACTCGCCGCCGACATGGGACGCTGCGCACGTGAACGAGCAGCTCACCGGGAAGGTGATCCGGAACGGAACCGACGTCCAGCAGATCGTCTCCTTCGTCGGGCAGGCGCGGCGGCCGCAGAAGCTGCTCGTGCGAGCCGACCTGCTCGTGGCGCCGGGCCGGCTCGAGAGCACGTCGCTCCAGCTCGAGTACCTGCCGAGCGGTGACGTCTGCCGCGGCCGGGTGACAAACGTCGGCGGCACGAGCTTCAGCGGGACGTGCCGCCTCCCGAACGGCGCCAACCGGACGATCGACGCCAGCTGGCGGCCGACCGAGGACCAGACCGGCGTAGTGGGCCAGATCCAGCTGAATGGGTAAGGCAGCCGCGGCCCTGCTGGTCGTCGTGCTCGTCGCCGCCGTCGGCGGCGGCGTGGGAAAGGCGCAGCCGTTGCGGTCGGGAACAGGGCTGAAGGTGACGAGGATCGGCTCGCTGCCGCAGCCGGTCGCCAAGTCGGCGGCCGTCGCGCTGCCCGGCGGACGACTCATGGTGCTCGGCGGCTACGCGGGTGGACGGTCGCTCAAGACGATCCTCGCCGGACGGCCGAGCCGGCTCCGGCGGTTCGGCCGCCTCCCGCTCCCGACGCACGACGCGGCAGCTGCCGTCGTCCGCGGCTCGGTCTATCTCTTCGGCGGCGGCGCGAGCTTCTCGATGCCCAGCGTCGTGCGCATCAACCCGATCACGAGCCAGGCGAAAGAGGTGCCCGCACTCGACGAGCCTCTCTCGGATCTCGGTGCTGTGACAATCGGCAGCCACGCCTACCTCGTCGGCGGCTTCACGGGCGCGCAGTTTGCGTCGGCAATCCTCCGCTACAACCGCCACGGCGGGACGTCCACGGTCGCCCGCCTGCCGCAACCGACGCGCTATGCCGGCGTGGCGAGGCTCGGCCGCACGATCTACGTCGCCGGCGGCCTGACGCCGGCCGGGGCGACGAACGCCGTCTACGCGGTCTCGCTGCATGGCCGCGTGCGACAGGTGGCGACGCTCCCGGCCCCGGAGGACCACGCGGCGCTCGCCGCGCTCGGCGGCCGGCTCTACCTCGTGGGCGAAGGGTTCGTCCTCGCGATCGATCCCGCCTCGGGGAAAGTCTCGCTCGCGGCGCAGCTGCCGGCTTCGCTCTCCGACCCGACGGCGACCACGGTGGACGGGCGCATCGTCGTGACCGGCGGCGGGACGAACGGCGTCTGGGCGTTGTCCCCTGCCTAGACGACTTGCTCGCGGGCTTCCCTACGCGAGAATGTTGACCGCCCGCGCGGCGACCAGGAGCACGGTCACGACGGAGAGCATGGACTCGGCGGCCATCAACGCCTTGGCCAGCCGGGTCAGCGGCATCGAGTCGGTCGGGCTGAACGCGGTCGCGTTGGTGAGCGAGATGTAGAAGTAGTCCCAGAGGCGGGGATACCAGCCGTCGCGCGCCAGCTGCGGGTTCTCGTCCTGGGGGAACTGGAAGTCGGGCTTACGCGGCTCGTTCGAGAGGGCTCGCGCGACCGGGCCGCCGCTATCGAGCTCCCAGAAGGCGAGGCCGAACGCGATCGTGTTCGTGAACCACACCACGCTCCCGCTGGCAAGTAGCTGAGCTCCCGTGATGCGGGTCGCCGAGTGCGCAATCAGCGAGGCGACCAGAACGACTACGCCGAGCACGTTGAAGAACCAGACGAGGGAAAGGAGGCCGATGACGATCTCCCGCCTCCGATCGTGACGAACGAGGCGTTTCAGGCCCAGGACCAGCGTGGCCGCGAGAAGGATGTAGGGCGTCGCGACGACGAGCCACATCCACCAGAGCGGCTGTCCGAGATATTCCCAGCCGGCATGCTTGGATGTCACTGCGAGCGCGATCAGAATCGCGGCTGCGACGAGCGCAAAGGGGGCGGCGTCGTTACGGGCCTCACGTGCTGCTGCGTGCAGGCGAGCCGTGTCGGTCTGTGCCGCGGCGGGAGGAGGTGCGACGGCGGCCATGCCTGAAGTGAACCTGTTCTACCTCTTGTGAGCTATCGAGAAGTCGCAGACGACGATCGATAAGAAGCATGGACATTTGTCCCGGGCTCGCGACGCACATGACGGCTCTGCGGCGAAGGAGGAACTGGGATGACGACCGAGACGGTCAACTACCGCAGAGAACGGCTGACACGCGGGTGGCTCGACCTATGCCTCGACGCTGAAGCCGGAGGGTGGCGCCTGGCGTGGACCCCGGACTTCGGCGAACCCGATTGGCCGGGACACGTGTACTCGCCGGAAGACGACGATCTGCCCAGCGACTATCCGGACCCGGCTGACTCGGACGCGCTCGTCGAATGGGGGCAAAGACACTTCGGCCGCTGACGGTCGCCAGGGCCGGGTCCGTTCTTCACTTGGCGGGATCTTCGCCCTTATCGGGCCGCCTGAAAAGCCTGCCGCGGAACCAGGCAGCCCCCTCCGCCCGATCGAGCTCGGCTCCAAGCTCATCCGGGTCGTCGATCAAAGCCCTCTCCTCGGCGGCGTACTCACGATCGAGCTGCTGCTCACGTTTCTTCCGCTCCGTCCACCACAGCCGGACCTTTCGGAACATGGGCAAGAGGCTAAACACCCATGCGGCTGGGTACGCGAGTGAGCCTCCCGGGAGGTTCAGCGCTCGCTGCGCCGGAGGTGTGCTACGGCCAGAGCAAGCAGGATCTTGGCTTCTGCCTTGGTCGTCGCCGCCACTCCGACGGCGAACCGGCCTATTGCAACTGCTCGCGTGTGAAAGAGCCCCGCCGTCTTGAAGGTTGCTTCCGTGTGCGCAAGACGCAGAGCTGCGGCGCGCGTTCGCATGAGTGCGTAACTCGCCGACTCGGAGGCGCGGCTGTTGCTGAAGTCGATGCGCACTCCGCCGAGCGTGTGGATGTGCCGGTTGGCGGCGAGGCGGGTGATCTTCACGTGGGGGAATCCAGCCGGTCGTTCGGATGCCAGCACCGGCGTTGTGGCGATCCGCTCCAGTGCCGGCGGCAGCTTCGGGGATTGGGCGATCATCACCTCTATATCGGCCGGATTCCCCTAGCGGATTTAGCACGGCCTGGAGAACACCGGCTGGTCAGCGTTCGGGAATGACCCCCGAGCGCTCCGCTCAGGCCCTGGTCAGGCGGCTGCGGCGGTCGCGTTGACGGCTTGCAGGATGAGTTCGGTCGCCGCCTCGGGCTGGGAGACGAACGAGACGTGCGAGGCCGGAATCTCCACGATCGTGGCGTTCGCGCGCTCAGCCATGAACCGCTGGAGGGCAGGCGGGATCGCCTTGTCCTCGGTACCGAGCAGGTACCAGCACGGCAGCGTATTCCAGGCTGGAGGGGCCGACGGCGTGGCTGCGAACGCGGCGGCGGAATAGGGCCGCTGTGCCGCAGCCATCACGGCGGCCGTCTCAGGATCGACATCAGCGGCGAAGGCTTCGCGGAATGCCTCGGGCGCGAGGTAGAGATCGGTGCCCTCGCTCCCATCGGGGTTGGTGAAGGGAACGGGCCTGATCGAGGGCCCCACAAGGCTGCCTTCGAACCTCTCGAGGAGCTGCTGCTGGCTCTCGCCGACGTCGCACATCCAGCCGTTGAAGTAGACGAGCGCCTGGACCTGCGCGTTACCGATCGCGGCGGTGGAGATCACATTGCCGCCGTACGAGTGGCCCACGAGCACGATCGGCCCGCTCACGGTCCGGAGGAACTCGGCCAGGTAGGCGGCATCGCCGGCGAGATCGCGAAGCGGGTTGCCGAACCCGATGGCGGAATACCCGCGGGCCTGCAAGTCGCGGATCTCGGGTGCGAAGCCCGTGGCGTCAGCCCACGCACCGTGAACGAGGACAATCGTCGGAGTTTCAGCAGCCATTCTCGTCACCGCCCCTTCGTCGACCGTTTGCCCATGCTTGGAATGTAAACGCTGCCGCGCGAGCCATCCACTCGCGGACAAACATCCCTCGGTCGGCTCCGCTCGAGCCTCTTCCGCAGTTCCGCGACGACGCGGGGCGCTGTGTCGATTTACCGAACCGCCTTCACGCATCCAGAGTTCAAGGCAAGTCTCGCCGCATATCCGTCCTCCGTGGTCGCCACTCCGCACCTCTTTCAGAAGGTCGCGGTCCCCGGCATCTGTGTGGCCTAGAGGAGGATGGAATGAAGAAAGTAGCCCTGTTAGGTGCCACAGGTTTCGTCGGCTCCGCATTGCTCAAGGAGGCGCTCGACCGAGGGCACGTCGTGACAGCGATCGTGCCGAACCCGGAGAAGATTGAAGCACGCGACGGTCTCACAGCGAAGGCCGGCGACGTCTACGACACGTCGTCTCTTGCCACGCTTGATCCGGGAAACGAAGCCATCATCAGCGCCTTCAACCCTGGATGGAAGAACCCGAACCTTTATGACGACCAGGTTCGGGGTACGGCACCGATCATCGCCGCAAGGCGAGCCTGAACTCGAATGGTCGTATCTGAGCCCTTCGGCAGAACTGACGTCCGAACACCGCACGGGAAAGTTCCGCCTCGGAACGACCAGCTCCTGGTAGATGCGACCGGCCAGAGCAAGATTTCGGTTCAGGATTACGCCGTCGCGATGATCGATGAACTGGAACGTCCGGCTCATGTTGGGCGGCGCTTTACGGCGGGGTACTGAAAGGCAAACGGTCCAGCAAGGCCATTCCAGCGCGCGAGTCCTTGTACGATCATCGCGTGGGCGCCGATTATCTTGGGACGACACGTTACGAGCCCAAGGCCAGCCCGGATGACGACTTCGCCGTCCTCGTCGACCGCGGCGGGAATCGATTCTGCGTCGTTGACTAGCTCATATCGCCGGGCTCCAGGTCGCAGGTCGCTTGGCTGGCGCACAGTTGCAACCACAAGGGAGGGTGTTGGTGCAGGACACCACGTGCCATATGTCGATTTCGCTTGACGGCTTCGTCGCCGGGCCGGAGCAGAGTCGCGAGGACCCGCTAGGCAAGCGCGGGATGGAGCTGCACGCCTGGCACCTAGGCGACGAGCGCGCCAACGAGGCCGACGAGACGGCGGCCAGCTGGCTCATGCGCGCGCGTGGCGCCTACGTAATGGGCCGCAACATGTTTGGCCCGATCCGTGGTGAGTGGGAAGGGGACTGGCGCGGGTGGTGGGGATCTGAGCCGCCTTATCACGCTCCGGTGTTCGTGCTCACCCATCACGCTCGCGAGCCGATCGAGATGGATGGCGGGACGACCTTCCATTTCGTCACCGACGGGTTCGACGCCGCCTACGCGCAGGCGCGCGAAACCGCGGGCGCTGACGGCGTGGACATCGCCGGGGGCGCCTCGACCGTCCGGCAGGCGCTTAGCGCGGGGGTCGTCGACGAGCTCACGCTCGACATCGTCCCCGTTTTGCTCGGGTCCGGCGAGCGGATCTTCGACGGCGTCGAGTCCCTGGGCATGGAGCCGGTAGAGGTGCTGCATTCGCCGCTGGCCACACACATCCGGTATCTCCGCGCGGGGTAGAGCCGGCGATCCTCATCCAGCTCCGCGACCGCCC
>Ga0207693_10001724_pt1 | contig 19226 bp, 22 predicted proteins | sample LARL81metaG_FD_184347 | JGI IMG/M metagenome (GOLD analysis project Ga0207693, IMG submission 184347) | Corn, switchgrass and miscanthus rhizosphere microbial communities from Kellogg Biological Station, Michigan, USA - LAR L8-1 metaG... | ecosystem: Host-associated > Plants > Roots >...
ATCACCCCGTCGCGATTTTGTTTCGCTCGTCGACGGCATAAGCCTACGAAGAAACCCGAGCCCTCCCTGAACGCGGCTCGTGCCCTTGAAGCCGGAAACTTCGGGAATAGTATGCCCCCGCTATTTGGCGTCAATAGCTATTTAGCTATTTGCGACAGGATGGCACCCTAAAGCGATTTCTCGCGACCGCGAAAGTAACCAATGCGAGTCCATTATGAGGCGGTCCCTCTGAGGTCGGCTGCGCTGATCACTTTGCTCTTTGGGGTCCTGCTTAGCAGGACTGCAACGCTGACCTATTCGCAGGAAATCCTCAAGCCGCTTTCTCTCGACCAAGTTGGACCCGGTATCTACGTGCATGCGGGCGAGATTGCATTGATGAACGAAGCGAACGAAGGCGCGATTGCCAATATTGGGTTTGTCATAGGCGACGAGGGTGTCGCTGTGATCGATACCGGCGGCAGTGTGCGCGAGGGACGTCGGCTAGTCCAAGCAATCAGTCAAATCACCAATAAGCCTGTCTTGTACGTCATCAACACGCATGCTCATCCCGATCACTTGTTCGGGAATGCGGCCTTCCCACCACCGGCAGTGTTTGTTGGTAGCCACAATCTGCCACGAGACGTGATGGAACGCGGGCCATACTACCTGAACTCATTTCGACCTGCGATGGGTGCGCTCCTAGATGAAGTCAAGATCGTGCCGCCGACCATGATTGTGGATTCCCAAATGCAGCTGGATCTGGGGCACCGCGTTCTGAGCCTGAGAGCCTGGCGCGCCTCGCACAGCGACAGTGATCTCACAGTTTTTGACGAATCGACCGGCATTCTGTTCGCCGGCGATTTGGTATTTTTGCGACACATTCCAGTTCTTGATGGCAGCATTCGCGGCTGGCTCACGACGATAGACGAGCTTACAAAGCTTCCTGCCAAAAGCGTGGTTCCGGGCCATGGCCCGCCGTCCGCCCCATGGCCAGCCGCGCTAGACCCGGAGAGGCAATACCTTGAGCGGCTGCAAAGTGATTGTCGCGACTTGATCAAGCGCGGCGTGCCGATTGCGGCCGCGTCTCAGCTCGCCGCCGCTTCGGAAAAGTCACACTGGGAGCTGTTTGCGGAGTATAATGCGCGAAACGCCACGGCCGCATTTTCTGAACTGGAGTGGGAATAGTGACGCATGCCGGCAATGAAACGCGGAGAAGATTGATGATTGGCATTTGCGCGCGAGCTGCGACTGCAGCCGCGTTAGCGATCGCGATTTCCTGGAGCGCGACGCAGTTCGCGCGATCGGCGGACGCCAACGATTCGTGGCATGAAATCGCAAATAATGTGTTCAATGGTCGCCCGCTTGCCGATGGTTCCCAGCTGATAACGCTCGAGATGCCGGAACGCGCGGAGGATGCCGCGGTCGTTCCAGTCACGATGCGGGCAAACCTGCCGCCGGCCGACACGCGCACGCTCAGGTCGCTAACGTTGGTTATCGACGAAAATCCTTCACCGGTGGCGGCAACCTTCAATGTTGGTCCCGGCGTGACAATGATCTCGACACGGGTGCGCGTGAATTCCTACACGAAAGTCCACGCCGTTGCGGAACTAAGCGATGACCAGCTGTACGTTGCCGAGATTTACGTGAGGGCGTCTGGAGGCTGTTCAGCACCCATGGCGAACAACGTGGAAGAAGCCGCGGCTAAGCTCGGTCAAATACGATTTCGCCAATTTACCAAAAACTCTGCAGCGCCAGCCACCGGCCCGCGCGAGGCGCAAATTATGATTCATCATCCAAACAATTCGGGTCTGCAACGCGACCAGGTCTCGCTGCTCTACATTCCTCTTTTTATCGTTCGTCAGTTGCGCCTCTGGCAGGGCGATCAACTTATTCTAGAGATGGATGGCGGCATATCCATCTCGGAGAATCCGAACATTCGGTTTTCTTACCTACCGAATGGCGCAACCATGTTCCGCGCGGAAGCCATCGATACCGAAGGTCACGTTTTTAGGGGTGAGTGGCCGATCGAGCCGACGATGTAGTGGCTCATCAGAAGCAGCGTACCTCTGCTTCCGCCTGAGCGCGGCGGAGTTCCTCAAGCGCGGTTCGAGAAATTTCGGTTGTACGAAACTCGGCACCGAGATTCCCTGGCACTTGGGACATGCTCAGCACCGTCTGCGCGGTGACGTAGCGATCATATGGCAAAAGCGAGGCAATCACATCGATCGAGCAGGAACACTTCTGGAGCGAAACCTGCGTCTCGCCGTTGGCTTTCATGCAGCCAAAGACGTAGTCCACGCGCGCGGAAGTTGGATAATCGTTGAGATCCGCAGCTCTCGCACTTAAGTTCGGGGCACAGACAGTGAGAAGCGCGACACCGACCGGGATTGATTTGATACGAAACATAAGCGATCTACCTTTCGTTATTTTTACTTGTCTGGTCGTGAGTCGATTATGCCATCAAAATATTGCTGGCAGATAATGGAATCGCCGTTCATAGATCAGTATTCCTATGGGCCTGATAATCTTCGATTGTGATGGCGTGCTGGTCGATTCGGAACCCATTGCCCATGGGCTGTTGGCTCAAATGATGACGGATCTCGGTCATCCTATGAGCACGGCAGAGTCGGTCCAAAAGTTCACTGGACGCAGTCTGGTGGACACTTTGCCGCTCATCGAAGACGTTTTGGGGCGAAGTATTCCCGATCAAATAGGTCAACACTACAGCCGTTTGTTGCTTGAACGTTTACGTCGTGACTTGAAGCCGATCGCTGGCGTGAAGAAGGCGGTCGCGATGCTGCGTTATCCCCGCTGCGTCGCCTCGTCGTCGTCGCTCGAGCGAATTCATTTATCGCTCGAGGTGACCGGGCTGGCGTCGTTGTTCGGCTCGAATGTCTTTAGTGCGACCCAAGTGACACACGGCAAGCCTGCACCCGATCTCTACCTATTTGCAGCAACAAAGATGGCGGTGGCGCCCAAGGATTGCGTGGTCATCGAGGACTCATCTCTCGGTGTTACCGCCGGACGCGCAGCTGGGATGAAGGTTATTGGCTTCATCGGTGGGGCGCATTCAATGGGCGATGCCGCGCGGAATCTCGCGTCGGCAGGTGCATACGCCATCGTTTCTTCAATGGCAGAACTGCCGGCTACGGTGGAGGGAGTGATATCGTGCGTCGAACCGCCACGCCAGCCTCGATAGGGAAGGGTGGGTGCCGCCGGGCACTAAATTGGCGCGGAGCGGATCGTGTGAAAAACCTTCAATGCAGCAACCTGTTCGGCGACATCGTGAACGCGGAACAGCGCGGCGCCTGCGGCGTATGCGGCCAGCGTAGCGGCGACCGCGCCAACAAGCTGCGCCTCAATTTGCTGCTCACTTAAGGAGCCGAGAAAAGCCTTTCGTGATGTTCCGACTAAAATCGGACAGCCAAATTCGATCAACTCTCCAAGACGTCTGAGTATCTCGATGTTCTGGCGTGCGGTTTTGCCAAATGCCACGCCTGGATCAAGAATGATGCGCGACCGCGGAATTCCAGCCGCCTCGGCAAGCGCTAGTGAGCGCGTAAAAAAGCTCCTGATATCGGCGATGATGTCAATCCCGGCATCCTTTTCAGCTCGATTGTGCATAATGACGACCGCGGCCTCGGTGGCGGCGACAGTTGCCGCCATTGCCGGATCCTTCTGCAAGCCCCAGACATCGTTTATTAGGATGGCCCCGAGTTCAACAGCACGCGCGGCGACTTTCGATTTATAGGTATCAATCGAGAGTGGCACTTCGACTTTATAGGCGAGCTCCACAAAGATAGGTTCAATGCGGGCGACCTCTTCATTTTGACTGATCGGCAATGCGCCGGGCCGTGTCGACTCGCCTCCGACATCGATAATGTCGCAACCCGCCGCCGCCATCTGCTGCGCATGCGACAGGGCGGCTTCCATGCCGAAATACCGCCCACCGTCCGAGAACGAATCCGGCGTCAGGTTAAGAATACCCATGACAATCGGACGTGTTCCGATTGTCGCAAGAAAGGCATCACGCCGGGCGCGCTGTTCCGCGCGCATCAGTCTTTTCTTCCCTGTGAGAGCTTTCGCAGTGGTATGCTTTAATAGTCCAGTTCGGATGCTCGCCGATCCACTGCGCAAGATAGGGCTGTGCGTCCTGCACACACTCCCGTACTGAGCCATGCCAGACATATTCGAGACGCTGTTCCTGACATTGATCGGGATGCGCCAGGGCACAGACCGTGAATACGATGGCTACGAGGTCCATTGAGCCGCTCCGCCACTATCGGACAGTCACCGTCAATTACCATGCAAACAGAATTTGCAAAGGCTTAGTTCCGATTGCCAACAAGAATCTCGCCTTTGCCGAGGACCGCCATATCTCCGGCGAAGCGCACGAATGGTCGGCGCAAAAGGGCGGCAGCCCCCTTGCTGTATGGTTCGATCATCGCCGCCAGCCATCGCATGGCGACAAGCTCGTGCTCGCCGCAGTCGATGAATGTCGGCGACAGGACACTGCGGTTATCGCCGAGCACGATCGTTCCGCGTTTAAGGAGAAACCCCGCCAGCGGCCCGGCCGCGTCGCGCACAATGACCGTGCCGGCAATCATCCGACTTCCAGCGTAAGGCCCAGCTTTGCCTTCGACGATGATCGTGCCGCGCCGCATGCGGTCGCCTACGCGCTCCCCGACCGCGCCGCGGACAATGACAATGCCGCCGCGCATTCCGGCCACTTCTCCTGCCAGCGCGCCGCCCAGTCGATCGCCGGCGGCGCCGCGGATTTCCAAGACACCCGCTTTCATGCCCGACGCGGCCCAAGATCCGGCATTGCCGAGCACCGTCAGGCGGCCTCCCGCCATCAGGCGTCCAGCCTGGATTCCGACATCGCCATCGACCAGGAGCTCCCCGCTTTTCATCTCTTGACCGACGTAATCTAGTCGATCGCAGCTATTCTGAATGCGGATTTGCTCGACATCACCCTCGCGCAGTCGAAACACATCGCCAACTTTGATGCGATGACGGGTTGTTTGCAGCTCGATCTGTTCGATCTCGCGAGCCGTCCTGCCGGCCAGGCTGTGCGGCACCAGCGGCGATAGGTCCAGACGTTGATCGGGCCGCTCGCGAAGTGTCAATGTCAGCGGCTTCACGGCAGCAATTCCCGCAGATGGTAATGATGCGGGCCTAGCTTGCCGCCGTAGTTCCCGGCGCTGATCCGCGTCGCACCACGTCTGGGACCAAGCTTTACGATCGCTGCGATTCCGGCACGCATGGCGGACGCGACCGCCTCCGAAGTAAGGCCGTCGACGACGATTTCCAACACGCATTTGGTATCGGGATCGAGCGCAGTTTTGACTGCGCCCCGCAGGGTCGGACAGAAAGCATCATTGGTGGAGGCAGGTACGCCTTTATACTTTGAGCCGACCTTCGAACCGGAGCGGACAACTCCGCCGGGAAAGGGAGCGACCACATCCGGCACTTTGCGGATGGCCGCGACGGCAGCTTCCGCCGCCGCGCGGGTCGTCTGTACCGAGGTACCGAGAATGAGAAGATTGCCGCCACCCACCGCCTGTTTGGTCAGGCCTGTGGTGGCCTCGCAAACAAATTCGCCATCCATGACGGGGATGCGCCAGAAGTGTTTGCTGCCGAATCGTTTTGAGATCTGCCAGCCGTCACCAAAATAGCGCAGTGCATTACCGAGCCGAAGGGTTTCCGCGCCGTCGATCCCGGCATAGCACGCTGAACCCGGACTGGTGAGCAGGCATTGCGCTGCGCGCGTTTGTAACTGTTTCTGGAGTTCGCCTGTCGACACGGCGAATAATAGAACCCGAACTCCTGGGCGACCGTCCGGGGTTTGTTTGCCAGTCAGTTCACGATCGATGCCGGCCTCGCAACCGCAGCCGATGACGGAGGTGGCAAAGCCGGTCATGCTCAGCGCCGCTTGCCGGGCCCATTGCGCAGTATCGGCCGTAATGATCACTGCGGTTGCCCGCATGCCAAATGCTTCTGCGAACGTGTCATCGATACGCACGCCGCGGACGGTCAGGGGCATGGTACAAATTCAAACGGTTCTGGCCGGTTCAAAGCGTAATCCGGCACTTTGATAAATTGATCCGAAAGTCCGTAACGCTCCTCATAATAGTCCTTCATTCGTCGATCGATGGCTTGATCACGCTCCGGGGCGACCGCAAGGGCGCGGCCCCAACGACAATGCGTGACATGCCCATCGCGCACGACAAGATCGCCATTCTTAAAGACGAGAGCGGCTGTGCGAAACATCTGCGCCCGGTCGGGAAAACTATCGTAGACTGCAACGTCGGCTACCGCGCCAGTGCCGAGATGGCCGCGGTCGGTCAAGCCGAGCAATTTTGCGGGCGCGGCGCGAGTCATGGTGGTGATCTCGTACAGCGAGTACTCGCGCGTGATGGATGGCAATGTCGTCACGGCCATCGCCTCAGGCGGCAACTCGGAAATCCATTTCATGCGCAGATCACGGCTCATCAACAGTGCAAGTAGGTCTGGATAGCTGGTGAATGGCGCACCATTCGGATGGTCGGTGGTAAAGAAGACCCGCCAAGGGTCATTGATCAGCAAGAATAATTCAAGGCCAACAGCCCATTGCACGGCGTTGTAGAAGTCCCTGCGCCGATAATCGTAAGGAACGATACCGACGCCGTTAGCGTCGCCATCCAATATCAGCCATTTTTTAGGCCGCGCCCGGGTGCGGGCATTGAACTGACGCAAAACGTCGAGCGAGATTGTAACGGTCGGACCAAACATCACCTGGCCAACATCGATCGTCACATTGGCCGTGTTGTTCACCGCTTCCGCAAGCTGCGCTGCGGCGGAAGAGAACCCTCGGTCGCCTTCTTTGCCGTAGCCGTAGAATTGCAAGTGCGCGAGGTGGAGCGGTATTTCCTCAGCAGCGGCGATTGTCGCCAGCGCAGTCTCGAAATTTCCCGCCAGTCCAAGATTGTTGCAATGAACATGCAATGGATGCGGCACGCCGAGACTGCTCACCGCGCGCTGCAGAGCTTTGACGATCCGCCGTGACGTCACCCCAAAAGCCGGTACGACATCGTCGAACGAAAAGGCGCGCACGTTCTCTTTGAAGGCTGCGGCACCCCCGGCATTCACGACCTTGATGCCGAGTGAACGGGACATTTCAAGGATCCAAGCGACATAATCCGCAATCGCTGCTTCGCTCTCATTATCGTGCAAAAGGTGGAGTAGATAATCGTCGTTACCGAGTACTGCGAGTGTTGCCTTATCGATGATTGGAGTGTCAGCAAGCTCGAGATGGGCGTGAAGAGCGTAATGGGGCGACACTGCCGGCTCGACCACAGTCGTAAAGCCCATGGTGGCATAGAGATGGCCGGTTTCGAATGTCGACCATAGCCTTTTTGATAATGGGGTCTCGGCCGGACGCCGCGTCGCGGCACTTTGATACTCGGGCAGCAACAGGCGCGCGGTGTCTACATTCCAGCCAGCGATATGGGAATGGATATCGATGCCGCCTGCCATGACGACCTTGCCTGCCGCATCGTAGCTTGCCTCAGGACGACCGTCTGGTGCGTCGACGATTCGACCATCACGAAACCAGACATCACCCACGGCGTCGCGCCCATGGGCAGGGTCGATGACGCGTCCACCGGCAATGCGCGTCAGCATGGGCGTAGCTCGGGTCCCGGCGTTGCGGTGGAGATGCGTGAGATCGCATCGGCGACAGAGATCGTCGCGGTTGGTCGCGCTGCAGTACACGCTGATAGAGCGCCGGTTGCGGTAAGGTGTTGGACCCCGGAATGATCGATACCAGGGCAACCGACGTTGATATGAACCTGCGCCGGGGTGTGAAATGCCGTGCCCTGAGCCGTCAGTGCGATCGTTGGCGGCCCCCGGCGCCATGGCGGGGCTTCGCTCCTGTAAGAGGAGATCCAAACGACGCAATCGACTTCACCATTGAGCACAAGCCGCCGGCTATCGAATAGCCAAGGATCATGGTGGGAAAACCCACGGCTAAAGCTGGTGCGCATCGGAAAGCCCGTCATCCAGCCGCAGACATGCAGTACACCGATGGCGTCGTCTTCCGGCGCGAGTGGCAGACCCGAGAAACGCGTCGTCGCGTTTAAATCGTTGACCACGCCGCATAGCATTTCAATTACGAGCGGGTGGAGCTCGGCGCCGGACCAGATTGCAGTGCCGAAGCGTGTCTGTTTGAGAGTCGCCGCAACTTGCCGCAGCCGCTTTGATGACACGCTGGCTTTACCGGTGGGTCTTCCTGCGATTTGGGCGCGAAGCGCCGCCAAAAGCCCGGGCAAGTCATCTGGTTCTCGGCCGATCGCCGTGGCGGCGATGGCCTCTGCTAACGTCAGCAGCTCCCGTCCCGGACAAAGCCATAGGATTTCACGTGGATGAGGGGCTTTTGTCCGATCGCTGCCGATGACGTGTTGTAGAAGTTGGTTGCGGGCGGCGCCGCGAATAGGTCCAGCCAATAGCAACGTGTCGGCCCGCGTATGGCACTCAGTCGGAGTCGTCATCATCACGCCTGACGATCGCATAACATCGAGGTCCCGCAGCACGCCTTCCGAGTTCATGTGATCGACAATCGCTCCGGTGCGCTGCGCTAGCGAAATTGCGGCGCGCGCGCCGGCCACATCGGTGCCTAATCCGGCAATAAGGACTTTTGTGCTCGCGCCGATTAGCTCGGCTGCCTCGGCAATCGCAGCATCAAGCGTGGTCGGCTTTCCTAAAATCCAAGCGTCTTCCATTGCGAACTTCCTCTCACGCGCAAACGAAAAGGGGCGCTATTCGTCATATTTGACATACGCAAAGCGCTGGTCCTTTTGCGGAGTTCCTTCCAAAGCTCCGCCCGATTTTGCGGGTTGCCATTGCACAACATCTTCGATCTTCTTGGCCAGTTCAAAGTCCTTATCCGTGATCCCCTTCGCGGCATGGTTTTGCAGGCGAACCTCAACCCAGGCATAGGAGGCGGTGAGATCGGGATGGTGCCAGGCCGCCTCGGCGAGGTGGCCTACCGTATTGATGACCATCAGTGTGCCCTTCCAACTGTTGGTGCGATATTTGCGGCGAATCCAACCGTTTTCCAGGTACCAGTGGGGCAAATCGCGTTTGAGCCGCGCTTGAACATCTTCATCTGTATAGGTTCGTTCATTGCTTGCCTCGGGCATGGCCGTATCCCTCGATGGTTGTTAGGCTGTTCCGATTGTGTACCGTAGAACGTCGCATTTTAGACCTAGAAGTGCATTTTCGGGAGAGTGGGCTTGCGCGATGATACTCTACGACCAGCGGCAATACTCGTCACCGTTCCCGCCCGGCTCCATCTCGGTTTTCTTGATCTCAACGGCGGGCTTGGCCGCCAGTTTGGCGGCATCGGACTTGCGATCAGCAATTTCAAAACTAGTCTTGTCATCCGATGCGCAAGACAGACTGACGTTTCCGGTCCGGAAAACAAGCGTGTCCGGCAATACCTGCACACAATGGAACGTTCGCTGGGGCACCATGACGCACATGCTGTAAATGTCTTGGAAGCCGTTCCCGCTCATGCCGGCCTGGGCTCCGGCACGCAGCTCGCGCTCGCGGTGGCGAGTGGCATTCGCCGATTACACAACCTGCCGCTTGAAACGGAGAAAGACGCGTTGAGGCTCGGGCGCGGCACGCGTTCCGGAATCGGGATCGGACTATTCCATCGCGGTGGCCTGGTTGTCGATGGCGGACATGGCGGCCAGTCGGGAGTGGCGCCAATCGTTAGTCACCTTCCATTTCCAGAACATTGGCGCATCATCGTTGTTCTTGACCCGCGTCGTGGCGGCGTTCACGGTCACGATGAGGCATCGGCATTTACGGCTCTCGTGCCGATGCCAGAAATAGATGCCGCCCAGATTTGCCGTCTGGTTCTGATGAAAGCATTACCGGGACTTGCGGAACAGGACATCGTCAGTTTCGGTGACGCCGTAGAGCAGTTGCAGATCCTGCTTGGCAATTATTTCGCGGCGGCGCAGGGCGGAGGTCGCTTCACAAACCCTGCTGTCGGCAGTGTACTTTCAGCTCTTCGTGCCGCAGGCGCGCATGGGATAGGGCAGAGCTCCTGGGGGCCGACGGGGTTTGCATTCGCTTCATCAGCCAAAGAAGCCGAACGGCTGGCGCAGCTTGCTACAAAGCACCCGGCCGGCAAGGGGCTGGACATCCAGGTTTGCAGCGGTCTCAATCGCGGCGCGGAAATCGTGACGCAGGTCCAAGAGTAATAACGCCCCTTACATCACACATGGGAGCTGTCGATGGTGGAAAAAAATATACTTCATATGGTCACTCCCACAAAACATATCAGCCCATTCGATGCGAACATGGCACTCGATGCCGGTTATGACGCCGTTCTGTCTTACAGCGACGTGACGCTCGACGAGGTAACGGGGCTCGTTCAAGACGCTATCTTCTCGCGCCCGCCGAGGACGGGTGTGCGCTCTGCGATGTTCTTTGGCGGCAAAAACGCTACGCTTGCACTCGACATGCTGGCGAAGGCCAAGAAGGCGTTAGTGCCGCCGTTTGGAATGTCTTTTTTCGCCGATCCCGCCGGCTCGTTCACGACTGCCGCGGCGATGGTCGCCTGCGTCGAGAAAATCCTAAAGGAAAAGCATCAACGGCGACTCGATGGCTTAAAGCTCGCTATATTTGGCGCGACAGGAGTGGTCGGTTTTGCCTCCGCCGTCATTGCTGCGCTCGAGCGAAGTAGTGTTACGATCGTTGGCTATGACGGCATCAAGCGTGTGACCGATAGCGCGAATGAAATCAGAACTCGTTTTAACGTAGAGGTCAGGCCGGCAGACGGCAGCGACGACAGCAAAAAATCTGCCATTCTCAACGAGAACGAAGCCGTGCTGTGCGCTGGCCGTGCAGGTGTGCAGATTTTGTCAAAGGCACAGCTTGCCGGCGCAAAGAACATTCTGATTGCTGCCGATGTGAATGCGGTTCCTCCGGCCGGTGTTGAAGGTCTCGGTATGCAGGCAAACGGCGATCCGCTGACGCCAAACGGCGTGGTCGGCTTGGGACCACTGGCGATCGGTAATATCAAATACAAAACAGAGTTTGGGCTATTTCAAAAGATGATCGCAGCACCGAAACCGGCGCAGTTAGACTTTCGCGACGCGTTTGTATTGGCGCGTGAGCTCAATGTCTGACAAGCCGGCCGTGCTAATCGCGGCGATTTCAGGCCGCGCGTTGGCGCAGTCGGCGCAGCGTGGCGGTTATCAGCCGCTGGTGGTGGATTTCTTCGGCGATCAAGACACACTGCAGGTCGCGCGCGATCACATTCGATTAACTGGAAAGCTTGCAAACGGGATCGCAGAGAGTGCATTGATCGCAGCACTGGAGGCGCTCGCCCAGCGGCATCGGCCACTGATGGGGGTGGTTTGCGGAAGCGGATTCGAGGACAGACCCCACCTCCTGCAAAGCGTTGCTGCACGCTGGCCGCTGTTCGGCAATCACGCGGCAATCGTTACCAGGGTCAAGAATCCCGAAATCGTTGCAGCGGTCTGCGGTGGGCTTGCGATTCCGGTTCCGGAAATCTCGTTCACCACACCGGACGATCCAGCTGACTGGCTCGCAAAGCGTGTAGGCGGGGCAGGCGGCGCCCATATCCGGCCGGCATCGCAACCAACAAGCCGCAGGGTTTATTACCAGCGAAAGGTTCCGGGCGCGACCGTATCGGCGCTTTTTCTCGCCGATGGCGCGCGTTCGACGGTGATCGGGTTCAGCACGCAATGGGTGCTGGCCACAGCGACAAAGCCATACCGTTACGGGGGCGCAGTACGACCGGCAACGCTTTCGGGCGACATGATCGTTTTGCTGACGAGCGCCGTTGAACGGTTCGCGGCGGCGGCATCACTGGTCGGCCTCAACAGCGTGGACTTCCACGTCGATGGCGATCGCTTCTGGCTGTTGGATGTCAATCCCAGGCCGGGTGCGACGCTTGACATATTCGAGCCGCCGCAGGGATCGCTCTTCGGGCTGCACATGGCGGCCTGCGCCGGCAATTTAGCTGCCGCTCCAATCTATCCTCCGAACGCCAAAGCCGCGGCGATCGCTTATGCTGAAAACGACATCGCTTCGGTTCCAGCATTGGAATGGCCGAGCTGGACCGCCGACCGGCCCCAGCCCAAAACCGTGGTAAAGGCTGGTGAGCCGGTGTGTACAGTTTTTGCTTGCGATTCGGCCGCGGCGTCAGCCAAGTCTGTCGCGGATGCGCGACGCCGAATGGTTCTTGCTTGGATGCATAGGGGGTAGCGATGACGAGCGTGCCGACACTAAGCGTGAACCAGCGGTCCGCTGCACTCGTGGCTCGAATGATCGATGATGCCGAAGAACTGAGGATCGGAGTCTCGCGCGGTGAGCTTGGCGAAACATTGATAGATGCAGGCAGCAAGAGTCCCGGTGGAATTGCGGCTGGGATCCGCATTGCCGAAATCTGCATGGGCGGGCTGGGGCAAGTCGACCTGTTGCCGTCGTCGGCGACACCGCGATGGCCGTGGACACTGGTCGTGCGCTCCTCAAATCCGGTGATCGCATGTCTCGCGAGCCAGTATGCAGGATGGCAGCTCGCAGATGAGACAGGCGAAAAGCCGTTTTTTGCTCTCGGTTCCGGACCGGCGCGGGCACTCGCCCGACGCGAGCCGTTATTCAAGGACTTGGGCTATTCCGACAACGCTGCGCGCGGCACCCTGGTCATTGAAGGTTCTCGGTCGCCGCCACAAAGGATTGTCGCAACAGTCGCGGAGCACTGCCGGATTAAGCCAGAAGATCTGACGATCATTTTCGCGCCGACACAAAGTCTCGTCGGTTGCACTCAGATCGTTGCGCGGGTGCTTGAAGTCGCGCTGCACAAGGCACACGAACTGGGGTTTTCACTCGAACGCATCGTCGATGGCGCTGGCGCAGCGCCGCTGTGTCCACCGCATCCGGACTTCGTTACTGCAATGGGCCGGACCAACGATGCGATCATTTTTGCGGGACAGGTCCAGCTTTATGTAACTGGACCTGCTCACGAGGCGCGTGCGCTCGCTGAGAAGCTTCCCAGCAGGGCTTCGCGGGATTATGGTCGACCGTTCTCAGAGATTTTCCGGCATGCCAAAGGTGACTTTTACGCTATCGATCCGATGCTGTTCAGCCCAGCCAAAATTACAGTGACAGCGCTGGAAACCGGTGAAAGTTTTCGATTGGGTGACATTGATCTGGAATCGCTCGATGCATCCTTCAGCTGAGCGCTTTGCAGTCAGCTCTTTGGCTCTCTCATGCTTATCGGCCTCGTAACCGATTCGATGGATTGGCATGCCCGACAGCTGATCGCCGCGCTTTCTTCGCGCGGTGTCGAGACAGTTCCAGTGCAGTTGTCTGCGTGTGGAATGGCGACGGCGAGCGCCAGCGGATTACACATCGATGGGTTCGGCAAAACGCTTCCTGATGCGGTACTTGTGCGCACTATGTCCGGTGGCACTTTCGAAGCCGTTACGCTACGGCTCGGTGTACTGCATGCTTTACGGGACCTTGGCGTTACAGTCTGGAATGATGCGCGTGCAATCGAGCGCTGCGTTGACAAGTCGATGACGAGCTTCTTGCTGGCGTGCGCCGGTATTCCAACCCCAGCCACGTGGGCGACCGAATCATATGAGCAAGCGCGCGCGATCGCAGAATGCGAGACTACGGAAGGACCGCTAGTGCTCAAGCCGCTGTTTGGATCGCAGGGGAGGGGACTAAAGCTCGTCCACAAGCCGGAGGATCTTCCGACAACGGAAGAGACGCCCGGCCGGGTCTATTATCTCCAGCGCTTCATAGGTGTTAAACGGCGTGGTGGTTATCACGATTTTCGTATTCTCGTGGTGCAAGGCCGCATCGTTGCGGCGATGCGCCGTCATTCCAACCATTGGATAACAAATATAAAGCGGGGCGGTCGGCCGGTCCCGGTGGTTATCAATGACGAAATGAAGACGCTTGCCCTGCAGGCGGCCACGGCAGTTGGCGCCAATTTCGTCGGGGTTGACATCGTTTATGGAACGGATGACCGGCCAGCGGTGCTGGAGGTCAATAGCATGCCAGCCTGGTCGGGCCTACAGAAAGTTACTGCCGTCAACATCGCTTCTGTCTTGGCGGAGGCCCTCGTCGCCGCACTCGCTGCACGCGGCTTGCGAGGAGCTATGGCGTGACCTCGCGTGCGGAGCGGATTGAGGCGGCTTTTAGATGGGCATGCCTCACCGAGCTTGATGCTCCGAAGCCAGGCAATGTTCACGCTTTTGCCAACGGTCATCGTATGACAATGGATGAGTTTGTCCGCAGTGCGGATGCAGCCGCAGCTCCGCTGTCGGCGCAAGGCGCTCGGGTCGGCCTCCGCATTCATCGCGCCGTCATGGCGACGCTCGTGGCAGTCGGCACCAACACCAATCTTGGAATCATTCTGCTATGCGCGCCACTTGCGGCGGCGGCCGAGCGCGACGCCGCAAATTTGCGCAACGCACTTCACCAGGTTCTGCAAGACCTCGACGTCGATGATGCGGACCTTGCGTTTCGCTCTATTGTTCGCGCTGCACCCGCGGGGCTCGGTCATAGCGCTCAGCATGATGTGTTCAATCCGGCAACGGTTAGTCTGCTGCAGGCTATGTCCGAAGCGGCAAACCGCGACATGGTGGCGCGTCAGTACGCGACCGACTTCGCCGACATATTCGATCTCGGTTTGCCGCTGTTCGAGTCGGTTCGTCACCGGAGGGGGGATGCTAAATGGGCGACATTGGCCACATTTTTGGGGTTTCTCTCAGCGTTCCCGGACAGTCACATTTTGCGAAAACTTGGGGCCGAAACAGCTCACTGCGTACAAGGCGCGGCGCTCAAGTTTGCGCGGATGTTGCAGGCGGCCGAACGACCAGACCAGGCCCTTCCCGCTCTCCTGACCTGGGATGCGGCGCTCAAAGAGAAGGCCATCAATCCCGGCACCAGTGCCGACCTAACGGTGGCCACTCTTTTTGCGCATCGGCTGCGGTCCATCTTGCCGTCCGCGCGCAACAATGATTGACTTCGCGATGCGGATTTCGTACCGCCGCTATCTGGCTAACCGGCCCGGTCGGCCCAATCCGGGCGCTGAAAACAAGGATAGATGTACCAGCGGGCATCCGCCTGCAAGTTTTGGATTCCTTGGGAGGAGATGGCGATGGCAAAGGTAAACGGACTGTGCGTTGGTGAATCGCTTGTTGGTGAGGGTAATGAGGTTGCCCATATCGATCTGATCATGGGCCCCCGTGGCAGTGCGGCCGAAACTGCATTTGCAAATGCTCTTACCAATAACAAGGACGGGTTTAGCACATTGCTCGCGGTGGTCGGGCCAAACCTGCTGTGCAAACCCGCGACTATACTGTTCAATAAGGTGACGATCAAAGGCGCCAAGCAGGCGGTGCAGATGTTCGGTCCCGCTCAGCATGCGGTCGCCATGGCGGTTGCCGACAGTGTGGCCGAGGGAGTCATCCCTCAGGATGAGGCCGAAAATCTCTTCATCTGTGTCGGCGTCTTCATCCACTGGGAAGCCGCAGACGACAGGAAAATTCAGGATTTCAATTATCGTGCAACGAAGGAAGCGATCGCCCGCGCAATCAGCGGTGAGCCTAAGGTTGCTGAAGTTGTTGCCAAGCGCAACCAAGTCAAGCACCCGTTCGCTGCAGCCTAGCTGCGGCTATAATCCTGACAGGCGTGCAATCTGTGCGCCTGTCAGTTTCCCATTATGCAGGCTTGTCGCGACCAGGGCGCCGGCGATTCCAGCTGTCGCGAGTGAGGCAAGGTCGTTTGCGTCGCGCACGCCGCCGGCGGCGTAGACCTGGCGGTTAGTGGCTCGTGACTTAATGGTTGTCAGCCAGTTCATATCGGGCCCGCTGGCGCTGCCGACGCGAGCAAGGGTCATCACGATCACATTTATCGGCCAGATGTCTGCCTCGTTCAAAAGCGATGCCGGCCCTAGAAATGCATCACCGCGAAAATCCAAAGACAGGATGGTGCGGTTGTTTCGGCACAGAAAACGGATCAAATCGCTGTCTCGCTGCGTTTCGCTGCCAAGGACGAGGTGTCCAAGGCCAGCTTCGAACCAGCGCTGAGCGTGGTGAACGTCCGCTATGCCGGCATCGACCCAAAACACCAGTTCAGGGAAATCAAGGCTCAAGCGCTTCAGGGCCGCGTTATTGTTATCTTTGTTTTCGATTGCATTAAGATCCGCGACATAGAATTTCTTGAAGGGAAAAATCGACAAAAGCCCTCGCGCGACGTCGATTGGTTGGCTCGTAGGGGACAATGGGGTTTCGATGGGTGCATAGGCGCTGCGCATTCCCATGCGCGCATGGACAACAACTCCGTCTTTAAGATCAATAACTGGTATGACTTCCATGATAATGCCTGTTAAATAATGAGTTAGACGGGACCGAAATGTCGTCGCATACGGTAGCAACTCATGTGCGAGCTGACATAGGTACGAGCTGAGATGGGCGTTGTCATAGGTTGGGATATCGGCGGCGTTCACCTCAAGGCGGTGCGTGCGGATGATGGGCGCATTGTGAAAGCCGCCCAATACGCGTCGCCATTGCGGAGCGGAACGGGACTCCTTGAGGATGCCTTTCTACAAGCACGCAATGACATGGGTCGCGGCGATCGCAATGTCATCACGATGACCGGGGAGCTAGCGGATATCTTTACTTCACGCCAAGACGGCGTCGAGCAGCTGTCATCGATTGCCGAGCGCGCTCTGGGGAATGTCTCCATATACGCGGGCCCAACTGGGTTCGTTACTGGGCCTGATGCCCGACATCATAGTGAACAGATTGCCTCCGCAAACTGGCATGCTTCTGCAGCAGTTATCGCCAAGCGTCGCAAAACAGCTTTATTCATTGACGTTGGCTCGACGACCACTGACGTAGTACCGATTGCGGAGGGCAAGATCGTGGCACGCGGCTATACAGATGCCCAGCGACTTGCGACGGGCGAGTTAATCTATACCGGACTGGTCCGGAGCTTTGTGATGGCAACAGCGCAGAGCGCACCACTGAACGGTTTATGGACGACATTAATCAACGAAAATTTTGCTACAATGGCGGATGTGCACCGTATCCTCGGCACTTTGCCCGCGGGTGTCGATCTAATGGCGACCGCTGACGGGAGAGAAAAGTCCATTGCAGCATCTCAAGCGCGCCTTGCCCGCATGTTAGGAAGCGATGCCGCCAACGCAGACAGTAAAACCTGGGACTTGCTGGCACGGTGGTTTGCAGAAGCACAGATACGCGCCATCGTCGACGCGGTCATGCTTGTCACGTCGAGTTGCATCGCGATGTCAGCTGCCCCCGTCATAGCCGCCGGAATAGGAGTGGGTGTTGTTGCTGAAGTCGCGCGACGACTGGGTGTTTCCTTTGAGAGATTCGACGAGCTTCTCGAGGTTATTCCGGAAGCACGCGATGCTGTGTCGCACTGCGCACCGGCGTCGGCACTTACTGCTCTTGCTTCATAAAGGGGCTGATCCGGTGTAGTTAGTGTGGCATGCGCTTAGCGGTAAAACTGTTCTGGATTACTTGCCTGATGCTAGCACCGTCCGGAGTTTTATCCGGCGAGCTTACGCGCACCCAAGTGCAATCGATACTTGACGCTACGCCGGCTGGTCAAAAAGCAAGCTTTGCTGGAAAGTCGCTGGCGGGTGCAGATCTTCATGATTTAGATTTCAGCAATGCCGATCTTTCAGGTGCGGACCTCTCCGGAGCTGACCTGCGTGGAGCCAAGCTTGTCGGGACCAAGCTCGTCGGGGCTAAGCTCTTAGGTGCAAGGTTAAACCTCGCCTGGATTATGGGGGCGGATTTTTCCCATGCTGATCTCTCAGGTGCGGACCTGGAGACACTTGTCGTTTCGGCCGGGCTGCAGACTCTTCCGCAGGAGGCTGCTACGTTCGTCGGTGCCAATCTCTCGGGCGCCAAAGTGACAGCGCGCTTTAACCTCGCTGACATGCGCGGCGCCAATCTTTCTCATATTCGAGCATCCGCTGATATGAGAAATCAATCCATGGGACTGATTCGAACCGAATTTTCGCAGACGAACTTGACCGATGCAAATTTCCAGGGTGCGGCCCTGGCACATGTAAACTTCGCGTTTGCGAAGCTTTCACGTGCTAATTTCTCCGCGGCTGATCTGAGCGATGCGGATCTGACAGGCGCAGATCTGACCGATGCGGATTTAACCGGCGCCAACACAACCGGCGCGGACTTCACTAATGCCGTACTTCAGGGCGCAAAGGGATATCGATAAAGCAGTGGTAGTGGGCAGGGATCTGCGCAGGTCTCTCTCGGATCTGAGAGTTGGGAAAGCAGCCGAGTATTGAACAGCCGAGAGTTAGGTGAGATGCCAAACAGATTTTTGTGTCCTAAATGTCACGGCCAAAGAACCACTTCCTGCCCCGTTTGTGGGGGCACTGGCAAGCGCTCCCTCGCAGGTATGCCAATCGGCGCTTGTCAAGAATGCAACGGAAGCGGCCATGAGCGTTGCGATGTTTGTGGCGGGACTGGCGAAATTGAACGGGAAATTGAACTTAATTGGACCCCGACGAAGGGTTGAGGCGGTCTCGGGCAAATGAAAAATTTCGGCTGGGGTTTTGGAGACGCGAAAAATGACTGTGTTACGTGCGCTTTCGATGGCAATGGTCTTGGGAATGGCCGTGCAGGTGCAGCCAGCGTGTGCAGACGGGCGCTTGCCGCAAGGTGGGTCTTACGAAGTCACGGCTCGCTTGGAATTGATCGACTAGCTTTTGCCAATTTTGGATTTCTTCTTTTGTAGCAAAACTGTTCGGGTCCAAGCGGTCCTGCCTCTGGAAGTAGCTAAGCCGCAACCGGAGATCCTTTTCTTGATCAATAATTTTGCTCATCACCTTGTCGCTAGCCTCAGCGATCCGATCTTTTAGAACCGATGTGAGTTCTTGGAATCTGGCTTTCTGTTCCGCTTCCGTCTCCTTTGAGGCTGCAGGCTTCTGAGCGCCAGACGGGTTTGGAGATACGGTCCGGCGAGCGCTGGGAAGCGAAGGCGATAGCAATGGTGTCTGAGCAAAACCTTGGGTACCTAATAGAACCAAACCGGCGAGAATGAGTGAATGGCAACGCATTTTTTGGGGGGTTAACGAGTCATGGCGATATACTCTTGTTCGAGCTGGTGCCCGGTGGACACGGTATCTTCGCGAAGCTTGTTATAAG
>Ga0207693_10001725_pt1 | contig 19220 bp, 23 predicted proteins | sample LARL81metaG_FD_184347 | JGI IMG/M metagenome (GOLD analysis project Ga0207693, IMG submission 184347) | Corn, switchgrass and miscanthus rhizosphere microbial communities from Kellogg Biological Station, Michigan, USA - LAR L8-1 metaG... | ecosystem: Host-associated > Plants > Roots >...
GATGGTCAACAAGGTTCTGAAGGCCCTCACGGGCGGCGGCACTCAGATGCCGAAGAACTGGAACCGGCGCTTCAAGCACAACCGCGACAAGATGAAGACCGGCGACATCTTCGAGCTCGCCGAGGTGGTCCGAAACCTTTCGCTTCGTGACCACGAGAAGGGTCTCTCGACCGGCGAGAAGCAGATGTTCGTCAAGGCGAAGAAGATCCTCGCCAGCGAGTTGATGTACGCCAAGGACATGGACGAGGACGAGGCGGCCGAGTGGCTCGACGGCGTCCTCGCCAACGGCGGCGCCGCAAAGAAGAAGACGACGACGAAGGTCGCGGCGACGGCCTAGTCGAAGTGAGCGTTTGGGCGGTCCTGGCCGCCGCGGGCCGCGGCGAGCGGCTCGGCTCAGACCGTCCGAAGGCGTTTGCGAAGCTTCGCGATCGGCCGCTGCTTGCCGAAAGCCTCGAGCGCCTCGAGGCCTCGGACTGGATCGACGCGATCGTGATCGTTGCTCCGCCCGGCTGGGAGGAGCCGTCGATCCTGCTCGCCGAGGAGCTCGGCTGCGCCAAAGTGAGCGCCTGCGTCGACGGCGGTGAGACCCGCGCCGAGTCGGTCCGCGCCGGCGTGGCCGAGGTCGCCGACGAAGCAGTAGTGATCGCCGTCCACGACGCGGCGCGACCCTTGCTCCCGGCAGCGGTGCTGGAGCGTGTGCTGACGGCGTTGAACGAAGGCTGGGACGGCGCGGTGCCCGCATTGCCCCTCGCGGACACGATCAAGCGGGTCCGGGGCGGACAAATCGTCGAAACGCTGCCGCGCGAGGAACTGGTCGCGGTTCAGACTCCGCAGGCGTTCCTCGCGCCCGTTCTTCGCGACGCTGTCGCGGGCGAGCTCGCGGGTGCGACCGATTGCGCTTCGCTGGTGGAAGCCAGGGGCGGTCGCGTGACCACCGTGCCCGGCGACTCGAGACTCGTCAAGGTCACCGATGCCGCCGATCTCGAGCTCGTCGCCTCGCTGCTGTGATCGTCGACTACCACATGCACCTGCGCGATCCCGAAGAGCGGATCGATCATTCGCTCGCGGCCGTCGAGAGGTTCGTCGAGGTGGCTACAGAGCGCGGTATCGACGAGATCGGCTTCACCGAGCACATCTACTACTTCGAGCAGACCCGAGGCCTCTGGGACCAGCAGTACATGGTGGAGCGCTGCGCGCACGACCTCGACCGCTATGTGGGCGCGGTCACCGCGGCGAAAGAGCGAGGGCTCCCGGTCAAGCTCGGGCTCGAGGTCGACTACGTCGCCGGCCGCGAGCGCGAGACCGCGGACGTGCTCGAGCCGTACCCCTGGGACTACCTGCTCGGCTCGGTGCACTACGTCGACGGTTTTCCGGTCGACCAGGAGCCTGGGCTCGTCGAGAAGCTGGGACCGCACGAAGCCTGGCGGCGCTATTTCGTCTGGCTCCGAAACGCGGCCCGGAGCGGGCTCTTCGACTCGCTCGCTCATCCGGACCTCGCCAAGCACCACGGTCCGCGGCCCGACACGGAGACGATCCAGTGGGTGCACGAGGAGACCGCAGACGCAATCGAGGCTGCGGGCGTCTGCATCGAGGTCTCCTCGGCCGGCCTGCACAAGCCCGTGGGGGAGCTCTATCCAGATCCGCCGCTGCTCGAGGCCTGTCACGCTCGGGGGGTGCCCATCACGCTTGCCTCGGACGCACACATCCCGCAGAACGTCGGTCGTGATCTAGATCACGCAGTCGACCTCGCTCGCGCGGCAGGCTACGAGACGGTCACGGTCTTCGACCGGCGCGAACGGCGACAGGAGCAGCTCGGATGAGCGAGTTCCGGGTCGGACTGGGGGTGGACGCCCACGCCCTCTCGGACGGCGTCCCGCTGGTACTCGGGGGAGTCACGATCGAATCACCGCAGGGCCTCGCGGGCCACTCGGACGGCGACGTGATCGCTCACGCGCTGATCGACGCTCTGCTCGGTGCGGCTGGGCTCGGCGACATCGGCTCACTGTTCCCGCCCGACGAGCCGAACTGGGAGGGCGCGTCGTCGCTCGATCTGTTGCGCCGCGCGGCCGCAGAAGTACGCAAGGCCGGCTGGGAGCTCGTCAATGCCGACTGCATCCTGATCGGCGAGGAGCCACGGATCGCGCCGCTTCGGGAGCAGATGCGCGATCGGTTGGCGGAGGCCGTGGGGGCGGACCGTGAGCGCATCAACGTCCGTGCGACGACGACCGACAAGCTCGGCTTCACCGGCCGCGGGCAGGGGCTGGCCGCGGAGGCCGTCGCCCTGGTCGAGCGGCCGAGCGTTGCCGGTCTCGCGAACGCCAAGTAACAGACTGTCACTAAGTCTTCGGAGCTAGCCGGCGGGCAGGCTTACGACGCCGGCGTCAACCGTCACGAGGCCGTCGCGTTCCAGTGCGGCCAGTGCGGCGGAATCGAGCTCGGCGGCTTGACGTGACGAGGCGGCAACGAGCTTCAGGGTCGCCGCTCGCCGCTGGCGGAACGAGCCTTCGAAGCGGCCCTGTTTGCGCAGCGGCTCGTACCGGCGTCCCCGGGACGGGCAGCTTGCCGCCAACGGGCACACCTCACAGCGTGGGACGCGGGCGAGACAGACGGTCGCGCCGAGGTCCATGAGCGCCTGGGCGCAGCGGGCGTCGAACGCCTCACCCGTGCGTTCGCGCACGCGCGCGACGTTCGTATCGACCGGCACGACATCGCGGCCGAAGGCGAAGCACGCGACCGCGTCCGCCGTGTAGCGGCCCACGCCCGGAAGCTCGGTCAGGTCATCCGGCCAGCCGCCCGCGGCAATCTGCTCCGCGGCCCGGTGAAGGTTGATAGCCCGGCGGTAATAGCCGAGGCCCTGCCACTCGCGGATGACATCGGCGGCCGCGGCCGCAGCGAGCCCTTCGACCGTCGGCCAGCGTTCGAGCCAGGCCAAGAACCGCGGCGCGACGCGCTCGACCTGCGTCTGCTGCAGCATCACCTCCGAGACGAGGATCGCGTAAGGATCGCGTGTCCTGCGCCACGGCAGATCGCGACCGTTGGTCTCGAACCAGGCGAGCAACGACTCACGCATCGCCGGGACAGTAACTTTCGGCTCGGAATGCGAAGAGTCCGCTTTGCCCCCAGCCCGACAGGGTCGCTCCACGTCGGCAACGCGTTGAGCGCGGTCGCCAACCGCGCCTTCGGAGACTGGATGCTGCTGCGAATCGACGACACCGACCCGGAGCGCAACGTTCCCGGCGGCGAGGAGGCGATCCTCGCCGACCTCGCCTGGCTCGGGATCGAGTGGGACGAGGGCCCGGTCCGTCAGAGCGAACGTTTCGCCCGCTACACGGAGGCAGGAGCACAGCTGGGCGACCGCTTCGACGGGATCACCCTTCTGCGCGAGGACGGAAGCGCCACCTACCACCTTGCGAGCGTCGTCGACGACGTCGACTTCCGAATCACTCATGTCATCCGCGGCAACGACCACCGGCCGAACGAGCAGCTCCACCGCCGCCTTGCGGAAGCGCTCGGCGCGACGCCGCCCGAGTTCATCCACCACGGCCTGATCCTGGGCGAGGACGGCCGCAAGCTGTCGAAGCGGACGCCCGGTGCGACTGTCGCGTCACTGCGCGAGCAGGGGATCCCGTCCGCCGCCGTTCGCCGCTACCTCGAGGAGCTCGGACTCCCCAAGCACGACGTCCACTACGACCTGCCGCGGATCAGGCGGCTGGCGATCGAAGCGATCGCGGAGATGCCGGACGCCGAGTTGGCGGAGGCGGCCGAGGCGCCGCTCGAGCTCGTGCCGGTGCTGCGCGGCGCGCGCGACCTGACTGAGGCGAGCGAGCTCGCCCACCAGGTGCAAGCACCGGAGCCGATTCACCTGCCGGACGACGCCCGTCCGACGCTCGAGCGCTTCAAGGAGCTCCGTGAGCGAGCTAGCAACGGGCTCGACCACGACGCTGCTCGCGAGCTCGTGCGCGAGCTGAAGGCAGTCGGCGGCGACCTGAAGACGCTGCGGCTCGCGTTGACCGGCCGCGACCGCGGTCCCGAGCTGGCTGCGCTGCTCGAGGCCCTGCCGAAGGAAGAGGCGCTGCGGAGGGCCGATGCGGCTGTTTGACACCTACACACGCGGTCTGCGCGAGCTGCCGCCGCCTCCGGGCCCGATCCGCATCTATGTCTGCGGCCCGACCGTCTACCAGCGGATCCACATCGGCAACGCCCGGCCGTTCGTGATCTCGATGTGGCTGAAGCGCTGGCTCGAGGAATCCGGCTACGAGGTCCGGCTCGCCGAGAACATCACCGACATCAACGACAAGATCTACGCCGCCGCGCCCGGACACAGCGCCGAGCTGGCCGCGCAGGCTTCCCGCTGGTACATCGAGGACACGGATCTGCTCGGCCTCGGCCGCCCCGACTACGAGCCGAAGGCGTCCGAGACGATTCCGGAGATCGTCGGGCTGATCGACAGGCTCGTCGACGGTGGGTTCGCCTACCCCGCGGGCGGCGACGTCTACTTTCGGGTCGCTGCGTTCCCGGACTACGGGCGGCTCTCCGGCCGCGAGGGGGACCACGAGGCCCTGCACAACCCGTCCGAGGAACCGGAGCGCGACGAGCTGAAGGAGGATCCCCGCGACTTCGCGCTCTGGAAGGCGCACAAGGAGGGCGAGGACACCGTCTGGGAGTCTCCCTGGGGGGCGGGTCGGCCGGGCTGGCACATCGAGTGCTCGGCGATGGCGGAGAAGTTCCTCGGGCCGGTCTTCGAGATCCACGGGGGCGGCAACGACCTGATCTTCCCGCACCACGAGAACGAGATCGCACAGTCGCGCGCAGCAGGCGACGAGTTCGCCCGCCTGTGGATGCACAACGGACTGCTCCAGCTGACCGGTGAGAAGATGTCGAAGTCGCTCGGCAATATCGTTCAGCTCCGCGAGGCGGTTCAGGAATGGGGCCGAGAGGCGATCCTGCTCTTCTTCATGAACGGCCAGTGGCGGAAGCCGATCGAGTTCAGCGACGAGGTGATGGCGCAGGCGCAAGCCCAGGCCGAGACGTTCCGCAACTACTTCGTCGGCCTCGAGCCTGGGTCGGAAGAGATCGACCGCGACGCGCTTGCCCGCGTCCTCGACGACGACTTCAACACGCCGGAGGCCCTGGCGCTCTTCCACGACTGGCGCGCCCGCGGCCGAACCGCCTCCTTGCGTTGGGGCCTGGAGTTGTTCGGGCTGGGGGCCTTGGCCGAGGCGGTCGTGGCGCCCGCGGAGCTCGTCGACCTCGCGGAGAGGAGGCAGGAAGCAAGGGCCAGTAGGGATTTCGACGAGGCCGATCGCCTGCGCGGTGAGATCGAGGGCCAGGGCTGGGAGGTCCGGGACGTCGCCGACGGCTTCGAGCTCGTCCCCAAGTGACCCGCGAGCAGATCTACGGCCGGCGGCCCGTGCACGAGGCGCTGCGTGGGCCGCGTGAGGTGCTCGAGCTCTGGGTGACCGAGAGGGCGCTGAAGGCGGAGCCGTGGCTCCGAGACACCGGGGTCAGACCCCAGGTCAAGCCCGAACGAGACCTGACCGAGGCTGGCGGGACGCGCGACCACCAGGGAGTCCTCGCCTGGGCCGAGCCCTACCGCTACGCGGACGCGTATGAACTGGCCGCGGGCGATTCGCCGCTGCTCGTCTGCCTCGACCAGGTCACCGACCCACACAACCTCGGCGCCGTCGCGCGCACCGCAGAGGCTGCGGGAGCTACCGGAGTCGTCGTGCCCGCTCACAATGCGGCGCGGGTCACCCCGGCGGTCGTTCGCGCCTCGGCGGGAGCGATCGAGCATCTCCCGGTCGCGGTCGTCAAGAACATGGCCCGCTATCTCTCGGAGGTGAAGGGCCCGCGGCTGTGGGCCTGGGCCGCGGCCGGCGACTCCGAGATCCAGCTCTGGGAGGCCGACCTGACCGGGGGAGTCGCGCTCGTGCTCGGTGCGGAGGGGAAAGGCGTCCGGCCGCTCGTCCGCCGGACCTGCGACGCGGCGGTTTCGATCCCGCTCGTCGGCGAGGTCGAATCGCTGAACGTCAGCGTGGCGGCGGGCGTTCTCCTCTACGAGGCGCGCCGGCAACGCAACGGCGTGATGTAGGGGTACACCTACATCTACATCAGATGGCCGACCCCACCCTCTACCTGTTTGACGGCTACAACGTCCTCCACGCGGGGTCGTTCTCCGATCCGCGCGAGCTCGTCGACCAGCTTGCGAGCTTCGTCGCACTCAAGGGCGCGCGCGGAGTGGTCGTCTTCGACGGGGTCGGGGAGGAGCGGAAGCACGGCCCGCTCGAAGTCCGCTACGCGTCGCATGCGGACACGCTGCTCGAGCAGCTCGCGGCCGAGTTCCGCGGACGGGAACACGTCTGTCTTGTCTCGTCCGACTTCGCCGTCCGCGGTACCTCCGGCCAGGAGGTGATGAAGCTCAGTTCCGCCACCTTCGTCCGCGACCTCGAGCCCGCCGGCCAGCAAGAGGAACGCCCGCATAGATTGGGCGAGCGACTCGATAGGGCGACAAGGGACCGGTTGGAGAGACTCAGGCGCAATCGGTCCGGTTAATTCGATATAAACGCAAGGTCTTGTGTTTTCGTTGGGACCTTGCTACCTTCACCTCAACCTCAACATGAGATTCGGTCCTGACACCGTTTCTCACCCGTGAGAGAGGGGAGCGAATGCCGGCCCGTTCTGCCCCAGCGTACTCGGCCCAACGACAGCAGCGCGAGCTGGCGGATCTTCAGCTCGTCGTTCGCGCCCGCAATGGTGACCAGGCAGCACTCGATGCGCTGATGCGCCGCTACACGGGCTTCGTCCGCCTGAAGGCGAGCTCGTACTTCCTCGCCGGCGGCGACCCGGAGGACTTGATCCAGGAGGGGCTGATCGGCCTCTACAAGGCGGTGCGCGACTTCCGCCACGACAAGGAGACGTCGTTCCGGAGCTTCGCGGAGCTCTGCGTCACTCGCCAGATCATCACGGCGATCAAGACCGCGACCCGCTTCAAGCACTCGCCGCTGAACACCTACATCTCTTTCTCGAACACGCCGGCGGGGCAGGACTCCGATTCGGACGTGACGCTCGGCGATGCGCTCCCAGGCCCGAGCGTCGACGACCCGTCGATCTGCGTGATCTCGACCGAGGAGTTGCAGAGCCTGGTCTTCTCGCTCGGAACCGGACTCTCGAAGCTCGAGGCCGATGCCCTGAGGCTCTACTTGGAGGGCTCCTCCTACGAGGAGATGGCCGCGGAGCTCGGCTGCGACACGAAGACGATCGACAACGCGCTCCAGCGGGTCAAGCGCAAGGTGCTTCAACACCAGCAGTCGCGCCAGGTCCTGCAGTAGCTCGGTAGTCTGGCCGCGCGGTGGACGCGGCGATCAGTCAGGACGAGCTCCAGCTGGCGGCCCGTAATCACGGGATGCCGCTCGAGGCTCTGCGTTATCCGATCACGCCGGCTGGGCTTCACTACCTCTTGATCCACTACGACATCCCGGACGTGGATGCCGACCGCTGGACGCTGAGTGTCGAGGAGCGCGTTGCGAAGCCGCTGACCTTGTCGCTCGCGGATCTGCGGGAGCGCCCGTCACGCGAAGTAACCGCAGCGATGGAGTGCGCCGGTAACGGCCGTGCGTTCCTGGCACCGCATGTCGTCAGCCAACCTTGGCTCCTGGAGGCGGTCGGAAACGCCACTTGGACGGGAGTACCGCTGCGGCTGATCCTCGAGGAGGCCAAGGTGCTCGATGACGCAGTCGAGGTTGTCTTCACAGGGCTCGATCGCGGCATCGAAAAAGGCGTCGAGCAGAGCTATCAGCGGAGCCTCGAGCTCGATCTCGCACTGACAGACGACGTCCTCCTCGCCTACGAGATGAACGGTGCGCCGCTTTTGCCCCAGCACGGGTTCCCGCTTCGCCTACTCGTTCCCGGCTGGTACGGGATGACGAGCGTGAAGTGGCTCGCGTCGATCTCGGTCATCGCCAAGCCGTTTCAGGGCTACCAGCACACTGCGGCCTACCGCTACAGGGGCACCGAGGAGGACGAGGGGACGCCGGTCACGCGCATTCAGCCTCGTGCGCTGATGGTTCCGCCCGGGATCCCGGACTTCAACACCCGTGAGCGAACCGTTCCGGCCGGCCTCTGCCTCCTCGAGGGTCGGGCCTGGTCCGGCTGGGCGCCGATCTCGCGCGTCGAAGTGAGCACGGACGACGGCGAGACGTGGGCCGACGCCGAGCTGGAGCCACTCGAAACACGTTGGGGCTGGCGCGGATGGCGCTTCGAGTGGGCGGCCGACGAGCCGGGCGAGTACGTCCTCTGCTGCCGGGCCCAGGATGAGGCAGGCAACGTCCAGCCCGACGAGGCGGCCTGGAACCTCGGCGGCTACTCGAACAACTCGCCGCAGCGCGTTCGAGTCACGGTCGAGTAGCCCGGCTACCATCAGAGCCGCGCCGGAGTAGCTCAGCTGGTAGAGCAACTGATTTGTAATCAGTAGGTCGTGGGTTCGAGTCCCGCCTCCGGCTCTTCGTTGACAGGCTTGCGGCCTCCGGCGTAGCTTGAAAGCTCCATGTGGCTGCATAGACCTAGAGGAAGGCCACTCTCGGGGGCGGTCACGCGCGTGACTGCAATCGCTGGTCTCTGGGCGCTCATCGGATCGCTCCTCGTCGCCCCGGGAGACGCGGCTCGACACACGCGAGGCGCGCAGAACGACTTCGTGATCGGCGCAATCCTCGATCTCGCAAGCGGCTGGACCTCACTCGGGCGGGCAAGCCATGTCACCCTTCGCCTGGCTGCAGCCGACGCAAACACCGCCCTCGCACGCGGCGGCTCGTCGCTCCGTGTACGGCTCCGCGTAGTCGACGCGAAGGGCGACCCGGCGCTGGCGCGGCGCCAGTTGCGACGACTCGTGGCGTCCGGAATCGACGTTGTCGTCGGCCCCGAGGGAAGTAGCGAGGTCGCGGCTGTCCGAGATGTCGCGACGAAGCTCGGCGTCGTCGTCATCAGTCAGGGAAGCACCGCGCACTCGCTGGCGATCGCCGGCGACAACGTCTTGCGGTTCCTGCCCGACGACGTTCGCGAGGGTGAAGCGGTCGTCGCTCTCCTACGTCGCGACCGGATCGATGCGTTCGTCCCGGTCTGGCGGCAGGATGCGGGCAACGCGGGCCTTGAACGTTCCGTCCGACGTCAGTTCGCTGCAACCGGTGGAAAGGTCTCGGAGGGCGTTTCCTACGCGACGACCACGTCGAACTTCACTCAGGCCGCCGCTGAGATCGCCGCCCAGGCCGCAACTCTTCGAGCAAGCGGCGCGACCCACGTCGGTATCTACCTCGCCGCGTTCGACGAAGCGGTCGATCTCTTCCACTCTGCGCGCCTGATCCCGACCCTTCAAGCGCTTCCCTGGTACGGAAGCGACGGCGTCGCGCTCTCGACCCGTCTCGTCAACGACCGGTCGGCTGCAGCCTTCGCGGACGCGGTCGGGTATCCAAATCCGACCGTTGGCCTATCCGACGCGCTGATCAGAAAAGCTCGCCCACTGCTCGCGCGAGCGCGGAAGGGACTCGGTCGGACCCCGGACGCTCTCGCTCTGACCGCTTACGACGCACTGCGAATCGTCGTCGAGGCGCGAGAGCATGTCGGCCGGACATCGAGCGCGAAGACGCTTCGGCAGGCGATCGTGTCGGCTGCGAACCGCCACGTCGGCGTCACGGGCCGAATGGCTCTCAACCGCGCAGGCGATCGCGCCTACGGGAATTTCGACTTTTGGTCCGTCTGCGCCGCCGGCGCGAAGTTCGCGTGGAGGCGCACCTTTGAATATGACGCTCGCCGCGTTGGTTCGGGCCGGATTTTGACTCGGACCCGCTGCTAGGCGTTTGACGACGCGATATCATTCTGATATCTAGATATCGTGCGAGTTGGAGCGACGGTCCGAACAGTCACGAAGGCGACCGAGCCGGTCGTCGGCTGGAAGATCTGGCGCGTCGAGCACACCGAGGAGCGGACGCGGCTGCGCAGTGTCCTCTACGGGAGCCTCTGGCCGCCGGGTCGGCCCGCTGTTGCGGACTGCAAGAAGCTCTACCGCCTGCGGCACGAGGCGCCCGACCCGGTCTGCGAATGCGGCATCCACGCCGCGAAGTCGCTCGAGCAATGGCGCCACTATCTAGCCGTCGGTGGCGATCGGGTCTTCGGGCAAGTCCTTCTCTGGGGTGACCGGCTCGAAGGAGAGCTCGGGTGGCGCGCGGCGGCCGCATACCCGCTCGCGCTCTACGTTCCGCCGACGCTTGACGACGCCGGGGCGATCGCCGAAGGCCTGGCGGTCTACGGCGTCCCCGTCGAGATCGTCGGCGCTCCGGCGCGCGTACCCGAGGAGGTGGCGGCATGACGCCGTACGTCCCCACCGTGATCGAGCAGACGAGCCGCGGTGAGCGCGCGTTCGACATCTACTCACGCCTGCTCGACGAGCGGATCGTCTTTGTCGGCACGCAGGTCGACGACCAGGTCGCGAACGTCGTCAACGCCCAGCTCCTCCACCTCGAGTCGGAGGATCCCGAGAAGGACATCTCGCTCTACATCAACTCGCCGGGAGGCGACGTCTACTCCGGTCTCGCGATCTACGACACGATGCAGTTCGTCAAGCCCGACGTCCGCACGATGTGCGTCGGCATCGCGATGTCGATCGGCGCCGTCCTGCTCGCCGGCGGGGCGAAGGGCAAGCGCAGCTCGCTCCCGAACGGGAAGATCCTGATCCACCAGCTCTGGACGCCCGGGTTCGGGGGGCAGGCCTCCGACGTCGAGATCCGCGCCCGCGAGGCGATCGGCATGAAGCGCCGCCTGGAAGAGATACTGGCCGAGAGGACCGGGCAGCCGCTCGAGCAGGTGGCCCGCGACACCGAGCGCGACAACTTCATGACCCCGCGTGAGGCGCTCGAGTACGGGCTGATCGACGAGGTCGTCGAGCGGCGCTAGACCAAGGCTTCGATCAGGCTCGCTGCCTTGACGGTGCCGGGGTCGGCCTGGAGCCGGGCTGAGATACCGCTCAGCAGTACCGGCAACGACGGGTCGTCGAGCAGGCTGTCGATGGCAGCAACCAGCTCCGCCGGCTCGTGGGCGTAGGTGTCGAGCCGGCGGCCGAGGCCGAGCTCATCCATTCGCCGAGCGTTGTCGTGCTGGTCCCAAAACAACGGCAGCACGACCATCGGTTTGCCGAAGTGCAGCGACTCAGTGACCGTGTTGTTGCCGCCGTGCGTGATCACCAGGTCGACCTCCGGCAGGATCGCCGGCTGCGGCAGGAACTCCTCGCCGGTCATGTTCGGAGCAAGCCGTAGCTCCTCGTGCTGTGGGCCCATGCTGACCACGACGAAGTGGTCCGTCTCGGCCAGGGTGTCGATGAGCCCTTGCATCAACGCGACGTCGGCCGACCCGAGGCTGCCGAGGCTGAGGTAGAGAAGGGCGCGACCGGGTCCGCGGACCGGTCCCGGGACCTGGTCCGGCCGGCGCACGCACGAGCCGAGCTGCTGCCAGGTCGAGACGAGCGGGCGCGAGCGTCGGTAGTCGGCGTCCGCGGGATAGAGGTAGAGGTTGAGGAACGGGGACTCGTGGATGAACTCGCCGTCCGGCAGAGGAGGCGCGCCGTGGCCAGCGCAGAACTCGCTGAACTCGCGCTGCAGGGGTTCGTGCAGCTCGCGGTAGCGCGCGCGGAACTCCTCCCATCCGGCGTCGTCGTCGCTCGCGTATCCGGAGAAGGTCGGCGGCAGCGCCGGGTCCTTCAGCTCCAGCGGGTTGCAGGAGGCGATCCGGACCCATGGGACACCGGCTGCGACCACGGCCGGAAAGCCGACGACGTTGTCCTCGACGATCACGTCCGGCTGCAGCTCCGCGAAGATCTCCGTCAGGCGCTCGTCGACGTAGCGCGCGCCGTCCACGAGCTCCTGCCAGACCGGCAGCACGAAGCCCTCGAGCTGCTCGATCGTGGACTTGCGGAACTCCGGCGCCGTCTCGCGGACGAAGTCCTTCCAGAATTGGCCGGGCACCTCTTCGGTCTGCGCGGGCGGCTTCAGTCGCATCAGCGCCTCGTCGAAGCCATGCGCCTCCAGCGTGCCCGCGAACGACTCCTCGACCACGAATACGACCCGGGCTCCGCGGGCTTGCAGAACCTGCCCGATACCGACGCAGTTGTTGGTCGGGCCGTAGGCGCCCTCCGGGAAGAAGACGACGGTCGGACGGTCGCTCACGCCTTCGACAGCGCCTGCTCGAGGTCCGCCCAGAGCACGTCCACGTCCTCGAGCCCGACGCTCAGGCGGAGCAGATTTTCTGGAACCCGGTCGCCCTCCCAGCGGCTACGGCTCTCCAGTACCGAGTCGACGCCGCCAAGGCTGGTCGCGTTGGTGATCTTCTGCAACGACGCTTCGACCTGTCCCGCGTCCCCGCGGACATCGAACGAGAGCATGCCGCCGAAGCCGGGATAGCGAACCTGGTCGACCGCCGGGTGTCCCCGCAGCCGCTCGGCCAGGTCGGAGGCGCTGGCCGTCTGTCGCTCGACCCGAAGGCGCAGCGTCTTCAGGCTGCGTAGGAGCAGCCAGGCGGAGTCGGGAGCCGCGACGATTCCCGTCCGGCCGCGGAACTCGCGCAGCCGATCCGCCGCCTCGGCATCTCGGCAGATGACGGCCCCGAGCAGCAGGTCGTGGTGTCCGCCGAGATATTTCGTCGCGCTGTGCACGGCGTAATCGGCGCCGTGGTCGAGCGGACGGAGATAGATCGGAGTGGCGGCCGTCGAGTCGACGACGACCCGGGCGGGATAGGCCGCGGCCGCCTCGAGGTCGGGCATCGTCAGGAACGGATTCGAGGGCGCCTCGAGCCAGACGAGGTCGGCGCCGTCCGGCGCCGTGCCGGCCTGGTCGAACTCGACGAACCGGAGGCCCCAGCGCTCGAGTGAGCGAAAGAGGACGCCGGTGCCGTAGTACGCGCCCTCGGCTAGGGCAATCGTCTTGCCGGGTGCGAGCTCGGAAAGGACGAGCGTGGTGATCGCAGCCGAGCCCGAGGGGAAGAGCAGCGCCTCGCCGCCTTCGAGCTCGCCGAGTACCCGCTCCGCCTCGACTCCGGTCGGATGGGCGTACCGCTGGTAATAGAAGTCGCCGGGCTCGCCGGCTCGGTACGGCCAGATCGTCGAGCGGTCGAGCTGCGGCACGCACGCAACTCTACGTTGCGATTTGACGCCGTCCGAGACTCATGCGTATTGTCCAGCATCTAGGTCGAGAAAGCAGACAGATAAGGAGAACTGAATGAGGCGTATTTGGCTTTCTTTCTTGCCCGCCCTGGTGCTGGCGGTCGGCATCGTCGTCGGCGCAAAGGCCGCGACGACCGGCACGACCCTCAGCCTCGTCGCGTACTCAACGCCAAAAGACGCATACGCGAAGATCATCCCCGCGTTCCAGTCAACCGCGGCAGGCAAGGGCGTCTCGTTCAATCAGTCCTACGGGGCCTCGGGCGACCAGTCGCGCGCCGTCGCGGCGGGCCTGAGCGCCGACATCGTCGCGCTTTCGCTCGCGCCCGACGTCACGGCGCTCGTCAAGAAGGGCCTCGTGCCGGGCAACTGGAACCAGAACGCGTACCACGGGATGGTCACCGACTCGGTCGTCGTCTTCGTCGTACGGAACGGCAACCCGAAGCACATCCACACGTGGGCCGACCTGGCGAAGAGCGGCGTCCAGGTGATCACGCCGAACCCGTTCACCTCGGGCGGCGCCCGTTGGAACGTGATGGCGGCCTACGGGGCGGAGCGCGCCCAGGGGAAGACCGACTCTCAGGCGATCGACTACCTGAAGAAGCTGTTCAAGAACGTGTCCGTGTTGCCCAAGAGCGCACGCGAGGCCACGCAGGTCTTCGCGAGCGGCAAGGGCGACGTGCTCCTGACCTACGAGAACGAGGCGATCTACGCCAACAAGAAAGGCGTGCACACGGAGTACGTGCTGCCCAAGCAGACGATTCTCGTCGAGAACCCGGTCGCGCTGACGAAGAGCGGCGTCAAGCATCCGGAGGCGAAGGCGTTTCTCAAGTTCCTCTGGTCGTCGAAGGCACAGAAGCTGTTCGGCGACACGGGCTACCGCCCGGTCCTGAAATCGGTCTACAACCGGGGCAAGTACAGGTTCAAGCAGCCGAAGACGCTGTTCACGATCAACTCCAAGGCGCTCGGACTCCGTGGCTGGAAGGCGGTTCAGTACCGCTTCTTCGACCACAACAGCGGAGTGATGACGAAGATCATTGGCCACTAGCGCGGCCGTACCCGTCTCTCGCCCCGGCGCGGTCGCAAACCGCGCCGGCGGCGCTTTGCTCCGCGGCATCGCCATCGGCTACCTGAGCCTGATCGTGCTCGTGCCGCTCGCAGCGCTGGTCTGGAGCTCGCGCTCGCAGGGAGCAGGCTCGTTCTGGGAGGAGGTCACGAAGCCGGAAGCGCTCTCGGCGCTGAAGCTGACCCTCGGCGTCTCGCTGATCGTCGCAGCCTTCAACGCGCTCACGGGCACGGCGATCGCCTGGGTGCTCGTGCGCGACTCCTTTCCCGGCAAAGGATTCGTCAACGGCGTCATCGACCTCCCGTTCGCGCTCCCGACGGTTGTCGCGGGTCTCGTCTTGCTCGAGCTGTACGGGCCAAACAGTCCGTTCGGCGTCGACCTGGCGTTCCAGCGAGCAGGGCTCGTGCTCGCGCTGCTGTTCGTGACGCTGCCGTTCGTCGTACGCGCGGTGCAGCCTGTGCTGCTCGAGCTCGACCGGGAGATGGAGGAGGCCGCCGAATCGCTCGGCGCCGCGCGGTTCGCGGTCTTCCGGCGGATCGTGTTCCCGAACTTGCTGCCGGCGATCCTCTCGGGCGTCGCGCTCGCGTTTGCCCGCGCGGTCGGGGAGTTCGGGTCGGTCGTCTTGATCTCCGGAAACATCCCGTTCAAGACCGAGGTTTCGTCCGTCTACATTGCGGGCCAGGTCGAGTCGGACAACCCTGCCGGGGCGGCGGCCGTGTCGGTCGTCCTGTTGCTCATCTCGCTCGGCGTGCTGCTCCTGATCGGCGCTTTCCGGCACTGGAGGACGCGCCATGATCGGTAGGTACGCGCTTCGCTTCGGGGCCCTCGGCTACCTGGCCTTCCTGCTGCTTCTGCCCGTCGGGCTCGTCTTCTACCGGACCTTCGAGCACGGGTTCCGGCCGGCCTGGGATGCCGTCACGAGCCCGGAGGCGCTCCACGCTCTCTGGCTGACGTTGCTGATCGCAGCGATCGCGGTTCCCCTGAACACGCTTTTCGGCGTCGTCCTCGCGATCGCGCTCGTCAGGCACCGCTTCCCTGGCCGCGGGCTGGTCAACGCGGTCGTCGACCTGCCGCTCGCTCTTTCTCCCGTCGTGGTCGGGCTATCGCTGTATCTCCTCTACGGAACGGGTGGTTGGCTCGGCGGTCTCGCCGGACACGGGATCAAGATTCTCTTCGCGCTCCCGGGGATGATCCTCGCGACGATCTTCGTCTCGTTGCCGTTCGTCGTCCGCGAGGTCGTCCCCGTTCTGAGGGAGATCGGGACCGATCAGGAGCAGGCGGCCGAGACGCTCGGCGCCGCCCCGTTCACCACCTTCCGGCGGATCACCCTGCCGGCGATCCGCTGGGCGGTCTGCTACGGCGTCGTGCTGACGACCGCGCGGGCGATCGGCGAGTTCGGCGCCGTCAGCATCGTCTCGGGGCGGATCGAGGGCAAGACCGAGACGCTGCCCCTGTATGTGCAGTCGCAGTTCGAGGGCTTCAACACGACCGGCGCCTTCGCCGCGTGCGTGGTACTGGCGCTGATCGCGCTCACCACCGTGGTAGCGATGCGGATGTTCCGACCAAAAGAGGAGGCGGGCTGATGGGAATCACGGTTGTCGAGGTGACCAAGAAGTTCGGGGATTTCGTCGCGCTCGACGATGTGTCCGTGGCGATTCCCGAGGGCTCGCTGACTGCCCTCCTCGGCCCGAGCGGCAGCGGCAAGTCGACCCTGCTACGCGTGATCGCGGGCCTCGAGGAGCCCGACAACGGCCAGGTCCTGCTCGGCGACGACGATGTCACGCACCGGCCGGCCCGGGCGCGGGGGGTCGGGATGGTCTTTCAGCACTACGCGGCTTTCAAGCACATGACGGTCTGGGAGAACGTCGCCTTCGGCTTGAAGGTGCGCAAGCGTCCAAAAGGGGAGATCCAAAACCGCGTTCACGAGCTGCTCGAGCTCGTGCAGCTCGAAGGTCTCGCGAAGCGCTATCCGGCACAGCTCTCGGGCGGTCAGCGCCAGCGGATGGCGCTAGCCCGCGCCCTTGCGGTCGACCCGGAGGTGCTGCTGCTCGACGAGCCTTTCGGTGCGTTGGACGCGCGTGTTCGCAAGGAGCTACGCGCGTGGCTTCGTCGCCTCCACGACGAGGTGCACGTGACCACGATCATCGTCACGCACGACCAGGAGGAGGCGATGGAGGTCGCCGGCCAGATCGTCGTCATCAATCAGGGCCGGGTCGAGCAGGTGGGCACCCCGCGGGAGCTCTACGAGTCGCCCGCGAACGAGTTCGTGATGAGCTTCGTCGGACCCGTCAACAAGATCGGCGAGACCTTCATCCGACCGAGCGACATCAGCCTCAGTTTGGAGCCGGACGGGGAATCGACCGAGGTGATGGTCGAGCGGGTCGTCCACCTCGGGTTCGAGGTCCGGGCCGAGCTCGTCCGCGACGACGGGCAGCATCTGCTTGCTCAGCTGACCCAGGAAGAGGCACAGTCCCTCGAGCTCGAGCGAGGTCTGATCGTCTACGCCAAGCCGAATCGCCAGACCGTCTTCACGCGCTAGCAAATCAATGCGGAAGCCAGGCGTCCGGGTCGGCGGCAATGGCGGCGACCTCGTCCGGCAGCCGTCCTGCCGCGAGGTCGGCGAGCGTGACCTCCTCCAAGACAGCGCGTAGGTTGGCCCGCATCGCGATCCATACCTGCTGGAGCTCCGCGGCCGGCCCCGTGTATTGGACGAGCTCCGGACGTTGGCCGCGCACGTTTGCGATCGGGCCCTCGACCGCTCGGATCACGTCGGCGAGCGAGATCTTGTCAGGCGGGAGGGAAAGCCAGTAGCCGCCCTCTGCGCCTCGCTGGCTTTGCACCAACCCTGCGTGCTTGAGGTCGAGCAGGATGTTCTCGAGGAACTTGAGCGGGATCTCCTGCGCCTGCGAGAGGCGTTCGCCTTTGATCGGCCCTTCTCCCGCCGCGGCGAGCTCCGCGCACGCACGTAGGGCGTAGTCGACCTTCGCCGAGACTCGCATGACGGGATTTTGCCTCTCGGCGCTTAGTAGCTACTAGGCTGATGCTGCGGCGTGGGCTTCGGCCTGCGAGTCGGCCACGACGACGCGGTTCTTGCCGTTTCGCTTGGCGTCGTACAGCGCCTCGTCGGCCAAGGCAACGAGTTGCTCCGGGCGCTCGAGCTCGCCTTTGACCGCGACACCGAAGCTCGCGGTGACACTGAGCTCGCCGCCGTTGGGAAACTTGATTGTCGCCCCCTCGAGGTCGGCACGAAGGCGCTCGGCGAGCTTCATAGCGCCGAGGGCGTCGGTTTCGGGCGCGAGCAGGGCGAATTCTTCACCGCCGTAGCGCGCTGCGAGGTCGACCTGGCGGGCGCCGGATTCGAAAATCGCGGCGACGCGCCTGAGAACTTCGTCGCCGGCCTGGTGGCCGTGCCCGTCGTTGATGCTCTTGAAGTTGTCGAGATCGATCAGCAGCAGCGCCAGCGAGTCGCCGACCCGTTCGGCGCGCCGCCATTCCAGCGCCAGCTCGTCGTCGAAGGAGCGCCGGTTGGCGAGCCCGGTCAGCCCATCGGTCGCGGCCTGCGACGCAACCCGGCGAAAGTCTCCGAGGGTGCTCAGGATGGGCCGAGCGAACGTCAGGGAGACGAGGACGAGTAGCGCGAAAGAGCCGAGCGCGGCGTAGAAGATTCGACGCTGGTAGGGCTGGACGCTCTCGGTGATCGTCTTTTCCGAGCGAAGTGCGAACAGGCTGATCCCGACGGCGTTGGGGACCCGTGTAAGCAGGCCGCGGTACTTCTCCTTGCCGACCCGAACCGTGTGTCCACTCAACTGGACGTGTTGCCCGGTGCCGACGACCGTATGCTCCCGCACGATCACGAGGCGGTCGGCCTGGGCGTGGGCCGCTGTCTGTCGCAATCGGGTCGCGAGCTTGTGGTTCAACGGGATCGTGGCGACGACGGTGCCGATTCTGTGAGCGTTGACCGTCAGCGAGATCGAACGAGTCAGCGCAACCGGCGGCCGAGTGCCCGCGACGCGAGTCTGGCCGAGGTAAAAGAGCATCCCCGGGTAGCCGGCCGCGATTCGCTTGATCGTGGCGCGGTCGTGCGCGATGAAGGCCCGCTGCAGCCCCGGGGAGCGCGCGAGATCGTCGGCCCGATTCCCTGCATCCTGACTGAGCTGGCCGAGCGCTCCGCTCGCGGCCTGCAGCTCGGAGCGAAGAGAGCTATCTGCCCGGGCGCGCTCGTTCTGGAGCGCGTTCGAACCGAGGATGCGAACGGTCGCGATCACCGGGATCACGCCGACAACGAGAACGCCGGCCAGCAGTTGCAGCAGAGCTCGCCGCGAGATCGTTCGCTGGCTACGCCGCCGCCCACCCGAAGGCAGGTCATGGCTTGAATTCGTCGCAGTGGCCCCCGGCGCCATCTTCCCTGGGTTATCGACGCCTGAAGCGTCGGCCTTGAGCTTCGGCCGAAACCAGAAGGGTTTGGCCTAGAACTGAACGGCAGCCGAGCCGGACTCGGTGGCGGTCCCGCTCGGCGCGGTCCAGACCATCGTCACGGCCTTCTTCTGGTTGACGGTCCTGCCTGTCGGCATCCCGAGGACGACTCGGAGCACGTTTCCGGTCAGCGTCATCGTCGACCCTGCCGCGTTCACCGTCTGCCTGTCGGCGTAGTCGCCGTTGAGCTGGACGGTGCCCAGCGCCGCGATCTGCGTGCCGCCTGAATTCAGAATCGTCACGAAGTCATTGTTCGCGCTGTCGTTGATCCGCAAAGTCACGGTTGTGGCGGATCCGTTCCAGCCCGCCAGGATCTGCCACGGGTTGGGCGCGCTCGCAAACGTGTAGACCATCGCGTCGCCGGCTTTGGCCTTGCCGTGGGGGCTGCCGCCGCTCATTGTCTGGATGTCGGCGGGTGCCGGCAATCCGGTCGGAGGAGCGGGAGCGGGCGGCGGTGGAGGCGCCGGAGGTCCAGGGGGAGGCGGAGGG
>Ga0207693_10001726_pt1 | contig 19214 bp, 23 predicted proteins | sample LARL81metaG_FD_184347 | JGI IMG/M metagenome (GOLD analysis project Ga0207693, IMG submission 184347) | Corn, switchgrass and miscanthus rhizosphere microbial communities from Kellogg Biological Station, Michigan, USA - LAR L8-1 metaG... | ecosystem: Host-associated > Plants > Roots >...
GCCGACGGCATCAACATGGGCTCGCGGTTCATGTGCACCGCCGAGTCGGCCATTCATCAGAACGTCAAGGAGGCCATTGTCGCGGGCAGCGAGCTCGACACCGCGCTGATCTTCGGTCCGCTGAGCAGCACGGCTCGGATGGCGAGCAATGCCGTGTCGCGTGAGGTGGTCGAGATCCTCAACCGTGCGGGCAGTTCGAGGACGTCAAGGATCTGGTCGCAGGCAAACGTGGCGTGAAGGTCTAGGAGATCGGCGACCTGGACTGCGGACATCTGGTCGGTCGGCGCGGCGATGGGCCTGATCAACGACAAGAGGCCGAGGAGCTGATCACCTGCCGGCCGGCCGACATGGTCGAGCCCGCGGCAGAAGGGAAGGTGGCTTAGAAATGGGGATATCGACGTAGGGCCCGTACTGGGCAAGTTGTCGTGGGTGAACGCGCGCCGAGAGGCACGCGCTTACTCAGACTGCGGCGGGAAGGGTGTGCTCGTCGTCGAGCTGCTCCGAGGTGTCGCCCTCAACCAGGACATCGCCGTGGTAGAGCGCCTCGAAGTCAACCTTGATGACATCAGCACTGGTGTCGTCGATCCACATGTACTGAACAGTAACCATCACCATTAAGGAATCTTTGAGTCACGATTCGGAAAATGGTGGCAATTCTTACCGCCGGGTAGGTTTACCAGTTACCCGGCAGTAGTCCGCCTCACACCGAGCAGGGCCCACACCGCAGGTAGGGGAACGCAAAAGCTCCGCGACACGCCGATGACAAGCAGCTATTGCATCTGCCCGCCGGATCTCAGACGGCCCTAAGGCTGGCCGGCCGGGCGGTGAAGTGGATCGGGTTCGTCCCGTTCAGCAATATCCAGGTCAGCAGCGCCGCGGCGATCGCCACGACGAGCAGTCCCAGCGCGATACGGACGCCAAAGCGCCAGCTTCCGAAGATCCTGGCGTCGACGGAGTAGCGGCCTGCGCCCGTGAACAGCAGCGCACCGGCGCCGACGGCTATCAGGAACGGGACGTTGAAGGGGTCGGACCAGAACGCGGCGGCAGACACATTGACCGCCCATGCATCGATCATCGCGGCGACGACAGCACACGCCGCCAGCGGCGTCAGCAAACCCAGCAGCAGGCCTATGCCACCCGCCGTTTCGGCCGCGGTGACCATGAATGCGGCGAACATCGGCAGTGCCAGCCGCCAGATTCCATGGAACCGACGGCGGTATCGAAGTCGAAGGCCTTCCGAAGGCCGGCCTGAATCATCGTCGCGCCGACTCCGACCCGCAGGATCAGCAGGCCGACATCAGCTAAGGATGTCGCGCTTGAGGTACTCACCTCGGAGGTCGCCATGAGCGGCAGCCTATTCGGCTGCGAGAACGCTGTGAATGCTTACCTCGTGAACTATCCGGCGGTCCTGCACCGTACTTACCGATAGAGACGCATTGACCGCGGTAAGTTATCGTTGATAAGTTAGCGCCGGTAACCGACTTGGTGAATGGAAGGACGCTACGTGCTGCGACGAATCGCACTGCTGGCCATCGCCGCGCCACGACGAATCATTGCGGTGGCAGCCCTTGTGATGGTGGCCTGCGGCATCTTCGGCATCCCTGTCGCCAAGCATCTGTCCGCCGGTGGTTTCCAGGACCCCACGTCGGAGTCGGCCCAGGCGACCAAGATGCTTGCCGACAAGTTCGGCCAGGGCGACATGGAACTGCTGATCACCGTGACGTCAGCCGACGGTGCGCAGGCGCCTGCCACTCGGTCCGTCGGTACGGACATCGCCGAGCAGCTGAAGGCGTCGCCGTACGTGGCGGAGATGAACTCGGCGTGGACCGCGCCTGCGTCCGCCGCGCCGGCGCTGATCAGCAAGGACGGCAAGACCGGGCTGATCGTCGCGGGCATCACCGGCGGTGAGAGCGAGGCCCAGAAGCACGCCAAGGAGCTGACCGACCGACTGGTCCACGACCGCGACGGCGTCACCGTGCGCGCGGGCGGCGAGGTGATGACCTATGTCCAGATCAACGATCAGAGCGAAAAAGACCTGCTGACAATGGAATCCATCGCGATCCCGCTCAGCTTCATCGTGCTGGTCTGGGTGTTCGGCGGCCTGATCTCCGCCGCGCTGCCCTTGGCTGTCGGCGGCTTCGCAATCCTGGGTTCAATGGCGGTGCTGCGGGCCATCACGCTGATCACCGACGTGTCGATCTTCGCGCTGAACCTGACCGTGGCGATGGGCTTGGCGCTGGCCATCGACTACACGCTGTTGATCATCAGCAGATACCGCGACGAACTCGCCGATGGCGCCGACCGCGAGCGCGCGCTGGTGCGCACCATGGCGACGGCGGGCCGGACCGTGTTGTTCTCGGCGATGACGGTCGCACTGTCGATGGTCGCGATGGTGCTGTTCCCGATGTACTTCCTGAAGTCGTTCGCCTATGCGGGCATCGCGGTGGTGACGTTCGCGGCCGTCGCGGCCATCGTGGTGGCACCGGCGACGATCGCGCTGCTCGGTGACCGGCTCGATTCGCTGGATGCGCGGCGGCTGGCTCGGCGGGTTTTCCGCAGGCCCGATCCCGTGCATAGGCCGATCCAGCAGAACTTCTGGTACCGGTCCACGAAATTCGTTATGCGCCGGGCGATTCCGGTCGGTGTCGCGATCGTCGCTCTGCTGCTGGTGCTCGGTGCGCCGTTCCTTGGGATTAGATGGGGCTTCCCCGACGATCGCGTGCTGCCGCAGACCTTGTCTGCGCGCCAGGTCGGTGACGAGTTGCGCAACGACTTCGCGGTGGACTCCGCACGCAACGTCAGCGTTGTCATTCCGAACACCAACGGCGTCACGCCCGCCGACCTCGACCGCTACGCCGCGGCTCTGTCTCAGGTGCCCGACGTGTCGTCGGTGTCGTCGCCCGGTGGCACGTTCGTCGGCGGCAGGACCGCCGGACCGCCGTCAGCGGCCACCGGATTCAAGGAGGGAAGTGCATTCCTCACCGTCGGCAGCACGGCACCGCTGTTCAGCGACGCTTCCGAAGCCCAGCTCGACCAGTTGCGCGCGGTGACGCCCCCCGCAGACCAGCAGGTGCAACTGACCGGCGTCGCGCAGATCAACCGCGACAGCTCGCAGGCGATCACGTCCCGGCTGCCGATCGTCCTCGGGATCATCGCCGCGATCACGTTCGTGCTGCTGTTCCTGCTCACCGGCAGCGTGGTGTTGCCGTTGAAGGCGTTGGCGCTCAACGTCTTATCACTGACGGCCGCATTCGGCGCGCTGGTGTGGATCTTCCAGGAGGGCCACCTCGGCGCGCTGGGCACCACATCGACCGGAACACTGGTCGCAAACCTGCCGGTGTTGCTGTTCTGCATCGCGTTCGGGCTATCCATGGACTACGAGGTCTTCCTGGTATCGCGGATCCGCGAGTACTGGCTCAAGGCCGGAGCCGCCGGGCCGGCGACGGAAGGCCGGGTGAAGACCAGCGCCGACACCGACGAAAGCGTCGCGCTCGGCCTGGCGCGAACCGGCCGCGTCGTGACCGCCGCGGCATTGCTGATGGCGATCTCGTTCGCCGCACTGATCGCGGCGCAGGTGGCGTTCATGCGGATGTTCGGCTTGGGCCTCACGCTCGCGGTGCTGGCCGACGCGACCCTGGTGCGCATGATGCTGGTGCCTGCGTTCATGCATGTGCTCGGCCGGTGGAACTGGTGGGCACCGAAGCCGCTGGCCAGGTTGCACGAGCGCATCGGCATCAGCGAGACAGGCGACGACGACCCGCCGACGGTCCAGAGACGCGACCGGGTCGCGGCCTCTATAGCGGACAGTGGTTAGCGTGTCGGTCGAGCCGTCGAGGCGACGCCGCGCCCCGCGGGGTTCGGGCGAGCAGTTGCGCGAGGAGATCCTCGACGCGACAACTGAACTGCTGTTGGAAACCGGGCACGCGAAGGCGGTGTCCATCCGGTTGGTCGCACAGCGGGTCGGGGTGACGCCGCCGTCGATCTATCTGCACTTCGCCGACAAGGACGCGCTGCTCGACGCCGTCTGCGCCAGGTACTTCGAGAAGCTCGACGAGGAGATGCAGCGGGTGGCGGTCGATCAGCCGTCGACCATCGATGTGCTGCGCGCACAGGGCCTGGCCTACGTCCGCTTCGCAATGAAAACCCCTGAGCTGTACCGGATCGCGACCATGGCCGAGAGCCGACCTGGCAGCGACGTGGATGTGGCGCTCAACAGCTCGGCGTTCGTGCACATGCGCCATTCGGTCGAGGCGTTGATCGCCGAAGGCATATACCCGCCCGGCGAAGCCACCACGCTGGCCCTGGAACTGTGGACGGTGGCCCACGGGGTGGCGGCGCTGCTGATCGCGCGACCGTACCTGCCGTGGGGTGATGTCGAGGCGTTCGCAGACCGGGTGATGAAGTCGGTGTGCATCGGCCACATCGTCTCAGGTGCGGTTGACCCCGATGCGCCACCGCAAGAGGCGATCGCAATGTTGAAGGGGATGCTCGATTAGCGGTAGCGGCGTGGAAAACCCGTTCTTCACGCGGACGTGGACCGTGATGGCACGCCACGAGCCCGAGTCCTTGAAGCGACTGCGGCGCGAGAACCTGGCCGGACTTTCCGGCAGGGTGCTCGAGGTCGGCGCGGGCACGGGGACGGACTTCGAGTTGTATCCCGACCCGGTGACCAAGGTCGTCGCCGTCGAGCCCGAGCGCAGGCTGGCGGTACTGGCTCAGCAGGCGGCCGTCGCGGCGTGGGTGCCCCGTGGAGCAGTTCTCGGATGCTGAGCCGTTCGACGCGGTGGTGTGCTCGCTGGTGTTGTGCTCAGTCGATGAACCGGATAATGTTGTGCGTCAATTGTATTCGTTGCTGAAGCGGGGCGGTGAACTTCGCTATCTCGAGCACATCGCAGGCAGCGGTGCGCTGGCACGGCTAACTGTCACACTCATCGGCACACCGAGGAGACGATCGTCGGCGCGGGTTCGAGGTGTCCGGGGCGCGCCGCGAGTGGACGCTTCCGATCTGGGTTCCGGTGCCGGTGGCGGAGTTCGCCATCGGCCGCGCGGTCAAGCCGGCCTAGCCGATTTGCGTGCGCGTAGGAGCGCTGAGCGCACCAACATGCACACAAATCAGCTGATCGCGTGCTCTATCTCAGCGATGACTCGTTGCGGGTACTCGGTGAGGTCCAACCATGTGAAGCGCAGTACCTTCCACCCGAGCAATGCGATGTTATTCTGCCGATTGCGATCGCCGACGAACACCTCCGCGTCGCTGTGGAATGCCCAACCGTCGACCTCGATGGCCACCTTCTGGTCAGGAAATGCCACGTCGACCTTGTAGCCACCGACTGGGTAATTCGTCCGCCACCCGCTAATGCCTGCTTCGCGTAGGAGTTTCACAAGGAGACGTTCGGCTTCTGAACGCGCGCCGTCGGACGCTGCTTGCAGCAGTCTCTTGGCGGCTGGTGAACCGTGCCGGCCTTTGTTGCGGAGGTGCGCGCGCCAAAGGTCCTTCAGATCGACACGGCGCTGCAGCGCCGAATCCATCAACACCGCACCGCCCCGAAATCGGACGGCGGCTTCAATGACCGTCAGCGCCAACTCGGTCACTCTCAACGCGTTTCGCTCGACCACATCGGCCCGTGCCAAGTCGCGCCGACGCATGCGTACGCCGTCGCGATGTGGATGGTGGCTCGTCCTCGGTACCGTCACTTCGACGACCTCTGGCGAAAACTTTGTTAGGCCATGCCACCACGCGGCGGCCAGCCCGCTGGCGGCGGCTTCGGGCCCGTAACCCCAGACGGCGGCCCTGACCCGTGCTGCATCGGTGAATGGGCGGTCGTCGACGAAAAACACCCCCGGCCAGCAACGCCGCCAGTGCCCTGTCCGGACACGCCGGTTGACAGCGTGCCTGCTTAGTCCGGCCTGCTGTGCCTGTGCAAGAGTGATGACGCCGTCTTGCCGACGTAGATAATCGTCGACCACGATACGACTGGACGCCGTCGCCCTTGAACTGGTTCCGTCCACAGCGATTTGTGTGCAATAGGGAGCGCTGAGCGCTCGGAGACGCACACAAACCGCTAGCCGAGCAGGGCAGGCAGCCTCTGCAACAGCCCGGGCAGGGCGCCGGCGGCGGTTTCCCGCAACGACACGGTCGCGGCGTCGGAGAGCGGCGTGCGCTCCGGGTTCACCTCGATGACCGCGGTACCGGTGGCCAGGGCCAACTCGGGCAGTCCGGCCGCCGGATAGACGATCGACGAGGTGCCCACCACGATCACGACATCGGCCGCTGTCACCGCGTCGACCGAACGCTGCCACGCCTCATCGGGCAGCGCTTCGCCGAACCACACCACGTTGGGCCGGATCAAGCCGCCGCAGGCACACCGCGGCGGGTCGACCGACGCCACGGGTTCAGGCATCGCGGGAAGCTCGCTGCGATACTCGTGTTGTCTACGGTCGCAACGGAATTCGAACAAGCTACCGTGCAGGTGGTAGACGCGCTTGCTGCCGGCACGCTCATGCAGATTGTCGACGTTCTGGGTGACGACGTGCACGTCGGCGTAGTCCTGCCAGGCCGCGACCGCGAGGTGGCCGTTGTTGGGCTGCACCGAGCTCATCATGTAATGCCGCCACAGGTACCACGCCCACACCTTGTCCGGGTGATCTCGCCAGCCTTCTGCGCTCGATATCTCGTAGGGATCGACCTTCGCCCACAGGCCCGTTTCGGCATCACGGAACGTCGGCACACCGCTCTCGGCGGAAATGCCGGCTCCGCTGAGCACCGTCACTTGCACATCACCAAATTAGCCGGTTTGGGCGATACTGAAGCACGTGGCCGAGTTGGGGGATTGGGTACGCGTTGATCAGCATGCCGCCAAGCCGCTTTTCGACCAGCTCAGGACGCAGATCATCGACGGGATCCGGGACGGCAAGTTGTCGCCAGGCACCCGGTTGCCGACGGTCCGCGAACTGGCGGGGCAGATGAGCCTGGCGGTCAATACGGTGGCGCGTGCGTATCGGGAATTGGAAGTCGCGGGCATACTCGAAACGCGTGGCCGCTTCGGCACTTTCGTCGCGCGGATCGATCCGGCCGATACCGCGATGGCGACGGCGGCGCACACGTTTGTGTCGGCGGCGCGCGCGTTGGGGGTCGAGAAGTCCGAGGCGATGCGGTACGTCGACGCGGCGTTCGGCTAGTTAGCCGCGGTTACCGCTCCAGCGCAGGACGTCCAGCGCGACGGCCACGTTGACGCTGCATTCGGCGAGCGGCCGGGGTAGGAGTCCGTCTGCGCGGGCGAGTCGGCGCAGCAGCGTGTTGCGATGGGTGTAGAGGCGCTTCGCGGCCCGGGATGCGTTGCACTGCTCATCAACGAATGTCCGTACGGTGTCCTGTAACTCGGTCCCGGCGGACTCGAGATCGCCGAGCGTGTGTCTGACGAACTCGGCGGCGCGGTCTGTATCGGCGGTGATCAGCGCGACAAGTTGGACCTCGGTGAACCGCGCGATCTGTTGTGGTGAATGCAACCGCGCCATCAGCTGCTGGGTGGTGATCGCGTCGAAGTGGCTACGCCGAAAACCGTCGACACCGTTGGCCGTCGGTCCGATCGCGATGCGGACGTCGGGCATTTTGCTGACCGACTGCAACAATGCGTCGGTGTCGACGGCGACGGTGCCCGGAACCCAGGTCCAGCGCGTTGCCGTGCTGGCCAGGACGCTCAGGAAGCGTGCCCCGCCGGCGGCGTGCGCGAAGGCCTCGGCCGCCCCGTCGAGCCGGGCCAGGTCGGCATCTGGGTCGTCGCTCCAGATGACAGCGCCGGTGTGGGGTCCGGTCAACGCATAACCGAGCCGACCCTCTGCGCGGTTTCGGGCGATGGGCGCGCCGTCGAGAATCAGCGCGACGGTCTCACGACGTTCGGCATGCGTGCCGCGGGTGAGCTCGTCGCGCTCCAGGTCGATCTGGGCCGCGATGGCCGACAGGGTCGTGTCGATGAACTCACTGATCGATCGCGAGCACACGTCGAGGAATTCTTGCAATTCGGCCGGATCGGAGGTCAGTTCGAACGCGATCTCCATCAGCCGTCGCCAGGCCACCCCTTCGCCGACGCGGTACGCATCAAGCGAAAACGTGTCGAGTCCCCTGCGGACCAGTTCCCGCACGACGGTCATCGGCTCGGGACCGGTATTCGGCGGCACCGGAGCCCCGGGATCGCGGACGTTGGCTGTGGCCCAAAAGAACAGGTTTGCCTGGTTGCTGCGGCTGACGGCCGCCGCGAGTTCCGGGTCCCCGGCGATTATCGGGTTGGCTCCGAGGACAGCACTGTCGAGCTCTTCGAGCCACTCCGGACGCGCATTGACGATGAGCTGCGCACTCTGCCGAATCAGCCCCCTGACCCGGGTCGACGGGCGTCTCCACGTCATCGAACGACGGTAGCTCGCTGGTGCAAACTGCACCACCAATAGTTCAGAATGAGACGAAATGCTCTTGGCCGAGTCGCGGTGGGGACGAGACGATCTACGCAATGAAAAAGCCATCGTCAGGAGTCACACCCATGGCCCACACCGCTATCCGCATCGAGCATGTCGACGTCTTGATCGTCGGCGCCGGCATCTCCGGCATCGGTGCCGCGTATTACCTGCAGAAGGATCACCCCGACCGGTCCTACGCCATCCTCGAGGCGCGCGGTGCAACCGGCGGTACGTGGGATCTGTTCCGCTATCCGGGGATTCGATCGGATTCCGATCTGCACACCTTCGGTTACGAGTTCAAGCCGTGGCGCGACGAGGACGCCATCGCGTCTGCGGACAAGATCCTGGCCTACCTGCGTCAGACCGCGGCGGAGAACGGCATCGACGCCAAAATCCGGTTCCAGCACAAGGTCCTCGGTGCTGCGTGGTCGACCGATGACGCGCGGTGGGTCGTCGACGTCGAGCGCTTCGGAGCCGGGGATGAATTCGAGGAGCTGGTGCAGTTCAGTGCGAACTGGATCTTCTGTGCAGGCGGGTACTACCGCTATGACCAGGGGTATACGCCGGAGTTCCGTGGCCGCGACCGATTTTGCGGTCAGGTCGTCCACCCACAACACTGGCCCGAGGACCTCGACTACAGCGGCAAGAAGGTCGTCATCATTGGCAGCGGGGCGACAGCGGTCACCTTGGTGCCTGCGATGGCCGGCACCGCCGGCCACGTGACCATGCTGCAGCGGTCGCCGACCTACGTGCTGCCGGTGCCGTCGAAGGACGCCTTTGCCAACGCGGCGCAGAAGGTGCTCGGCGCCAAGCGCGGCTATGCGCTGGCCCGCCGCAAGAACATCCTCAGGCAACGTGCCGTCTACAAGTTGTCCCAGCGTTACCCCGGCGCGGCGCGGACGCTGATCCGCTACCTCAACGCGAAGGAGTTACCCGAGGGCTATCCGGTCGACGAGCACTTCAACCCCGCCTACAACCCGTGGGACCAGCGGCTGTGCACGGTCCCCGATGCTGACCTGTTCAAGGCGATCAGCAGCGGTGCCGCCTCGGTGGTCACCGACCGCATCGCAACCTTCACCGAAACCGGCATCCAGCTGGAGTCCGGCAAGCATCTCGAGGCCGACATCATCGTCACCGCAACAGGTTTGAACATCCAATTGTTCGGTGGGATATCGCTGAGCGTGGACGGCAGGCCGGTTGACCCCGTCGACACCGTCGTCTACAAGGCCATGATGTTGGCGGGCGTGCCGAACTTCGCGTTCGCATTCGGGTACACCAACTCGTCGTGGACGCTCAAGGTGGGTCTGTTGTGCGAGCACTTCTGCCGCCTGCTGAGCCACATGGACGCCCAGGGCTTCGACATCGCGCGTGCGGAAATCGGCGACTCCGATATGCAGACCCGGCCGATGCTGGACCTAAGCGCCGGGTACGTCCAGCGCGCCCTGGACGGGATGCCGAAGCAGGGTGCGGGGGACCCGTGGCGGGTGCAGATGAACTACTACCACGACGTCGAGCAGCTCCGTAAGGGTTCGGTCGTCGACCCCCACCTGCACCTTGCGTCATCTGGCAAGGCTGTTGCCGAACCGCAACGGACCGTGGCGGTTACCGCGTGACCGACCGGCTCTGTCGGGTCGGCGCGACGCACCGCTAACCGAACTCCAGGAGTGTCAGCACCGGTCGTGCGGGATCCAGCAGTGGAAGGCGTTGCGCCGTCCAGATCAACGCGTTGAACACTTTGCCGCGACCGGCCGGATACGGCAGATCGTGGACGGCGCGGATGCCTGGCACCGTGTTCACCAGGTTTGCAGTCTCCGAGACGGACAGCGTGAACGGCATGGGTGGGATCCGGTAGCGCATCGAGGTGCGCATGCCGCGGCGGGCCCACGACGCGAACAACGCAGGCGGCAGGTCGAACATCATCTGACCACCGGGAAAGCGTGCTGCGCACTCAGCGATCAGCCGCAGCGCATCGTCGGGCTGTAGGTACATCAGCAGCCCTTCGGCGGTGATGAACACGCCGTACTCGGTCTCGACCTCGTCCATCCAGCTGAAGTCGAGCGCCGACTGAGCGCACATCCGCACCCGATCCGAGGCAGGCAGCAGTTTGCGGCGCAATTCGATCATCGGCGGGAGATCAACTGTAAGCCATTGGAATTGGTCACCGACACCTGCGGCATCGAGACGGTAGAAGCTGGTCTGCAGTCCCTCGGCCAGCGCGACCACGGTGGCCTTGGGATGGTCGACGAGATAGCGGCGAGTGTTCCTGTCGAAGGCCATGGCGCGCACCGCCATGTCCTGGCGGCGGGAGAAGCCGAATTTCGCGAAGTCGTAGTCGATGGAGTCGGCCAGCTGGATCGCCATCGGGTCGTCGATGACCGAATCCGGCCTACGTGCCTCGTGCGCCCGCACCTGCAAGGTCAGCAGCGCAGTCTCGGAGACCCCGGTCAACACTGTGCCATCTGCCTTGGCCGTCGGAGTCGAACTCATCGCAGAACCTTGTCAACAGTGCGCAGATTGCGGGTCGTCGTGGAGGATTTGTAGCGCTTCTTGCCCATCGTCTTTCCTATTGTGGTGTCAAGCGTGCCGGTTCTGGGCACCTGCCAGTAGATGACGCCTTTACCGGGTTTGATCTTCTCGTCGGGCCCGGCGTCCTTGGCGAGCGCGGCGAGTTCGTCGAGCACCTTCTTGTCGGTGACGAACGTGACGTAAGAATGGTGCCCCTCGACCTCGCGCTCAAACGGATAGGCCTCGGAAATCGCTGCAACGGTAGCTACGTCGTACGCAAGTACCCAGGCGTCGTAACCGAACGCGTCACGCAGCGCCGCTTCGGCCTTCTTCCTCACCGCATCCACCCCGGAACGGCTCTCCAGCAGGACGTTGCCGCTGGCCAAAATCGTTCGTACGTCGGTGAATCCGGCCGCTTCGAACGCCTTGGCCACCTCGGCCATCTTCAGGTTGACGCCGCCGACGTTTACGCCCCGCAGGAAAGCAGCGTATCGGGTCATGTCGTTCATGGTAGGTGCCGATCCAGGTCGAATCGCCTTGCGTTTGTTTGCCAAGGCACGCGATCACCGCTTGCGATACGTCGTCGTTGCCAATTCAAGCGGTCTGCGGCGCGGCGTGCGTCGGTTGTAACCGCCGTCGGGCCATCCGGACGTAGGCTCGACCCATGGGACGCCAGGTATTCGACGACAAGCTGCTGGCCTTGATCAGCGGGAACTCGCTGGGCGTGCTTGCCACCATCAAGAGCGATGGCAGGCCGCAGTTGTCGAATGTGTCCTACTACTTCGACAAGCGCAACCTCAGCATCCAGGTCTCGATCACCGAGCCGCGGGCCAAGACCCGCAACCTGCGTCGTGACCCGCGGGCATCGATTCACGTCAGCTCTGACGACGGCTGGTCGTACGCCGTCGCCGAAGGGGAAGCGACGCTCACCCCTCCGGCTGCCTCTCCTGACGACGACACCGTGGAGGCCCTGATTGCGTTGTATCGCAATATCGCCGGTGAGCATCCCGATTGGGACGACTATCGGCGTGCGATGGTCGACGACCGCCGGGTGGTGCTGACGATTCCGATCGCGCATGTCTACGGGATGCCGCCTGGCAGGCGGTAAAGGGCACGACGGCCATGGGTCGACCGCGCTAGGCTGCGGTCATGGCATCGGAGGGCAGGAGCGAAGCGACCCCGGAATCGGCAAGACCACCGGAAGACGACACCAAGCGCAGGTTCCGGGAAGCGCTGGAGCGGAAGAAGGCCAAGGCAGCGGGCGGTTCCGACCACAAAGACGGGGGAGCCAAGCAGCCGCGGGCGCACGGGCCCGCCGAAAGCCGCCGGGAGTTCCGTCGCAAGAGCGGTTAGCCGCGCACGCGAGGAGCAGGGAAGACGACTGTGACACCCGAGTTTCTGCTGACAACGCTGATCGTGGTGGCGACCCCCGGCGCCGGCGTGCTGTACACCGTGGCCGCCGGGATTTCGCGCGGCTGGCGGGCCAGCCTGGTGGCGGCCTTCGCCTGCACGCTCGGGATCGTGCCGCACATGATCGCCGCGGTGACGGGCCTCGCCGCCATCATGCACGCCAGCGCGATGGCGTTCACCGTGATCAAGCTGCTGGGCGTCGTCTATCTGCTTTACCTGGCGTGGAAGACGTTTCGCGATAAATCGGTGTTCGAGGTGCAGACAGGTCCGGCGAAGGTGTCACCATGGCGGGTGATCCTGTCGGGCGTTCTGGTCAACACGTTGAACCCGAAGCTGACGATCTTCTTCTTCGCGTTCCTGCCGCAGTTCGTCGCCCCCGACCGCGACGGCGCGGTGCTTCTGATGGTGTGGCTGAGTGCCATCTTCATGGCGGTGACGCTCGTGGTGTTCAGCGTCTACGGCGTGTTCGCCGCGGCGGTGCGCCGCGAGGTGATCTCCCGGCCACGGATCGTGGCGTGGATGCGGCGAAGCTTCGCCGCGACCTACATCGTCCTGGCAGGCAGGCTCGCGGCGCAGACGCGCTGAGAGTCGCTGGCCAGCACGCGCGCGGCGGCCGGTGCGATCGGCATCGCCCCGACGTAGTACAAACCCTGGTCCTTGAGGCCCCACCCGACCGAGGCCAGTGTCGCCGCACCGGCAAGGCACAGCAGCGCGCCCACCGCCAGGCTGCGCACGCCCGGCCGCGCAACGAAGCCGCCGTCAGCGCTGCGTGCCAGGCGAGCAGACGTCGACGGTAGGCGACTCCGACCATGCCGGTGATCACCCACACGACCATGTTCAGTTAGCCAAGTGCGGAGCAGCCCTCGACGTTGATCCGGATCGCGTCGACACCAGCGACGAACGTGTAGGTGCCAACCATCGCGGCGACCAGTCGGCCGGCGGTCGTGATGCGGGCCAGCAGTGGCATGCTCGCGAGGACCAAAACGTAGGCGCCGAGAAACCACAGCAGTTGGATTGAGATCCCGGCCACAGTTCATAGACATGCTCGGGCAGAACGGCGCTTAACACCGCAAGCGACACCCACCAGAACGCGAGGTAGTAGAACACGGGTCGGTAGAGCCGGGTGCACCGTCGCATGAACCAGTTGCCCCAACTCGTTCCCGGCGTCTAAGGCTCGGTCGATGCCGCGACGCCTGCGAAGAAGAACAGCGGCATGATCTGGAACACCCACGCCAACTCCTGGAACACCGGCGATGCGGTGAGCAGGTTACTCCAGATGAGAATGCCGTCACGCAGGTTCGGATATCGCCGAGTTCTGCCTGAGGGCTGTGATTCCGGCGGCGGAACAACCACGGTGTAGAAGTCGGCGCGGTCAGTCCACATTCGTCGGGGCGTCGGCCGCCTTCACCAACTGCACGTCCGGTCGGACGGGTACCCCGTCGGCGAGGAACCACCTGAAGGCGAGATTGCCCCGCGGATAGTCCAGTGTGGTAACAGAATTCGGGTGTGCTGTCGTGCCACGAGAGATAACGACCGTGATCGAACCGTCGGCGTTCGGTATCGCGCTGTGGCCGTTCACCGAACTGCGCGCGTCGTTGACGTTGTGGGTGGCCATGAACAGGTTCCACACCACCAGATTCCAGAACCTGCACTTCGGCGGCCGGTGGGTGATGACCAGCGCCTCGTCGTGTTCGAGTACGAAACTGCCGTATGCGTGGCGGGCATCCCGTGCCGACCAGCCGAAGTTTGTGTCCGGCACCTGATACGGGTCAGCGAATTGATTCGCCACTTGGGCGATTTCGTGTCCGAGCCTGTGCGAGTCGTCCACGCGAACCCCCACCGCGAGCGGAACGATCGCGAACATGGTGCGCAACCAGGCGCCACTGGCGCGAAGGGCCGCCGCCGTTCGGCGTCCCCGTGCCGCACCGGCTCGGGCTCGTCGAGCGCCGCGATGCGCCAGCTGACGGGCCGGCCGGTGAGCGGATCGGCCTGGTAGTCACGGGTCATCAGCACCGCGGCATCGGGCGTAGGCGTTCAGCTCGAACGAGAAGTTGCCCGCTTCGTCGATATCGAGATCGTCGTCGCGCACGATCGCTACGATCCGGTCGGACCAGATGCCGGGCGACGGTTCGTTGTAGGCAGTCACCGAGAAGTACACGCTGTCACCCTTGTCGCCGCTGATGCGATAGCGGCGCTTCGTATCTACCGGGCACATGTGGTAGTAGGCGTCAGTGTTATCACCGCCTCACCGCCGGTCACGGCGGAACGGCGTATTGACCTCCACGAACATCGGCCGGCTCGGCTCGGCGCACAGGTAGGTGTCCAAGGCCACGCCCAGTGTCGTCGCGAGCACGCGGTAACCGTCGGCGATGTGCCGGTCGTCGGAGACTGCCCGGTCACCCTCGAGGATGGAACGGGATGTGGCCGTCGTGTGTACCCATCGCGATCCGGTGCCGGTGGCGCTTTCGATGGTCGCGATGATCACCTACGCAGCGCGCATGCACCGCTCGCCGGTGCCGGTAGAGAAAATCGCCCGCTGCGTGGATCGACCGGCTCGACCTGATGCTCACCGCGCTGGCCGCGATCGCGGTGCCATTGCACCGGAGCGCTCGATCGACATGCGCTTCGACGACTTCATGGCCGACGAATTCTGTGTCGCCGAACGGGTTTACGGCCTCGTCGGTGAACCAGTGACCGACGACGCCCGTACCGCGATGAGCGCGTACCTGGCCGGCCACCAGCGAGGCCGACTCGGCCGGGTGGTGACGACGTGCGAAATGTTCGGACTCAACGAAGACGAGCTATGCGAGCGCTTCTCGCCGTACGTCACCCGATTCCTGTCGTAACCGGCGTGCGGAACTGGCGCGCTTCCTGCGCCAGGATCGCGACCAGGCAGATGATCGACAGGATCGCGACGGCGATCGCGAAAGTCACACCGGCCGTTTGCAATCCCCACCGCCGGGCGGCGAGTCCCTCACCGACGACCGGCAGTGAGATCGCCACATACGCGACGACGAAGTAAGTGGAGCTGACCTCGGCGCGACGGCCGGGCGGGGTGCGCTCGGCGACGGCCGCCAGGCCGCGGGAGAAGCTGATCCCCTGGCCGATGCCGGATACCACCGCGGCGGCGATCAGACCCGCCAGCGACGAAAAATGCAGCGCCACAGCCAGAATCACCATCCCGACCACCAGGATGGCGCAACCGATCGCGACCGCGCGCTGCGGATTCATAGTTCGTGCGGCCACCTGTGCCACCGCCGAGGCGGCGAAGATCGAGCAGGCGATCAGCCCGGCGACCGCGTGATTCGTTATCCCGACGACTTGGGATAGAAACGACGGTGCCACCGCCGTGAACAGGCCCGTCACCGCGAACCCCGCGAACGCGGCAAGGGCCGCGATGACGAAAACCGCACGGACCTCGGCGGGCACCGACAGTCGCTGCACGCCGATGCTGCCGGTGCGCTGGGAGGTTTCCGGGACGATCAGCACCGCCGCTCCGGCCAGCAGAGCCAGCACGATGTGCACGATGAAACTGAGGTGCAGTGGCGCAGGCGCGTATTCGACCAATAACCCGGCCAGTAGCGGCCCGGTGCCCAGCCCGCCGATGTTGACGACCGTCGCCACCGCAGCGGCCTTGGTGCGCCAGTTTTCCGGGGCGGCCTCGATGACGGCCGCGGTGGCGGTTCCGGTGAAGATGCCCGCCGACAGCCCGGACAAGACCCGCCCGACCAACAACATCGACACCGAGTGGGCAACCAGGAACACCGCCGCGCTCGCCACCGCGAACACGACGCCGGCCAGCAACACCGGCCGACGGCCGATCGCGTCGGACCACCGCCCGAACGCCAACAACGCGAACAGCACGCCGCCCGCATACGTCGCATAGATGACGGTCGTCGTCAGCACCGCAAAATGCATCTGCTCGCCGTACAGCGCGTACATCGGCGTCGGCAACGTCGTGCCGACCATGATGGCCGCGAAGGCGTACGCCAGCATGCCGAAGGCCAGGCGTGTCTTCGTCTTGGTTTTGGGCACGCTGAACAATAGCGATCCCGGCTGGGGCCTTATTCCACCCCGCGAGCCGGGCAACGCCCACCGTTCAGTGCGCGGCGACGGCCTTCTCGGCCCCGACGCCGGTGAGCGCCCGCACCTCGAACTCGGCATTGATCTCCGGGTCACCGCGGTCCGCCGACGTCAGAGTGCCGACGATGCCGAGGATGAAGGCCAGCGGAATCGACACAATGCCCGGATTGGCCAGCGGGAACCAGGCGAAGTCCAGGTGCGGAAGCATCGCTGTCTTCGCACCCGACACCGCGGGGGAGAAGACGATCAAAACGATCGTCGAGACCAGTCCGCCGTACATACTCCACAGCGCGCCGCGGGTGTTGAACCGCGACCAGTACAGCGAGTACAGGATCGTGGGCAGGTTCGCCGCGGCCGCAACCGCGAAGGCGAGCGCGACCAGGAACGCGATGTTCTGCCCGCTGGCGAGGATGCCTAGCGCGATCGCGAAGATGCCGAGCACCACCACCGTGATGCGTGATACCCGCACCTGCTCGTCCTCGGTCACCTGGTGGCTCTTCAGCACGCTGGCATAGATGTCATGCGCGAACGATGTTGCCGCGGTGATGGTCAGGCCTGCGACCACCGCGAGGATCGTCGCGAACGCGACGGCCGAGATGACGCCAAGCAGGACCACGCCGCCGAGCTCGAACGCCAGCAACGGCGCGGCCGAATTCTGTGCGCCGGGGGCCGCCAGAATGGTGTCGGGTCCGACCAGGGCAGCGGCCCCGTAGCCGAGTGCCAGCGTGAACAGGTAGAAGGCGCCGATGAGTGCGATCGCCCACACGACCGAGCGGCGGGCCTCCTTCGCGGTCGGCACCGTATAGAAGCGCATCAGCACGTGCGGCAGTCCGGCCGTGCCGAGCACCAGTGCCAACGCAAGCGAGATGAAGTTGATCTGCGACGTCAGCGAGGCGCCGTACTGCGCGCCCGGGGCGAGCACGTCGCGCTTGGCCACCGCCTTGTCGGCGGATCCGGAGACCGCGGACTGTGCCGCGCCGAGCATTTCGGAGAAATTGACCCCGAACTTCGCCAGCACCATGACCGTCATGAGTGCGGCGCCGCCGATCAGCAGCGCGGCCTTGATGATCTGCACCCAGGTGGTGCCCTTCATCCCGCCGACCAGCACGTAGACGATCATCAGCAAACCGACGACGGCGATCACTACGGCCTGGCCGACGGTGCCCTTGACGTTGAGCAGCAGGGCCACCAGCCCGCCTGCGCCTGCCATCTGGGCGAGCAGATAAAACAGGCACACCGCCAGCGTGGTGGTGGCCGCGGCGATCCGTACCGGGCGTTGCTTCAGCCGGAAGCTGAGCACGTCGGCCATCGTGAATTTGCCTGCGTTGCGCAGCAATTCGGCGACCAGAAGCAGCGCGACCAGCCAAGCTACCAGGAAGCCGATGGAGTACAGGAAGCCGTCATATCCGTAGACCGCGATCGCGCCTGCGATGCCGAGAAAGCTGGCGGCCGACAGGTAGTCACCGGAGATCGCGATCCCGTTCTGCGGTCCGGTGAACGCGCGCCCCGCCGTGAAGAACTCGGCAGCGGTGGTGTTCTTCTTGCTCGCGCGAATCACGATGTAGAGAGTGATCGCGACGAAGAGTGCGAAGATGCCGATGTTGGCGATGGGATTGCCGATCGTGGTGTCGGCGGCAAGGACGTCGACGGTCATGCCGCACCGCCCTCGAGCTCCGCGCGAATCGCTTCCGCGCGCGGATCGAGTTCACGGTTGGCGAAAAGGACGTAGATGCCGGTGATGACGAACGTCGACACGAACTGGCCGAGCCCGATGAGCAGGCCGACGTTTATATTGCCCCACACCTTGATGGCCATGAAGTCGTGTGCGAACGCACCGAGCAGGACATAGGCGAAATACCAGACAAGGAAGAGGCCGCTCATCGGAAAGACGAAGCGGCGCAGCCTGTTACGTAACTCTTGGAACTCAGGACTGGCCTGAACGGCCAGGTAGTCCTGGCCACTGATCGGGGTTTCTGCGGGCGGATGTTGAGTCTCGGGCACGCTGACTCCTGACCTCGATGTGTAATTGTGGGCAGCCTTGTGAGACCTGCGTCACACTCAGCTAGTTCCCAGGCAACCGTATGCTCAAACCCGCGATCTAGACTGGCGGCGTGGCGAAACTGCAGCTAGTTCAAGATCCGGCGGCCGACGCGCTGCTGGAATCCAATCCCTTCGCGTTGCTGGTCGGGATGCTGCTAGATCAGCAGTACCCAATGGAGGCAGCGTTTGCCGGCCCGAAGAAGATCGCCGACCGCATCGGCGGGGTCGACGCCCGCGAAATCGCCGACTACAACCCCGAGGAATTCGCGGCATTGTGCTCGAAAACGCCTGCGATACATCGCTTTCCTGGGTCGATGGCAAAGCGGGTCCAAACGCTGGCGCAACTCATCGTCGACCGGTACGACGGTGAGGCCGCGGCGCTGTGGACCGCCGGCGACCCCGACGGGGCGGAGGTGCTGCGTCGGCTCAAGGCGCTTCCCGGATTCGGCGAACAGAAGGCGAAGATTTTCCTGGCACTGCTGGGCAAGCAGTACGGCGTGACGCCGAAGGGATGGCGCGAAGCGGCCGGGGACTACGGCAAGGCCGGGTCTTTCATGTCGGTGGCCGACGTGAAGGATGCCGGATCGCTGGAGAAGGTGCGGTCGTACAAGAAGCAGATGAAGGCGGCGGCGAAGGCCGCCAAGGCCTGAGCCATCGAGTGAGCGAAGGCCGCCAAGGCCTGAGCCATCGAGTGAGCGAAGGCCGCCAAGGCCTGAGCCATCGAGTGA
>Ga0207693_10001728_pt1 | contig 19200 bp, 12 predicted proteins | sample LARL81metaG_FD_184347 | JGI IMG/M metagenome (GOLD analysis project Ga0207693, IMG submission 184347) | Corn, switchgrass and miscanthus rhizosphere microbial communities from Kellogg Biological Station, Michigan, USA - LAR L8-1 metaG... | ecosystem: Host-associated > Plants > Roots >...
TTACAGCCCCGTGAATTCTGCTGCGGAATCGGTGCATGGGTGTTATGAGAGCAAGCGGCTCGCGGGCTTACGCCCGCGTCGCGTTGGTATCGCTCCTACGGGGCTTGCGGGCAGCTCGGTGCCTACCGAGGGCTTACGCCCTGGGCTACCACCTGTCGCCGCTACCGCGGCTTTGGGTGCTTGCGCTGCTCGGACTTTGGTGTGGTGGCGTTGCTTAGGGTTTGTTGTGCTGGCTGCGACTTGTTGTGCTCGCCACTGCGGCGGCTCTGAGGTTGTACGCCACAGGTGCGGCCCTGCGGGTTCGTCGCAGTTGCGGCTCTGCGGGTATTCGCTGCCGCGCCGGCTTTAGTTTGCTGGCCGGGGAGCACACGTAGTGTCCGCCACTGCGGCTTGGCAGCCGGGCCTCTACTCACTCACTTTGCGGTCGCGAGTTTTAGGCGGGCACCGCTGCCGGGAGAGTGAAGAGGAAAATTGAGCCGTGGTTCAGTTCGCTTTCGGCGTGGATGGTGCCGGAATGCGCGAGCATGATGTGCTTGGCGATGGCGAGCCCGAGTCCTGTTCCGCCGGATTCGCGGGAGCGGGCTTTGTCGACGCGGTAGAAGCGTTCGAACAGGCGGGGCAGGTGTTCGGAGGCGATGCCGGGTCCGAAGTCGCGGACGTAGAACTCGACGCCGTGATCCGCTTGGCGGGCGCCCAGCACGATGCGCTTGCCAGAAGTTGCATACTTCATCGCGTTCTCGATCAGATTCGAAAATACCTGGTGGATCGCCTCGCGGTCTGCGTTGACTGGAGTTTCGGCGACTTCTTCAACCGTGAGTTCCATTCCCTGAGCTCGAACGATGTCGCGGAAACTTTCGACGGCGTCGTTGAGGAGTTCGGCGGGAGTGGTGGGCTCGACTTCGAAACGCTGCTCGCCCGATTCGACACGTGCCAGGGTTAGGAGATCCTCGGTGAGGCGCGACATGCGGGCGGCGTTTTTGCGGACGATTTCGAGGAACTCGCGTACGTGGCCGTTGTCGGCGGTGCTGTCCAGAAGAGTTTCGGTGTAGCCCTGAATGGAAGTCAAGGGCGTGCGGAGTTCGTGGGAGACATTGGCGATAAAGTCGCGGCGAGTTTTTTCCACGCGCTCGGTCTCGGTGAGGTCGCGGAGGACGGCGACGGCGCCGCCGCCGGGCAGGGGGGCTGCGGTGACGTCGAAGGTGCGTCCGGGGACGATGGAGATGGCGCGGGCGGAGGAAATCTGCTTGCCGTCGGTAGCAGTGCGGACGGCGCCGAGGAATTGCGGATCGCGAACGGTCTCAACCACCGGGGCATTCAGGCGGGCGCGCTGGGGGACGAGGCGCTCCATACCGCGATTGGCCCACTGGACCCGGCCATCCGCACCGACGGCGATGACGGCATCCTGCATGGAGTTGAGCAGAGTTTCAAGTTGGCGCTGGCTGGTCTGGACGGCTTGGAAACTGTCTTCCAGCTTGCGAGCGGTTTTGTCGAGGGCGGTGGCGACCTGGCCGATTTCGTCGACAGAAGTTGCGGAGATACGGGCGGTGAGATCGCCAGCTGCGACCCGATCGGCGAAGGTGACGATGCGTTGCAGACGGCGAGCCGTGTATTGGGCGCCCACGACGGAGAGCAGCATGACGACGATGAACGCGATGCCCGAGCCGAGCAACAGCGCGCGATGGACGCGACGGGAAGCGGCTTCGACGTCGGAGAGTGGGTAGGCGAGACGGACAGCGCCTCCGGAGATCGGGGCGGCGACGTATAGAAACGGAATGCCGATGGTGTGGCTGCGGCGTTCATCGACGCCGATGTTGCCGCTGAGGGCGGCCTGAAATTCCTTGCGGGTGCGGTGGTTCTCCATCGACTCGGGATTCGCTTCGGAATCGGCGAGGACCTGTCCGGTGGGATCGATTACAGTCGCGCGGGCACCGGCGGCGAGCGCTTCCTGGGCGGTAATGTCCGCCAGCGAATGCTGGTGGTCGATTTCGACACGGTTCGCGAACAGCTTGGTGCGGGCGGTTAGACCGCGCTGGATTTCGTCACGCAGGGAACTCTCCCAGACGCGGCGGATGGTGACGTCCATGGTGATCGCGGTGACAACAACGACGAGCGCCGAGGCCGCCAGCATCTTGAAGAAGATGCGATTTCTCACTTGGGAGCCTCGAAGCGGTATCCGGCGCCGCGCACGGTTTTCAGGTAGCGCGGATTTTCTGGGTCAGGCTCGATTTTTTCACGGATGCGGCGCACGTAGACATCGACCGAGCGCGGCGTGACGTAGGAGGTGTCGCGCCAGACGGAGTCGAGGAGTTGGTCGCGCGTGAAGACGCGGCCGAGATGGCGTGCAAAGTGATCGAGCAAGCGGAATTCGGTGGCAGTCGTGGTGACTAGCTTGCCGTCGACGTGGAGTGTCATGGCGGCAGGGTCGATTTCGACGCCGGCAACTTTCACTGGGCCTGGAGCTAGTGGACGCTCGAAGCGGCGCAGCACGGCTTTGACACGGGCGACGAGTTCCCGCGGGCTGAACGGCTTGGGGATGTAGTCATCGGCGCCGAGTTCGAGGCCGAGGACGCGGTCCGCTTCGCTGTTCTTGGCAGTCAGAAAAATGACCGGGATCATGGCTAGGGATTGCGTCTGGCGAATCTGGCGACAGAGTTCGAGGCCGTCTTTGCCGGGAACCATGATGTCGAGCAGGAAGAGCGCGGGACGCTGGCGCTCGGCTTCGGCGAGGATGGCGTTACCGGTTGGGTAGAGTTTGACGGCGAAGCCCGCGCCCTCGAGATGATGGCGCACCAGGCGGGAAATGTCCGGATCATCTTCGACTACGGAGATGTGCGGTTTCACGGTAGTTATTGTAGCTGCAATGGAGCGGCGAACCTCATTCTGTAACAGTCTTGTAACAAATGGGGAAAAGCTCTCACCACAAAGGGCACGTGGGAGGCTAGTTGTGGGCGGATGGAAAAGCTTTAACCGCTAAGGGCGCGAAAACAACCCTCGGCTCTGGACTACATTCTGCGGAAAATCCAAATCTAAATCTTAAAACGCAGAGGGCGCAGAGACGTGCATTCCGATTCGCAAAGGGAATTCGCCGCTGCTTCAGTGGATCTGCAGGTTTCCGGCTTCGTCGATGAAGAAGCTTGCTTTTGGCGGGATCACTGTGGTGGCGCTGTACTCGGTGATGATTGCTGGGCCGGAATACTTCTTTCCTGCTGTCATTTGGTCGCGCTCGTAGATGCTGGCAGATTGCGGCTTCCCGTTGAATATTACCGGAGCTTTTTCGGTTTTGACCTGTGGGGGCGACTTCGCCGGCTGTTTCTTTCGTTCATTCATGATTCGGGATTGTGGAGATTTCAGGATTGCCCGCAGGCGCAGGGTGACTAGTTCGATTTCGCGGCCAGGGTGACTATAGCCATATCGCTTGACGTGGGCGCGATGGAACTCAGCGATCAATTTTGGGGAGAATGGAATATTGAGTTCGTAGCCTTGTCCGCGATAGCGCGTGTCGATCGTCAGTTGCTCGTGAATTTTCCCTCGCCAACCTTCGGCTTGGAAGTCACGGCTTGCAGCCTGCGAGAGCTGCGCGAATTCGTGTTTGAGCCGGGCTACGGGAAGCTCGGAAGTAGTGCGCCAGAGGATGGTGCGGGAATAGTCCTTGATGACGTCGCTCACGAGGATGCCGAACGCGGAAAGAGCTCCCGGCAACGCAGGCACTATGACACGCGGGATGCCTAGCGATTGGGCGAGGTCGCAAGCGTGGAGGCCTCCGGCGCCACCGAAAGCGACTAGCGCGAAGTGGCGAGGGTCGAAGCCGCGCTCGATGGAGACGACGCGGACGGCTTTCTCCATGGTGGCGTTCACTACGCGGATCACGCCGGCGGCGAATTGATCGAGCGTGAGGCGCACGTTCTGTTTTTTCAGCCATTCGGCGGTGAGGCGGCGGGTGCGCTCGAGGTCGAGCTGGAAATTTCCGCCGAGGAAGCGGTGGGGCTGCAGACGGCCAAGGAGGAGATTGGCGTCGGTGACGGTGGGCAGCGTGCCGCGGCCGTAGCAGATGGGGCCGGGATCGGCGCCGGCGGAATCTGGGCCGACGCGGAGGGCGCCGGCAGCGTCGAAGCGCGCGCGAGATCCGCCTCCAGCTCCGACGGTGTGGATATCGAGCATCGGGACGCCGACTGGGAGTCCTGCGATTTCGGACTGGCTGCTGGCCTGGGCTTCGCCGTCGACGAGGGCTACGTCGGTGGAGGTGCCTCCCATATCGAACGAGATGATCTGGCGGAATCCGCTGAGGCGCGCGGTGGCGGAGGCTCCTACGACTCCTCCGGCCGGGCCGGACAATACGGTGCGCACCGGTTCGCGGGCCGCGGTGGCGAGCGTCGTGATGCCTCCGCTTGATTGCATGACGAAGATGCGGTTGCTGCGCGCTGGTTGCGCGAGACGCTGGTCGAGGCTTTCGAGGTAGCGCTGCATTACCGGCTGCAGATAGGCGTTTACGACGACGGTGCTGGTGCGTTCGTACTCGCGGAATTCCGGAAGGATTTTGTGCGAGATGGAAAAAGGCAAGTTCAGCGGTTGCAGGACTTCCTCGATGGCGAGTTCGTTGGCCGGGTTTGCGAACGAGAAAAGAAGCGTGACGGCGATGGCGTCGGGGTGTTGCTGCTGGATGTTTCGTCGGAGAACGTCGAGGTCTTGCGATTTGGGTTCCTCGAGGATTTTTCCTTCGCTGTCTGTACGCTCGGCGATTCCGAAGCGGAGGTCGGCGGGGACGAGGGGCTCGACGCGATCGAAGAAGAAGTCGTAGAGCTCGGGACGCGCCTGGCGGCCGATTTCGATGGCGTCTTCGAAACCCTTCGTTGTGACCAGGGCTACGCGAGCGCCTTTCCGCTGCAGGATTGCGTTCGTTCCCACGGTGGTGCCGTGAAGGAGGGTGACCGGGACTTCACGCGCGATTTGGCGAATGGCTTCGGCGATAGCTTGCGCCGGGTCGGCTGGGGTCGAGAAAACTTTCAGCAGGCGGATGCGGCCGCGGTCGATCCAGACGCAATCGGTGAAGGTGCCGCCGGTGTCGATGGCGACTCGAAGGGTTGATGGGGGTTGAGGCATGATCGTCGAGTTGGTAAGGGTAGCATTTTGAGGTGCGAGTTTCGCGTTGCGAACAGAATGAAAAATCCCCGCCCTAAATCCCTCCATAGAGCGGAGGGGTTTAGAACGGGGCACCCACAGATTTGAAGAAAGTACAAACGCAAACGGTACAAAGGTCCTTCGCTGCGCTCAGGATGACATTTCCAAAAATACTTAACTCTTGCTGCCGGTCAGGGCCAGGGTAATCAGAGTCTTCTGCTCCATTTCGTGCGCGCCTGCCGAGCCTGTTGAGGGGCTTGGGCTCGGCGAGCGCTTTACCGAGAGGACGGCGCGGTCTCCGGCTACGTGGCGGAGGCGCGGCATCATGTAGAAGAGAGCGCCCATGTTGGCGGGCTCTTCCTGCACCCAGACGATTTCGCGAGCGTCAGGGTGGCGATCGATGGCAGCTTTCAGTTCGGGCTCGTGGAACGGATAGAGCTGGTCGATGAAGATGATGGCGTTGCTGGCGTCTTTGCGGCGCTGGCGCTCGACGCGGAGTTCGTGACCGATTTTTCCGGTGCAGACCAGAATGCGCTTGGCGTTTTCGGAGCCCGTGTCGGGCACGACGGGCAAGAAGCGCTGGTGCGTGAAATCTTCGATCGGGGAACAGGCGTCGGGATGGCGGAGCATGCTCTTCGGTGTGAAGACAACTAGCGGTTTACGCCAGTGACGCAGTGCTTGACGGCGCAGCAGGTGGAAATATTGTGCGGCGTTCGAGGGTTGGCAGACCTGGAAATTGTCGCGGGCCGCGAGTTGCAAGAAGCGTTCGATGCGGGCGCTGGAATGTTCCGGGCCCTGTCCTTCATAGCCGTGCGGCAGAAGAAGGACGATGCCGGAAAGCAGTCCCCACTTGTCTTCGCCGGCGCTTACAAATTGATCGATGACCGCTTGCGCCACGTTGGCGAAATCGCCGAACTGCGCTTCCCACAGAACGAGGGCTTCGGGATAGTCGCGGCTGTAACCATACTCGAATCCCATGACTCCAGCTTCGGAAAGAGTTGAATTGTAGATGTCGCAGCGGGCTTGTCCGGGAGCGATGTTACGCAGCGGGACGTATTCAGTTTCGTCCTCGATGTCGAGAAGCACGGAGTGGCGCTGGTTGAATGTGCCACGGCGCGAGTCTTGCCCGCTCATGCGAATCGGGATGCCGCCCTTCACGAGACTTGCGAAGGCCAGAGCTTCGGCCATGCCGTAGTCGACATCGCGCTCGCCTGCGCCCATCTCGGCGCGCTGCTCGAGAAGTTTTTTGACCTTCGCATGGATGTGAAATCCGGGCGGGTAGGTCGTGAGCTTTTCGGTGAGCTCGGAGATCCCGTCGGTCGATAGTCCGGTTTCGGTTTCGTATTCCGCTTTGTAACGCCCGCCGAAGTAGTTGTCCCAGTAGCCGGGAAGGGCGCGCATGGTCGGCTTTTTGGTGATGGTACCGGCATTCTGCTGGCCGGTTTCGTATTCGGTTTTCACCGCGGCGACCTTTGCTTCGGCATCGATGCCGGCGTCTTCCGCGTAAATCTCCCAGAGCGGCGGGTGAGCCTTGATTGCCTTATAGATCAGCGGCTGCGTGACAGTTGGATCATCGACTTCGCTGTGGCCGTGGCGACGGTAGCCGATCATGTCGATGACGACGTCGGTGCCGAAGGTGTAGCGGTAGTCGAGCGCTATGTGGCCGACTCGGACGACTGCGTCGACGTCTTCCGCGTTCACGTGGAAGATGGGGATCGACTGGCGGCGAGCGAGGTCGGCAGAGAAGCGCTCGGAGTGCTCCTCGCGATAGTTGGTGGTGAATCCCACGAGATTGTTGACGATGATGTGAACGGTGCCGCCTGCGGTGTATCCGGGGAGGTCGGCGAAGTTCATGGTCTCGGCGGTAATGCCCTGACCGGCAAAAGCGGCGTCACCGTGGACGAGCAGCGGGAGATATTTTTCGCGGCCCCCTTCTCCGGCGCGGTCTTGCTTGGCGCGCGTGCGTCCGATGGTGACGGGATCGACGGCCTCGAGGTGGCTGGGATTCGAGACGAGATGGATGTTGACCTTGCCGCCGCTGCGCGTGGGGTACTCGCCGGTGGCGCCAAGGTGATACTTCACGTCGCCGGAACCAAGCACGCTACGCGGATCGACGTCTTCGAATGCGGCGAAGAGTTCCTCGGGTGTGCGGCGCGCGATGTGCAGGATGACGTTGAGACGGCCACGGTGACTCATGCCCATGACGAGATTGATGGCGCCGCGCTGGGCGGCGCTGTCGAGGATTTCATCGACCAGGGGGAGCAGGGCAGTGTTGCCTTCGAGCGAGAAACGCTTGGTGCCGAGGTAACGCTGCTGCAGAACCTGCTCGAAGACGTCGGCGCGGACGAGCAGATCGAGGATGCGTTCCTGGTCGACGGCGCCCGGTTCGCCTTCCATGCGCTCCTGGATCCAACGGCGGCGCTCGGGATCGGTGATGTGCATGAATTCGACGCCCACGGTGCCGCAGTAAACATTGCGGGCATCGCGCGCGAAGTCGCCGTCGATCTGCAGATCGGGTTGGGGCACGGGCCGCAGGAGGCCGAGGGGATCTAGGTCGGCTTCGAGGTATCCCCAATGCCGGAAAAGGTCGAAAACGCGCTCGCGTTCGAGGTTGGGGGCGTCGAGCAGGGCGGTAGAAGATTTAGGAGTTCGGGAAGGCATAGATGTCAGTACTAGGATAACGGATGCGACGGTATGAGGGCGAGATTCAGGGGCAGGAGCGTCTGCCGGTTGTAGTGATAGAGGCCCAGGGTGGTGTTGACGGCAGCTTTTAGCCTCCCTAGCGAGTTCTATGTCGCCCTAGGTCAACGTCAAAATTCGGCACCGCAGAAAGCGAATGCGGTTACACCTGTGCGCCCGAGTGAGTGATGTGGGCGGGACCGCGCGGAATAAACACCTCGAGTAGTGTGCCTGGATTGGCGTTGCTTATACGAAATTGGCCGCCGAGTTCCTTGGATCTTTGTCTCATCCCTTCCAGACCGACGCCGACGCTGTCGGGGCGTAGCTCCAGGATATCCTTCGGGAGCCCTTGGCCATCGTCTCGCACCATGACAAGGACCCCGCGCTCTTCTTCACTCAAGATGACCCAACTTCTGCTGGCCTTCGAATGTCGAAAGACATTAGTCAAGGCTTCTTGCACGATGCGAAAGATAGTCGTCTCCACGTTTCTGGAAAGTCGGGGGAACTGTGGCGGCTGGATGTCGAGCGAGATTTCGATTTTGCTCCGCTTTGTTACTCCATCGAGGTAGCAGCGCAGCGCCGAGGCCAATCCGACCTCGTCCAATAGGGGCGGATGCAACAGATAGGACATGGTGCGAACCTGCTGGATCGCACGATCGACGAGGTCGCTGCCCTCGAGAGCCAAGCTGTCTTTGGAGGAAGCTGATTTCTCTTCTACCATCTGCGCGAGCATCAGTTTGATTGCACCAAGCTCTTGACCGAGTCCGTCATGTAGTTCTCGCGCAATACGCCGGCGCTCTTCATCCTGTATCCGCATCAAACGGCTGGAAACCTGCTGCAGTTGCGCGTTCAGGTTGTCCATCTCCTTTGCCTTTCGATGCAGGTCAACGAACACACTGACTTTTGCGCGCAGGAGTTCCGCGACTACGGGAACAGAAATGTAATCAGCAGCTCCCATCTCATAGCCCTTGAGCCGGTCAAGGTCGGTAACGTGCAGCGCGGACACGAAGATGATGGCCGTCTTCTCAAATCGCGGATGCTGTCGAATCATACGCGCCAGTTCGAAGCCGTCGATCTCAGGCATGCTTACATCCAACAGCACAACCGCGAATTCCATTCTTAGCAGCATTCCGAGAGCTTCTCTCGCGGAAGTTGACTTGATAAGGTTCTCGTCCAGTTCGCGAAGCATCACTTCGTAAGTAAGAAGCTTGGCGGGCTGGTCATCCACCATCAGGATGTTGACCTTTTCCTTGATACTCAAAGGTTCTTTGATACTCATAGGCGTCTCGCTATGGTGTGCGTTCAGAAGATGGTGTTCGAAATGAAATATCTTCGGCGCGCACTTTGCCTCGAGCGTGCCATCCGGTCAGCTCTGGGTGCCGGAATTGCGTGTACGTGTACCACAAAACGTGGGGTACCAATCTACATTGTTCACTGTAAGTTGGGAATCCAGACTTCCGACGGGGCCGCCGGTCCGAAAAGACTCCCTAGTCCTTAAGAGCGGGCCTCGAGTATAAGCTAGCCAATAAGAACCGTTTGGCAGGGGTTTTCGGCGTGGATGTTTTCCAGTCGCCTCAAGAGACGCCGGGGATGTGGGGGGTGGGCCCGGCTGGAGTGGGCCCCGAAAATCGAATCAGCGCTAAATTCAACTAGAACATTACCTTCAGTCCAAACTGAATGACGCGCGGGCCGCCGCCGCCCAAGCCGGGGTTAGTTTGGGCTACATCCGGAGTCTGGGTGATCAGGCCCATGGGAAGCAGTGTGCTATTCACATCGCCATTCAGGTAAGCCTCGGGGTTGGGATCGATCTGCGGGCTTCCGGGACTGCCTTCGTCGACAAAGCCCGGGATGATGTTGTGGTTGGGTTGTGCATAGTTCGGGTGATTCAGGATGTTGAAGAACTCTGCGCGAAATTGGAGGGTGAGCTGATCTTTGAGTTGCGTGTTTTTGGTGATGGAGAAATCGAGATTGCGATAGCCGGGGCCATAGATTGAGTTGCGTCCCAGGTTCCCGAAGGAGCCGAATGCGGGTTGGATGAACGCCAATGGGTTCAAGTAGCCGGTGGCCGGTGTCCAGTGGGCAAGGATGGGATTCACACCAGGCACGATGTTGGGGCGCTGGTTGAAGTAGAAACGTCCGCTGGTATCGCTGGAGTTGGCAATCGGGATGGGTCGTCCGCTCTGCAGGCTGGCTATCCAGTTCAGTTGCCATCCGGAACCGAATCTTCCCGCGGACTTCCACGCCGGCAGGTCGTAGTTGATGGCGACCGTGAAGCGGTGTTTCGTATCGAAGCTCGAAGGTCCGCGTTCCGCGAGCAGATTGCTCGGATCCTGGGGGAAGGCGACACCGGGGGCAAAGTCGATGCCGTCGGAAGCATCATCGATCGCCTTCGCGAAATTGTAACTCGCGAATCCAGAAACGCCGTGCGTGTTCTGGATGCGCAGTGTGGTCTGCAGGGCGTGGTAGATCGACGAGGCACCGGGATACAACTGGTCCATGGTTCCGAAGTTCGGGTTGGGCAGGTTGCCATCGGCATCGGGTTCGTTCAGGTCGGTCAGGCGTACAAGCTTGGTGCCTTTGCTGCCTACATAGCCGATTTCAACCGACGCATTTTGCGCCAGCCTCTGCTGGACGTTCAAATTCCAGTTCTGCGTGTAGGGAGAATGGAACTTCCGCGGCGTGACGAAGATGGAATATGGCCCGGTGGTATTGGGCGTCAGGATCGGAGGGTTCGTCGTTCCGCTGGTTCCGTTGAAAGCGGTCGGATCGAAGTCCATCGGCAACACCGGCTTGGGACCGATGGGGTTCGTCACGACTCCCGCAGAGGAGGTGAAGTTCGCAATGAACAAGTGTTGCGGGACGTAGTCATAGTAGACACCGTAACCGGCGCGCAAGACGGTGTTGGAGTGAACGTTCCATGCGAAACCGAGGCGGGGACCAAAGTCGTGGAGGTCGCGTTCATAAAGGCCATGCAAGCCATGAGTGCCAACCATGGCGAGTGTTCCGTCGGGAGCGAGGTTGGAGATGAGGTTGTCTTTTTCGCTCATCGGACCGAAGTATTCCCAGCGCAGGCCAAGGTTCAGGGTGAAGTTTGGAGCGACGCGGTAATCGTCCTGGGCAAAGAAGCTCAGGCCGTTGTTGTAAGTCGTTCGGTGAGTGTCTCCGGTCGCGGCGAGAACAAACGAGGCAAAGGCTGCATCATTGGCGCCGCCGGTATAGAAGTTCACCAACGAGTCGACGACGGAATCGGCAGGGAATCCCGCCTGTTCAGGGAAGTGGTTGCCTGAAGTGAACTGGAAGATGCCCCGCTCCACGTTGTCGTTGAAGTTCTGGATGGCCGCGCGACGGAATTCGCCGCCAAACTTGACCGTGTGCTTGCCATGGAGCCAGGTCAGGTTGTCGAGGATCTGATACGTCTGGCTGGTCCGGCCCCGGGGCACGCTGAAACCGATGGCGCCCAAGTTTTCAATATCCGTGAAATCAAATTCCGGGAGACCCAGTTTCCCGGTACCGAAGTTCAAGCCGATCGTGGTGGGATCGAAATTGGCATTCAGCGAACTGAAGGATGTTCGGTAACGGCTGTAGCCGAAGCGGATCTCGTTGATCTTTGCAGACGACACAGTGGAGAGCAAACTCGCCGAAAAGACCTGCACGCGCGCGGGAGAAGTTTGCGCAAACTCGGGCAGGCGCGATCCCGTGCCAAAGCCGCCGGGGGAGCCGAAAGGGAACACCTGGTCGCTCTGCGAAAATGCATAGCGCGCCGTGATCTGCTCGTCGTTTGAGGCGGCATGGTCCAGTTTCACAATGAGGTTGTTCCCGTCGTTCTTATCGCGCACTACGCCCGGGATGGTCGGTGAATCGCTGGCGGGGTAGATATCAAGGATGGCGTCCAGAGCTGGGTTTACAGGCTGAAGCAGCAATCCTTCAGCGATCGAACGAGCCGTTGCCCTTTGCGCGTTGGTGGGGACTTTCAACAGGAAATCCGAACCGACACGTTCGCGCTGTCCCTCGTAGGCACCAAAGAAAAAAGTCTTGCTCTCGACGAGGGGGCCACCCAGAGCTGCGCCGAAATTGTTGTTCTGGAATACCGACTTCCGGGATTCGGTATTGAAGTAGTTGCGCGCATCGAGAGCGCTATTGCGCAGGAACTCGAAAGCGGAGCCGTGAAAGTGATTCGTGCCCGAGCGCGTCACGATGTTGACGACCGAGCCGCTGTTGCGGCCATATTCAGTGGCGAACTGTGATTGCAGGTTGAATTCCTGGATCGCGTCGATGGGTAGAAGGGATGCGGGGGCGCCGCCGATTCCGGTCTGGTTCAGGGCCGAGTTGTTGAAGAAGGGATCGTTGTTGTCGGTGCCGTCGAGCGCGTAGTTGTTGGAACGGTCGCGGTTGCCGTTGATGTTGAATTGTCCAAAGCCGCCCTGCGTACCGGCAACGCCGGACGGATCGACGGTTGCTCCAGGAGACAACGCGACCAGCTTTCCGAAGTCCCTGCCGTTGAGGGGTAGTTCGGTCACCAGTTTTTGCTCGACCACTTCGCCCAGAACGTCGCGGGTGGCTTCGATCACGGGGTTTTCGGCGACAACCGTGAGGGATTCGACATGCTTTTGAATCTCTGTCAGATCGAAGTCCGCGGTACTGTCGACACCCACGTTGACTACGATGTTTTGCGCAGTCGGAGAGAGGTTTGCCGCCTCTGCGATCACGACGTACACACCGGCCGGTAGCTCAGCGAGAACGTAGCTGCCGTCTTCACCGGTCTTGGTTTCGCGCGATAGGCCGGTGGCGTTGTTTTTGGCGGTGACTTTTGCGCCTGCGAGCAGGGCGCCGCTGGCGTCTTTTACGTTGCCGCGGATGGATCCTCTAAAACTTTGAGCGAGCAACACAGCGGGGATCAGCACAAGTGCGAACACCGTTATCCAGGGTGATGAGAACGGTCGGAAGCTGCGCATGAACGGTTCCTCCTGAAAATCTTGAAACGGTCTGGCTGGCGAAAATTAAGATTTAGAGATGCTGTCCGGATGGTGCCGGGTTCTTAGAGTTGCAAATGCGAAACGTGCCGTTGAGCTGATGAAGTCCGCGTTTGCCGGCGCTCGTCCGCCTGCCAATCGAGGGTGAGACGCCCTCAGGACAGCCGCCGAGACGGCGCCGCTACCCGGACGGCGGCTACTTGCGCACAACCGTGAACTTCATCGGCGGTGTGATTCCGTAGTTTGCCGCGAAGCTTCCCTGGTTTACCGCTAGCGCGAAGCGTCCCCGCGAATCGATGTAGATCAACGGTGTCTTGAGGGGCACGTCACTAAAGGTTTTCACAAATTTTAGATCGATCTTTTTATCGCCCAGCATGAGGGGGACAGTGTCGCCGCGTTGGTAGCCGAGTTTCAGGAATTGCTCGGCCTCGACGTTGGTGACCAGGTTGCCAAATGGGCCGTCGGTGGCGATGACTTCTCCGTGCAGTCCTTTGTCGTCGACTGTGGGGGCCTCGAGATTGAGGCGGACCAACGATTTCAAATCTATTGCCGGGCCGACTTCGTTCCAGTCGTCGCCGCGGGCGACATGCGCGCCGGCCGGAGAGAAAATGTCGCGGCCGTGAAAGGTTGATGAGAGGGCTTTGCCAATCATCCACAAGGGATTGGTGATCTCTCGCGCCGACTCCAAGCCGTCGCGATCGGCGACCAGCGTAATCAGCCCGTTGTCAGGCAAGACGAAGTACTGGCCGCGCTTGGATTTGATAATGACGGCTCTGCGGGTGCTTCCCACGCCGGGATCGATGACGACTACGAAGACGGTGCCGGCGGGGAAGTAGGGGCTCGCGCCGTAGAGGAAGCGGGCGCCGTCGAGGATGGAGAAGGGCGTGACCTGATGCGAGAGATCGACGATGCGCACATCGGGCACGATGGAATACATCACGCCCTTGCAGATGGGGACGGAATCGTCGACGGTGCCGAAGTCGGTCATGAAGACGATGGTGGGCGGATATTTCAGAGGGGTGGACTGCTGCGCTGGTGCGAGCGCGGCGAGAAGCAGAATGATTGCGATGAAAGCGGGAAAGAACCTTTGCCTGCTTAGTCCTACATTCGTCATAGAGCGATGTTGGTCTCCGCGGAAAGTCTACTATTTTACTTGAGTTTCGCGAACGGGAGGTGCGTTTATGGCATCTCCGTGAGATGTCGTCGCGAAACTCTGCTTCATTTCAGTAAGGTCGGTATTGTATCGAAAAGATTGGGGAGTTGCGCTGAGGATGGGAGTCGTCGCGACAAATCCTTCTATAACCAGTGCTAGTGTTGAGAAACACAAGGCCCTCCGGCTGCGTTCGGCTCGCGCCTCACTGCGCTCAGGGTGACATTAGTATTTGAGAGTTGTGGAGTCGAGGCGCGCGAAGGTGAGGGAGAGAGCAGCCTGCAGGTTGTGCGGCTCCCGTCTATAATCTCCCTGCCTTAATATTCGTGAACGACGTCTCACTTCCAGGAGGCTTTGCAATGGCTGGTTCGATTCCCGAGAAGTACACGGATCTATTTCAAAAGCGAGCTTTCGCCAATCTTGGAACACTGATGCCCGATGGCAGGCCGCAGGTCACGCCCGTTTGGGTGGACTATGACGGAGAGCACGTCATATTCAATTCGGCGAAAGGGCGGCAGAAGGATCGGAATGTGCGGCGGGATCCTCGCGTTTCGCTGGCCATCGTGGACCCGGAGAATCCGTACCGGTACCTGGAGATTCGAGGGAAGGTCGTCGAGATCACGGAACAGGGCGCGGATGCTCACATCGATAAGCTGGCCAAGAAATACCTGGGCGTGGACAAGTATCCGTATGCGCAGCCGAGCGAAGTGCGGGTGATCTACAAGATCAAGCCTGAGCACACGACCACGATGGGCTAGACGGCCGGAGAGACGCTCATTCCTTCCTACAATTTGTGCCTGCTGGGATTTGGCAATGTGAACCGGGCGCTCGTGCGGTTGCTGGTGGATCGCGACCCTGAATTGCGCGAGCGCGGTGTCGAGTGGCGAATCACGGGCCTGGCATCGCGACGACTGGGCTGGATCGCCGATGCGGGCGGGATTGACCCAGGCTCGCTGACCCGGGATGAAGCTTTGGTTTCCGGAAACTTTCCAGAGGCACTACGAAGAAGCTCTAACGTCGGGGAGTGGTTGGCTGCGGCACGTGCGGACGTATTGTTTGAAGCGACTTCGCTGAATGTCGAGAACGGCCAACCGGCAGTCGATCACTTGCGCGCGGCGTTGGAACATGGCTCGCACGCGATCACGGCGAACAAGGGGCCCGTGGTCTACGCCTATCGCGAGTTATGCGAATTGGCGGCGTCGCATGGAAAACGATTTCTGTTTGAATCCACCGTGCTCGATGGCATTCCGATCTTTTCTCTGTTTGGAGAGAATCTTCCTGCGATCCACTTGAAGGGCTTCCGCGGAATTCTCAATTCCACTACCAACGTGATTCTTGGCGGAATGGAAGAGGGGCTAAGCTTCGACGCGGCATTGCGGCGGGCTCAGGAACTCGGCGTGGCGGAGACGGACGCGCGACACGACATTGAAGGATGGGACGCGACTGTTAAAGTGACCGCTCTGGCGGTGGTCTTGATGGGCCAATCGCTCCGGCCTGCCGATGTGCAGCGCGAGGGAATCGGGAAGTTGACCGGCGAAGACGTGCGGGCGGCGCGGGCCGCAGGAACGCCATACAAGTTGGTGTGCAGCGCACGACGAACCGACCGCGGAGTGATGGCGCGGGTTGCGCCGGAACGCCTGTCTTTGAGCGACCCGCTCGCCTGGGTCGCTGGAACTTCGTCGATCGTGTATTTTGAAACGGATATCTTTCCGGGGCTCTGCATCACCGAGGTGAACCCGGGAATCTTTGCGACCGCCTACGGGATGTTGGCGGACTTTATTCGGGCGGTAGCTGCAGACCGAAAGTGTCAATCTAAGCTTTCGAAACTCTGAAAACATATGCCGACGACACAAGACGAACTTGTCACTGCTCTCGATCTTCCCTGGATACGATCCCAATTTCCATCATTCGCTGAAAAAGTGAATGGGCACCCGGCTGCTTACTTCGACGGGCCCGGAGGTACGCAGGTGCCGCAGCGTGTGATTGACGCGATCAGCGATTACTTGAAGCATGCGAACGCGAATACTTGCGGTGCGTACCTGACCAGCCGCCGAACGAACCAGGTGATTGCAGACGCGCGTGCTGCGATGGCGGATTTCTTCGGTTGCGACGCTGATGAAGTCGTCTTTGGCTCCAACATGACTTCGCTGACCTTCGCGATGAGCCGGGCGATCGGGCGGGAACTTAAGGCCGGGGACGAGATCGTCCTTACGCTGCTCGATCACGATGCGAATTTCTCGCCATGGCATGCTCTGGAAGAGCGAGGAGTGGTGATCCGCCGAGTGGCGTTTCGGGAAAGCGATTGCACGCTTGAAATGCGGGATTTGGCGCGGCAGATCAACCAGCGCACGAAGGTGGTAGCGGTTGGGTATGCGTCGAATGCGGTGGGAACGATTAATGACGTGAAGGAAGTCGTGCGACTTGCACATGCCGTGGGCGCTTTGGCTTACATTGATGCAGTTCATTACGCGCCGCATGGTCCCATTGATGTGCGCGATTTGGATTGTGATTTCCTGGTGTGCTCGAGCTACAAGTTCTTTGGGCCGCACATGGGGGTGCTCTACGGGAAGCGTGAGCACTTGAAAGAACTGCAGCCCTATAAGGTGCGCGCTAACACAAACGAGATTCCAAATTGTTGGGAGTGGGGGACGCTGAATCACGAATGCATCGCGGGGATTACCGCTTGCGTGGAGTACATCGCGAGCCTTGGGCGCAAGTTGAATACTGCGGTTACGTCGCGACGGGCGGCGATTCTGGCGGCGTATGCGGAGATCGTGAAGTACGAACGTGGGTTGTGCGAGCGGCTAATGCAACGATTGGCTTCGATGCCGACGGTGAAGGTTTATGGAATCACTGATCCGGCGAGGTTTGATCATCGTTGTCCTACGATTGCATTGCGCGCGACGGGGCACACTCCGTTGGAGTTGGCAACGAAGTTGGGGGACCGCGGGTTCTTTACGTGGGATGGAAATTATTATGCGCTGAATCTCACCGAGCAGTTGGATGTGGAGAAGGACGGCGGGTTCCTGCGGATTGGGTTGTTTCACTACAACACTGTTGAAGAAGTCGATCGGTTGCTGGGGGCGCTGCGGGAGATTTTTGCGGAGTAGCGTTTCCAGTTTTGGTCTGCTGAGGGCGAGGACGCCCTCGGGACTGCCGGCGGGACGCCGGCGCTAGGAGCTACTCTTACGGCGTCAGGGTTACGCCGTGGCCCAAGACGATTATGTAAATCAGGGCGGACACTATCGCAGTGCAGATCCAGCTGTAACTTCTCTCGATCCGTTCAGTGGAGCTGCGCGGGTTGGTTTTCTTCGGCACGTAGTATCGAAACCATAGCAGCCCGCTGTGGGCCCCTGCGGTGGCCGGCAGCGCGGATTGCCAGACCAGTGTTTTCGAAATCGGATTCAATAGCCCGGCCAGCCCAACAATCACAATCGCGGAGATGTATGGAAGGAGACTTAGTTTGCGCAAGCGGGCGGAGTCTTCCAGCCGAACTCCGAGATCGCGCACGAACCCTTGGCCTATCAGAATTGCCGAGACGTAGTACGTCGCAACCCCTACCGTGAACAACAAAAGCCTCCACATCCAGTGCGGCTGCATGCCTTCAATCACCCTTGCCCAGTCGCCGAAATCGGTGATGCCGGAAAAGAAGAAGTATCCGGTGCCGTCGAACAAGTTGAACGCCATACTGATGAGAAGAAAATAGCGTGTCGTGATTGACAGCTTCCGCGCTTCGCGCAAGGCGGTCCAGAAGAGGGTGCCTGCGAGCAGGTTAACCAGCGTGCCGCTGGCGGCGACTAGCTTTGAATCGGTTTCACTGGACCACGCAACAGCTGTCAGGAGTCCGGACTTCGTGCCTGTAGCCAGGGCGATCGCGGCGTGGCCGACGCCTTCGTGCAGTAGCGATGCGAGCATCGCGGCGAGAATGCTGATCGCGCATATGGTGAGGGTGTCGTCGGTGAGAAGATCGCGAGTTGCGGATGATGGCGTGGCCATGTCGGCAGAAAGCGTCTACGAACCGGCACCGCGGCTAAAGCCGGTTCGCATTGGTCCAACTTGTCGGCATGCCTGAAGGCATGCCCTGATACAAACCTGCGGGTCGAGTGCTACTACACTGTGAAGGCTTGGCCGCTGGAGACGGAGGCGATTACGAGTACTTCCGAAGTTTTCACCTTACGGATTGTCACCACCACCACATCAGCCTCTTTGAAATTCTTCGACCTCGCCCGCTTTGGCCATGACCACGACGTTAGCCATCCCCACAAATAGCCCGTGTTCGACGATGCCGGGCATATCGCTCAACGTATGAGCCAGCCCTGCGGGGTCGGGAATTTTTCCGAAGTGGCAGTCCAGGATGTGATGGCCTTCGTCGGTGACGTATGGTTTTCCGTCTTTACCGTGGCGTTGTACAACCTGCCCGCCGAGGTCGGAGATCCTTTTCGCGATCAGCGGTTCGGCGAACGCGATGACTTCAACTGGGACAGGGAACTTCCCCAAGACCTGAACCTGCTTGGAGGCGTCTGTGACGACGACGAGCTGCTTGGAGGCGGAGGCGACGATCTTCTCGCGCAGCATGGCGCCACCTCCGCCCTTGATGAGGTTGAGGGTGGGGTCGAATTCGTCCGCGCCGTCGATGGTGACATCGATTTGCTGGGCATCCTCGAAGGTGATCAGTGGAATTCCAAGCTGGGTGGCGAGATCGCGTGTAGCAATTGAGCTTGGGATGCCGCGGATTTTCATTCCTTCACGAACACGCTCGCCCAACATGCGAATGGCGAAAGTAGCAGTCGAACCACTGCCCAATCCCACGATCTGTCCGTCACGCACGTACTTCAGGCTTGCGCGCGCAGCCGCTTGTTTTTCCGCATCATTAGCCATTAATTAACGAAGCCCCATTTCGATGTAGAAGAAGATATCCGCCGAGCCCTAGGCCGAAGATGGCCGTGAGGATTGCGACGAGGTCGATGACGAAGCCGGCCGGCTCGAAGGTCCCGAGGTCGAGTTGTTGGCGCGTCTGGCGATAGCGAAGGAGACCCGCAACCGTGAGCACGACTCCCGCCAGAATTGCCAGCAGTCCGAACCAGACCGAGATGCCGCTGGTGCGAACTTCGTGCCCTTGTAGCATGGCGAACTGGCGGATCGCAATCGAGAAGTGCCCGATGGCGAATCCGAAGACAACGACCGCGACTCCGGTGCGCACCCAGGCGAGAAAGGTGCGTTCGTTGGCGAGGTGATCGCGAGCTCGATTGGCGTTGTCAGGCATGCCGGCGAAAATGCCGGATGATT
>Ga0207693_10001731_pt1 | contig 19165 bp, 16 predicted proteins | sample LARL81metaG_FD_184347 | JGI IMG/M metagenome (GOLD analysis project Ga0207693, IMG submission 184347) | Corn, switchgrass and miscanthus rhizosphere microbial communities from Kellogg Biological Station, Michigan, USA - LAR L8-1 metaG... | ecosystem: Host-associated > Plants > Roots >...
ACTGCCGTCAGGATAAAACGGCGTCGTGATGGGGGGAAAGATTCCGTGCAGCAGCATGCTCAATTCTAACCGGAAAACTGCGTGGTAGAAGAGGTCATCCCGCCAAACGCCCGGCACCGGCGCCGCGTTCAGCATGCAGATGCTGGAGCGCCTTCACATTCACTTCCCCGCGCTGCAAGGCGGCGATACCCTCTGCTGCCGCGCGTGCTGCAGCAAGCGTCGTAATGGTTGGGATGCGCGCCGTCACGGCAGCCCTGCGAATCGCTTTCTCGTCGAACCAAGGCTCAAGTCCAGTTGGCGTATTGATAATGAGTTGAATGCGCTGGCCCTTGATGAAGTCCACGACGTTGGGCCGCCCTTCTTTCACTTTGTACACTCGCTCCACGTTCATGCCGGCGGCTTCGATCACGTCAGCCGTGCCCGCTGTGGCTACGATTTTGAATCCCATATCGACGAACTTGCGAGCGACCGGAGCCACATGCTTTTTATCATGGTCGGTCACGCTGATGAAGATCGCTCCCTGCGTGGGCAACTTCTGACCCGCGGCCAGCTGAGCCTTGGCGAAAGCTTCGCCAAAATTGTCGGCCACACCCATGACCTCACCAGTCGACTTCATTTCGGGGCCCAGCACGGTATCGACGCCCGGAAATTTGTTCCAGGGAAAAACCGGAGACTTCACGTAGTAGTGGCTTCCCGTATCAAGATCTGCTCGACGCTCGATGAATTCTGGCAGGAACTCGCGCAGTTTCCGTCCCGTCATGAGGCGTGCCGCAATTTTGGCCATGGGAACGCCCGTTGCCTTCGACACGTACGGGATCGTGCGCGAGGCCCGCGGATTCACCTCGAGCACATAAACTTTGCCGCCCTCACCGCCGTTGCCGTTTCCCCGAGGAATGGCGAACTGAATATTCATCAGCCCAATCACCTTCAGAGCGCGCGCCAGTTTGAAAGTGTAGTCGCGCATACGCTCCATAAGATGCGGAGGAATATCGACCGCAGGCAGCACGCACGAGGAGTCGCCTGAGTGAATGCCAGCCTCTTCGATGTGCTGCATAATTCCGCCGATCACTACATCTTCGCCGTCAGATAGGGCGTCGACATCGACTTCAATCGCGTCTTCGAGGAAGTGATCGATCAGCACTGGGCGATCGTGCGAGTACTCGACTGCTTCTTTCATGTAGCGGACGATCGACTCTTCGTCGTAAGCGATCACCATGGCACGGCCGCCGAGCACATAGGAAGGCCGCACGAGCACGGGAAATCCGATGCGCCGCGCGCCTTCGATCGCCTCGTCAATGGAGGTAGCCATCACTCCGGGCGCTTGTGGAATTTGTAACTCTTCCAGCAACTTGTTGAAGTGCTTCCGGTCCTCGGCCAGGTCGATCGACTCCGGCGACGTGCCAATAATATTCACGCCGGCAGCCTTCAGGGGTAGCGCCAGATTCAGAGGAGTCTGCCCGCCAAACTGGACAATCACGCCTACCGGCGCGCCTTTCGACGTCTCATGCTGATAGATCGCCCAAACGTCTTCGAAGGTCAGTGGCTCGAAGTAGAGGCGATCGCTGGTGTCGTAGTCCGTCGAGACGGTTTCAGGATTGCAATTGATCATGATCGTCTCGTAACCGTCATCGCGCAGCGCAAACGACGCGTGGCAGCAGCAGTAATCGAACTCAATTCCCTGCCCGATGCGGTTGGGTCCACTGCCAAGAATAATGACTTTCTTCTTGTCGGTTGGCGCCGCCTCGTCTTCGTCTTCGTAGGTGGAATAGAGATAAGGGGTGAAACTCTCGAACTCGGCCGCGCAGGTGTCAACACGTTTGTACACCGGCATCACGCCGTGTTTCTTGCGCAGATAACGGACCTTTTCCTGTCCTTCGAGCCGCCAAGCTGCGGCCAGCCGTCCATCGGAGAATCCCATGCGCTTCGATTCCCGCAGTACCTCCGTCGGAATCGACTCCATCGGATGCTTCTCGAGTTCCAGTTGCTGATCGTTGATTTCTTTGAGTTGATACAGGAACCACGGGTCCATCGAGGTCATCTTCGCGACCTGCTTCACCGTGTGTCCCTGGCGCAGCGCGTACTGTACGTATGCGAGCCGCTCGGGATGCGGCGTCACCAATCTCTTGGTCAGAATCTTCGGCTCGATCCTTTCGCCGCCTACACGTTTACCGGTATCAAGCGAGCGGATGCCCTTCATCAGTGCTTCCTTGAAGGTGCGGCCGATGGCCATGACTTCGCCAACCGACTTCATCTGCGGGCCCAACGTATCGTCGGCTCCGGGGAATTTTTCGAATTGCCACTTCGGAATCTTCACGACGACGTAATCGAGCGTCGGCTCGAAGCATGCCGGAGTCTTGCGCGTAATGTCGTTCGGAATCTCATCAAGCGTGTAACCCACGGCAAGTTTCGCGGCGATCTTCGCAATCGGAAATCCGGTGGCCTTCGACGCCAGCGCCGACGACCGCGAGACGCGCGGATTCATCTCGATCACCACCATCCGTCCAGTTTCAGGATTCACGCCGAACTGAATATTCGATCCGCCAGTGTCTACGCCAATTTCCCGGATCACTGCAATCGATGCGTCGCGCATCGCCTGGTACTCGCGGTCGGTCAACGTCTGCGCGGGCGCAACGGTGATCGAATCGCCCGTGTGCACTCCCATGGGATCGAAGTTTTCGATCGAGCAGATGATGATGACGTTATCTTTGGTATCGCGCATCACCTCGAGTTCGTATTCCTTCCACCCGAGCACGGACTCTTCGATCAGCGCCTCGTGGACGGGAGAAAAGTCGAGGCCACGGCTCAGCACTTCGACCATCTCCTCGCGGTTGTAAGCGATGCCGCCACCCGATCCGCCCAAGGTGAACGATGGCCGGATGATGACCGGGAATCCGATCTTACCGGCGAACTCAAGCCCGTCTTTCGTGTTGTTGACCAGCGCCGACTTGGGCACGTCGAGCCCAATCCGCTGCATGGCGTCCTTAAAGACGAGGCGGTCCTCCGCTTTCTTGATGGCCTCAACGTTCGCGCCGATTAGGGTCGCGTTGTACTTCTCAAGAACGCCGCCGTCCGAAAGTTCAATTGCGAGATTCAACGCGGTCTGTCCGCCCACGGTGGGCAGCACAGCGAAACCTGCTCCCGGCGCCATCTCCCGCTCGATGCGGATGATTTCTTCGAGATACTCCAGCGTGAGCGGCTCGATGTAAGTGCGGTCGGCCGACTCCGGGTCGGTCATGATAGTCGCCGGGTTTGAGTTCGCCAGCACCACTTCGTAGCCCTCGGACTTGAGCGCCTTGCAGGCTTGTGTGCCGGAGTAATCAAACTCCGCCGACTGCCCAATGATGATGGGCCCGGAGCCGAGGATCAGGATCTTTTGAATGTCTGTGCGTTTAGGCATGAAAATCAGTTATTAGTATGACCTTGGGGCTTGAGCAGCTAGTCTTTCCACGCGTTCTCCACCCCGCTACAGCGACCTCCCACGTCCATCACTACTCGAACTGGAGTTCGACATCCTTGCCCTTCATAAGGATGAACCAATCGGAGGCTCGGCGAGGCGTCTGCAAACCCTCTGCTCTTAACCCTGATTACGTAATCTCCTGCGGCCAAACTCTTTAACACAAAGGAGCCGTCTGCGCCAGTTTGGGATTCGGCGACAACCTCTTCAATCTCTGGCCTCTCGACTCGGACCGTCGCGCCCGGCATCTCTGCACCGTAAACGTCTCGAACGATACCGCAAACCTTATGTGTCTTAAACTTCTTGCCCCAAACGCAGGACGTCGCGAAGGACGACACACTCAACGCAAACAGGACTACTAGGGTCGTGATCGTTCGCCCTGCCTTCACCCTTTCCACTCCTCCATCATCTTCGTAAACTCCTTGAACAGATAATGCGAGTCATGCGGCCCCGGCGCGGCCTCGGGGTGATACTGGACGCTGAAGAGCGGGAGATTCCGATGGCGCAGGCCTTCGAGTGTCTGGTCGTTCAAGTCGACGTGGGTCAGCTCAACTTCGCTGTCGGCCAGCGAATCTGGATCAACGGCAAAATTATGGTTGTGCGCGGTGATCTCGATCTTGCCAGTCTTCAGCTGCTTTACCGGATGATTGCCGCCATGATGCCCAAACTTCAGCTTGAAGGTCTTCCCGCCCAGCGCAATGCCCGTCAACTGATGACCGAGGCAAATTCCGAAAATTGGTTGCCGCCCCATGAGCCTGCGGATCGAATCCACCGCATATGTACAGGGCTCAGGATCGCCAGGCCCATTCGAAAGGAAAACTCCATCAGGCTTCAAAGCCAGCACATCTTCCGCCGGTGTCTGCGCCGGAACCACTGTCACCTTGCAACCTTCGCCGCGCAGCTTGCGCAAAATGTTCTGCTTGATGCCGAAGTCATAGGCGACCACATGAAATCGCGGCGGCTCATCCTTGACTCCAACCACGGCGACCGGCTCGTGCGAGCGTTCGCCTACTTCCCAAACATATGGCCGCTTAGTGCTGACCTCTTTGGCCAGATCCGTTCCATCCATCTTCGGGATGGACCGTGCCTTGGCAATGAGCTTGTCGGCGTCGGTTTCGATGGTGGAGATCACCCCGCGCATCACACCGTGATCGCGCAGATGACGCACCAGGGCCCGCGTGTCGATATCGGACAACACGGGAACCTTGAACTGCTCCAGGTATTCTTCGGCGACTTGCTGCGAGCGCCAGTTCGAGCTTACTTTCGAAAACTCGCGCACGATCAGACCTTCGATCCACGGACGCGTGGCCTCGTTGTCCTCGTGATTGGTGCCGTAGTTCCCGATTTCCGGGTTGGTCAGAACAACAATCTGCCCCGAGTAGGAGGGGTCGGTGAAAATTTCCTGGTAGCCGGTGATGGAAGTATTAAAAACGACTTCGCCGTAGCATTCGCCTTTGGCGCCGTAGCCTTTGCCTCGGAAGACTCGGCCGTCTTCGAGCGCAAGGATAGCTTGCATTCTCGCTCCAAGGAGTGGATTTTACGAATCTTATCAGGGAACTCCGCAGGGGCCAAGAGCGGAACGGGCATTCCAAAAAGAAATCTGTGGATGTTTTCGAAAGTCAGCGTGGCCAACCGCCGTTCAAGGCCCGACTGCCGGCAGGATGTAGTCGGTCAGCAGTTTCTCCGTCTGCTCGTGCATGCCCCGGGTGCCGTAATTCGTGCTGGTGATGACAACTGTAAGGTCTAGCCCGGGGAAAACAGCAACTTTGTTCCCTCCATTGCCGCTCATGAAGAAAGCCGGATAGCCCTTTCCACCCGATTGGAACGCCTTCAGCCACCACAGATATCCGTATTCGGTCTGGTCGTCGATCTGGGCGTGAGGCTGCGTCGAAGCCTTCACCCATCCTTCGTCGACAGTGGATTTGCCCTGCCAGCGGCCCCCGTTGCGGTACATTTCGGCGATCTTAAGCAGATCTCGGCTGCTCAGTCGAAGTCCACCCCCGGTCTGCGGAACATTCAAGGGCGAATACACCCACTTTTCGTCGGAAATTCCCAGCGGCTCAAATAACTTCTGCTCTGCATACCGGTCAGTACGCTCGCCTGTCGCCTTCTGCAGAACTTCGCTCAGGGTGAAGACTCCCCCGGTGCAGTAGCTAAAGAATCGGCCATACTTCGGCGGATCCACCTGCTCGCCCACATGCATCCGACCTCGCACCGGCAAATCGAGGATGAACTGCGCCCAGTCCTCGACCAGATACATGCGCTCTTCGTTGCCGCGGGATGCATCGTTCCAGTCGTCGCACTCCAGGGGCGATGACATGGTCAGAAAGTCCTCGATAGTGATCTTTTCCTTACGGGGATCGGGATTCTGCATCTTTCGCGCCCGCTCGGGCAGCAACGCCAGCACACGCGCGTCGACGCCGCTCAGTTTTCTCTCGCTGATCGCAATCCCAACGAGCATGTCCGTGATGCTCTTGGTTGCCGAGCGCGTGTCACGCAATGTTCCAGCATCTCCGTCGAAATAATCTTCAAAGACTAATTTCCCGTGTCGAGCCACAAGCACGCTGCCAATCTTCTTGAACTCCCCGCCACGAATCGCGGCATCCATGTCGTGCAGCGGCTTGGCTGCCACACCAACGGATTCCGGCGCGGCCGTCACCAGCCCGTCTTTTTTGGACTCAGGAGACTGCGCGCTTGAAGCAGATTGGGCGACCGACAGGCGCATCCAACTCAATGTCAGCAAAATGCCCAGGAAGATCGCGGGAAATCTCATCATGGGAACGGTCCTCGCCTTGATTCAGACGTATGAGGACTCAAAACGCTACGAAGGAGAAAGCAACATCAGACACTAGATCCAAGCGACGGCTTAGCGCACGCGTCCCAGCTTATCCATCGGCCAGTACCCGAAAACCGCCTTGCCGTAGATAAAGCTCTGGTTGACCGGACCGAAATCGCGGCTGTCGTTCGACATCGACCGATGATCCCCGAGCACAAAGTAGCTGTTCTCCGGCACCACCATTTCGGGATACGACCGGGAATCGGTGTAAGCCGGAGGTACGTAATCCTCGTCGAGCGAACGGTCATTCACGTAAACCTGTCCGCCGTCGATACGGATGCGATCCCCCGCCATTCCAATCACCCGCTTGATGTAGCTCTTGGAAGGATCTCGTGGGTAACGGAAGACGACAATATCCCCACGCTCGATAGGTTCCAGGCGGTAGACGAACTTGTTGACGAAAATCCGCTCCTGATCCTCCAGGGAAGGCATCATGCTGGTCCCTTCCACCTTCACGGGCTGGTAGAGAAAGATGATGATAAAGGCGGAAATGGCCAGAGAAATGATCAGATCGCGCACCCACACGCCGATCCCGGACCCTATTCGGACTGGCGCAACTGCAGCCGGTTGCGAAACCACCACCGCCGGCGTCACTGCGACTGCTGGATTGGCTGAACTTGGATCTGGGGACATCCCTGGCATGCTGCTCTATTGTATACAGAACCGGTTCTGCTGACAGCGGGTTGTATGCGAATCATCGGTAACAGACGATCTTCGCTGGCCTCCCACACTTTTGGGCTTCTCGAAACTCGGGTTACAATAACGACACCCGAGGACACTCATGAATCGCCTTTTAATGCAAAACAAGATCGTGTATCGCAGCTTGACCCTCTGTTTCCTTTTCCTGGTCACTCTAACCATGTCGGCCGAATGGGCCTCGCCGCAGGAAGAAGGAGGCGTTCCCGCTTATAACGCTGGACCTCCGCCGAAGGGGACCAAGCTGCCTCCCTTGTTGACCAAGGCCGATCTTTGGGGGGCCGACGCCCAGAATCCGTATCAGACGCATGCCTATGAGTTGGCGGCCAAGATTCCGAACGTTCTACATCAGCAACCCTGCTACTGCTATTGCGACCGCATGGGGCACAACAGCCTCCACAGTTGCTTCGAGAACACGCATGGAGCCCAGTGCTCGACTTGCTTGAAGGAGCTTTACTACTCCTACCAGCAGCACCAGAAGGGCAAGACCGCGACCCAAATCCGCGCTGGCATTATCAAGGGAGAGTGGAAGCAGATCGACCTGATATCGGCGTCCACCATGAACTGATGTCGACAAGAGCCACGAGTACTCTAGCGGTCAACTGGACCTTCACCCACTGTTTGAGTGATACTTTATTGCTCGGTTAAGAACGCAAGATTCCAAGGAGTTCCCCATTACCAAGAGCACAGGAAGAGTTTTGCACATGGCTCAGAAACCCACAGCGAAAAAGACCGTGGCAGAAGATCCGCGTTACACGCAGGCCCTGCAGAGCTACGAAGCCGGGCTTCGGGCGATGCAAGAGCACAAGTTCGACAAGGCAAAGCCGCATTTCCAGAAGGTGATTTCCGGCCCCATCAAGGAACTGGTCGACCGCGCCAACGTTCACCTCAGCATCTGCAACCAGCATTTGGAACGCTCGGCGGCCACCCAGTTCAAGTCTCCGGAGGAGCACTTTGACTATGCCGTTTCGCTGATGAATGTCGGCGACTACGTCACCGCCCGGGAGCATCTGGAAAAATTGCAGAAGCAAAATGCCAAGTCGGACTACGTGGTGTATGGCTTGGCCGCGCTCGATTGCCTCACCGGCCATGTCGAAGATTCCCTCCGGCATCTGGATGAAGCGCTGCGTCTGAACTCGCAGCTGCGTTTTCAGGCACGCAATGATTCCGACTTCCAGAATCTAGCCGAGGATCCACGCTTCACGGAACTGCTCTATCCGGATCCCGGAGCGGAAGCCGGGTTCGCGGATGGAGAACTCGGCGAAGAAGAGCCAGTTTAAGCAGGCCTGAGGGTACACCCTCGATGGAAACCAAAGCCGCCGAGTCCTCACCGGAGAAGTCCGCACGCGAGCGCGGACTTCGCGTTGTTGCTATCGGCGGCGGTACAGGTCTTTCCACGCTGCTTACGGGCCTTAAGCGCTTCGTATCCTGGCCCTCGGAAATTCCGGCCAAACTTGACTCTCCGGTCATTCGAGATCTGTGCGCCGTGGTTACGGTCAGCGACGATGGTGGCTCCAGTGGCCGTCTGCGCAAAGAACTCAACATGCTTCCCCCGGGCGACATACGCAACTGCATCGTCGCCCTGAGCGAAGACGAGGCCTTGCTCTCCAAGCTTTTCCGCCACCGTTTCGCTAAAGGATCGGGACTCGAAGGGCACAGCTTCGGCAATCTGTTTCTTGCGGCCCTCACCTCCCTGACGTCGGATTTTTCCGAAGCCGTGCGGCTGTCGTCTGAGATTCTGCTCACCCGCGGCCACATCTATCCCGCAACCACATCGAATATCGAACTCGAAGCACTGATGGAAGATGGCACCCGCGTCCGGGGCGAAACCAACATCACCGCGAGCAAGGGCCGCATTCGCGAACTCTTTCTCGTCCCATCGAACGTAGAACCCATGCCTCAGACGCTGCAGGCCATCGCGAACGCTGACATGATCACCATCGGCCCAGGTTCCCTTTTCACCAGCCTCATTCCCAACATGCTGGTGCGCGGTATCGCTAAAGCCATCGTCGATTCTCCGGCCACCAAGGTTTACATCTGTAACTTGATGACCCAAGCCAATGAGAGCCTGGACCTCACAGCCGCCGACCACATTCGCGCCCTCAATCGGCATGCGCAGAAACAGATCTTCGACTATGCGCTCATTAATCGCACCCCCGTCTCCGAAGAACTTAAAGCCAAGTATGCGGGGGAAGGCGCCTGCCAGATCGTTAACGATCTGGATGCCGTCGAAGCTCTGGGCGTGATCCCGGTTCTTGGAGATTATCTCGACGAGGGCGGAGTCGCACGTCACAATACCGCCCGCGTCGCCGCCGACCTCATGCAACTCGCCGCCCAGCCCGCCATTCGGCTAACCAAGTCCCCGACCCGGAATTGCGTTTAGATCCTGCCATCCCACTGCGGCATCCGTTTCCGGCGTTGTCGGGATAACAGCATTTCCTGTATCGTGAGGCGTTGCTTCGAGACGTAGCAATCCACTCAAGACATGCGACCCATGCGCTTTCCCGCAGCCCTTTCCTTTCTTCTATTAGCGCCCATACTGGCCTTTTCCCAGGTCGGCCCCGAAAAAGGGGGCCACGAAGTCCAGATCTGGGCCGGGGGCGGCCACTCAGTTAGCGGAGGACGAGGCAATACGGGCGCCTTCAATGCCGGATTGCGGTATGGTTGGGTACTCACTGGACCGCATTTGCCCAGCTTTCTTCGCGGTCGATTCGAATATGCGGTGGATGGCGTTCCGGTCTTTCTAGTATTCCAGCCCGCGAACACGGCCTATGGCGTAGGCTTCGATCCCCTCGGCCTGAAATGGAACTTCGAGCGGCATGGGCGCTTCTCCCCTTATCTCGAGCTCTGCGGCGGCACGCTATTCACCAACCATGACGTTCCTACCGGAACCAACACCGTGAACTTCACCGACCAGGCGGCATTCGGTGTACACATCCTCGGCGCAAAGCGCAATGTCAGTCTCGAGCTGCGGTACATGCACATCTCCAACGCGGGGCTCGCCACGCCCAACCCCGGAGTCAATACCGTGCAGGTGCGGCTCGGCATCGGAAGGTTTTCGGGACGACACAATTAGGACACGGTGTGCACGAATGAGTGATAGCTGATCCAGAGATTTTCGGCTTCCTGACGCGGACGCAGCATCGCGGATCCTCCCTTCGTAACTTCCCAAAGCGACTCTCCGTGGAGTTCCATCGCGGTTCACCTTGTCGTGGATAGGTGCGTGCTACCGCTTGCACGCAACCTAAGTCCAGACTGCTTTTATTCGTTGCTGTTAATGCTGCTCTCGAAGTCTTCCCCCTCGAAGGTCCGAGCTACAGTACCCAGATCGCGGATTCACCGCGGACGTTAGGGCCCAAGAAATCCTGCCGCCCTTCCTGGGGTCCGAAGTCGAAGTCCGAAGTCGAGTTGCGGCTCTCGCGTTCGCCAGCTATTCTTCTCCGTTATGTCCACGCTCGTCGAATGCGTTCCCAATTTCTCCGAAGGCCGCGATAAAGCCAAAGTTGACGCTATCGTCGACGCCATGAAGATGCCGGGCGTCTACCTGCTTGATCGCGAAATGGATTCGGACCACAACCGCTGCGTCATCACCCTGGTCGGCGAACGCGAGCCGATTCAGGAAGCCGCCATTCGCGGTGTCGGTAAAGCCGCGGAACTTATCGACCTCACGTCTCATAAAGGAGCCCATCCTCGCATGGGAGCCGCCGACGTAATTCCGTTCATCCCTATCGACAGCGTCACCATCGAAGACTGCGTCGCCATGGCGAACCATGTTGGCGAAGAGATCTGGAAGCGCTACAAGATCCCCGTATATCTCTACGAGTCCGCCGCCAGAATCCCGGAACGTCAGGGCCTGGAGAATATTCGCCGAGGTCAATTCGAAGGCATCCGCGCTGAAATCGCGACCGTCCCCGCGCGCTGCCCGGACATCGGCGACCCGTGTGTGCATCCGACTGCCGGAGCAACCGTGGTCGGCGCCCGCAAATTCCTTATTGCCTATAACGTCTTCCTCAATACACCCGACGTCGACATCGCCAAGGAGATTGCCAAAGCCATTCGCTTCTCGACCGGTGGCATGCGGTTCGTAAAAGGAGCCGGCTTTCTCGTTCGCGGACTGGCCCAGGTCTCGATGAATCTCACCGACTTCGAGCAAACGCCCGTCCACCGTGTTTTCGAGATGGTGAAGCGGGAAGCTGCTCGCTACGGCGTGACGCCGATCTCCAGCGAGATCGTCGGACTGATCCCGAAGAAGGCCCTGGAGCAAGCTGCAGAATGGTTTCTGCAGGTCGAGAATTTTGACTCGTCGTTGATCCTGGAGAATCGCCTCGCCGCCGTGATGGGCGGAAAAATGGCGGTCGGCGGCCTGCGCGCCGGAGTCGAACCTTTCATCGAGCAACTCGCCGCACCTACAGCTACTCCTGGTGGAGGCAGCGCCTCGGCTGCAGCTGCATCTATGGCCGCAGGCCTTGCCGTGATGGTCGCATCCATGTCGCGCGGCAAGAAGGCTTACCTGCAATATGAATCGCAGTTAAGCGCAGCCATCGCTCGCCTCACACCGCTACGCGAAGAACTGAAAGCTGCGATCGACGCCGACGCCGAATCCTACAACTCTGTGATGAAAGCCTATAAACTGGCAAAGACCGCAGTCGATGAAGCCTCTGGTGAAGCCCTAATCGAAGCCGCACTGAAACAAGCGACCTTAGTTCCCCTCACCGTCGCGGAAAAAGCCCACGAAATCACAAAGATCTCCAAATCCCTGGATCCCATCACCAATCCCAACATGAAGTCCGACTTGACCACGGCTGTAGCGCTGGCTGGCGCAGCCCAGACCGGGGCGTTGGCGAATGTCGAGATCAATCTCACATCCCTGAAAGATCCGACGTTCAAGGACGAAATTGGCCGTAGAATCGCGGCCCTGTAGTAGCGACGTCGCTCGCAACGTCTCTTCTAACCACGTGTACATTCGACAGCCCATTGATTCGCGAGATCTCCGATCTCCAGACCGGGACTCCAACCGGTCAACGGCCATGTACTTTTGTTCCATTCTGTTACCTTGCAAGTAAAATAGAATGAAACGATCTATTAACGACAAGGGCCGATCGTGCATCCAACCATGGGTATACGAAACCCTAAATGCTTTTGATTCGAGGCGTTATGAAACCTTTCAGGATTTGTCTGGCTTCTTTGCTTCTGGCGAGCATGGCTTACGCCATGCCGCTGAACTCCTCTGCCCGTTCTTGCGTTCCCGCGGAACTGCTGCAACTGATCTCGGTTGACTACCGTGCTCTCAAGGATTCGCCCACAGCGATGGCCCTCAAGCAGCAGTTGATGCCCGATAACATCAAGCAGTTTGAGGCGGCCCTCAAGAATATCGGCCTCGACCCGGACAAAGATGTGGATACGCTCGCCTTTGCATCGTTCCACGCTGGCAAACAAGGCGTGAAGACGGTCGGCGTGGCGGCGGGACCTTTCAATATGAAGGCTGTGTTGAAGAAGATGAAGCTGCAGAAGTTCGTGCCCAAGAAGTATGGCAATGCAGACATTTATCCCATGGACGGCGGCTTCGTCATGAGTTTTCTCGATGACAGCACGCTCCTGTTCGGTGATTCGACCTCCATCAAGTTTGCGCTTGATGCCAGAGATGGAAAGGTCCTGGGTTTGGACACCAATGGCAACATGGCCGACATGATGTCGAGCGTTGATTCTGCTCCGGTGTGGAGCATCCTTGACCAGGCAGGCACGCAGAATATGATGCGCTCTGCTATGGGCGATGCCTCCAAAGTCGCCGACTACGACACGGTCAAGAAGCGCCTGCAGGGCTCGCGTTACACCCTCAGCTTCAACAGCGGCGTCAACTTCGACCTTGCCGTTCTTACCTCGGATTCCACCACTGCAGCCACGGTTTCCTCATTGCTGAAAGGCTACATGCTGTACAAGAAGATGAGCGCCACGCCCGCGGAAAAGATTGCTGTGGAGAATACGACTGTCGATTCCGACAGTTCCACGGTAGGGGTGCACTTCAAGGCCAACGATCAACAGTTTCAATCGCTGATGCACTCGGAACTGTTTGCTGCGGTAACGCACTAGGCTTCGCGTCAACTCAAGCAGGCACCGACACTTGGATCCCCGCGTCGGTGCCTTGTTCCTTCGAGGATAATGCCGCCTCACTCGGGTCGCTCGATCTCCAAACAACCTTGCGTAAAGGCAAAGGGAAAACCTCCTGGCTCGTTGACCTTCGTGTATCCTCCGTCGAAGAAAACAAACATCTGCTTCGGATCCCTCTCCCCGTATCGAACCGACGGCTTCCACGGTCCAGAATGCCAGCCACATTCCCGGGCGGTCATGATCTGGCGAGGCTCACTCCAATCATCGTAATTCGAGGGCGGCTTCGGACACTCGCACCACCACGGGCCTGTGGACGGCGGAGCTTGCGTCTTACCGAGCCAAACTCTCGAAAAAACGGCCTCGTAATTCTTTTGCCCTTGGATCACGCAGAAATCGAAAACCTTCTCGTTCGCAGCGATGAATATCTTGTGTTTGGTCCAATTCGTCCGGCCATCAGCGCTCTCGGCATAGCCCTGAACTAAATAGTCTTCCAAGTTTGAACCGGCGACATACCACATCTTCCACTTGCCCTCGGCGTAAATGAGATTGGGTTCATAAACGCTTCCATGTTCCCAGTCCTCCTCCGCCACGAAAACAGGATGCGACTGATCAATCCACTGTTCTCCGTCCCGTTCCAGATAGCCAATCGTATACGGCCCCCAAAGATTGGCCGCGCCACCCGCATAGTAGATCCGCTCTACCCAGATTCCCCTCTCCGGATCCCAGCCGCGCACATAAGCCGGACAGTGGCGCCCTCCCTTCAGGTCCCATGCTTTACTGGACTCATGCCCGGCCAATAGTGCAACGTGGGAGGGATCATCGCTATCTGGAGTCAGCATCCAGCCTTGCGACGCAAGCGGCGCTCCTGCGGGGAGAGACGCGCTGAACAGTTGGATCCCCTCGTGTCCGCTGACCTCGCCGGCAAGGTACATCCACCATTGATCGCCACGCTTCGCGACCGTTGAGTCGGTGAGTACGATCGGATCGGTGAAAGGGGCGAAACCGTCTGCCGGGTCAAAGATCTTGATTTCTTTTGCGTTCATCCAATTGCGTTCTTCCCTGCTATTTCTTCCGAGCTGCGCGCTTCTCGCCGGCCCATCCCTCTTTTACTACCTGCCGCGCGCGCGCCAAGGCCAGCGCATCCTCGGGAACATCGTCGGTGATGCACGAAGCCGCCCCGATATACGCTCCCTTGCCGATTTTTACTGGCGCCACCAATGTGCTATCGCTGCCGACGAAGGCTCCATCTTCGATCACCGTCTTATGCTTAAAGACTCCGTCATAGTTGCAGGTGATCGTTCCAGCTCCAATGTTCACCCCCGCGCCGATCTCGGTGTCACCCAGATATGTCAGATGATTCGCCTTCGAAGCTTTTCCCAACTTGGTTTTTTTCGTCTCGACGAAGTTTCCCACGTGTGCCCCTTCGCCAATCTCGCTGCCTGGACGCAGATGCGAGTACGGGCCAATCACGGCCCCATCCGCAATCTTCGATTCCCTCATCACGCATCCCGGCAGGATCATCACCCCATCCCCGATTTCCATGTCCCGAATCACGCAATACGACCGCACGCGGCTGGCCGTACCGATCCGCGTCGTACCCAGCAATTGCACGTAGGGCTCGATAACCGTATCGGGCGCAACCGTAACATCGGCGTCGATCACGCAAGTTGCCGGATAAAATATCGTTACCCCATCCGCCATCAACTGCTGGCACTTCGCCAACCGCATCTTTTCGTCAATGTCCGCCAGCTCTGCCCGCGTGTTTCCCCCGAGCACTTCGCTGGCATTCCCTGTCTTCCATGCCACCACGCGCCGTCGCGCCTTTCGCAGCACCTCCGCCATGTCGGTCAGGTAATACTCGTGATGTGCGTTGGCCGTCGACAACCTGCCGATATTTCCGTACAACTCCTTTATGGCGAAAACATAGAAGCCCGAATTAATCTCTCGAATCTTTTTCTCCGCAGTGGTCGCTGCCTTCTCCTCAACCACCGCCTGCACCTCGGCGCTGCGTGGACTTTTCCGCAACACCCGTCCATATCCAGTCGGATTCTCAAGGTCTGCGCTAAGAAGAGTCATGGCGGCCTGCTCTTCCAAGTGAAAATTGCGCAGCCGTCCAATGGTTTCCGGCGTAATCATCGGAGCATCCCCGGAGAGCACTATGACGTGGTCATACTCGGCAAGAGCTTCGCGGCTCACGATCAGAGCGTGGCCAGTTCCGCGCTGCTCAGCCTGCAGCACAAAATTAATTCCCGTGTGGGCCATCGCGGTCCGTACCCGATCCGCCTCATGACCAATGATGGCGTAGATGTCTTGAGCGGGTACAATCCTCAGTGCCGCGCGAATCACGTGCTCGATCAAGGGCTTTCCTCCAACTTCATGTAATACTTTAGGAAGTTGGGATTTCAGCCTGGTGCCTTTACCTGCTGCCATGATCGCCACGGCAATCCGCGGACCCGAAATGCCCTCCTGAAAAGGATCGTCCACAAGAAAACCTCGAGCACTAGTAGCCTTGCCTTTCAATTTCTTCATTCGCCTCAATATACTGCTCCCTCCAAAACAGTTGCTACTTGCCGCCTCGTAGTGATCCAGCCCTCAAATTCAAGGAAAGGACTAAAACTCCTAAAGCCCAAGCCCTCCATCCACCGCCAGAATCTGGCCGGTCACAAACTGCGGTGCGGTCGCGAAGAATAATACTGCCTGGGCAATTTCCTCCCCCCGGCCGTTTCTTCTCATAGGCGTCTGCTTGGCCATCCGGCGCATGAAAGCGGCCGCCGATGTTTCTCCCAAGTCGATCATCCCCGGCGCGACGGCGTTGACGGCAATCTCTGGCGCGAGTGCCTTCGCCATGACTTTGGTTAACATGTGCAGAGCCGCTTTCGACGAGCAATAGTGCGCGTGCGTTGCCCACGGTCGTAAACCACCCAGAGATCCCATGTTAATAATCTTCGCTTCGAGGCCCGGCCCCTGTCCTTTACCGCGCTTCCGGCGCATCCATTTCAAGGCCTCGCGGGCCACCAGAAACGGCCCCCTCGCGTTTGATGCGAAAATCGCGTCCCATTGGCGCACCGTCAACTTTTCAAATTCCACGGTTTCATAGTTTGCTGCGTTGTTCACCAGCACGTCGATACGGCCCAATTCTCGTCCAGCTTCCTTCATCATCGCCCGGACACTCTCTTCATCGGTCACGTCACAACGCAGTGCAAATGCTCTCACCCCATACCCCGACAGGTCCACCACCGTCTCGCGCGCCTCTCGCACGGACTCCTTAAAGGTAATTGCAACATCCGCACCTGCCGCCGCCAAAGCGAGCGCGGACGCCCTTCCTAGCCGCCGGGCTGCTCCGGTAATCAGGACAGTCTTCCCACGAAGAGGTTTTGCCTGGTTTTCTTGCATGGTGGGATTCTACAGCCTCTGCACGGAGTCGAGGCAAAGGCGGTGCGTTGTGTCTGAGTGACTTCCCGGTGATTCTTACGGCGCCGGCAGCAACTTTCGCAGAACTTGAATAAGCGTTTGCGCTTCTTGCGATTTCACGACTACGCTACTCGCCTGTTGCGTGGCTCCGTTGGCAAGTTCTTACGTCGGTCACCACAATGATGAGGGGCACGGCCGGACGCAACCTTTTCAGTTCCCCGGCGATGAGAGCAGCCTCCGCGCCATCATCATCCAGATCGATGACCACGGCGTCCACGGTTTCCTGGCCAAAGCGGATGACTCCTTCATGCCCGCTGCCAGCGCTGAGTGCATTCCATCCGTGCTCCTTCAACAGCGAACAGCGAAGGTTTAAACTGACAGGATCATTCCCGATGCAGAGGACAGCTTTCTGCCGATGTTTCAGCACAGTCCCTCCCGCCCCAGCACTCTCAAACACAGCGACTAGAAGTGAGTTGTGCCTAGTGATTAGCAGAACAGCCGAAACCACGCAGTGATTGGAATCACGCTTGTAAAATGAACGAATTGTGGAATTTAGTCTGGTCTAGCCACCCGACCCCCGAAAACTGCTGCTTTTCTTCGTTATTTTTGCTGCTGGATAAACCCCATTTCTTCGCGCTAGAATCTTCCGCGCATGCCCGATCCTCGCAGCGTCGTGGTCTATTCCCGTAAGGGATGCCATCTGTGCGAAGTGGTGAAAGAGAGCCTCTCGAAGCTCTCTCGTCGCGGCGGTTTCACCTGGCACGAAGTGGATGTCGACCTCGACTCCGAACTTCGCCGCCAGTTCAACGACGAGGTTCCGGTCGTTTTCATTGACGGACGCAAGGCATTCAAGTACCGCATGGACGAGCAGGAATTTCTGCGCAGACTCGCAAGTTGAGTCCTCGCCCTTTTCTCTTTCGATCCTTCATTTTTCCGCTACAATTCCAGCCGGAATGCAACGCACTGAACTCTACGCCGATCCCCACAATCTCTTTCTGCACGATCTCGTTCTCGACTCCTGCCGCCGCAATGCCTCCAAGACCGCCTTGGTAGACGCTTGCTCCGGTCGCCGAGTGACCTATGCCGAATACGGAGACGCCGTCGAGTCCGTTGCCCGCTCCCTGATTGCCGCCGGGGTCAGGCCCGGCGATGTGGCGGCTGTATTTCTTCCCAACTCGTGGGAATTCTGTGTCGCATTTCATGCGATCCAACTTGCAGGAGCCATTCCCACTCTGCTAAACCCGACCTATCGCGAGCGCGAAGTCCGCTACCAGTTGGAAAATTCCGGCGCCGTTTTCCTCATTACCGATGGCGCAAATATTAACGGCATCAATCTCGCTGGACTACCCAACCTCCGCCGCATCTACACCACGCGTCAGCCTGCCACCGGCGCTGAGCCCTTTGCGAACCTGCTCAACCCGGTGACCGCATCTTGCCCTACGCCCGATCAGTCCTCCCAGCAGACTCTGGCAGCTCTTCCCTATTCCAGCGGCACCACGGGCTTGCCCAAGGGGGTCATGCTTTCTCACTACAATCTGATCGCAAACGTTTACCAGATCCTGGGCCCGCACGCGACAACGCTGAATGCCGCTGACAACATTCTCTGTTCCCTCCCCCTCTACCATATTTACGGCTTGAACGTGATCCTCAATCCCTCTCTTCTCCTCGGCGCGACACTCATTCTGGTGCCTCGCTTTAACGTCCCGGTGATAACGAGCCTCATCGTCGATGAATCGGTGACGATGATGCCCCTAGTCCCGCCTGCCATTAATGCTCTGTGTCAGGCAGCTGAGGCTGGACAATTCCCCCGCGATCATAAAGTTCATTGGGTCAAGTCTGGAGCTGCCCCGTTAGCGCCCGACCTTGCCCGCCGCTTTACCGCCCTGACAAACATTCTCGTGTGTCAGGGGTACGGCATGACCGAGGCCTCGCCCGTCACTCACCTCGGATTTCTGGATCCCTCTCAGTATCGGCCCGACTCCATCGGTCATCCCGTGGCTCAAACCGACTGCCGTGTTCTCTCCCAGCCAGAGATCGACCCCGCCGATACTCCAGACGACCTCACGGAGGCTCCCTCTGGACAACCCGGCGAACTGGTCATGCGCGGCCCGCAATTCATGCTTGGCTACTGGAACGAGCCACAAGCTACCGCCGCCGTCCTGCGCGACGGATGGTACTGGTCCGGAGACATCGTCACCCGCGATCGAGAAGGCTTCTACCGGGTAGTCGACCGGCGTAAGGAAATGATCAAGTACAAGGGCTTCGCCGTTGCCCCCGCGGAAGTCGAAGCCGTCCTGCTGGAACATCCCGCCGTGAAAGAATGCGGGGTAGTGGGTCGTCGCGATGACGCAGCAGGTGAGGTCCCCGTGGCTTTCGTCGCACTGCGCGACGGCTTTCTCGATAGCCACAAACTCGGAGACGAACTCTGCGTCTTCGTCGCCGATCGCCTCACTCACTACAAACAGCCGCGTGAGGTCCACTTCGTCGAATCGGTTCCCAAGACTGCTTCAGGAAAGATCCTGCGCCGCGAGCTGAGAAAATCCATCAGCTGATGGTCTCGCGATCCCGCTGCTTGTTGGGACTCGAAAACTGAAATCTACTGCTGATCTTTGCTCGGCGCCGGCAGTTTGCGCGTCACAAAAAAGCTCCAGATTATTTCATTT
>Ga0207693_10001732_pt1 | contig 19144 bp, 15 predicted proteins | sample LARL81metaG_FD_184347 | JGI IMG/M metagenome (GOLD analysis project Ga0207693, IMG submission 184347) | Corn, switchgrass and miscanthus rhizosphere microbial communities from Kellogg Biological Station, Michigan, USA - LAR L8-1 metaG... | ecosystem: Host-associated > Plants > Roots >...
CGGAAAAAGCAATCGCGCCGGTGTCATGCCTTGGATTGGTGGTATTCGCCGAGGTCGGGATCGTGGGTCATCGCCCAGTAGTCGACAAAGCGCCAGGGCATCGCCGAAAACACCCGTCCGCTTGTGTTGCGGTAATAGGTCGTCATGCCCGGATGCGTCCAGATCATCGCCTCATGTTCGGCGTCGACCTTGCGCACATAATCGTCGTGAACGTCTTTCCGCACATCGATCGCCGCGATCCCGTTTTCGATCATCTCGGCGAGACAGGCTGAGATATAGCGGCTCTGGCATTCCGACTGGAAGATCACGCTGCCGCCATGCGCGGGTCCTGCATTCGGGCCGAGCATCAGGAAGAGATTGGGGAAGTCCGGCACGGTGAGGCCGAGATGGGCGGTCGGATTGTCATTGGCCCAGGCTTGTTTCAGGTTCTTAGCACCGCGCCCGGTGATGTTGAGCCGCGCCGCCATCTCCGTCACCTTGAAGCCGGTCGAGATCACGATGACGTCGGCGGGGCGCAATGTCCCGTCCGTTGTGACGATGCCGTCGCGCGCGAAGTGGTCGATCGCCTCGGTGACCAGTTCGACATTCGGCCTGGTCAGCGTCTTGAACCAGTTGTTGTCGAGGAGGATGCGCTTGCCGTAGGGCGGGTAGGTGGGCACGCATTTCGCGATCAGGTCGGGCCGGTCTTTCAATTCGGACAGGATGAAATTGGTCAGCTCTTCCCGGTGCCGGTCGTTGCCCTTGTTCACTGCGCGCTCCGGATATGGCCAGGCCGGGTCCTTGCGCAGGAACGGCAACAGCCCGTCGCCATAGCGCCAGAACATGTTGAAGCGGTACCACTGCACGTAAAACGGCAGATGTGCGAGCAGCCATTGAGAGCCGTCGGAGATGGGATCGGAATAGCCGGCGACCGGCCGCGACCACTGCGCGGTGCGCTGATAGACGGTGACCGACGCCACGCGATCGGCGATCGACGGCACGAGCTGCATTGCGGTCGCGCCGGTACCGATTACGGCAACGCGCTTGCCGTCGAGGCTGATGTCGTTCGACCACAGCGCGGAGTGCAGCTTCAAACCTTGGAAATCGTCCTCGCCCGTGAAATGCGCCGGCGCGGGGTCGTTGAGCTGCCCGATCGCACTGACCAGGACCGTCGATACGAATGTCTCTTCGCCGGACTTGGTTTTCAACGTCGAGATCCAGCGCTTGCTGTTATCGTCCCAGCGTGACGATGTCAGCTCCGTGCCGAGGCGGAGATGGTCTCGAATGCCGTATTCGTTCGCGACTTGTCTGAGATAGTCGAGCAACTCCTGCCGCTGGGCAAAATAGCGCGTCCACGGATGCCGCTTGCCGAACGAGAATGAATAGGAGTGGTTCGGCGTATCGACGCCGCACCCGGGATAGCGGTTGACATACCAGGTGCCGCCGAGCTCGTCGTTCTTCTCGACGATGGTGTAGGGGATGCCAAGACGGCCTAACGCGACGCCGAGAGCGATGGCGCAGACACCGGCGCCGACGATCAGCACGTGCTGCTTTGCGAGCGTTTCATCGGATGGGCGCTTGCTCCAGCGCGCATCGCGCGGCGCGAACGCCATCTCCTCGCGCATCAAGGGCGCATATTCCGGCGCGACGTTCTCGCCGAGCGTCGCGCGCATCATCTTCAGCATCAACTCGTCTCCGGGATCCGTGATCGCGGGTCTCGGCTCGCCATTTTCATAGAGTTTGAGCACGGCGGCGCGGATCTCGTCCTGGATCTCCTCCGGCAGGCCGGCGTGCGGATCGGGGATCAACCGGACGTCGCGCTTCGGACGGTAGGGCGGTTCGAGCCAGCGTTCATCGCCGGTCATGTGCACCAGCACCATCAACAGCACGCGGATATCACCTTCGGCGATCGCCGAGGAGAGATCGAACGTCTTGCGCGGTGTCTCGATGTTCATCGCACCTTCCTTTGCACGTTACGCGTCGGGAGCTTCCGGCAGCCCGCCATAGGCCGCCCATGTGCTGCCGGCGATGAAGCCGGCATCGACGGGCAGGTTGATGCCGGTGACGCCTGAGCTCTCCGGCGACAGCAGCCAGGCGATCGCCTGCGCGACCTCCATCGGCTCGATCAGCCGGTTCATCGCGGTCTGGTGCGCCAGCAGATCCCGATCCAGCGCACCCGAGGCGATGCCGGCTTCGAGCATGGCGGTGCGGGTGAAACCGGGCGAGACCGCGTTGACCCGCACGCCGCTGCGGCCCCATTCCGCGGCCATCGATTGCGTGAGCTGGATGACGCCGGCCTTCGCTGCGACATAGGCGTGGATCGGGCCCGAGCTCATGCCGGCAACGGATGCGACATTGACAATCGCACCAGACCTGCGCTGCGCCATGCGCTGACCGACACCGCGTGCGACCAGAAACGTGCCGCGCAGGTCGATATTGATCTCGCGGTCCCATTGCTCCATCCGCACGCGTTCGAGCCGGTGCATCTTGCCGAATACGCCGGCGGCATTGACGAGACCGGTGATCGGGCCGTGCGCGGCCTCGATGTCGGCCACGCCGGCAGTCACGCCGCCTTCGCTCGCGACATCGAATGAAGCGGGCCAGAGGATCGTCTCGGTGCCGGCGAGCGGCTCCGGCGCAATATCGACGATCACGACACGCTTGCCGCGGTCGGCAAGGAGCGTGGCGGTCGCCGCACCAATGCCGCGGCTGCCGCCGGTGACGAGAACAAGGCCGTCAGCGGTCATGCGCTCTCCCGTTCTCTTGCCCGTCCTCTGGCGGGGTGAACAGGCCGCGCGTGATCAGTTTCCGGTAGGCCGAAAGCACGTGATGGGGCACGGTGGTCACCTTGCCGCCGGAATAGGAATAGCGCCGGCTGAGATAGCCGCGCGCGCCCATGAACATGTGCACGATGGCCTCGAACTCGTCGTCGCTGAAATCGTTGATCGTGCCGGCGAGGCGGGCGCGGCGCAGGATGCGCACATAGGCGGTCGAGATGTTGTCGAGATGCTTCTGATAGCCGACCGGCGCGAAGAATTCGGCCTCGTTGAGGATGCGCAGGAATTCCGGTACTTCGCGGATGAAATCGAAAAAGGCGGAAAACCGCTCGATCTCCTGCTGTGCCGCATCGGCCGTGCCGGTGCGCGCGCGTATGAACCGCACCATGTCAAGGCCGATCGTCGGCAATAACTGCTCGAGCAGTTCCTGGCGGTTCTCGAAATGATTGTAGAAGGTGCCTTGCGCGACGCCGGCCTCTTCGGTGATGCGGGCGACGGAGGCCTCGGCATAGCCATACTTGCCGACGACTTTGGTCGCGGCGTCGAAGATCTTCCGCTTGGTCCAGGCGTTGCGTTCGGCGCGATTGAGCTTCGTGATCTTGCCGCGCGAGACCGAGGTCGCTTGCGTCATGCGCGCGCTCCCAGTTCCGCGCGCAACACGCGCTTGAGCACCTTGCCGGACGGATTGCGCGGCAGGCTGTCGCGAACGATCAACTGCTTCGGCACCTTGAAGCCGGCGAGGCGGCCACGGCAATGGTTCACAAGACCGGGCAGATCAAGCGCTGCGCCTTCCGCCAGCACCACGATCGCGACCGGTCTTTCGCCCCAGCGTTCGTCCGGCACGCCGATGACCGCGACCTCGCGGATTTCCGGCATGTCATAGATGACACGCTCGACCTCGGATGACGCGATGTTCTCGCCGCCTGAGATGATCAGGTCCTTCTTGCGGTCGGTGAGATAGAGGAAGCCGTCTTCGTCGAGATAGCCGACATCGCCGGTACGGAACCAGTCGCCGAAGAACGACGCGGCGGTCTTGTCGGGGTCGTTCCAATAGCCCTGCGTCACCTTCGGGCCGCGCAGGCAGATTTCGCCGTTCTCGCCGGGCGGGAGACTGTGGCCCGCATCATCGCGAATCTCGATCTCGACATGCGCGATGGCGCGGCCAGTCGAGCCGATCTTCTCGATCTCGCGGCCAGCTTCCATGAAGGTGTCGCCGCCGCAGGTTTCGGTGAGCCCATAGGCATCGATGTAGCGCGCGTTCTTGAAATAGTCGGAGAAGGCGCGGATGCGCACCTCCGGCGTCTTTTCGCCGCCGCCGATCGCCCAGCGCAGGCTGGAGACGTCGTAGCGGTCGCGATGGGGGCAGGTGAGGAGTGCCGTGGTCATCACGGGCGCAAGCCACGCCGCGTTCAGCTGTTCTCTTTCGACCGCGGCAAGCACCGACTCCGGCTCGAAGTCGCGATGGATCGAAAGCAGGCCGCCATGCCAGAGCACCGCGATGCCCGGCAGATCGAGCGCGCCGACGTGATAGAGCGGACCCACCACGAGAAGCCGCGTGCCGGCGTTTAGCCCAAGCGCGATCGTCTGGTCGGCTGACTTCCAATAGATGTTCTCATAGGTGAGCATCACGCCCTTGGGGCGGTCCGTGGTGCCGGAGGTGTACATCAGCCGCATCAGGTCGCGCGGCTGGCGCCTGTGCGTCGGTGCGGGCGGAGCATCCGGCGCAAGCCGCGTGACGCTCGCCTGCGCGGCGTCGTCCAGCAGGACGATGGCAGCACCGTTTGACGCGGCAGCAGCCAATTCCTCGTCGGCGATCAGGAGCCGCGCGCCGGAATTGCTGACGATGTAGCCGACCTCATCGGCCGACAGGCGATAGTTGATGGGCAGGAACACCGCGCCGATGTGGCTCACGGCGAAAGCAATCTCGAGAAAGGCCGGGCTGTTCTTCATCAGCACCGCGACGACGTCACCGGGTCCGATTCCGCGCGAGGCGAGCCAGCCGCCGACGTGGCGGATGCGCCGGTCGAAGTCGGCGTAGCTGATGTCTTCGCCGCGATATTTCACCGCACAGCGATCGGGCGTTCGCCGTGCATGGAAGGCGATGAAGCTGGAAAGATTGATCATTTTGCCGTCTGCCGGGCGATTACCGGCCCGCTTTTCTCTTTTATGAATTCTGACTCGTAATTCATCTTTGGCTTGACGTCACCCCCGTGGCTCTGAAATTCTCGCGAGCCATGGAGACGGAACGATCTCCACAAGGGAATCCGGGAAACGCCCGACAGGGGAGGGGAAAATGACGATGACCCGTAAGCCGGGCTTTAGCCGTCGATCGGCGATGGCGCTGGCCGGCACTGGAATCATGACATTCGCGGCCCCCTGGGTGGCGCGCGCGCAAGCCAAGACCATCAAGATCGGCATGCCGACCATCCTCTCGGGCCGCGTGGCGCAGCTCGGAACGTCGTCGCGCAATGCGGTGTTGCTGGAGGTCGAGAAGGTCAACGCGGCGGGCGGCCTGGCCGGCCGGCAGATCGAGATGGTGATCCGCGATTCCAAGGGGCAGCCGCAGGAAGCGGCTAGAATCGCGCGCGAACTCGTCAACACCGACGGCTGCGAGATGCTGCTCGATGGCGAGGCGTCGTCAGGCTCGTTCGCTGTCCATGAGGTGGCGCGCGATCTCGGCGTGCTCTGCATTCACACCTGCTCGGAAGCTTCCTCGCTGACCGCCGATCCCAAGCAGCACATTCCGAACGCGTTTCGTTGCGTGAGGCAGGGCATCCACGATTCCATCGTCGGCGGCGGTTATGCCGCAGCGATCGCGAAAGCGAAGGGCCTGAAGAAATGGGCGACCTGCTCGCCCGATTACGCTTACGGCCGCGATACCACGGGCGAATTCGTGACGTATCTGAAGCGCTTCGCGCCCGATGTCGAGGTGATCAGCGACTCCTGGCCGAAGCTATTCCAGCCCGACTACACCGAGGTCGTCACCAAGATCCTGCAGGCCAAGCCGCAGGCGCTCTATAGCTGCCTGTGGGGTGGCGATCTCACCTCCTACATCGACCAGGCCAACATCTACGCGATGTTCAACCAAATGGAGGTGTTCGCGGTCAACATGGCCGACTACACCGCTTTGACGGTCGTGAAGAACCTGCCGAAAGGCATTCACTCCGGCAACCGCTACATCAAGACGTTCCCGGCGACGCCGGAGAACGCGGCCTGGGGCGATGCGTACAAGGCGAAGTACAACGAGTACCCGACCAACTGGTCGTGGCAGAACGCGACCGCGGTCATGCTGCTGTCCGAGGCCGTAAAAAAGGCCGAGTCCACCGACGGCAAGAAGGTCGCGGATGTGCTGCGCGGGCTGACGATCAAGTGCCCGTTCGGCGCGGATGGCACCGTGACGATGCGCGCCGAGGATCAGACCCTGATCGGCTATGCCATCGGCTGGGGCACGACGATCCCGAAAGAGCCCTATGTTCCGGAGGTCGTGGCCGGCGATTGGAAGACCATTCTCGAACTCGAAGCCGAGTGGAAGAAGAGCAAGGGCTACACTTAGAGCTCAATCGCGGCGGAGGCGGCGCCGGCTGCTTCCGCCTTCACCAGGCTTTCTTGCGCGCTATTTCTTCCCTTGTCCGGTTCGATCCGGCTTGCCTGACGGATATCTGTCTTGGATCTCGATGCGCTCACCGGCTGTCTCGCCTCTCCCGCCTGTCTGGTGACGCAGACCACGAGCGGCCTCATCATCGGTATGCTCCTGTTCCTCGTGGCAGTCGGGCTGACGCTGATCTTCGGCGTGCTCAAGGTCGTCAATTTCAGCCATGGCGCCTTCTACATGTTCGGTGCCTATTTCGCGATGACGGCCTATCAGCTGTCCGACAGCTTCGCGCTGGCGATGCTGTGCGCCGCCGCCGGCACCGCGATCCTCGGGCTGGTCTTCGAGCGCGTGTTCATGAGCCGGGTCTATGGCGCCGATGTGCTGATGCAGCTTCTGGTCTGCTACGCCTTCGTCCTGATCTTCGACGATGTCGTGCGGATGGTGTGGGGGCCGGAGTTCAAGTCGATGGGCATGCCGGCCGCATTCCAGGTGATGCCGCTGTTCATCGCCGGCGGCGTGGTGCCGCCTTACTATCTGCTCCTGATCGGCGTCGCCTTGGCGATGGCCTTGCTGCTGGGCCTTGGGCTCGCGCGCACGCAACTCGGCAAGGTGATCCGGGCGGCCGCGCATAATCCCGCAATGGTGTCGGCGCTCGGCATCAACACCGGGTTGATCTATGGCGGCGTGTTCGCGCTCGGCGGCATGCTCGCAGGCCTCGCCGGTGCGCTCGCCGCGCCCGTGCGTTCGCTGACGCCGGGCATGGGATTTTCGGTGCTGATCGAGTCCTTCATCGTCACCGTGATCGGCGGCATGGGCTCGATCCTCGGCGCGCTGATCGGGGCGCTGTTGATCGGATTGATCCGCTCGTTCGGCTCGCTGGGATTTCCGCTGTTCACCGAAGGCCTGATGTACCTGTTCATGGTCGTCGTGCTGGTGGCGCGGCCGAGCGGTCTGTTCGGCAAGGAGGTCGCATGACCGAGCTGCAGGCCGCCCGGGCCGGCGGCGCGCTCGGTGTGCCGCGCATGGAGACGATGTCGCGGCGCACACTCTACCTCGACATGCTGATCGCGCTGGCAGCGTTCGTCGTGCTGGCCATTCTGCCGATGGTGTTCGGCAGCAAGGCGCTGCTCGACTTCGTGATTCGCTGTTCGGCGTTCGGCCTGTTCGCGACCTCGCTGAACCTCCTTGTCGGCTATTCCGGCATGATCTCGTTCGGACACGGCATGTTCTTCGGGCTCGGCGCCTATGGTTTCGGCCTGCTGATGCAGCGTACTGGCGTCTCGATTCCGGTGGCGTTCGTCGCGACGCTTCTGATCACGGCGGTCATCGCGGCCGTCATCGGTGCGATCTGCGTGCGGCTGAAGGCGATCTATTTCGCTTTCGTCACGCTGGCGTTCCAGATGCTGATCCATTCGACGATCTTGTCCTGGGCGTCGCTCACGGGCGGCGATCAGGGATTGCGCGGCGGCATTCCGCGTCCAGTCTTCCTCGGGATCGACCTGTCGAACCATCATCATCTCTATGTCGTAAGCTGCGCGCTGCTGGTGCTCGGACTGTTGCTGATGCGCCAGATCGCGCAGTCGCCGTTCGGCTACACGTTGCGCATGATCCGCGACAATGCCAGCCGTGCGAGCTTCCTCGGCATCGACGTCTGGCGCGCCCGATTCACGATCTTCGTGCTGGCGGCGCTGTTCGCGGCGACCGGCGGCATCGTCATGGCGCTGTTCGTCTCGGGTGCCTATCCGGAATTTGCCTACTGGACGATCTCGGGCGAGGGCATCTTCATCAACATGCTCGGCGGCGTCACCACCTTCTTGGGGCCAATGGTCGGCACCGTGCTGCTGCTGACCTTGAACGACACCGTGACTCGCCTGACCGAATATTACGGCATCGTGCTCGGCGTCGTGATCCTGTTCTTTGCGATCGGCCTGCGCAAGGGCCTGATGGATTTTGCCGTCGAGTGGTACACGCAGCGCCGCACCCAGGCCGGGGAGCGCGAATAGTCATGCTTGCGATCCGCGGGCTCTCCAAATCGTTCGGCGGTGTCAAGGCGACCGACAATGTCTCGCTGGAGTTTGCCGACGGCTCGCTCACCGCCGTGATCGGCCCGAACGGCGCCGGAAAGAGCACCTTCTTCAACCTGATCACCGGTGCGCTGAAGCCGGACACAGGCTCGATCCTGCTCGACGGCGTCGACATGGCCGGACGTTCGCCGCCGGATATCGTCCGACATGGCATTGGCCGCGCCTTTCAGGTCGCGAGCATCTTTCCGTCGCTGACGGTGCAGGAAACCATGCTGGCGGCGGTCGGCGCCGACCAGCGCCGCGCCTCCGTCCTGTACCGGCGCTTTCCCCTTGCGGAAACCCGCGGCCGGGCCGAGCACGCGATGGAATTGCTTGGTCTTGCCGGCAAACGTCACCGCACTGCTGCGACACTGTCGCATGGCGACCAGAAGCTGCTCGACATCGCGCTCGCGCTTGTGCTCGAGCCCAAGGTGCTGCTGCTCGACGAGCCCACCGCCGGTATGGGAACCGAAGAGCGCTGGCGCATGATCGACAAGGTGCAGGAACTCTGGGAAACGCAAAAGATCACGGTCGTGTTCATCGAGCATGACATGGACATCGTGTTCAAGATCGCGCCCGAGATCATCGTGCTTTGCTACGGCCGCGTCCTCGCAACCGACGCGCCCGACGCGATCCGCCGCAACGAGGCGGTAATCGAAGCCTATCTCGGCACCGAGCATCACACCGGGGCGATCGCATGAGCGCGGCGGTGGTGCAGGTCGAGGACCTCGACGTCTATTACGGCACCAGCCAGATCCTGTTCGGCGTCGGTCTTGCGGTGCGGGCAGGCGAGACCATGGCGCTGCTCGGCCGCAACGGCGCCGGCAAATCGACCACCATGAAGGCGATCATGGGGCTGGTGCCGGCGCGGCGCGGTAAGGTGATGCTGCGCGGCCATGTCGTCTCGGGGCTGAAGCCGCATCGCATCGCGCAGGCCGGGCTCGGCTTCGTCCCCGAAGACCGGCAGGTCTTTCCGGAGCATACGGTCGAGGATAATCTCCTGATCGGCCGGAAGAGGGGTGCCGACGGCGAGGACGAATGGCCGCTGCGGCGGATCTATCAGGTGTTTCCGCTGCTGGAGCCGTTGCGCAACCGTGTTGCGGGCCGCTTGTCGGGAGGCGAACAGCAGATGCTCGCGATCGCGCGCACGCTGATGGGCAATCCCGCGCTGCTGCTGTTGGACGAGCCGAGCGAGGGGCTCGCGCCCATCATCGTGCAGCGGATCGGCGAGTTGCTGAAGCAGTTGCGCGAAAGCGGCGCGACGGTGCTGATCGCCGAACAGAACATGCATTTCTGCCTTGGACTTGCGACCCATGCCACCGTCATCGACAAGGGGCAGATCGTTCACGCCTCCACTATCGAGGTGCTGAAGGCCGACGACAATATCCGCAGGCGCTATCTCGCCTTGTAACGCTCTCCCTCAGGTAGAAACGGCGTTGCACGACGTCGGGATATATGCGACGATATGTAGCGTTACAGTTCTCAGAAATCGCAAGGTCACACCATGGACGACAGCCTGCCCGAACTCGGCGACCTCGAACGGGAGGTCATGCAATTGGTTTGGGCTCATGGGCCGATCACGGCCGAGCTCGTTCGGGAGCGGCTTTCGCGGCGTCTCAAGGAATCGACCGTGCGGACCGTGCTGCGCAGGCTGGAAGACAAGGGCTACACGACGCACACGGTAGACGGACGAACCTATGTCTATCAGGCGGCCGAGCCGCGCTCGCGGGTCGCGGCCAAAGCCGTGCAGCGTATCGTCGACTGGTTCTGCAACGGGTCGATCGAGGAGGTATTGGTCGGCATGGTGGATAATGCGATGCTCGATCAAAAGCAGTTACGCATGCTTGCCGAGAAAGTCGAGAAGGCGAAGGCAAAAGCCAAGGGCACAAGAAAATAATGGGAGCGAGAAAATAATGCTCACGATTCTGGCAGAGGCGGCGCTTCGCTCCTTTGTGCTGGGAGGCGTCGTGTGGCTTGTCTTGAATCTCTTCCGCGTGCGGAATCCGCACGTGCAGATGGCGTCATGGATCGTCGTGCTGGCGGCGTCATTGGCGATGCCGCTTCTGATGCATTGGGCCCGCGTGACGATCACGCTGCAGCCTTTGCCGACGCCGGCGCCGGAGCATGTTTGGCCGGGCGAGGCATCGTTGCCGGACCTGCTCGGGGCTTCGCTGCCATCCGAGATCGGCATTCCCGCGACAATTCACGGCGTAAGCCACGGCTCCGTCGATTGGTGGGCCGTCGCGATGACCATTTATGTGTTCGTCGCCGGCATGCTTTTGCTAAGACTTGCCATCGGCATTTGTCTGACATGGCGTCTCGCCCGCGCGGCGACGCCGCTCGGTGAGCCCTGTGCTGGCAATGCCGACGTCCGTATATGCGATGAGATCGGCGGGCCGGTTACGTTTGGCTCGGCCATCCTGGTTCCTCCGGACTGGACCGATTGGGATATCGCGAAGCGCCGGGCCGTGCTTGCGCATGAGGGCGCGCATGTTGCCAACCGCGATTTCTACATCCTGTTGCTGGCGTCGCTCAACCGAGCGGTGTTCTGGTTCAGCCCCTTCGCGTGGTGGCAACTCAAGCACATGGCCGAACTCGCCGAAGCCATCAGCGATGCCGGCGCGATCGAGGTTCTGGAAGACAAGCTGTGCTATGCCGAGTTTCTCCTCGAACTCGTGCAGCATGCGCGGCAGAGGGCGGCGGGACTGCAGATGGCGCGGGCCGGGACGGTCGGCGCGCGCATCGAGCGCATTCTCGCAGCCGCGGCGGTGCCGGCGAGGGTCGGATGGCGAAAGCGCCTCTCGATCGCGGCTGCCATCCTGCCGTTGGTCGTCGTCTCGGCCGGTAGCATCGCCTACCGTACACTGCCGCAGCCCGTGGCGTCCCCTGATGACATGGACGACGCGGCCGCAATGGCGCGCAAGCCGCAACATGTCGATTTCTACTCGATCGCGCCGACTGCGATCTTCGCGATTTTTCACGAGGGCGACGATCTCTTCGGTCAACTGACCGGTCAGCCGCGCGTTCATCTCGCGGCGACGGGGAGCGGCGCCTATGCCTATCCCGCTGCGGCGGGCCCGATCACGTTTGCGCTCGGCGACGAACGGCAGTCGTCAGCGCTGAAACTGCATCAGAACGGTCGTGACCTGCAGGCGTCGCGGATCGCCGAAGCGCTCAGCCAGGACGCCAAGGTCGACGCCGCGCTGTTCGACGAATATGTCGGATGGTACGAATTGAGTCCCAGTCGCGTGCTGGCCGTCACGCGCAGCGGCTATCGGATCCATGCGCAGGAGACCGGACGATCCGGCTTCGAGGTCGCTGCGATCGGGACAGACGCGTTTTCCTCCAGGCGCGACGACCTGCTGATTTTCCTGCGCGGCGACCAGGCGGAGGTGAGCCGCGTCCTGCTGCAGGACCCGATGTCGGGCGCGCGGCTGGCGCGGCGTGTCGACGCGGCCCGCGCAAAAGTGGTCGAAGCGAATTTCGCGCAGCGCGCGGCCGAAATCTCGGATCGGTTCAGGGAACAGGTGCCGGCGCCGGGCACCAAGGAAGCGCTTCAGCGCGGGATCGAAGACCTGCGTCGCGGCGCGCCGAATTATGACCGCATGGGCGCGGTACTGGCCGCCAATATCCGCCGTCAGGCGTCACAGCTGCAGGCGACGCTCGTCTCGCTCGGCAAGGTCGAATCGATCTTCTTTCGCGGCGTCGGTCCCGGCGGCTATGACATCTATGGCGTGAAGTTCGCTAACGGCACCGCCGAGTTTCGTCTGGTGCTAGGCGCCGACGGAAAAGTCGACGACGTCACCTTTCGCCCCGATGGCAATGACGAACCCGGTAGCGTTGCCGCCTGTTCCGACGAACCGCATTTGCGATCTCGTGACGGAAGCTCGCCGATCAAGGTCATGTTCTACAATGACAGCGGTGACGACATCCAGCTTTACAATCTGGACTCCCAAGGCCACCGCATGGCTCATGGCACGATCAGCGACAGCATGTCATCGTGGGTCTTGACGTCCGTCGACAGCCCCTGGGTCGTCGTCGATCATTCAGGGCATTGCCTGGAGGTCGTGCTCCCGGGACGGCGTACGCGCTTCAACGCGATTGGAAATGCGCACACGGATGGACTGCCGGAGCCTCTCGCGCCGCTGCGCACGACGCCTTTGGCGGGCAGCGAAGAGAGGTTGCGCCAGTACATCTTGTCGCTGGGCAGGGGGCAGCCGGACTACGATCGCATGACCGCCGAGGTCGCGATCCAGACCAGGCAGCAGCTTCCCGTGAACCAGGCGATCCTGACCAGGCTCGGCGAGCTGCGCGCCGTATCGTTTCGCGGCGTGACCCAGCTCGGCGGCGACATCTACATCGCGCACTTCGCCAATGGCTCGGCGGAATGGCGAATCAGCCTTGCCAAGGACGGGAGCATCGGACGGATCCTGCTCGGCCCGCAATTCTAAGTCGGGCCGATGTTTGAAGGCGGTCTAGTGCGCCCGCGGTCGCGCCGATTGAGCTTTCGGCTATCCGCTCTTTTCCGTCGGTCGGTACTTGCACGCCTCCGTCGTAAATGCTACCGTGCGTAGCGTTACATTTCGTGACAAAGGCGGGATGGCAAGTGATCCCGTTTCCGGAGCATTCGAGATGACTAGTTCTGCGAAGGCCGAGGCCGCACTGGCGTTGCATCGGTTCGGCATGGGACCGCGCCCGGGATCGGTCGCGGCCATCGCGTCGGATCCGCGCGGCGCGCTGCTTGCCGAGCTCGAAAATCCGCCCGCATACCCCGCCGCTGCGTCCGCATTGCCGTCGAGCGGCAAGGCGTTCCGTGCGGTCAACGATGCAAACGCCAGGCGGCAGGCCAAGGCGAAGATGGCGCAGCGGGAGGACGACGCGAAGAAAAAGCAGATGGCCGCGGCGGGCGCGATGATGGCCGAAGACGCAGGACAGAATGCTGGCGAGATGGCGGAGAAGGCCGCGGCCGAGGCCGTCCCTGATCCCGGCCGGCAGTTTTATCGTGACGAAGTCAAGCTCCGCATCGAAGCCGCGCTTGCCGCGGAGATCGGATTCTCCGAGCGGCTCGTTTGGTTCTGGTCCAATCATTTCTGCATCTCGGCCGACAAGATCCAGAGCATGTCCGGCGCCTATGAGCGTGAAGCCATTCGGCCGTATGTCCTTGGCCGCTTCGTTGACATGCTGCTTGCCGTCGAAGGCCATCCGGCGATGCTTTTCTATCTCGACAATACGATCTCGATGGGCGCGAATTCGATCGCCGGCATCAACCGCAATCGCGGGCTGGACGAAAACCTCGCGCGCGAAACGCTGGAGTTGCATACGCTCGGCGTACGGTCAGGCTACACGCAGGACGACGTCATCAGTTTCGCCAATGTGCTCACCGGCTGGACCTGGTTGCCACCCGGAGACAATCCGGAACATGGCGGCGAGTTCTTGTTCAATCCGCGCCTGCATGAGCCCGGTCCGCAGAAGGTGATGAACAAGGTCTACGATCAGGAGGACGTGGAGCAAGGGCGCGCCGTGCTTCGCGACCTCGCCGCGCATCCCGCGACGGCGACGCATATCGCCACGAAGCTCGCCCGCGCTTTCATTGCTGATACGCCGCCGCCCGCGCTGGTCGAGAGCATGACGAAGGTTTTTCTCGACACCGGCGGCGATCTCAAGGAGGTCGCCAAGGCGATGGTCTCGTCGCCCGACTCCTGGACGCTGCCGGCGACCAAGCTGAAACGGCCGAGCGAGTGGGTTGTCTCCATGGTTCGTTCGTGTGGCATCACGCAGGTCGATCCCGGACGATTCGTGGCCGGTCAGGCCTTGCTCGGCGAGCGCCTGTGGCGTCCGCCGTTCCCCAAAGGTTACGCCGACGACGAAGCGACTTGGGTCGACGGCATGGGCCGGCGATTGGATGTCGCCAACAACTTCGCTGAGCGCGTCGCCGGCACGGTTGATCCCCGATACGTCATCGAAGACGTGCTCGGTTCATGCGTGTCGCCCGAGGTGACGCAGGCCGTTGCTCGCGCCGAAAGCCGCCAGCAGGCGCTGACGCTGCTGTTCATGTCGGCGGATTTGCAGAGGAGATGAACATGTCCTTGTACCACGCGCCATCCCGCCGCGAAGCGCTGCTCGGCGCCGGCGCTCTTTTTGCGTGGACGCAGATGCCGCGCGTGGCGCGCGCCGAAGGCCGCGATCCGCGCATGCTCGTCATCATCCTGCGTGGCGCGCTCGACGGCCTGGGCGCGGTTGCGCCCGTCGGCGATCCCGATTGGATCGGCCTGCGCGGCGACCGCGCGCTGGTGCTCGATGGCAAGACGCCGGCGCTGCCCCTCGACTCCTTCTTCGCGCTCAATCCGGCGATGCCGAACCTGCACCGGCTCTACAAGGCACAGCAGGCCTCGATTGTGCATGCAGTCGCCACGCCCTATCGCGACCGGTCGCATTTCGACGGCCAGGACGTTCTCGAAAGCGGGTTCGTGCGGCCCGGCGTCTCCGACACCGGCTGGCTCAATCGTGCGCTGCTGGCGCTGGACTCGGACGGCCGCGTCAACCTCACCGGCAGCCGGGCCATCGGCGTCGGCGCCGTGACGCCGCTGGTGGTGCGCGGCAGGGCGCCGGTTTTGTCCTGGGTGCCGCAGAAACTGCTGCCTGCGAACGCGGACACGCAGGCCCGCTTGCTCGACCTCTATCAGCACACCGATCCGAAGCTTGCGGTGGCGCTCGAGGCGCGAATGCGATTGGGCGCCATGGAGAGCGTCGGCGGCGTGGACAGCTCAATGGCCGCCGACGGCGACCCATTGCCGTTGGTCGGCGGCATTGCCCGCATACGAGCTTATGTCGCCGAGGCCGCCGGTACCGCCGCGCGTTTTTTGGCGAGAGCAGACGGCCCTCGCGTCGGCGCGCTCGGCCTGATCGGCTGGGACACGCATATCAACGAAGGCGCGGTTTCGGGGCAACTCTTCAATCTTCTGGGCGCGCTGGACGGCGCGCTCGCCGCCGTCGAGACCAACATGGGGGACGCATGGCGCGACACGGTGGTCGCTGTCGTCACTGAGTTCGGCCGCACGGCGCGGATCAACGGCACCAATGGAACGGACCACGGGCAAGGCACTGTCGCATTCCTGGCCGGCGGCGCACTGAAGGGCGGTCGCATGATCGCGGATTGGCCGGGACTGAAGGAGAGCCAGCTTTACGAAGCCCGCGATCTCAAGCCCACCACCGATCTGCGCGCGGTGCTCAAGGGGCTGCTCAGGGACCATTTGAGAGTCGAAGAGCGCGCGCTCGCAGACGCGGTGTTTCCGGGTAGTTCCGATGTCGCGCCGATGGGCGGCCTTGTCAGCTGAACGACGATCCACTGAAAGGCCTGAGGGGTTCCGCGACGATGTCTTCAATCGGCCGCAGCGCGACTCTACGAGTGCGCCGTCGGCGGCCGCGCCGGTCCTGGATTTCCGCAAGCCGATTGCGCCGGATATTCATGCGGTAAGGGAACTCAGCGGCGGCCAGCTTCTTGTCAGATTGGACAACGGGAAGGCCGAACAATGATCCGGTGCATCGCAATAGCCATCACGTCGCTCGGGCTCACGCTTCCGGCGCTTGCAGCCGAGATCGACGCCGGCAAGATCAATGATGCCGCCTATCCGGCCAAACAGTCCGAGCGGAAGCTCCAGCCGGCGAACGTGAAGTTGCAGATCATGCTCGACCGCGACGGCTTCTCGCCCGGCCAGATCGACGGGCGGTTCGGGGAAAACGCACAGAGGGCGCTGGAGGTATTCGCGGAAGCCAATGCGCTGCCATCGAAGGGCTTGACGCAGGAGGTCTGGGACAAGCTGACCTCTACGATGAAGGACCCGGCCATCGTCGAATACAAGATTTCCGAAAAGGACGTGAGGGGACCGTTCCTCAAAGAGCTTCCGGCGAAACTGGAGGAGAAGAAGGACCTCAAGGCGCTGAGCTATACCAGTGCACGCGAGGGCCTCGCCGAGAAGTTTCACATGAGCGAAGATCTGCTCGCCGCGCTCAATCCGGGGGAGACGTTCGACAAGGCAGACAAAACAATTCTCGTCCCGAATGTGCTCAAGCGGCCCGATCTGCCGTCGATTGCAAGGCTCGAGGTCGACAAGTCGAAGGAATCCGTCAAGGTGTTCGACCGCGGCAACAAGCTCGTGGCCTTCATGCCGGCGAGTGTCGGCAGCACCGAGCGGCCGACGCCGAGCGGAACGCTCAAGGTCGTGTCGACGGACGAGAATCCGACCTATCGCTACAATCCCGACTATGCGTTCAATGGCGTGAAATCCAAGACGCCCTTCATCGTCAAGCCGGGCCCCAACAATCCGGTCGGCTCGTATTGGATCGGACTGTCGGCAGAAGGCTATGGCATTCACGGCACGGCCGACCCCGACAAGGTCGGCAAGTCGTCCTCGCACGGCTGCGTTCGTATGACCAATTGGGATGCCCGCTATCTTGGCGACCAGATCAAGCGGGGAACGCCGGTCGAATTCGTCGATGCGCAAGACAAGGGTAAGGACAAGCGCAAGGGCGCCAATGTGAGCGCGCGCTGATCTCGTTGCGCAATAATCAGGCGCGAGTTGACCAACCGGTTGGCAGCGCAACAAGACGATGCCATGCGCCGACCCTTGCATATCCTGTGATTGTTGGCATTTGAATTTGCGGGACCTATAGTTCGCGCCAGCAACGGTGCGAAAGAACAAACGGTCCATGCGAGTCACAGTGATCACGGGAGGCGGGTCCGGAATTGGAGCCGCCGTTGCGCGCCGCCTTGCCGGTCGCGACCAGTGCCTGATGTTGCATGGACAGGGCGCCGATGCCGCAGGACTTGCGCGGTTGGAATCGGTTGCCGAGGACTGCCGGCGGGCCGGCGCCAAGGTTGCGCTTTCCGGTGGTGATCTCGCAAAATCAGGAACAGGGTCGGGACTCATTTGCGCCGCGCGCGCTGCTTTCAGTACGATCGACGCGATCGTGCATGCGGCGGGCTTCGCCGATCGGCGCGGCTTTGCGCAATTGCCGCGCGATGGGCTCGAGCGGTCGTTTGCGGTGATGGCCACCGCGTTTCATGAGCTGGTCACTGCCGCGTTGCCCGATCTGGCGCGCGGCGCGCAGGGGCGCGTCGTCGCGATCAGTAGTTTTGCCGCGCATCGCTTCACTCCCGATGCGACATTTCCGGCGTCCGGCGCGGCCAAAGCTGCGCTCGAGGTGCTGGTGCGCTGCCTTGCGATCGAGCTTGCCGGTTCGGGCGCGACCGCGAATGTCGTCGTGCCCGGCTACACGCGGAAGGATGCCGGGCGATTTGGCTCGCTGGACGCGGAGAGCTGGCAGCGGGCTGCGAAGGCCAATCCGCTGGGGCGATTGGCCGAGCCCGACGAGGTGGCGGCAACCGTCGCCTTTCTGTTGTCGCCGGAGGCCGGACATGTGACCGGCGCCATGTTGCCGGTCGATGGCGGCCTTACTCTCATGTGAATTCTTTCGGGGCAGTGTCGATGTCGGAGAATGGGGCGGGTGAGCGAGCGGATGTCATCGTGCTGGGCGCAGGCATCGTGGGGGTGTCGGCCGCCTATGCGGCACGGCAGCGCGGCCTGTCCGTCGTGCTTGTCGATCGTCGCGAACCGGGCAGCGAAACGTCCTACGGCAACGCCGGCGTTCTCAGCAGCGGTTCGATCACGCCGCTCAACGGACCGTCGCTCTGGAGCGCGCTGCCGGCATATCTGACGAACCGGCATCCCGCGTTGCGTTGGGATGTCGGCTGGTCGCTTCGCAACATCGGATGGATCGTTCGGTTCCTCGCCAACGCGACCGCGGCGCGAACCCGGCCGCGCAAGGCGGCCCTGCACGGCCTGATCGGCGCATCGCTCAAGCTGCACAGGGAATGGATCGTCAAGGCAGGCGCAGCCCAGCGCATTCGCGAGACCGGCTGGCTCAAGGCGTGGCGCAGCGACGCCGTGGCGTCGGCCAAGGCGGAGCAGACGGCGCTTGCGGAATTCGGCATCCATAGCGAACTGCTCGATCGCCAGGCGATCTCCGCGCTCGAGCCGAACATCGTGCCTGTCTACAAGGTTGGATTGCTGCATACGCAGACGGCGTCGGTTGATTCACCGGGCGCGGTGGTCAAGGCCTATGCGCAGATGTTTGCAGGTAGCGGCGGGCAGATCCGTCGCACCGAGATCAGGTCGATCGTGCCCGATGGCGATGGCTGGCGCGTGGTGCTCGCCGATGGCGAGATGCGGACGCGCCATGTCGTGGTCGCGCTCGGTCCATGGTCCGCCGATCTCCTGCGGCCTCTCGGCTACCGTGTGCCGCTCGCCACCGAACGCGGCTATCATCAGGAGTTCAAGCCGAATCCGGCGCGGCAATTGCTGCGCCCGATCCACGACTCCGAGGCCGGCTTCCTGATGACTCCGATGGAGCAGGGCATTCGCGTCACCAGCGGCGTCGAACTGACCGCGCGTGATGCGCCGTCGTCCTTTGCGCAGCTCGACGCCGTGGTCCCGGCCGCGCGAAGCGTGGTTGAATTCGGCGACGCGGTCGGCGAACCCTGGCGCGGCGCGCGGCCGACGTTGCCCGACAGCCTGCCGATGATCGGACCTGCGCCGCGGCATTCCGGTCTCTGGCTGGCCTTCGGCAACCAGCATATCGGGCTTACCACGGGGCCCGCGACAGGCGATGCGATCGCCGCCATGATCAGCAGCACGAAACCGTCCTTCGATGTCGCGCCTTTCTCGCCGGGCCGC
>Ga0207693_10001733_pt1 | contig 19144 bp, 18 predicted proteins | sample LARL81metaG_FD_184347 | JGI IMG/M metagenome (GOLD analysis project Ga0207693, IMG submission 184347) | Corn, switchgrass and miscanthus rhizosphere microbial communities from Kellogg Biological Station, Michigan, USA - LAR L8-1 metaG... | ecosystem: Host-associated > Plants > Roots >...
GGTGCGCTGGGATCTCGACACGGAGGCTCGGGAGACGGCGGCTCAACTGGGCCTTCCCTTCGCGCGCGCGGGGACCGCCGGCACTCATCCGGCATTCGTGGCCATGGTCCGAGAGCTGGTGGAGGAAGAACTGTCCGGTGCGCCCCGGCGAGCGCTCGGCGCGCTGGGTGTCTGTGGCCTGAACTGCCCCCCGCGATGCTGTCCGCGCCCGGCGCGGCATTCGCCGCAACCTCGGGCCGGCGTCAGGCGCGCGTTCTGAGCCGGACCAGTCGGAGGACGACACCGACGGCGAAGATCGTGACGCCCGCGGCGATGCCCGCTATCGGCAACGTGGCGACCAGGCCGGCGCAACCGATCACTCCCAGGACCTGTACTGGTCGTGGATACCGGCGGTCGTCGCCCGCTTGGGTGAACGCGGCCAGGTTCGCGATCAGGTAGTAGATCAACACGCCGAACGAGGAGAACGCGATCGCTCCGCGCAGGTCGGTGAATGCCACGAGCACGCATACCGTGAGACCCACGGCTAATTGAGCCCGGCGCGGTATCTGGCGCCTTGGATCGACAGCCGCAAGCCAACGGGGCAGGTCGGCGTGCCGAGCCATCGCGAGCGTGGTCCGTCCGATCCCGGCGATGAGTGCGAGCAGCGCGCCGACTGACGCCGCCACCGCTCCGACGCGCACCAAGGGAACCGCCCAGGTCCACGATCCGGCCGCCACCGCGTCGGCCACGGGCGCGGACGACGCTGCCAGCCGCTGCGGTCCGAGGGCAGCCAGCGTCGTCAGGGCGACCGCCGCATAAACGACGACAGCGATGAGCAACGCGATGAGGATGGCTCGCGGGATCGTCCGCCTCGGTTCCCGCACCTCTTCGCCGAGCGTCGCGATGCGGGCGTAGCCCGCGTAGGCGAAGAAGATCAAGCCGGCGGACTGGACGATCCCGTACCAGCCGTGACCGGCGTGGGTGGGCTCCCATCGGGTCACATGCGGTTGTCCCCCCGCCCACGCGGCGACGACGGCGATGCCAAGGATCGCGAGCACGACGCAGACGAGGATCGCCGTCACCCGCGCCGTGCGGGTCACGCCCAGGCAGGTGACGGCTGTCAGCACGGCGACCGTGCACACGGCCACCGGGCGTTGCCACTCAGTAGGTAAGACGTAAGCAACGATGGTGAGTGCCATCGCCGTACAGCTTGCGATCTTGCCGACGACGAAGCCCCAACCGGCGACATAGCCCCACCACGCCCCAAGGCGCTCCCGGCCGTAGATATACGTGCCGCCGGACGTCGGATACATCGCGGCGAGCTGCGCGGACGACGTGGCGTTGCAGTACGCGACGACGGCGGCAATCCCGAGACCGATGAGCAACGCCGCACCAGCCGCCTGCGCCGCCGGGGCGAACACCGAAAACACACCTGCCCCGATCATCGAGCCGAGGCCGATGATCACCGCATCGACGAGGCCGAGCCGTCGCGCCAACGGGGGCTGGGTGGCTGCCACAACGGGCTTGGGCGGCTCCGGCCTCGCTGGAGCGATTGCTATCCGCCCGCGTTGTAGCCGGCGACGCGGGCTCGCCGCACCGCCGTAACGAGGGGGCGCAAGGCTTCGGTACGGGCGGCGACCCCGGTTCGGTCGATTGCCCCACCTACCGGATCGAGCAGCGCGATCCGCAGCACGTCGTCCATGCGTTCGGCCTGGGCCAGCAAGGCGACGGCTCGCGACGGGTATCCGCTCGGCAGATCGAGCCGCTCACCGGCCCGACGCGCGTGGGCCAAGGCCTCGCCGACCTCTCCGGAGGCGCCGGACACGTCCGCGGCGACCAGGGCTCGCGCGGAGTCCCGAATGGCCTCCACGAGCGCCTGCTCGGCCTCGCGAACGTCGATCTGGTCAGGCGGCGCCGCCTCCACGACGAACGGTCGCCATCGCACGTACGGGCGCGCACTGCTCGCCGGGTTAGCGGCCAAGATCTCTGGCACCAGCCCGAATCCGCCGCCGAAGACTGCCTCACCCGCCTCGAGTGCGGCGGCTCGGAACCCGATCGGTCCGGGCACTCCACGCAAATCGCCGGGGACCGGAAGGACGGCCCGCACGTTCGCTCCGCGCGTCCGCCACTGAATCAGCGCCTCCGAGAGCGGCGTCTCGGCGGCATCGTCCGCCACGATGCGATGACCCTCGTCCCCGGCGGTGACAGCACGCAGCACCTCGTCCGACGCGGCCCGGCCGGCGAGCCACGTCGACGTCCAGGCGGCCAGGATGCCGCAGCGAGGCGCAGACACCCATCCAGACTACGGGCCGGCCCTCGGGATTGATGACATTTGCGAGCGCTGTGCATGCAGTCGAGGACTCGGTCATTTCTTAACCGGCGCGTGACCTAGCGAACCGGCGCGACGAACTGGATCGTGCCAGGATTGAGGTATGCCCGCGTGGCTGATCTGGGTGATCGCCGCCGGCGTGCTGGCCGGCGCCGAGACGTTGTCGATGGACTTTGTCTTGGTGATGTGCGCCGGCGGCGCGGCAGCTGGCGCCGTTACCGCGGCCGCCGGTGCACCACCTGCGATCCAGGTCCTCGTGGCGGCGTTCGTCGCGATCGGGTTGCTGGCCTTTGTCCGCCCCGTCGCGCGGCGCCACTTGGCCGGCGAAGGTGCGCAACTCATGGGCACCGAGGCGCTGATCGGCAAGCAGGCCATCGTGCTGTCCGAGGTCGATGCCCATCACGGCCTGGTGCGGCTCAATGGGCAACCGTGGACGGCCCGCGCCTACGACACGACGCAGACCATGACCGCGGGAAGCACGGTACGGGTCATGGAGATCTCCGGCGCGACCGCGGTCGTGTGGCAGGAATCATGACGATCAGCCCATCCATCCTGCGGGAGGAGACCACATGGCTGCGTTGATTGCGGCGATCGTTGTCGTCGCCGTTTTGTTGATCTTGCTGGTGCGCACGGTACGGATCGTGCCCCAGGCTCGGGCCGGCGTCGTTGAGCGACTCGGGCGTTACGTGCGCACCCAGGGACCGGGTGTCGCCATCCTGTTGCCGTTCGTCGACCGCATGCGCCCGCTGATCGACCTACGCGAGCAAGTCGTGAGCTTCCCACCGCAGCCGGTGATCACGAGCGACAACCTGACTGTGGCGATCGACTCCGTCATCTATTTCCAGGTCACCGATCCGCGCGCGGCCACCTACGAAATCCAGAACTACATCCAGGCGGTCGAGCAGTTGACGATCACTACCCTGCGCAACGTCGTCGGCGCGCTCAATCTCGAGGAGACGCTGACGAGCCGCGACTCGATCAACACACAGCTGCGCGGCGTACTCGACGAGGCGACCGGCCCGTGGGGGATTCGGGTCGCCCGGGTCGAGATCAAGGCGATCGATCCGCCCCCCTCCATCCAGGACGCCATGGAGGCGCAGATGCGGGCGGATCGCAACAAGCGCGCGGTCATCCTGCAGGCCGAAGGTCAGCGGGAATCGGCGATCAAGACCGCCGAGGGCCAGAAAGCGGCGCAGATCCTGTCCGCGGAAGGGCAGAAGCAGTCGGTGATCCTCGCGTCAGAGGCCGACCGCCAATCGCGAATCCTGCGCGCGGAGGGTGAACGAGCGGCGCGATATCTCACTGCGCAGGGCCAGGCCAAGGCCATCGAGACAACGTTCGGTGCGATCCACGCGGCGAAACCCGATCCGGCCCTGCTCGCCTATCAGTACCTGCAGATGTTGCCGCAGATCGCCCAGGGTGACGCGAACAAGATGTGGATCGTGCCGAGCGAGTTCAGCAAGGCCCTCGAAGGGCTGGCGAAGCTCATGGGCGCCGAAGGCGAGGGGGAGAGCCCGTCCTGGCTGGCTGCGACCGGAACGAACGGCCCGAATGGCGGGACGCCTGAGCTCGACACGAGCCGATGGTTCGATTCGAACCTGCCACCCGCCGCCGAGCAGCCGGAGGCGATGAACCTGCGTGCGTCCGATGAGGATGCAGAGACGCGCGAGGCCCACACCGGACTGGTTCCGCCCAACCTGCGAATGACCGATATTCCGGCGCCGATCGCTCGACCAGACGAGGAGTTCGACCCCGACGCGGCGGCTGCACACGCTGCCCAGCAACCTCCGCCATATCTGCAACCACCGCCGGCCTCCGGTTAGGGAGGAGGCGCGCCGGCCGGTGCCTCGCGGCAAGATGAGTGGTTCGGTCGCTCGGTCAGAAGTCCGTGGCACACCAGGGCGCGATCGCCGTGCCGAACATCGTGTCGGCGCGGCCTATGGCACCCGGCGTGATCTCCTCGATCTGCCCGGCGTCGAGCTGGGCTCGGAGGCTCACCCCGCCGAGGTAGCAGGACGCTAGTGCGCGCTGGCCAATCCTCAGGTCGACCGCAGAACCTGGTGACGATACGCACTCGGCGCCGTCCGGGTCGGCGCGGAGCATGAATCGGCCGGCCGCATAGCCACCGACGTCGTCATCCACCACCTCGAACGTCAGCTCGTCGGCGACCGCGTACCGGCGCGCCGACAGCGCAGCGGGCACGTCGAGCACTCGCAGCCAGAGCGCGTCCTCGTGATGGGCCTGCTGAAGCGCTCGTCCGTCCCCGAGTAGCCATCGCACCGGTTCGTCGACCGGACGTCCGCCGAGACGAATGCGCTCGACGAGATCGAGGTTCGTCAAATACGTCCACAGGTTGCGGTACGCCTGCGGAGTGGCGGCGCACAAGTGAACGACGTCGATGGTGTTCGAGCCGCCGTCATCCATCGTGCCTGCGCCGATCCAGCCGACGTATCCGTCCGGGCCGGTCGCGCCGGTGTGCAGGATGAACGTCGGTACCCGTCCGCGGGTCTTGTCCGGCGTGAGTCCGTGCAAGCCGAACGTGCGCTCCCACCAAAAGGCCTCGCGGTCGATGTTCCCGGATCGCTGGCGCCGGGCCGCCTCGAAGATCTCCGGCCCATATTTCCCAATCTCGGCGGCCTCGACCTGGCGGAGCGTTCCGCCGGTGGCAGCTTCCGGCGGCAACGACGCCCCACGCATGCGCGGATCGAGCTGATACGAAGCGGCGAAAGTGGCCGGCGCGTACCCGAATCGACCGTAGATACCCCATTCGGCGGCGAAGAGAATGGCCACGGCGTCGCCCCTTTCGCGGGCGAGGTCCAGGGATTCGGACAACATCCGGCGAAGCAGGCCGCGCCGGCGGTGCGTCCCGGCGACCGTCACCATGGTGAGCGCATCGGCCGAGACCAGTTCGGTTCGGCCGTCCCGGCCGGGAACGCTGAGACTTCGGGTCATGGTGCCCAAGGTGGCCACCCAGCGTCCGTCGGCGCGCACGCCCCAGTGCCGTATTCCGGGCCAGCCGCGTCGCCGCTTGGCGTCAGACGCCTCCCGCTCGGCAGGATCGGGGTCGAGCAGAAAGGTCGTCGCCATGGACGCGAACCACGCCGACGCCTCGTCGATGTCAATTGGATGGACGATCTCGATGTCCGCCACGCTGATCACCTTGCCAGCAGCACCCGAAGGTCGCAGCCGACTTTCTCGGGCGCCTGGAGATTCCGATCGTCGCAAGAGGCAGTATGACGACATGCTCTTCGGCAAGGAACATGTGCGGCGCTATCAGAAAACCGACGGTGCGGAAGGCTACGAGTGGCGGAAGGGCACGACCATCCTGCTGCTGACGACCACCGGACGCCGAAGCGGCCAGGCCCGCACCACACCCTTGATCTTCCGGCCCTACGGCGAGGCCTATCTGATCGTCGCGTCCAACGGCGGGTCCGACCAGCCACCCGCGTGGTATCTCAATCTGGAGTCGAATCCGACGGTGCACGTCCAGATCAAGGGGGACAGGTTCGTGGCTCATGCTCGGACTGCGTCGCCGGACGAGAAACCGGGCATGTGGCATGTCATGGCCCAGGTCTGGCCTGACTATGACCGCTATCAGAAGCGCACGGGGCGCGAGATCCCGGTCGTCGTGCTGGAGCGCGCGACCTGACGAAGATCCCGGTCACAGCCACTTGATGGAATCGTGCAGGTACACGTAGCCGATGAAGCTGACCGCGTCGATGACGGTATGTGCGATCGCGAGTGGCAGCACTCGACGGGTCCGCTGGAACCACCAGCCGAAGATGATGCCCATCACCATGTTCCCGAGGAATCCGCCGAGGCCCTGGTACAGGTGATAGCTGCCGCGCAGCACGGCACTCGCGGCAAGTGCACGAGAGTCACTCCAGCCCAGCTGGCGGAGTCGGGTCAGCAGGTAGCCGACGACGACAATCTCCTCGAGAATTCCGTTCTGGGCCGCCTCGAGAAGCAGCAAGGGCACCCGGTACCAGATGTCGGGCAGGTCGACGACGGCCAGGCTGGCGTTGATACCCAGCTCGTGGGCCGCCCACACCAATCCGATGCCGGGTATGCCGATCAGAGCCGCGAACCCGATCCCGGCGATCAGGTCGGAGCGAAGGCGCCGCGTATCGAGGCCGATTCCGAAGCCGACTCCACCCGGATCCCGGGACAGCAGGACGATGGCCAGAAACGCCGGGGCCAGCCCGTGCAGAACATCCGCGAGGTTGTCGAGGACGTCTAGCCAGACGTAGCTCGTGTTGGGTCCGGAGACGACGGTCGCCGTGGTGCTGGAGATGCCTCCCTTGACCGTGATCTCGGCCCGCACGTAGTACAGCAATGCGTATATTCCGGACAGGCCGAGTGAGACGCCCAGGACGCCCAGCACCTCGAGCCCGCGGTACCTCGATTGGCCGACGTCCGACGCCGGCCGGCTCGGCCGGCTTGGTCCCGGAGCCCGACCATCACCGGTCGTCGGCGCATCAGCCGATCGCTCAGCGGGTGCGGGCGAGGTCACCGGGCCAGTGTGCCTGCTAGCGCCGTGCGCTTCCTATAGCGGCCGCTTGGTCAGCAGCCCGACGTCGCGACATGTGACCGGAAGACTAGGAGATAACGCAGCGCTGGCTATGACGCGGGGCTGGATACGCCGCAGGCTGGATACGCAGAGCGCTATTGCGTGCGCGACCCCATCATGCAATACAGTTCTTACGAAGGGGCGTGCGGCACATCCCTCCCGTGCCGGCGCTCCTTCCTCATTCGTTCCCCATCCAATTGCGCAAACCGGGCGCGGTTACCGTCGAAGGATGCACCTGCCGGCTCGGCCCGCCGCCCGATGAGCGCCTTCGCGAGCGACCAGTTCTGGCTGACGCTGCCCCTGACTGCGGCGGCGATCGCGTTTGTCTCGCTGACCACCTTTGTGATCTCCCGCATCGTCGACCGGCACAACGTGATCGACACCGCGTGGGGCTTGATGTTCGTCGCCGTAGCTCTCGTCGCCTTCATAGCTTCAGCCGGCTACGGGGATGACAAGCGTCGCTGGCTGTTGCTGCTCATGCCAGTGCTATGGGGACTCCGCCTAACCCAGCACATCGGACGGCGCAGCCTCGGAAAGGGAGAGGACCCGCGGTACGAAGCCTTGCTTCGCAAAGCGAAGGGCAACCCTGACCTGTACGCGTTGCGAATGATCTATCTGCTACAGGCCGTCCTCGTGTTCATCATCTCGGCACCGATCCAGGTCGGCGTGTTCGAGTCCGGCACGGTCGGGGTGATCGGTTGGACCGGTGTGGCCGTATGGCTGGTGGGTGTCGTCTTCGAAGCCGTCGGCGACCACCAGATGGAATCGTTTCGCCGAGACCCCGCGCACAAAGGAAAGGTCATCGACAGCGGGCTGTGGCGATACACCCGGCACCCCAACTACTTCGGCGATGCATGCGTCTGGTGGGGGATCTTCCTGGTCGCCGCCGAGCGATGGCCGGGCGTCCTGACCGTATTCGGCCCGGTCGTCATGACCTTGTTGCTGACCCGGGGATCGGGAGCGCGCATCCTCGAACGACAGTTGAGCACGCGTGAGGGGTGGGCTGAATACGCTGCCCGGACGAGCGGCTTCTTCCCGCTACCTCGCAAGCTGCGGGAGCGGATCAGTAGCTGACGGCGGGATGCGGGTGCACCTCGTGGGTCTCGGGAGGCGGAGGCTGCTCCGAGTGTGACTCGTGATAGCCGTGCTGGAAGTCGGGATGCTCTTCGCGACAATGATGGTCGCGCTCCGTCCGCCACGAGAACTTGAGTTCACACTTCGGGCATTGGTACACGGTCATAGGGCCTCCGTCAGCAGGTGCTAACACCGAGCATAGGACGTCTTCCTGAGTGCATGCTGGAGACCTCCCGGGCGCGCCGGCGAGTCGAACTCGTTAGCGATAGCTGCCCCGCAGCACACTCTCTCCAGAGAACTCATACGCCTGACCTACGTCCTGCACACTCACCTCGATGTTTGTGAACTTGTCGAGAAGCGACGACGGAATCTGCAGCCTGGTCCTGCCGTTCGAGCCGATCCATCCCACCGGCTGCAGGCTCTTGCGAGCGGTGTCGGTGAGCCACACCTCGTAGTTCTTGCCGCTTTCGGGTGCCGGAAGGGAGCTCGCGTCCACCTGGACCTCGTTGCTCCCGACCAGCTTCGCCGATGCCGCGACTCGACCCTGATCGAATGCGCCGAGCTGTACCGTTCGCGCGGCCGGGGTACCACCGAGGTTCTGCGCAGCGAACACCGCGCCGCCACCGACCAGCACCCCGGCGACGGCCGCAACCGCGATCCAACGAGCCCGGCGCGAGCGAGAACGCGGCGCCACGACCGAATGACGCGGCGCCCGCGCCTCCTGCTTGGCCATCTCGAAGATCGGAGTCAGGTCCGGGAGGTCCGCGGGTTCAGCCGGGCGGTCTTCGGCGTCCTCCGTGGACAGCAGCGAGCGGAGTTCGGGAGCGAATCGGGCGGCGGAGGACAGCGACGCATGGGCGATGAGCGCGGAGACGAGTTCCTGCTGGCAGTCCTCGCACTCCCGAAGGTGATCAGCCGCTAAGGCGACTGTCGCCCGGTCGGCTTCCCCGGTGAGTAAGAGGGGAAGCTCGTCGAAAATGTGGGTGCTCATGATTGCTCCCGGCTCTTCTGGAGTAGACCGGCCAGGCGTTGCAACCCTCGTGAGGTGCGTGTCTTGACCGTGCCAAGAGGTATGTCCAAGGCCACGGCTATCTCGCTTTGCGAGTAGCCGTCGAAGTACGCCATCTGGATGACCTCGCGCTGCATGTCGGGCAGCCCTCGGAGCGCTTCGCGCACCTCGTCGGCCCAGGCCAGCCGGTCCGCGATGTCGCGGCCGTCCTCGCCGGTGATCTCCCGGACGGAGTCGAGAGAAACGACCGTGTCGCGGCGTTTGCGGAGATGATCGATCGCACGTTTGCGCGCGATACCGAGGACCCATGCGCGCAGACTCAGCGACGGGTCGTACCGGTCGTGCGAACGCCACACCTCGTAGAACACGCGCTGCATGACGTCTTGGATATCGGCTTGCTGGACATAACGGGTCAGGTAGGACATGACGAGCGGGCCGAGAGTCCGATAGCAATCCTCGAGTGCCTCAGGTTCGCCCGCTTCTAGCCTTTCCCCGATGTCGGCGTACGCGGCGTCCACAGTGAGACATTCGTACTCACGGAAGGCGCTGGTTCCACGAGGCGCGACGTAGCGGGCGAAGGTTTTAGGCGGTGTGCCGCTGCGCTATTCGGATAATTTGCCTTAACCGGGTCAAGGCAGTAGGCCAAGAGCAAGCAGATCGTCGACGGGCTCGGTGACGCTGCACGTTCCGAAGGTGCGAAACAGTGCTCGAATAGCGCGGACATCGGAGGCGGCCAGTTCCCGCACTTGGGCCGCTACGTCGCTGGCGTCGCGCTCCGCGAGCACGTCGCGCGTCGCCGCATGATTGCCGGTGCTGGCGGCCACCCGCGCCGCGAGCGCGATGTTGAGAAAGCCGTGATGCTGGAACAGCGTGCTGTCGTCGCGGTGCCGAACCGCGTGGTGCAGCCCGGCCGTGCATTTGAACGGTTGACGTTCCGCGGCACACAGCAGGATGGCATGCGCGAGTTGGTCCTCGGTCTGGAACGCATCGAGCGTCGTACCGCCAGTCCGAAGCTTGATCCGGACGCCGGTGGCAGCGACGGCGTGCACCGATTCCTCGCGCAGGGCGACGACCGGAATTTCGAGGTAGACGGCCCGGTGCGAGGCCACTAGCGGAGCCAAGGCCCGAAGGGCATGTGGCAGTGCGGTCGTGCCGCAAGGAACCTCCAGCGCGACGACCTCAACCTGGGGGGCCCTGGCCGCGGCGGCCAACGCCTCCGGAACTGCTTCGATGCCACCCGGCACGACGAGCGAGGCCTCCAGCCGGGGAATAGCGCGCAGGGCGAGCTGGGCCGACAGCGATGGCAGGCGTCCCGCTGCGCAGACGAACGCTGCGACGAGGTCGCTGTACCAGGCCAGACGGTGCGCTGCGTGTCCGACGACGGCATCGGCCAAGGGCGCGTCCTCGGGAGGGAACATCGCGGCATCGTCGAGCAGGCCGTCGAACAGTGCGGTCAGGGCTGTGCTGCTCATGGGCTACGCCGGCCTCCGACGAGATGCGGGCATGCCTACCTCCACTAGCAAGCGCGGACCACCTCCATGAAACTCCGCCTAGCCGCGTTATGTGACCTATTTAAGGGCTTCGGTGCGCCACTGGGTAGCGTGCGCCTATGGTCTCCGAACGCGAGTCATCTCCCGTCGCGGAGGACTTCGCCACCGAGGTCGTTCCGACCGGAGTGCGGTTTCGCCTTGCGGATCCGTCGCGGACGTATGCCGAAGTTCGGCTCTGGCTGGATCTGGAACACCACGTCGAGCCGCCACGGCTCGTTCGTGTGGATCAGGGGTGGGAGACGACGCTACGGCGCCCCCCGGTGCTGCGGGTCGAGTATCTCTTCCTCGTCCGCCACCACGACGGCTCCGAGGCCATGATCGGCGATCCGGCCAATCCGCGACGGGTGGCCACCGCCTTCGGCGATCATTCGGTCCTCGAGTTCCCCGGATATGAGGTACCCCCTTGGCTCGCGGCCGCCGCCGAGCCGGGTGAAACGGTCGGCTTCGCGGTGCGCGCCGCCGGCCTGCGCCGGACGATTGCGGTCACCATGTGGTCCCCGGCGGGTACGACTCGCGAGGATCCGCTGCCGATGCTCGCCTTGCACGACGGGCCCGAGCTCGCCCAGCTCGCCGCCATCACTCGGTTCAGCGCCGCCATGATCGCGCTCGGGCAGCTCCCGGCGCATCGGCTCGCGCTGCTTTCACCAGGACATCGTGACAGCTGGTATTCCGCCTCGCTTGCCTATGCGCACGCGTTGCACCGGTCCGTACTACCGGCGGTGCGCAATGTTGTCGGAGTCGGGCCGGCGCCGGTTCTCGCCGGAGTGAGCCTCGGCGCGCTGGCGGCGCTGCACGCCACCACGACATTTCCGGGGACGTGGGCCGCCCTTTTCCTGCAGTCCGGCAGCTTCTTCCGCCGCGAGTCCGATGAGCATGAGAGCAGTTTTGCGGGATTCGACGCCATCACGCGGTACGTGCAATCGCTGGACGATGCCCCTCCGCCCACACAACGCTTGGATATCGGCATGACGGTTGGTCTGGCTGAGGAGAATCTGACCAACAATCGCGTGATGGCCGCGACGTTGACGCGCCTCGGACACCGAGTGACGCTCGTCGAGGTGCCCGACGCACATACGTTCGTCGGCTGGCGCGACGCGTTCGACCCTCATTTGACCGACCTCTTGGCCCGTACGTGGAGGGAGCATCGCGGTGCGTCGTGACGTGTACGACCTCTACTCGCCGGCAATCGGGGCGAGCGGCAGCGTCATCGCTTACGGCCACTGGGGCCGACCCCTCCTCGTCTTCCCGTCCGAGCAGGGCCGGGCCGTCGACTACGAGAACAACGGCATGGTCGGCGCAGTCTCCTGGCTGATCGACGCCGGCCGGGTAAAGCTGTACTGCGTCGACTCATTCGACCGGGAAACCTGGTCGCGCGAGGACCTGCCGGTCGAGGAACGCGCGGCTCGTCACGGCGCCTACGAGTCGTGGATCCTCGATCAGGTCGTGCCCTTCGTGTATGACGACTGCGGCGGCCCGCTCGAGATCATGACCACCGGATGCAGCCTCGGCGCATATCAGGCGGTCAACCTCGCACTACGCCGAGCCGACCTTTTTCCACTCGCTATCGGCCAGTCCGGAAACTATGACCCGGCAACATGGAACGCTTGGGGAGCACGCGGTGACGCGGTCTACTTCCAGAATCCGTGCGACTACGTGCCCAACCTCGGTGGTGACCACCTCGACTGGCTGCGGTCCCGAGTATCCCTCGTCCTCGTAGTCGGGCAGGGGGCCTGGGAGACGCACCCTACCGGCGCACTGCCATCCACCCGCTATCTGGCCGAGCAGCTGTGGCTAAAAGGCATTCGGTGCGAACTGGATCTCTGGGGTTTCGACGTCGCTCACGACTGGCCTTGGTGGCAACGCCAACTGGCGCATCATCTGCCGAGATTCTGCTGAGAGGAGCCTGCGCGTGAACTCAGAGGTTCGCCACCTGGTTGGCTTGTTGCTCGGTACGGAAGAGGATTGGCCCCGAGCCTTTCAGTCGTTTCTCGGTCTGGTCGGGCCGGTCGACGATGCTCGCGGCCGTCGTCATGTGTTCGATACGGAGCGCCTGACGATCGAACCGTTCTCGTTACGGGCAAAGCCACGGACGGACCTCGTTATCGATCGGCTCGCCTACTGGTACTACCACCCCAGAGAGTGGTTGAAGAAGATCGCCTTGATGAACGACGTGTACTTGCTCAACTCGCCGTTCACCTTCCAGGCCATGGAGAAGCACGCCGCCTACTGCGCGATGATCCGGCTCGGCCTGCGGATACCCGAAACCGTGCTCGTTCCGTACAAGAATCCGCCCGACAACGCGAGGTACGCATACACAGCTGCGCGATACAACCGGCCGTTCGATCTCGACGCGGTTGCGGCCGAGATCGGCTATCCGCTCTACATGAAGCCGTACGACGGGGGAGCGTGGCGCGGTGTCTCGCGGATCCGTGACTCCACCGAGCTGCACGACGCCTATGACCAGTCGGGCGAGATGCTCATGCATCTGCAGGCAGCGGTCGACGGCTACGACGTGTTCGCCCGTGCGCTGTCCATCGGGGCCGAGACGCTGGTTATGCGCTTCGAACCGAATGCGCCTATGCACGAGCGCTATCGAGTCGAACACGACTTTCTGTCACCACCCGTGGGACATGAAGTCGTGACGATATCGCGTTTGATCAACGCGTTCTTCCGCTGGGAGTTCAACTCCTGCGAGGTGCTCGTCAAGGACGGTGTGGTCTACCCGATCGACTATGCCAACGCGTGCCCGGATGTCGCCGTGACGTCGTTGCACTACTACTTCCCGTGGGCGATCAAGGCTCTCGTGCGGTGGACCGTCTTCTGCTGCGTTACCGGACGGCGCCCGCGCATCGATCTGGACACGCGCTCCTATTTCGACATCGGAGACCGGGACGAGCTCTCCTACGGCGAGAAACTGGCCGCTTACCGCGAGCTGGCGGACGTCTACTTCGACACCGATCATTACGAGGAGTTCTGCGCGGAGCACTTGGCCGAGCTCGACGAGCGAGTTCTCGAATGGATCAAGAGCGCACACTTCGAGCGTCTGCTGTTCGATACCGTCCGGATGGGTTACCCGCCCCATGAGCACGACCAGTTCCTGGGGCATTTTCACGGGCTCATCGACCTATGGGTCCGGGACGAGAGCGCTCGGCTGGAGAATGCTGCCCGCTGACCAGCACCAGGGCTCAGGAACGCGTACCGGAGCGAGCAAGCGGATCCTTATGGCCACAACAGTTGGCGGGTCAGGCGATCCATGACTGCTTCCTCGTCAGCCGGCACCGTCAAAACCCGGATGCCACGAGCCGCCAACCGGTCGGACGCCAATGTCGAGGGCGATCTGGCATCCGCCATGGCTCCGGGAAGGCTCAACAACCGCGCGCAGATTTCCTCGCGGATTTGACCCGAATGCTCGCCGATTCCTCCCGTGAACACCAGTGCATGCCACTGTTCGAGTGCGGTGGCGCACGACGCAATCGCCATCGCCACCGACCGCGTGAACGCGCGAATAGCAAGATCCGTCCGAGGGTCGGCCCGAGCCGACAGCAGGTCGCGCATGTCGACGATGCCTCGCGAGAACGCGGCGATCCCGCTGCGGTGGTTGAGCATGTTCCGGACGGCCTCGGCATCCCACTCGGGATGCGCCAGCACGAACAGCACGATCTCCGGGTCGAGATCGCCGCTGCGAGTCGCTGACATGGTCCCGCCCGTCGGTGTCAGCGACATTGTCGTGTGACGTGACTGGCCGTCGGCCACGGCCGTAACGCTGCAGCCGCTGCCGAGGTGGGCAATGACCGCCGAGCCCAGATCGGGGACGGTGTCCACGACCGACTGCACGGCAATCCCATGGAAGCCGTAGCGCCGCACGCCCATGGCTGCCACTTCGTCGGCCACCGGAAGGCAACGCGCCTCGTCCGGCAGGCCGTGATGGAAGGCGGTGTCGAAGCAGGCAACCTGCGGTACTTGTGGCCAGGTGCCCCGGGCCAGTTCGATGGTCTCGATCGCCCCAGGCAGATGGAGCGGGGCGAGCGGAACGATCTCTTGTAGGTAGCTCACCAACTTGTTGTCGATGACCGTGGGTCGATCGTGAACCGGACCGCCGTGGACCACCCGGTGTGCGACCGCCTGCGGCTCGATGGCGTTCCGCTCGACAATCGACCGGACCCAGGTGACGGCCTGGCCGAGGTCACCCGACACCGGTATCGACCTCGGCGTCCGCTCAGGTACCGAGATGGTTGCCTGGGCCTGGTTTGTTCCCAACCGCTCGACGTGCACGGTTAGGCGCAAGGTTGGGTCGCGCACCGCTGCTTTCAGTGATGACGATCCGGGATTCAGCGCAAGGACGGCTCTTGCCTCTGAGGTCATTCGCCCGACCAGGTCCAGTTCCGAACCTCAGGCATGTCCTCGAAATGCTCTCGGACATAGGTGTAATGGCGCTCGAGCATGCTTTGGCACAGCCGGGCGAGCTCCGGCCCGGTCTCCGCGGCCCGGCGGGACCTCCGCAACGCTTCCAGCACCAGGTGATATCGACTCATCCGATTCAGGACGACCATGTCGAACGGTGTCGTCGTCGTGCCTTGTTCGGAGAAGCCGCGCACGTGGAACCGCGTTGGATTCTCTCGGCCATGCAAGAGTTGGTGAACCGCGCGGGGGTAGCCGTGGAATGCGAACACGACATCAGTGTCATGGGTGAACAACTGCGCGAACCGGTCATCGGAGAATCCGTGCGGGTGTTCGTCACGAGGCAGCAACGCCATCAGGTCGACGATGTTCACGACCCGGACGCGCAGGTACGGGGTGTGCTGGCGCAACAGCTCGGCCGCAGCGAGAATCTCCATTGTGGGCACATCGCCCGCCGCCGCCAGCACGATGTCGGGTTCATCCGGAGCACCCGGCGACGCCAGCTCGGTGCCGGCCCAATCCCAGACCGAGGCGCCGGCGGCGCAATGTGCGTTGGCCTCCTCGAGGTTCAGGTACTGCAGGTGCTCCTGCTTGTCGACCACGATGAGGTTGACATGGTCGTGACTGCGCAAGCAGTGGTCCGCAATCGACAACGTGCAGTTCGCGTCTGGCGGTAGCCACACCCGAACCACGTCTGGCGCCAACGGGATCATCGAATCGATGAGGCCAGGCCCCTGGTGCGAGAACCCGTTGTGGTCGTTGCGCCAGCACGTGCTGGTCAGTAGCACATTCAGGGAGGCCACCGGCGCGCGCCACGGCAGCTCGAGCGCGTGTTGCAGCCATTTCGTGTGCTGGACGAGCATCGAGGTGGCTACCATCGCGAACGCCTCGTAGGTTGCGAAGACGCCGTGCCGCCCGGTCAATACGTAACCTTCGAGCCACCCTTCGCAAAGATGCTCCGACAGCACCTCCATGACCCGGCCGTCCGGAGAGAGGTGATCGTCCGAGGGAAGCACCGGTGCCTGCAGGCACCGGTCGGTGGCCTCGAACACCGCCTGCAGGCGGTTGCTCGCGGTTTCGTCGGGGCAGAACAATCGGAAGGTGCCGCCGCCTTCCTCGGTCGTCGTCGCTTTGTAGATGTCTCGCATCAGCTCGCCGAACGGCCGAGTCGTCTCGTGGGAGACCGAGCCCGGGCTGGGCAGCCGCAGCGCGTACGACTCGAGCGAGGGGATCGGCAACGCGCGAGTAAGGCGCCCGCCGTTGCCGTAGGGACTCGCCGACATTCGCTTGTCGCCGGCGGGCGCCAGTGCGGCGAGCTCAGGTATCAGCCGGCCGGACTCGTCGAACAACTCTTCGGGCCGGTACGAGCGCATCCAGCGGTCGAGAATCGCGAGGTGCTCTGGATTCTCCCGAACGTTCGCGAGCGGGACCTGGTGCGCGCGGAACGTACCCTCGACCAGCACGCCATCCACCTCGTGCGGCCCGGTCCACCCCTTCGGGGTGCGCAGCACGATGGCAGGCCAGCCCGGGCGCAGCGCGCCGCTGCCCGTGGAGCGAGCCTCCGTCTGCACCTCGGTCATGCGGTCCAGCGACCGGGACAGTGCGTCGTAGAGGTCGGGGAAGACGCGGTCGGGCTTGTCCCCCGCGACGACGATCGGATCCCACCCTTGGCTGCGAAGCAGCTGGCTCACGCGCTCGTCGTCGGCCCGCCCGAGTGTCGTCGGGCCGGAGATCTTGTAGCCGTTGAGGTGCAGGATCGGTAACACCGCGCCGTCACGCTTGGCCCGCAGGAAGTCAGGCAACTTCCAGGACGCTGCGAGAGGGCCGGTCTCCGCTTCGCCGTCGCCGATGACGCAGGCGACAAACAGGTTCGGGTGATCGAAGGCGGCGCCCGCGGCGTGCGCCAAGGCGTACCCGAGCTCCCCGCCTTCGTGGATGCTCCCGGGGGTCTGCACGCTCACGTGACTGGGAATGCCGCCCGGGGTCGAGAACTGGCGGACGAGACGAAGCAGTCCGTCGAGGTCGGGGCTGACCCTGGGGTAGACCTCGCTGTACGTGCCCTCCAGGTAGCAGTTGGCCACGAGGGCCGGTCCGCCGTGTCCGGGTCCGGTGACGTAGATCCAGTCGGTATCGGTCGCGCGGATCACGCGATTGAGCATGGTGTAGATCATCGACAGCCCGGGGCTGGTGCCCCAGTGGCCCAGCAGCCGAGGCTTGATGTGTTCGCGGCGCAACGGCTCCCGCAGGAGCGGGTTGGCCTGCAGGTAGATCTGCCCGACGGTCAGGAAGTTGGCGGCCGCCCACCATCGCAAGTCGAGGTCGAGGTCCGCGTCGGTATACCGGGCCAGGCTGGTCATTGTCACGATTGCTCCTCGGCGTCAAGCGGTCATCGTGTCCATCGCATCACGCCCAGGTGATCACGAATCGACTACCCTGCGTCGGGCGAGTGAACCGAGCCGGCCACGCTCGGGGTAGAAAGTGCAGATGTACTCCTCTTCGGGAGGTGACGAGATGGACGTCGAATCGGAACGCCGCGCCCCCGCTTGTGTATTGGTGATATTCGGTGCGTCCGGCGACCTCACCGAACGCAAGCTGCTGCCCGCGGTCGAACGGCTGTGTGCGTATAACCGGCTGCCCCGGGAATTCGGCCTCGTCGGCGTCGGCCGTACGCCGATGACGGACGGCGAGTTCGCGGAACGGCTGCTGCGGGCCACGCGCAAGGACGGCAGCGACCAATGGGCCGAGCTCGTGGCGTCGGTCCGGTACGTCAGTGGGGGTTACGACGACCCAGCTACGTACGCGCAGTTGGCCGACGTGCTGGACGATTTCGATCGCACGCGCGGTACCGCCGGCGGCCGGGTCTTCTACCTGGCCACCCCGCCACAACTGTTCGGCGACGTCGCTTCCAGCCTGGGCAAGTCGGGTCTCAGCGACGTCCGCGGCGACGGGTTCGTCCGCATCGTCATCGAGAAGCCGTTCGGATGGGACGAGGACAGCGCGCGTGCCATCTACGCCCAGGTGACGACCGCGTTCGAGGAGTCGCAGGTCTTTCGCATTGATCACTACCTCGCCAAAGACACCGTGCAGAATCTGCTGGCGCTGCGCTTCGCCAACTCGATCTTCGAGCCGATCTGGAACCGCACGTGGATCGACAATGTCCAGATCACAGTCGCCGAGACGATCGGCGTGGAAGATCGCGGCGGGTTCTACGAGACGGCGGGTGCGGTTCGCGACATTGTGCAGAATCACGTGCTCCAAGTGCTTTCGCTCTTCCTCATGGAGCCGCCGACGTCCTTTCATCCCGAGGCCATCCGGGACGAGAAGGTCAAGTTGCTGCGCGCGATTCGCCCGATCGAGGACCCGGCCGAGATCGCCCTCCGGGCGGTTCGCGGGCAATACACCCGAGGCGGAACGCGCGCGCACCTGATGGCAGGTTATCGCGAGGAAGCGGGCGTCGATCCACTCAGCTCGACCGAGACCTTCGTTGCGCTCCAACTGGACATCAACAACTGGCGATGGGCCGGCGTACCGGTCTACGTGCGTACCGGCAAGCGATTGCCCAAACGGATCACCGAAGTCGCGGTCGAATTCCAGCGGCCGCCACAACTGCCCTTGTTCCCCTCCACTGGTTCGAATCTGGAGCCCGACGCCCTGATTGTGCGCGTCCAGCCGGACGAGGGTCTGAGCCTGCGGTTCGGGGCGAAGGTCCCGGGCCACGAGTTCCGCGTGCGCAAAGCATCGATGGACTTCTCCTACGCGGCCGGCTACGACGAGGAACAACCGGAGGCCTACGAGCGAGTCATCCTGGACGCTCTCGTCGGCGATCCGACGCTGTTCATTCGCGCCGACGAGGTCGGTCGGTCATGGAAGATCGTGGATCCGCTGCTGCGGTTCTGGGCGGCGGAGACCGGGCCCATCCCTCAGTATCAGGCGGCGACCTGGGGGCCACGGGAGGCGCAGGAACTCATCGAGCGCGACGGCCGGCGCTGGCGAGAGGTCTGACCGCAGCCGCAGGAGACGACACCAGATCTAGACGTGGGCTCGATGATCGTGATATGTAAACGCTTGCAGGCCCTCGCGATGACTCACCTAGCTCTCGCTGAGGGCCTGCGCGTAAGCCCGACGGCAGTGCTATTCGAACGCGCCCACAACGATTGCGCGGTAGACCCGATTCAGACCGACACATCGCAAGCCGTAGCCGCGCATCTCCTCGATCAAGGATTCTTCGGTGTAGT
>Ga0207693_10001735_pt1 | contig 19123 bp, 11 predicted proteins | sample LARL81metaG_FD_184347 | JGI IMG/M metagenome (GOLD analysis project Ga0207693, IMG submission 184347) | Corn, switchgrass and miscanthus rhizosphere microbial communities from Kellogg Biological Station, Michigan, USA - LAR L8-1 metaG... | ecosystem: Host-associated > Plants > Roots >...
CAGGGTCTGATAGCTTACGCAAGCATCCTCTGGAGGAGCAAAGTCATTGGCTGCTTTCCGTATAGAGCGCAGTGCGGCACCCGCCGAGTCATGGTCGTGCTCCATCATGGCCACGGGATTTTGCACACTCCCGAAGGGACCCGGAAGCACAGGCTCGTTTTGGATGATTGACTCTTCCATCCTTTCGATGTACGGGAACAGCACCATCTCTTCTTTCATCATGTGAGTCATTAGCTCCTGCGACAGCCAGCCGAATGTCTCACGAATTCCGAACAACTCCGGATGGTTTTTGCCGTGTACCGAGCAGACCTTCTGCAGCAATGCCGCGAGGCGAATCGTTTCTTCGCGCGTGTATTTGTGATGGGTGTTCTTGATGTGCGTGATCAGTTCGCTGAGCGGCTCGCTCTGCCGGTCGTGAACCTGCTGTGCGGCCCGCGCCGCCTGCTTTTCCATTTCAAGGGAGTCCACAACCTCTTCGAAGGAAACTCCTGCCCGCAGGCATGCTTGTTCCAGACCTTGATTGCCGCCGCAACAGTAGTCGATGCCGAATCGTTCGAAAACCCTGGTCGCCGCGGGATTCTCCACCGCTACCTCGCGCACTGTTTTTGCCGTTATCACCGTCATCGCTAGTCTCCTGATTGACTATTCCTTCACAATCCGAAGGTAGCGAAACACGGAAGAAGGTGCGATGACTTATGTCACGGCAGGAGAAAGAGTGGAAAGGGAACTACTCGTCTGATTGGAGTTCAGCTTCCAGGGCTTTGAGATCCGTCACGGTAACGTTTCGACCCTCGATTTTGAGCATGCCTTCCGATTGAAAGCGGGAGAGATTCCGGGAAACCAGCTCGCGAACCGTGCCAATTTGCGATGCCAACTCCTGATTGTTAGCGGGCAGCGCAATTTTGATACCGTCTCTTGAACGCTCTCCCGAGGCCTTGGCCAACCTGACAAGAAGAGCCGCCAGCCGGTGCCGGACCGTAGTAAATGAGAGTTCCTCGATGATGCCAACCAGTCGCCTTAAACGCGCACCGACGACCCGTAAGACTTTCAGGGAAACCTGTGGATGTGTCAGGCACAAGGATTGAAAGTCCTGCTTGCTGACGAAAAGAAGCGTCGCATCATCGACGGCGGTCACAGATGCCGGGTAATTACCTCCATCGAATACCGGAAGTTCGGCGACCGAACTGCCTGGGCCTTCGATGCTGAGCACGTGCTCTCGTCCGCTGGCAGAACTCTTAAAGATTCGTACATGGCCTGATTCGACTACATAGAGGCCTGTGCAGGGCTCGCCTTCGGCGAAAACCGACTCGCCCGCTGAGAACCGACGTGGGACAGTGCGTTGGGACAGAAAAGCAAGTTCCGCCTCGGTAAGCCCAGAAAAGATCGGAACGCGAGTCAGTGTCTCACTACGATTCGGCTTTGTGTCAGGCACGCCGGATATTGTAGCGAACCAGTGGCACTTGTCGAACCCTCCCTACCAGGAAAATCAAATCATGCGCGGACATGGCGTCAACGGCCTAAATGGCCCGGCCGAAACGACGCAATGCATGTACTGCCCGCCACCTCCGCCGTGACATAAGTCATCGCCGCGGAAGACGAAGACTCTTACCCTGCAAGAGTAGGCAGGGAAATATGGCAACGCATTGGCTAATCGCGATGGATCTTAAGCCGAGAAACTTATTCGGAGGAAACATAAATGTCATACAAAAAGCTCTGGATTGCGCTGGGCATCGTCATGCTGGTCTCATTCGCGGTCCTTGGGGGCGTTGGATATAAAGCAATCAGCACCGCGCCGCCGATCCCGGCGAAGGTAGTTACCGCGGAAGGGCAGCTTCTATTCACCGGAGAGACCATCAGAGACGGCCAGAATGTGTGGCAGTCCACTGGCGGACAGGAAATCGGCACGATTTGGGGCCACGGCGCCTACGTTGCGCCTGATTGGAGCGCCGACTACCTGCACAGGCAATCCGTCATCGTTCTGAATAGTTGGGCGCGTCAAGATGGTTTCGTCAATTTCGAGGCGATGCCGGCAGAGTACCGCGCTGCACTACAAGGACGTCTCACGGAACTGACGCGCCGAAACACCTATGACGCAGGAAGCGACACCATCGTTCTCGACAGCGAGCGAGCCCAAGCCTTCGAAGAGCTTGCCGCGTACTACGCTGACGTTTACGGAAATGGCCGCAACGAGTACGCCATTCCGGCTGGCGCGCTGAAGGACCCAGCCAAACAGAGGCAGATGGCGAGCTTCTTTTGGTGGACGGCCTGGGCTTCCAGCACGAACCGGCCCGGAGAGAACGTCAGTTACACCCAGAATTGGCCGCATGAAGAACTGATCGGGAATCGCCCCACGGGGCCGGCGGTGGTATGGAGCGTGATCAGTTTCGTGCTGTTGCTTGCTGGCGTTGGCGGAATGGTCTGGTACTTTGCGTCACAGGAACATGCTCCCGTCTCAGGATCAATCCCTCGCCACGATCCATTCCTCGGCCTCAAGCCAACTCCATCGCAGAGGGCCACAGTTAAGTATTTCTTTGTGGTCGCTGCGCTCTGGGTCGTGCAGGTAGCCCTGGGCGCCATCGTGGCACACTACGGCGTCGAGGGTGGCGGTTTCTACGGCATCCCGCTGGCGAAGTGGCTGCCATACTCTATAGCGCGAACCTGGCATCTTCAGATCGGCATTTTCTGGATCGCCACCTCCTGGTTGGCCACCGGACTCTACATTGCTCCTGCCGTTAGCGGCACAGAACCAAAGGGACAGAAGTTTGGTGTCAACGTTCTCTTCGGAGCGCTCATCGCGGTGGTGGTCGGTTCCCTAGCAGGCGAGTGGATGGGCATCCAGCAGAAACTCGGCAACCTGTGGTTCTGGCTTGGCTCGCAAGGCTACGAGTATGTGGATCTGGGTCGCCTGTGGCAGATCCTCCTCTTTGCAGGTTTGGTCTTCTGGCTGTGGCTCATGTGGCGCGGCCTGAAACCTGCCTTGGCGCGGAAGGACGAAAATCACTCCTTGCTCATGCTCTTCCTGGTGTCCAGCATCGCGATTCCGGTGTTCTACGCAGCCGGTCTTATGTACGGACAACGCAGTCCGCTCATAACCGCCGAATACTGGCGCTGGTGGGTCGTACATCTGTGGGTGGAAGGCTTCTTTGAAGTTTTCGCAACCGTTGTGATCGCTTTCCTGTTCACTCGGTTGAAGCTGCTGTCGGTGTCATCCGCAACGCGGGCAGTGTTGTTCTCGACAGTCGTGTTTCTCTCAGGCGGAATTATTGGAACGTTCCACCATCTCTACTTCACCGGTGCTCCGAGCGCGGTGCTGGCCTTGGGCTCAGTCTTCAGCGCTCTTGAGGTTGTGCCTCTTGTTCTGGTTGGCTTCGAAGCCTGGGAAAATATTCGACTGTCCCGCGGCACCGCAGAGAGCGCATGGATCAGCGCTTACAAATGGCCGATCTACTTCTTCGTGGCAGTGGCATTCTGGAATTTCGTCGGAGCCGGGCTATTCGGCTTCATGATCAATCCACCGATCGCTCTCTACTACGTGCAAGGACTCAATCTCACACCGGTGCACGGCCACACAGCTCTGTTTGGCGTCTATGGAATGCTGGGTTTGGGACTTATGCTGTTCTGCCTGCGGGCTCTGAAACCGGGGCTGCAGTGGAAAGAACATCCACTCGCCATTGCCTTTTGGTGCATCAATCTCGGTCTGGCCGCCATGGTTCTGCTCAGCATGCTGCCCGTCGGTTTGATGCAAGCCTGGGCGTCGGTCGAGTTCGGAACATGGTATGCCCGGTCGGCAGAATTCCTGCAGACGCCACTTCTCACTCGCCTGCGCTGGATGCGAATGTTCGGCGACTCATTATTCGCTTTCGGAGCCATGGTGTTGGGATGGTTCGTCCTCGGGCTAGTCACAGGACACTCGTTTAAGCGACCAGAGGCCACGAAACAGGACGACTTTGCACGTCGTGAACTGGAGGTGGTTCACTCCGGGGACTAGATCTTACACAGTCTCTGAAACCGGAGCTGCTGCGGACGACAGGTCTGCAGCAGCTCTGCTTTTCGGATCGTCTTTCTCCGAGCGTTCCGTGGCGCAATGTCTGAACCGTTGGACCTATTCCAATGACAAGCGCTGGGCGCAGTCCTGCATGATCTCTGATTCCCATGTCGGACGTTGCGGATTCTGAGCATGTGTTCGGCTGGTGGGAATGCGGCCGATCCGGTGCAAGAATACCGCCGCGGAATGTTTGTAGGCAGGAATCGGTGTACGAAAGGCAACGTCTCCCAGATGCTGCAAGGCGTCAGAGAGCGCGTAATATGCCGGGTCTCCAACGTGCCACAATCGGTCGCGCTCGGCGAATTTTTCTGGCGCAAAAGCAGCGAGCCCCAGCAAGTAATCGGAGCCGTATTCGATCATGTCAATTCCCAGATCGTTCCCCGTATAAATACGAAAGTCAGGTCTTGCTTGATCCCGAACGGTAAGGCGTTCCAGTTCCATCAGGCGATCTAGGGAAGAATGCTTCATCCCTTTCAACTCGGGAATTTCCATCAAACGGCGAATCGTCTCCAATTCGTAGATCTCGCCGTTCGGGGCAAACATCGGTCCTAACTCGAACGCAAGCACGTGGGGATATCCGTGCACCGTGTCGCGATAGATTTGAGCGATTTTCTCTGGTGAAGCGCCGTGCAACCGTGCAGTCTGAAAAATAATGGGAATGCCGCCGAGATGGACGATTTTTTCGATCTCATCCCGATACAGCCTGACGATATCGTCGTCCGGCTGATTTTCGATGTATGCCCCGGCTACAAACGGAACTCCCGATCCTAACGCCTCGCGCGTCCAGCGCAAGATTTGGCTCTTCTCCACATCCGTCAAATAGTTCACGTAGCCAGTGTCCATATTGACGGCGTTCATCAGGCCGGCTTTATGGGTTGAAATCAGGTTCCGCGCAAGGGCATCGACGGCGATTCGTCCATCCAATTCGTAGGGAAGCAACGCCGCAGCAATTCCTTCGACCTTGCGACGCGGTTTCTGGCGCAGGAGCAATTCTTCGATGGTCATGTCTGATGCGTGAAGTTCACAGCACCAAATGGCACGCCCCTGTGAACCTCTGTGTCCTCTGTGGTGAATGCTTTTCTACCGCTGCTTAACTTCAATCAGTTTCGCGGCCCAGGCAGAATCCTTGTAGTAGTCGTCTAGAGGATAGCAGCCAGATGGCAGTCCGTTGCGTGGTCCGGTCGTGCAGTCGCTGAAGGTTCGGCAAATTCGTTTCCGTTCGATGCCAGAGCCTTCGGATGCGTGCCAGAGGATCTCGGGATAACTCAAAACCATCCGCCCGAGGCCGACAAAGTCCACCCATTCCTCACGCAACGCAGCCTGCGCGACATGCGGCAAAAAATCCTGCAGGTAAGTGTATGCCGAGCCCACTATAAGGAGCTGTGGGAACCGACGCTTCAGTTCGCGGGTGGCTTCCATCTGCCGAGCAACACCGCACAGCGGATCTTCCGGCGGCAGATATCCATCCGAAGGCGGATAGAGCGCCGGTCGCTGAAGATGCGGATTGTAGTAAGGGCTGCCGGCCGTGATGTTCACCAGCTGAATTCCGAGTTCTTCGAGCAGCGACAAAAATCTGGTCGGTTCACTCAAGTCACTGTCCCTGGGATCCTGCGGATTCACCCCAAAACCCCAACTATAGGGCAGCAAGTTCGTATACATCTCCGCAACTCCGGGAGAAGATTTGCCGCCTTCATGATTTGGATCGCTACGAAATGGAACCGTATCGATCGCCGATAGCCGCACTCCGATCTGCAAGCCACCCGCAATAGAACGAATACCCTCAACCACTTCCCGGAGAAACTTGGTGCGGTTCTCGAAACTTCCGCCGTAGCGTCCCGGACGGGTGTGAGCACTCAGAAATTCATGTCCCAAATACCCGTGGCAGTGTTTGATATCCACAAAGTCAAAGCCCAATTGCCAAGCCATGAGGGCCGATCGATGAAAATCTTCAATAATCGACCCAATTTCCCCATCCGTAAGAAGCGGGTAATCAGATGGAAGATTCAAACGCCGATCCAGCAAAGGATGATGATAGAGAATTCGCGGCTCCGGGCGACCATGTTCGTTTGGACGGCAATAGCGCCCGGAGTGCGTCAACTGCAGTCCGATTAACAAGCCATCGTCCGACCCCGTGGTCTGTACGTGCTCTTGAATCAAAACCTCGCGCAATTCGCCAAGCTTTGCCTTGTTGATCGGTGAAGCCAACAGTTGATTGGGATTCGCTCGTCCATCATGGCAGACTGCGACCGCCTCTCCACCCCAAACCAATTTGCCGCCGCTGCGTCCGAAGCGACGCCACCGGCGAAATGTATTTTCGGAAGGAGCGCCATCGGGCGTGCCGTCCCAGCCTTCCATCGGCTGAACTGCGATACGATTGCCGATCTTGAATGGACCGCTAATCAGAGGAGCACGAAGCGGAGATTGTGCTCCAGTCAGCAGCTCTTCATCGCAAGGAATCCGAAGGCCCAGATTTTTCAAATGAGCGCGAAGAGCATCGACCGTTCTTAATGTGCCAACGCGAACAATTGCTTTAGGAGTCACGCAGCTCTCCGCTGCTTTGGAAGAGCTAAAACCGCGATTGCGCCAAGCAAAGCGAGACCAACCAACAGGAAACACGCCCTCGAATAACTCCCAGTGACATCCCGCATGCGGCCCACCACCCATGGGGCTAGCGCTTCTGCAACCCCGCCTGCGGTGAGGATTACACCCAGCAATCTGCCAAGAATTTCGAGCCCGAAGATTTCCGCCGTCATCAGCGGAATAATCATGTAGTCACCACCCAAACCCACGCCAAAAATAGCAGCGGACAGATAAAGCAGGGAACGGCTGCTCGCCAATAACAGCAGCGGAATTCCTGCCGCTACCAGAAGATAGGTAAGCAACATAACGTATTTCTTCGGGAATCGGTCCGCCATCCAGCCAATAAGCAGCCGCCCGGCGATGCTAAAGCTCAAGACTAACGAGATGATGCCCGCAGCGTCTGTTTGAGCAAAGCGTCGATCAATGCTCAAGTAAAGCTTTAAGTTCTGCTGCGTCCCGGCAATCGCTGCGACCGAACACATGCTGCCGATCGTGAGTAGGAAAAATGGAATACTCCAAAATGCCTTCTTCACGGCGCCGAGTTGTACGGTGACGCTGGCTGCTTTTCGTTTCGGTGCTTCTTTCACAAAGAACGCGAGTGGAAACGCGAAGGCCGCCAGAAGTAGTCCAAGAATCTGCAATGCGGACTGCCATCCGAAACGCTGAACGAGGGAATGTGCGATCCACGGTACCGCGGCTCCCCCGATTCCAATCCCGAGATATGCAAACCCCATCGCTTTCCCGCGCGATTGATCGAACCATCGAGTTAACAGCACTTGGTTCGGCAATGGCCCGCCGCAAACATAACCCAGCGCGTTGAAGAGATAGAAGAAGTAAAACATTCCCAGGCTCGATATCCATCCGAGTCCTATCAAGGCTGTTGCCGCCATCAATATGCCGACCATCATCTCGCGCCGAGGGCCGAAACGGTCAACAAGCCATCCTGCGAAGAATCCGAATACAGGACCAATGAGAAGTTTGCTGAGCGCATTACCGGATGTCACTTGGGCCCGAGTCCAGCCAAACTGCTGAACCATGAAATCGTAGAAAAATGGCAGGCCCCAAAGAGAGACTCCGACAATCCAGAACAGCACGACAAAAGCAGTTCCAGCTGCCTGGTAGGCATGCCGCCTGTCCGGCTCAGCTTGGCCGGCACCAGCGGCCAGCTGTGAGGATTCGTCGATGGTCAGTGCCGGTACGCACTCATCGCTTTCGGGCCCCGTCATGGCGTGCAGTTTACCGTATGTCTAAACCACTCGTCTCGCAGGGAAACGCTGCGCGTCGAGTCTAGTGAGATGGAGTGGCAGCACAACTTTCACCACACAACCGGAACCTCTCGTCCGATTACCAATTTCGATACTGCCTTCGTGTGCCTCGGCAATCTGTCGGCAAAGCACTAGGCCGACTCCGCTTCCGTTTGGTTTTGTCGTATAGAAGGGCGTAAAGAGATTTGAAGGATTCAGAAGCCCGGGCCCCTCATCTTCTATCTCGAGAGTGACCTCCCTTGCGTTGGCTTGCCACCGGACCTGCACGCCCGTTTTGTCTTCAGGGATCTTGTCCGGGTAGGAACCGGCTCCGGACAGAACAGCGTCCGCCGCATTCCTGATCAAATTGATTAACATCTGCTCCAGTTGATCAGGATCTGCGCTGAACGTAATATCGGGCCCCGCCTGGACGCCAACATTAAGTCGCGTCTCAAGAGCCGCGACACGAGCCACAAGGGGAGCCAAAGGAACATCCTTCAAATTCGGCGCCGGCATTTGCGCAAGCTTCCGATAAGCATCCAAGAAGCGCTGCAGAGAAGCGGACCGGCTCTCAATGATTTCAAGCCCCCGGTGTAGATCGGTACGTATTTCCGGATCAACCCCCGACAATCGCGAAATAAGACTTCCTGCAATGGACTTGATTGGAGCCAGTGAGTTGCTTAGCTCGTGACCCAGAACCCGTATCAGCCGCTGCCACGCCTTGCGCTCCTCTTCGCGCAATGCACGACTCACGTCCGACAGTACAACCAGGGTATGGGGAACGCCATGTTGGCGAAACGAACTCCTCCGCAGCAGCCAGCGCACCCGGGACTCCCCCACGTTGAGCTCGACTACAGTCTCATTGCCTGCGGTCAGGCACTCCTGCAAACCCAGTTCTTCCGCGCTGCGTTCCAGCAGTTGTTTCTTGCTCAATCGCAACAGATGTTCGCCGGCAGGATTGACTAGCCGCAGTGCCGAGGCTGGATCAAATGCAAAAAGGGGTGCATCAATTTCATCGACCACTCTTTGCAGCAGCGCCGTTGCCTCGATCGTCCGAACCTTCTCGCCCGACAGCATATCTGCCAAGGCATTCACTTCCAAAGAGAGCTCTCCGAGCGCATCTTCCGGTGCGGCGTTGCGGGCGCGAAAGGAATAGTCCTCTTCGCGGAGCGATCCGATTACGTTGGCCAGAGTCTGCAGGGGCCGAGTCGTTTGCTCCTGTAGAGCAAGTGCCAGGATCCACCACAGAAAGAGTTCGATTCCTATAACTGTCAGGCGAGAACCAAGACTCCACGCTTGCATCCATATAAAGACACCGCTGACGAGCAATCCTGGTAAGGCGACCAGGAAAGAGTAAAGGCTGATTCGGTTCTCATAGAGAAGGCGCGTGCGTTTTTTGAGGTGGGATTGTGGGCGGCTCGAGCTAGAGCCCATATTTTTCCATCCGCCGGTAAAGAGCTCCGCGACTCAGGCCTAAAGCCTCTGCTGCCTGCGTCACATTGCCATGAAAGCGCTGAAGAGCTTTGCGAACCAGCACCGCCTCCACCGCTTCCAGGCTGAGGTCTTCCAGGTTCTGTGCTGGCGCACGCGTGGAACTCAGCGATAGATCAGCCGGTTGAATTTCCGCGGTTCGAGTCATGAGCACTGCACGCTCAATCGTGTGGTCCAGTTCTCTTACATTGCCGGGCCAACCGTATTGTGTCAATGCCTGCAGCGCCGCCGGGTCAAACTGCTGCACCGGACGCCGGTACCTCGCCGCATATCGAGCGAGAAAATGCGCGCCCAGCACCGGGATATCTTCTCGCCGTTCCCGCAAAGGAGGAATTCGGACTTCCACCGTATTTAACCGAAACAGAAGATCTTCGCGGAATTGTCCGGCAGCGCAAGCCGCTGGAAGATCGGCGTTCGTCGCAGAGAGCACTCTAACATTCACGCGACGTGAGCGGGAAGAGCCAACCCGTTCGACTTCTCCCGATTCGAGCACCCGCAAAAGCTTGGCCTGTTGCCGGAGCGGAACGTTCCCAATTTCATCCAGGAAAATCGTCCCGCCATCGGCTAGCTCGAAGCGCCCGATCCTGTCGGTACGCGCGTCGGTGAAAGCGCCCTTGACGTGTCCAAAGAGCTCACTCTCGAAAAGCCCATCTGGAATTGCGCCGGTGTTCACCGCAACCAGCGGACGAGACGCACGCCCCGACAGAGCGTGCAAAGTTTGGGCCACCACTTCTTTGCCCGTTCCATGCTCGCCGGTTATTAGCACATTAGCGTCTGAGGGACCGACTCTCGCGATCGTTTCCAGAACTGGCTGCATCGCCGGTGCCGTTGCGATGAATTCCGGCCGTCCTTCGGCCCGAAGCAATCGGTTTTCTGCTTCCAGGCGGGCTGCGCGCTGCAGGGCACGATGCAGCTCGATCTGCGTTCGCAAAATGGAAATCAAGCGTTCGTTTTCCCACGGCTTCTGAATGAAGTCGCGGGCGCCACGGCGCATCGCTTCGACCGCCAGTTCTACGTTGGCCCACGCGGTCATCACAATTACAGGAACCGTCGAGTCCTGGCCGACAATCTGTGACAGCAAGTCGAGGCCTTCATGTCCAGACGTAGTATCGCGCGTGTAATTCAGGTCGATCAGAATCGCGTCGTAAGAGTTGCTCTTAAGCGCCTCGTGGACGAGAACCGGCGAACGGGCTTTGTCCACACGGTATCCCTGCGGGCGAAGCAGCAGGTCAAGAGCCTCAAGAATGTGCTCTTGGTCGTCCGCAGCCAGGACGCGCACCGGCGCGGCGAACTCCACACGGGATGCCGATTGTTCTTCTCCGATTTTGACTGATGTTGGCATGGCTAATGCGAACGTTGTGGAACGATTCCAGTGATTGCCTCTTGGATCAGTATGCCATTATGTTCCAATGTTGTGCCGGTCGCTCGATCAAGTTCAACCTTAGCTTTTGCATAGACAGTCATGGCGCCGACAAGATCCAGTTCGGCTAGCGCCAGATCCCGCTGTGCCGAAAGCGTCTGATAGCTTGACCCGGCGCCCAGCTCTTGCTCTTTCTTCGTAATATCGAATGTGCGCTGGGCTAAATCGCGTGCCTTCGTCGCTGCCCCAACGCGTGCTCCGGTTTGCGCCAAGGCGTACTGGGCGTTGCGAACCTCGATCCGAACCTGTTTCTTCAGTTGTTCCATGCGCAGTTCAGCCTGTCGATACTCCAGTTCGGACCGATATTGATCTGCTTTGGCAACTCGATTCCGAATGGGAATGCTCAAATTCAGGCCGACGTAATAGTCGGGCGAGGTGTTATTGAAGGCATTCGTGAGCGCGCCTATGAAATCAGTCGGGACCACCGACGGGATATTCAGACTGTAGACTGGATTGAGGGGACCTGCGAGGCCCGATCCGCTGTAAAAACCGACCAATGACAGCGAAGGCAATAAGGCATTTCGTGCCGCACGTCGGCTGATTTGTCGGTTGACCAAGTCGATGTCGGACTCCGCCAGTTCGGGCCGATTGCGCTGCGCTTCGGTGATGAGGTCCTGAATCGGCGCTGCGGTCTCGATTGCGCCTGTCTGCATTTTATCGGTCGGAATCACCGGCATCGATTCGAGCATGGGGTCGTCCAGGCTCTTGGTAATTGCGTTCTTCATCAGTGTTTCCTGCAGTTGTAGGCTGGTCCGTGCAACGGTCACCTCTTGATCTCTCTTCGAAACTTCAGCCTCCGCCCGCAAGACATCCATCGCGGGGACGCTATCCAATTGCAGCTGTTTCTTCGCGTTCTCAAGTGTCTGCTGAGCGAAGCTCAATGACTGCTCGGTCACGCGTGTTTGCTCATATGCGCTTACCAGGTCCCAGTAAATGTTCTGGATCTGCGTAACAGTGGCGATGACCTGATCTTTAAATGCAATGTCGGAAATCTTCTTGTTGTTCCTTGCGATTCTCAGATATCGCAGATTAGGTCCAAAGCCAAAGCCGGCGAGCAATTCCTGCTGAATCTGGAACCGAAATGCGGAACTCAGGGATGGCGAAAGAGTGAAGAACGGGCTGTTTGTGGTCTGGCGGGAATTGTTAAATGCGAAGTTGATGGTAGTACCGGTGGGAAAAGCCTGGGTAAATAGAGAATTTACCTGGAACGTATTCAACTGGAGAGATGGAACTCCATAAATCTGCTGGTTTGCCACGGGAGACGTCTGGTGTTCATCTCCGCCATTTATGTTGATAAACGGGTCAAAGGAGGAGACTGCGGTTCCGGTACCGAGAGTGGATTGCACCAGTCCAGAAGCGCCAGCACCGGCTCCTCCAGCACCGCCTGTGGTACCTCCAGCGCCAGCTCCGGGAGCACCCGTTCCAAATCCTCCCACACCACCGCCTGGCGTCCCTTGCACTACGCCAGTGTTGACTCCACGAAAGAATCCACCGGCCTGTGTACGAAGAATATCTGTGTTCGCGATCGGCAAATTGTAACGGGCGATGGCAAGGTCGAGGTTGTCCTCGAGAGCAAGATCGATTGCATCCTTCAGCGAGATGTATAGCTTGCCGTCACGCATAAGCTGATCGAGGTGAGCGGAATTACTCAGAACCGGTTCTGGCACTGATTCGGGCATGTACGGATTAAGAGGATTACGCGATTTCGGCATTTCGAGACTGAGTGGAGTAATGGAGGGTTGCGGTGCGGACGGCGGCTCACTTTGCGCAAATAAAACGATGGGAAGAAAGAGAATTCCACTTAGAACCGGAAGAAAGCGCCACCTGGAAGCACTTGAGAACGAGGTCACGATGCGCTGACCTCCATCGGGTTGTTGAGGGAAGGATTCGACGTATCTCCTACCATCCAGCCATCACGCAGTTGGATCGTCCGGCTTCCGTAGCTTGCGTTCACCTCCGAATGCGTGACCTGCACAATCGTCGTGCCTTGCTGGTTAAGGTCGCGGAACAGTTCCATAATCTCCTTTGCCTGAGTGGAGTGAAGATTTCCCGTCGGTTCGTCGGCGAGTAACAAAGCGGGCTTGTGTATGACCGCGCGCGCGATGCCGACGAGCTGTTGCTGCCCCCCGGAAAGCTGGCTCGGATACAAATCCTTTTTCCCCACGATCTGAAACCGGTCAAGCGTGTCAGCGACCAGGCCCTGCCGTTCGCGGCGAGGGATGTCCTTGTAAGAGAGGGGGAGATCGATGTTTTCCTGGACGCTGAGATCGTCCAACAAGTGATAACTCTGGAAAACCATTCCCATATTCTTTTTGGCTAGCTCGGCCCGCTGCTTGCGCTTTAACTCGTGTACCGCCTGGTCGCGAAACCAAAACTCACCTTCCCACGCGTCGTCGAGCAGAGCCAGTACGTTCAGTAGCGATGATTTTCCCGCGCCGGAGGGGCCCATAATCGTGATGAATTCGCCTTCCTTGATTTCCAGATTGATGCGCCTCAGCACCCACGTCTGACCGGCTGGCGTTTTGTAACTTCGTTCCAGATTCTTCAGCTGAATCATTTGATCTCCTGTAAGACCCTTCTTCTATTCGTAACGTAGCGCGGTTATTGGCTGGACTCGAACCGCGCGGCGCGCGGGTACCGCGGCTGCAAGTAGAGCAACTACTCCGATAGCTACTACTACAAGGACCAGCGTTCCGGGATCCTTGTAGGAAATTCCGAAAAGCTGGCTCCTGACGAAACTACTGAGGGCAATCGACAGCGGAATAGAAATGGCCACGCTACAGCCACTGAGGATAAGCACCTCACCTAACACCAGCTTTACGACAGTTCCTCGAGTTGCCCCAAGGGCCATGCGAACCCCGATTTCCCGCGTCCTTTGCGCAATGGAGAAAGCGAGCACGCCGTAAAGTCCGATCGCAGCGATGAATACCGACACCGAACCGAAACTGATGGCAATGAAAGAGAGCATGCGCTCCGTGGAAAGCGTCGTGTCGATCTGGTCAGTCAGCGAGCGCAAAGAATCCACCACGAGTTTCGAATCAAGATTTGCCACCGCAACGCGAACGGAACTGGCCGCGGCGTCAGGCGCTTGGTGGGTCCGCAAGTAGACTCCCACAGCATTCGGTGCTGCGTCCTGAAACAGGGGCGTATAAAAAATTGGGACAGGTGTTTCGTGCAGGCTGAAGTGTTTGGCTGTCTTCACCACGCCAACAATCTGCAGCGGCTTCTCTTGCTTCCCAACCGAGAAGGTTCTGCCCAGCGCGTTATCCGGAGTTCCAAAGAACTTTTTGACGAAGTTTTCATTTACCACGACTACCTTTGCCGAATCGGGCGTATCCCCGTCGCTGAAAACACGTCCGGCTACCAACGGCAACCGGAGCGCCGCGAAGTACGAAGGCGTAACATGTTCCCACTCGAAACTCATTCGCTCGCCTTCTTGCGCCTGATAGCCTGGAACAACAATTGAAAAGGTGTTATCCGATTGCGCGAGTACGGGATCGTCCGTCATCCCCACAGCCTGAACGCCGGGCTGCCCCGCCAGCGTGTCCAGCATCCGTTTATATAAGGAAGTGACAGCAGAAGGCTCGTATCCCGCCAGTCGCGGATCGAGCTGGAACGTCAGTAAATGGTCGGTCACGAAACCAACGTCGGTAGCCTTCAGATTCGACAGCGTTCGGCCAAACAGTCCCGCTCCCACCAGCAGCACGAGGCTCAGACCGATCTGCACGCCGACAATGACTCGGCGAAGGCGAGCATGAGAAACATCGCCGGTGCCGGTTTGCTGTTTGAGCGCAGCCGTTATCTTTGGCTTGTAAAACTGCACTATCGGCGCGAGGCTGAACAGGACGCTAGCCACGACCGAGAGAGCCAATGAGAACAGCAAGACGCTGCGATCCGGACTCGAAGACAGCACAGGCCCCCCGGCTGACAAGGGATCGGTAATCAATGCAACCAAAGCCTTCGAAAGCAGAGGAGAGAGCGCCAGTCCGATTGCTCCGCCGATTAATCCCAGAGCCAGCCCTTCGGCTAACAATTGTCCGATGACCCGCGCTCTGGTTGCTCCCAGCGAATAGCGCACCGACATTTCCCGTGTACGACTGGCGGCGCGTACAAGTAATAGGCTTCCCACATTCACCGTAGCCATCAGGGTGAGCAGGCACACCATCCCAAGCAGAATCAGTAATGGAACACCTGTCTGCTCTCGCAAAGGCGAGAATCCCTTGGAGGCATCCAGCAATGTCAAATAGCTTTTTTCCACGAACTGCTCACGGAAGTGCTGACTCTTGCTGGGAATACTTTGCAGTTCGATCGCGCGCAGTGATTTCCACAGTGGAGTGATACCTGCTTCCGCCTGTGCCACTTTCATCCCCGGCTTCAGTCGCGCGATGATGTTGAGCCACTTTGATCTGCGGTCCTCCAGTTCATCCCATTGAGGCGTCATCTGTGCCTTCATGGTGATGGGCACAAAGATATCGGGCGCCGTTCCGCCAATTACGCTATCAAAGCCGGGCTGCACGACTCCGATGATTGTGAAGGGACTTCCATTTACCAACAGCGTCTGATTGACCACTGCGGAGTCTGCGCCAAGATGCTGTGTCCAATATCGATAGCTCAAGACTACGAGTGGAGAAGCACCGCGCGTAGCGCTGTCATCAGGCGCAAAGAGTCGTCCAACTGCTGGTCTCACCCCAAGCACTGAGAAGTAGTTGCCTGAGACCAATTCACTCTTCGCGAGGCTTGGGCTATTCCTCCATTGCACACCGACCTGCGCCGGAAACATCGCAAGCATGCCGGAAAATACCTGGTTCTGATCACGCAGGTCGCGATACATCGGATATGAGAAATACATTTCCCCTGTTCCGCCGTAAGCGTTCGTGTGCCCCGTATCCGACCCCGAGAACTTGAGCATAACGAGTTGGTTCGGCTCGGTGACGGGAAGTCGCTTGAGCAGAACCTGATCTACAAGTGAGAAGATCGAGGCATTCGCGCCGATTCCGACCGCGAGAGTGAGTATCGCGATGACCGTAAAGCCGGGATACTTCTTGAGTTGGCGCATCGCAAAGCGAATGTTCTGCAACAAGGTGTCCATAGTTTTACTCGTATCGAAGTGCGATCATAGGATCGACCTTCGCCGCCCTGCGCGCAGGCAGATAGCTGGCCAGCAACGCAAAGAAAGCCAACAATGCTGCGACAGCCACCATCGTGCTGATGTCCCACGATCCAACACCAAACAGCAACGTGCGGATCAGGGTCGCGGCCGCAACGGAACCCAGTAGGCCAACCATGATCCCTATGCCTGCCAGCCATGCGGCCTCTCGCATAATCAACTGATAAACCGCTTTTCTTTGTGCTCCCAAAGCCATGCGCACACCAATTTCGCGTGTTCTGCGACCGACCGAATACGCAATCACTCCGTACAGTCCAACTACAGCTAACAGGAGCGCTGCGCCAGCAAACCCACCGACCAGCCAGGCCGCAGAGCGGTGCAGATACGCGCTTGGGGATTGGTTGATCTTCATACTCATCGTCATCTCGTTCGTTGTCCCGACTGTAGGGTCAACTTCGCGGATGGCGGCAACGATCGCCGGCAGCATCGATGCCTCCGATTGCGATGTGCGGACGACGACGTTGAAATCTGTCTCTGGGCTCTGAGAGAAGGGAAGGTAAATAGCCGGCCAAATCTCCGCGTCCAGTGCGCCGTCGCGAACGTCCTCGACCACTCCGACGATTTCTTTTTGCGTATCCGGCCACCCGCGGGTTTCGCCGAGTTTCTTTCCGACAGGATCTTGACCGGGAAAATACTTGTTGGCCAAAGTCTTGTTGATCATCACCACCCGCGGCTTCGACGTATCATCAAATTCTGTGAAATATCGCCCTTCGAGCAGCCGCGCGTGAATGGTATGAAAGAAGCTCGCGCTGACTTCGCGCATGTTCACTTCGTTGTGCTCACCGTTGTAGGGCTGACCTGCGATCCGGATCCAGACAGTATTTCCGTTGAAGCTGACCGGCAATACTGATGTGACGCCTGCCGACTGCACACTGGGCAAGGCCCCGAGGCGATCCATCATTTTGTGCGCCGCCTCGGACTGCTGAGCTTCTTTTGCATAAACCGTGGGAGGCAGCCCAACCGCAACTGTCGCTAGATGATCCGACTGAAATCCAATTTCGACGTGCAAAAGACGGTACAGGCTCTTGCCAAGCAATCCCGCACCCACCAGAAGAATCACCGCGACTGCGAGTTCTACGACGACGAGGTTCGATCCAAATCGTCGCCAGAGAGTCCCTGCATTACCTCGCCCTCCCTCGGCCAAACCATCGCGGATCTCAGCGGCCGAGAGACGGAAGAAAGGTGTCAGCGAGAACAGTGCCGTTGCACACAACGAAATCGCGAGTGCAAACGCCACCATGTGTGAATTCACTCCGAGTCCCACCAGATATGGCATGAACGCCATCATGTCTTTTGAGATGAGGCGGGTCATGAGTTGAATGGCAAATTGCGCAGCGATGAGTCCCAGAATCCCGCCCACGCAGGCGAGAGCAAATCCTTCGGTAGTAAACTGCCGAACTAATCGAATCCGCGAGGCGCCCATCGCCCCCCGCACCGCGATCTCGCGCTTGCGGCTTTCCGAGCGGACCAATAGCAGGCTCGACACATTCACGCAGGCGATCAACAACAGCAGCCCTGATCCTCCCAGTAACGCCAGCAGAATCGGTTTTACGTTTTCGACGAACACATCCGCCAGAGGTCGGACCGAAGCGCTCTGACCCAGATTCTCCGCCGGATATTGAATTTCCAATTGGTGCGCGACAGTGTTCAGATTCGATAGCGCCGTGGCGACACTCACGCCGTCCTTCAGTCGCCCAATTCCATACAAATTGTGACAATCGCGGTGATTAGCGCAAAATCCTTCCTTCCGTAGAGTCGTCCAAAACTCGGCGTCACCTTGTGGCGCGAACTGGAACTCTTGAGGCAACACCCCAATAATCGTGTAGGCATTACCGCTCAACGTTACAGTTGTTCCCGCAATGTCCTTCCTTCCTCCAAAACGCTTCTGCCATGTCGGATAACTCAAGATCACAGTCTGCGGAGAATTGAGTTGATCCTCCCCGTCGTGAAATTCCCGGCCCAATACCGGCGAAACGCCCAGCGTTTTGAAAAATCCCGCAGTAACCTGGACTGCCGCTACTGGTTCGCTCCCCGAGTCGTTCCGAAGCAGATATCCGGATTGGTTGTACGCTTCCAGCGCGGAAAAAGACTGGTTCAGTCTCTTCCAATCCAGGTAGTCCATGTAGGAGAGATTGCTTCGGGGAAACATCGTTTGCCGTTCGGTGACGTCCACGAGCTTATCCGGATCTTTATAAGGAAGTGGCCGTATCAGGGCAGCATCCACGAAACCGAAAATGGCAGTGCTGGCAGCAATTCCCATCGTCAGAACCAGAATTGCGATAACCGCGAACCCAGGGCTCTTGTGAAGTTGCCGCATCGCGTAGCGCACATCCTGAAGCAAACCGTCCATTTCCGTTTCCTTTCACTCCGAAGCAGTGCCAGTAGTCGGCTTCACCGCCGCTCAAAGAAAAAAAGTTCCAGTGACCTGCAACGTTCCCTCAACGTTAGGAACCAATTGCGTTGGTTTTCACTCGTAGCGCAGAGCTACCATCGGATCGACTTTTGCCGCACGCCGCGCCGGCACATAGCAAGCCAGTAGCGCCACCGAAACAAGAAGCAGACTCACCCCAGCGAAGGTCAACGGATCGCCCGGCGTGATGCCGAACAGCAACGAAGAAATAGCCCGAGTCAGTCCGAGGGAAGCCGCAAGTCCAATTGCGAGACCAACCATGATGGTCCTCATGCCTTGTCCCAATATCATGCTAAGGACATCCGTGGGTTGGGCTCCGAGCGCCATGCGTACACCGATTTCGCGCGTTCTTCGGCTCACCGCATACGCCATAACACCAAATACGCCGGCCGTGGCCAGCAGTAAGGCTACGATCGCAAAGAAACCGATAAGAATCAGATTGAACTTCCGCGATCCGAGAGATGAGGAATATACCTGTTTCAAAGTCCTGAATTTCGGAGCGATATCAGGATTGAGGTCCGCCAGAATGCCCCGCGCTGCCGAAGTGACTAATTGCGTTGGAGCATCGGAGAGCATGGTGAGCGTGATCGCCGGCCGCGGACGTTGCATCAGGTTGACGTAAACCGTGGGCCGCGGCGGTGTTTCGAGGCCGTATTCATGCACGTCCCCAACGATTCCGACAATCGTGAGCAGCCGCATGTCTCCATCCATGTTGCCGAATTCGAGGGTGTGTCCGATTGCGTCCTGTCCGGGCCAGCGCGTCCGC
>Ga0207693_10001737_pt1 | contig 19117 bp, 10 predicted proteins | sample LARL81metaG_FD_184347 | JGI IMG/M metagenome (GOLD analysis project Ga0207693, IMG submission 184347) | Corn, switchgrass and miscanthus rhizosphere microbial communities from Kellogg Biological Station, Michigan, USA - LAR L8-1 metaG... | ecosystem: Host-associated > Plants > Roots >...
GGAATGAAGCTTGCGGGGAAGCACCTTCGCGGCGCGCTTGTGCGACGGGGTGTAAGCATTCCCGACGTTTCCCTCGGGTTCGTCAGGAGATTGTTGGGCCGTCGACAAAACGGGCTTGTGGCTAGTTCGGGCGGTTTGCTATCCTCGGGTTCGCGTCTGCAGCGGTCTAGATAACGCATTTGCAAAAGAAACGATCGAAACCGGTCAGTCTAGGTTTAAGGGATAAGGAGGCACTATGTTCAGTCCGACTCGCACGGCCCTCTATGTCGCCATCTGTGCAATGGGCCTGGCGGCCACCGAAGCGAGCGCGGGATGCAAGATCATCAGCGGTACGAAGGTCTGCGCCGCGTGGATCACGGGAAGCGAGATCTGCCAGGTGGCGATCGACTCGGCCGCGGCGGGCATCGGCACGAGCGGCCTCACGGCGACGTGTACGGTGCACGGAGTGGGTACTCCTGAAGAAGGACCAACATTTACCTGCGACGATGACGCGCTCACTGGCGCGCAGACGTGCGAAGGAAGCACGGACGCGGTAACGCTGGCCAGCGCGAACTCGAGCAACAATGGCGGGAACGGGTGGCACGGTACTAACCCCGCCCGCCAGGGGCCAAAGTGCACCCACGACAAGTTCGACCCGAACAAGAATCCGCAGTGCGTGACGGGCACCCCCAATCTTGGCGGCGGCACGCTTGAGAGCCCGCCCATAACCCTGGTCTGCGACAAGAAAGGCATCTGCACGGGAACGGGCGAAGTCGGCGTTCCGGACGGCGCTACCTGCAGCAACGGTCAGACTCTCGTCGACTTTACGGCCGACGAATTCATCGGCGTTGTCGAATTCGACGGTCCCGAAGGCAGCATCCTGCTGTTCGAGCACTGCACGCTGGACAATGGCGGGCACAACTACACGTGTACCGACATCACCAACAACGTCGATGAAGGTACGTGCGGTTTTGGCGATTAAGTAGCGACTGATCGCGGTCGGCGGCGGTTATGCCGCGTGTCACGAACGAGCCGCGCTCGACGGCGACGGTTGAAGCTGTATTTCTCCGGCCATCAAAAGTAACAGGTGGCCCGTTCCAACACCTGAATGTGGCTCCCGACGGCGCGAACAGCGCCGTCGGTTTTTGTTCCGTCCTCTCGCGAGCTAGAATGGCGCATCCTGTACGTCCCGAGGAAGGCGACAGCATGAACGCTTTTGAATGCCGAACGTCTCGTACGGCCACCCTCGGCAGCGCAGTGCCTGGGATTCTTCAAAATCCCAACGAGTGGCGGCGATGGGGTGCTGCCGCGCTCGTCAGCCTGATCATCGCGGCCGCGCTCGGGATTTCGGCCGCGCGCGCAGGAGCCACGACGACCGACGCGCTCGCCGAAGTCAACGGCGAGGCGATCACTGCGAAAGAGCTGGAAACCAGACTCGGCGCCAAGGTCTCCCAGCTCGAGGAGCAGATCTACGCGCTCAAGCGGGCGGAGCTGGATGCGCTCATCGCGCAGCATCTTCTGGCGCAGGAAGCCGCGAAGCGGGGTATCCCGGTGGCGGCCCTGATGGACGCGGAAGTCACGTCCAAGGTGGCGCTGGTCACCGAAAAGGAGATTGATGAATATTACAACGCCAACAAGGCGAGGCTCCGCGGCGACGAGGCGGCCGTCCGCCCCCGGATCCGGCAGCAGCTTCAACAACAGAAGCTCAACGCCCGACAGGACGTCTTCCTGACGTCGCTACGGTCCGATGCGAAGATCGTCGATCGCCTCGAGCCTCCGCTCGCGGCCCGCGTCGACGTGGCCGTGGCGGGAGCGCCCGTACGCGGCGCGCCTGACGCTCGCGTGACCGTCGTCGAATTCTCCGATTTCGAATGTCCGTTCTGCAAGCGGGCCAATGGCACCATGGCAAGCCTACTGGAGAAGTACTCGGGCAAGATCAAGCTCGTCTATCGCGACTTTCCGCTCGAAAACATTCACCCCCTGGCGCGGCGGGCCGCGGAGGCCGCACGGTGCGCTCGGGACGGCGGGAAGTTCTGGGAGTATCACGACGTTCTCTTTGCCCAGTCGCCCAAGCTCGCGCCGGAGGACCTCCAGCGCTATGCAGTCCAGGTAGGCCTCGACGCCAAGAAATTCGACGCCTGCCTCGCGAGCGGTGCTCAGAGCGCCGGCGTCCAAAGCGATATCGACGAGGGCCAGCGCCTCGGCATCACGGCGACGCCTGTGTTCTTTATCAATGGACGGTCCGTGCGAGGCGCTCAGCCGGCCGAAACGTTTGCGCGGGTGATCGACGACGAGCTGGCACGAACCTCTCGCGTTGCTGCCAAGACCCAATAGCCGGGACAGGCTCGCCACCTACGCTTTAACCAGATGCTCGAACGCACCGTCCCAATTCTCGGGCAGAGACTTGTCGCGCATCATCCGGCACCGCTCTCCCATGACGGACGAAGGACCATCGTCCGGGCATAAGTCCAGGCATTGCCTGAAGAGCTCCGAAGCCTCGTCCCAGCGCCGGCCTCGATAGGCCTTCAGTGCAGCGGCGTAACGCACGAGCATCTGCTCCCGCGCTGGAGGCAGCACCGCGTCGGCCACTCCCAGAAGCTCGTAAATCTGCAGCGCCTGCGTGCGCCCCATGACCTGCACCTTGTCGAGCTCGCGCAACCGGAAAGTGCTTCCGATCAGGTCGGCGGTTTGCTCGCCGATCATGATGTCGGTCCTGTAGACCTTGTTCAGCTGTTCGAGGCGCGACGCCAGGTTCACCGAATCGCCGAGCACGCTGTAATTGAAGCGATACTTCGACCCGTAGTTGCCGACCAGCATCGGGCCCGAGTTGATGCCGGTGCGGGCTGACAGCGGTGGCCGGCCAAGCTTCGCCCACTCGAGCGCCAGCACGTGGCGCGCGTCGCGCATCGCGAGCGCTGCAGCACAAGCGAGCTTGGCGTGGTCGCGCTGCGCGACCGGCGCCCCGAAGATCGCCATCAGCTCGTCGCCGACGTAGGTGGCGATCATCCCGCGGCTGGCGAACACTAACTCGGTCATCCTGTCGTAATATTCGCTGAGCACTCCCATGATCTGGGCGGGCGTGTAATTCTCGGAGTACCTCGTGAAGCCCGCCAGGTCGGTGAAGAGGACCGAAAGCACCCTCTCCTCGCCCCCAAGTTTCAGCCGCTCGGGATCCTTCAGCACCTGCTCGATCACCTCGGGCGACACGTACTGTTGGAAGGTCCTGGTGACCCGCCTGCGCTCGCGCTCTTCGGTGAGGTAGCGGTGGACGGTCAGCATCATATAGGTCGCGAAGAGAGCGAAGACCGGATAGACCATGTTCAACCACACGTGGGCGGTAACGAAAAGCTCGTAGGCGACCCCCACAAAAATGACGAAGAGCCCCACGACCAGGACGAGACCGCCGAGGGCGCTGACCCGCGGCACGACGGCCCAGGCGAGCAATGGCAGGATTACGATCGCCAGCAGATCGAAGACCTGCGACCAACGCGGCCGCGCGATCAAATCTCCGGTGAGAATATTGTCGATGACGGTGGCGTGGATTTCAGGGCCGGAGGACACGGGCCCGAACGGCGTGCTGCGGATGTCGCCGATACCGATCGCGGTCGCCCCTACCAGGACGATCTTGTCCATGAACGTGCCGCTCGGCAGCCTGCCTGCCAGGATGTCGCTAATAGAGTAATGGGGGAAGGTCTTCGGCGGCCCACGGTAGTTGATCAGCATTTCGCCGGCCTCGTCGGTGGGGACGAAGCGATCGCCGACCTGAACCCCCTCGACGCCCTCCGCCCGCACGCGGACCGACAGCGGGGGCTTGCCTAGGTAGTGCCAGACGCTCAGCAGGGACAATGGCGGAAACAGGTCTTCTCCATCCTGGATCACCAATGGCATCCAGCGGACGACACCGTCGGGGTCGGTGGCCACGGTGAAGTAGCCTGACGACGCTGCTGCTGCGGTGAAGATTTCGAGGTTGCCCTGCGGCGAGTAGGCCTTCATGAGGGGCACTGACGTGGCGCTTTGAGTCGTGTAGGAGACGAGCGGATATTTAGAATCGACGATTCCCCGGAGTTGGCGCTCCATCCCGGCTTCATTGAGCTCGTACCCGACCTCGGCCGCGCTCATGTGGAAGAAATAGCCGAGCACGATCGCCGCCTTTGATCGCTCCAGCGCACGTACGAGGGTGCGATCGTTATCCGCGTCGATCCGGCTCTCCCGGATGAAATCGGCAAGCTGCGGAATCTGTACGTGCAGCGAGTCGACCTTTCGAGCCAACTGATCGACGAGCTTAAGCCGCGAGTTCTCGTCAGGTTCGGCGAAGGTTACGTCGAACGCGATGACCCTGGCGCCGTCACGCGAGAGCGCGTCGATGAGCGCCGCAATCCTCGATCTCGGCCACGGCCAACGTCCCTCGGCCTCGACGCTCTTTTCGTCGATCGCCGCCAGCACTACGGTCGGCTTGGGCGCGATCGGGCCGCGGGTGCGGAATCGCAAGTCGAGCCAGTTCAGCTCGATCCGGTCGAGAACCGGAGTCCCGGCTGCGAAAAGAAATATGACGACGGCAATCGTCCCCAGCGTCAGCCATACGGGATCGAGCAGCACCGACTTGAGCTGCGAAGGCGTGATACGGAGACGGTCGGGCAGACGCTTCATGGGTGATGCTACGCGTCACCTCTCGATTCGGCATGGGACGCATCCCGCGATGAACAGCTCGCGGGGAAGATTCTCGAACCGGAAGGCAGTAACCGACGACTACGGCAGTGACACCGACACTCGTGCGAACAGCATGCGGGTCGGCTGCAGCGTCGGGTTACGAACGTCCGTGTCGAAGAAATTGAACTTCTTGTCTGTTAGATTCGTGCCGCCGACCGCGATGAATCCGTAGCGCTTGGGCAGCCGGTAGGTCAGCATCGCGTCGACGACGGTGAATGACGAGCTGACTTCGGTTCCGTCGACCAATGCACCGTTCTGGTGGACGTAGGTGGCGGTAACGTTCGCGCCGAATCCGGAAGGGTGGAAGAACTTCGCCGCCACCGGGACTCGCTCCGTCTTCAAGTTCTGCGGCACATCGCTCAATCCCTCGGATTCCAGCCGCTCGTAGAGGTACTGAGCGCTCAATGCAAACCATGGATGCGGCGTCCAGAACGCGTAAGCCCGCCCGAAGTATTCCTTGATGTTCTCCTTCACAAGGAACGGGTTTTCGGGGTCGTCGACGTTGACGAAGGGCGACTTGAGATCGCGCTTTGAGGCCTCCACACCGACGAACAGGTCGCTTGCGAACTTCTGATCGATTCCGACACCGTAACGCCACGACGACGCGCCATTGACATCGTCGAAAAACTGCTCGAATCCGGCGACCTGCGTCGGCTCGAGGGTCTGGTCCGTCACCAGTGTGCGCTTCAAGACCCTGAATGCGGCTGCGCGCACCGTCGTGGCCGGGGCGGGGTTCCACATCACGCCGAATTTCGGGTTGACCTGGTTCTTGCCGCTGATCTCGATGCTGTCGCCGTTCAGGAAATCGCCGCTGACCCCGGCCGTAAAGGTCACCGTGTTCACGGGCTTGAAGTAGCCATACGCGTACACGTTGAAATGCCGGATATTGGTGCTCGCCGTGTCCATGATTTCGAAGTCACCTGGACCATCGGGGGGCGGCACAAAGAAGTCGACCGTCGTGTCGAGATGCCCCTTGACGTCGGCGTAACCCGCTCCGCTCACGAGATTGAACTTGGGCGAGCGGTACAGATACTGCACCTCGCTGCTCACGGCCCGCTCGGGCTTCGTCAATTTGAGCAGCGTGACCGGGTCGCCCAACGAATCGTCGGTAACGCTCGCCTTGGAATCCTGATAGATGACCGACGCGAGAACAATGGAAGACGGTGAGAAGGTGTACCGGAAACCGACGCGGCCGGTGTCGGTCTCGGTGTTGTCTCTCTCGCCGGGGGAGAAGGCGTCGGCGAAAAAGCGCAGCGCCAGGTCACCGGTCGTTGTCTTCCTGTGCCGGTATTCCGCCTGCACGCTCGCCTGCGGCGTGAGGTCGTACTGACCAAAGACATCGAAGATCTGGTCGTCCTGGTCGGCGTTGGCCCGGAACCCGTCGGTCTTGAAACCGGAGTACCCGACGCTGAAGGAGCCCTTGCCGGCGATCCCGGCCGCGATGGCGTCGCCGGCGTACGTGCCATTCTCGCCGCCCATGCCGTTCAATTGCACGGTGTAACCGTCGCTGGTGAACAGCGGATTGAATTCGCTGAAGGATGCCGTGCCGGGGCCGCCCGAGCTGATCAGGAGCAAGTTGCTCACTGCAGCCCGGGGCTGCAGCGGCGTCATGTTGATCGGCTGCAGCAGCTGTGACTGGAGAAGCTCGCTTACCCGGCCGATCTCGTGCCGCGGCAGCGCCGAGTAGCTATCGGACAGAAACCGATGGGCGGAGAAGTTGGAGGGGTCGGCGTCGACCGACTTGAAGCCTTCGTTTAGAGCTAGCTGCTGGAAGCCGAGATCGGTGTAGATGCGCGCCAGACTGGCGCTGCGCGCAGCATTGTCCGAGTCGAGCAGAAGCTCCGACCTATAGACCGCACGGTTGTCGTTGAGCGCGATGGCCTTTTCCATTTCCTGGAGCGCTTCGACCGGCCGGTTCGTTGTCTGCTTTTGAATCGCATCGTAAAAGTATGGCGTCGGATCCTTGGGATCGAGCTCCTTCGTCACCTTGTATTCGCGCTCGTCGCGCGGATAGAGTTTCTCCTCGTAGTAAGCCTTGCCGAGATAGCTGCGTACGAGGGCATTGCCCGGGTCGAGGCTGGCGGCAATCTCGAGGTCGCGCGCCCCGTCGTCGAGCCTGCCTTCCCGGATCTTCGAGAGCCCCAGACCGAGCCTTGGCAGGGGATCGGCTTGGTCGAGCAGGATCGCCTTCTCGAAGGCCTGCCGAGCCTCCGCCGTCCTCACCTGAGTCAGGTAGGCGAAGCCGAGCACGGTCTGGGTCCGCGCGAGATTCGGATCGAGTTCGACGGCCTTCTGCGCCGCGGCGAAAGTCTTGTCGAGATCGCCGAACGACGAGTCCAGTTCCGCAAGCCGCGCAAACGCCAGCGCATTCTGCGGATCCGCCTCGACGGCTTTCTGAACGCTCGCCCGCGCACCCGGCAGGTCAAACCGGGCCTGTTGCGCGTAGGAGAGCGCGATCCATGCGGTGGACGAACTCGGATTGGCGGCGACGTTCTTCTGGGCAATTTCGAAGGCCTTGTCCTTCTCGTTCTGGACTAGCGAGATGACTGCCTGGAGGCTCAACGCGTTGGCGTCGCTGGGGTTGAGCTGCAGAGCACGATCGATGTCCGCGCGGGCCGTGTCCACGCGGCCGACCGCAAGCAGCAGATGCGCGCGATAGGCGAAGAACCGCGGGTCCCGAACGTCGGCAGGGGCGTTCTCCAGATCCTGCAACGCCTTCGCAAGATCTCCCCTGCCATATGCCTCGCTGGAGCTGCGCACCATGCCCTGCCAGCCCGCCGCCGCCGGGAACTCGCCGGGACGGAAATAGACGACGGGCGGGTAATACAGCGCCCATTGCACCGCGTCCCGCGGTCGCACCACGGTGCGCAGAACAGGCGCCTTACCGGCCTGGGCTACCGCCGACTGACCGCTGGTCAGCGACAGGCTACCCGCCGCGTTCTCGGCCGCGACCGTTCCTTCGAATACCGTAATCAACGTCTGCTCAGGTTCGATGCTGATGAAAAACTCAGTCCCGCGGACCCCGGCGACGGTGAATGGCGTGTTCACCTCCAAGCTGCGGGGACCACGGCTGAAGATGTTGGTCGCGCCGCGAAGGAGATCGACGACGCCGGTGGTCTGCTCCTTCGGCGCCTCGACGGTGATAGTCGTGTTGGCGTTTAGACGCAGAACCGATTGATTGAGCAGCGCGATGTCCGCGCGGCTGTTCGCCTGGACGCGAATCGAATCACCCGGACAGAAGGTGTCGTTCAGCTTGACCGGCTGCCATTGCGCATCGGCGGCCCGCTTCGCATCCACGATGCCTTGAACGGAAACCGCTCTCGCCGGCGCCGGCTCGCAGGGCCTCCCGGGTGAGGCGCCTTGGGCATGGACGCCGCCCACCGGGAGCATAGTAGCGACTGTTACCGTGAGTATTTGCAACGCCGCACGGAATCGCGCCAGACCCATGCAAGGTGTCCGATCGTCCATGGCCCCTCCCTTGTCAAGTGGGACTCTGCACATGCGTAGAACGCGTGTCAAGCCGCTAGCCGCCCGATCGAGTCAGCGGGATTCGCTGAATTTTCGCCCTCGTCGAACGTGCCGCCTGCGGCGCCGAGAATGAGAACCGTCAGGGCGATTGCTCGACGATGTGCGTGAGCACCAGGTGGTCGCCGCAGACATCGAAGTAGTAGTCGTTGAAGTACTTCTTGCCGCTGGCCTTCACGCCTTCTCCTCGGACTTGGCCCGCGCCGGGTTTGTCCCAGGGATCGCCCGGCGTGCCCGGCGTCAGGAAGCGATCGGCGAAGATCAGGAAGTCGGCGTCGATGCCGTCCATGCCGCGGATGGCAGCGCTTTGCTTCGAGTCGAATCCCAGCGCTGCGAGCATCGCCTTCAAGTCCTTCTTCAGCGCTGCATCGCGCAACGCCACGTACGCAGCGGTTATCGCCGGCGCACCCGGCTTCGGTGTCGTTGCTGCCAGCTTCCGCTTCTGCTGTCGATCGCCCTCGCTTATCTGGTCGAACTTGGGCGTCGACAACGGCAGGTCGAATTCGTATTTGCCGTACTGCCGGTGCGTGACACTGCCAGAGGCGCGACCCGCGTCGGTCTTCAAAGTGCTCGACCAGTCGCGTGGGGTCAGATCGTTGAGGCTGCCGCCGAACGGCGTGCCGGCGCTGAAGTATTTCGACCGTCCGGCTGCGTCGAGCGTTATTTCGCCGAAACTCGCGTTCCGCAACTTCGCTAGCGCGCGCGCCTGCGTCAGCGGGCAGGCGGAGTCGACGAGCATCGGAGAAGCGATCGGCTTGCTGGCCACGTAGACGACGGTGCCGCCGCCGTTCATCGACGGATACGCAATGCCGTCGACCAGGTCGAACTCGCCGATGTTGACCTCCTTGATGTGACCCTTGACCGGCGCCGGGTAGGCGTACGGCGCGGGTTTCGCTTCGACGGTCTTGTGCGCGCCGGCGTCCGCCTTCGGCGCGCCGCCGCCCGCTCCCTGCTCGTTGCCGCAGCCCAGTAGCAGCAAAGCCGCCGTGAACGCGGCAAACCCTCGCAGTCGCTTCGTAGCCATCGCTCCCCTCCTCCGTCGGCCGAGTCCTTGAAGCTTAGCGAAATTGGCGATAATCCGCTCGAGTGAAGCTCCGACCGATCGCAGTGGTGCGAACGCGTCGGCCGGTATCGTCAGCTGACCAAGTCCATTAAGATAAGCCCCGATCGATAGCGACGCCGGAGGACCATGGCCACCACACCGATGCCTCTTTCCGAGGCCGCGCCGCGCTGGGCGTGGTTGCCCAAGCCCGGCACGTGGAAGTACTACGCACTGCTAGGCGCCGTCGGCATCCTGATCCTCGGTCCGCTGGGCGGCGTCGCAGCGTCGTACATGAACTTCTCGCTGGGCTTCTTCGTCGGCGGGCAGGTTCTCGCCGGAATACTCGGGTCGACAGTAACCTTCGGCTACGGCGCGGCCGGACGTCACGGCGCCAATTACATCCAGACGACGGCGGCTTCGGTCGCCGGCATGAGCGCGATGGCGGTCGTCATCCAGGCGATGACCTGGATGGGAATGCCGGCCCCGCCGATGTGGCAGCTCGTCCTCTACATGATGTGCATCGGCATGTTCGGCGTCGGCGTAGGCATGCTCTACACGCCGATCCTCGTCGACCGCCTGCAGCTCACGTTTCCGTCGGGACTCGCCGTCGCGAACATCCTGCGCGCGCTGACCGATCCCGACCTGCTCCGGCAATCGGTGTCGCGGCTGTTCGGCGGCATGGCGCTCGGCGTCGCCGGCGGCATCGGTAGCGCGAAGGTCGCAGCGCTCGGTGCGATCGACCTGTCGACGTCGACGTTCGGCGCCGGCATGATCGTCGGAGCGCGAATCGGCATCGCGGCGATCGTCGGCGGGCTTGCCGGCTGGGCGATGATGCCGTATTTCATCTCCATCGGATGGCTGCAGCCGAACGAGCCGTTCCGAAAGATCACGTTCCTGATCGCCCTCGGCATGATCATGGGCGCTGCGATCGTAGACGTGTCGCTGATTCTCTTCCGCGCCTGGCAGCGCTCGCGCCAGGTCAAGGCGGAGGTAGTCGAGCAGGAGGATTGGAAGAAAACGAATACCCGGCGACTCGTCGCCTGGGTCGTGTTCTGGGGTACCTGTATCGTCATCGTCGGTTCGCAGGTCCTGCACCAGCCGGTCGGCTATCTGGTGATGGCAGTGCTGCTCGTATTCGTGTTCGCGCTGGTCAACGGGATATCCCTCGGCATCACCGACTCGAACCCGATTTCCTCCGCGTTCGTCGTCACCGTGGTCCTGATGGCGGGCATCGGCTTGCGCGATCCGATCGTCGGGATGATGGCGGCGACGGTCCTGTTGGTGTCGACCAGCGAAGCTTGCGACATGCAGCAGGACCGGTCGACGGGCTGGCGGCTCGGGACCAACCGGATGATCCAGTTCCGCTTCCAGGTGGCCGGCATCGTAATGGGCGCGATCATGGCCGTGGTGTTCGCCAAGCTCTTCATGAGCGCGTACCCTGTGCTGGGCCTCGATCAGACGACGATGCCCGCCGACCAGCAGCCCGCGCAATGGTCGTCGGCGATGACCTACAAGTTCGTCGGCGTGCTGCGCAGCCTCACCGACGACAAGCCCTACCAGCGTACGGCGATCTGGGTCGGCATCCTGATCGGATTCGTGACCGAGTTCCTGCGCAAGTACATCAAGTCGCGCGAGCGATACCAGGCGTTCGTGAAGTCGGGCCGGGTGGGGTTCAGTACCGATTTCGTCCTCGACGCCATCGTGCTTCCGTCGCCCTATGCGTCGTCGTTCGGCGGATTCCTCAACCTGATGACGTCGGCGTGGTTCGCGGCCGGCGGTGTGCTGTCGAGCTTCATCAACAGCCTGCCGAAGCGCAAGGACAAGCCCGCGGCGTTGCCGAGCGACATGAGCACGACGTCGCTGGTCGGCGGCGGCTTGATAGCAGGCGACGCACTGGCGGCGCTGGGCTTGGGCATCGCGGGACTGCTCGGCACTTTGTTCGGCTGACACCAGCGTCTCGACGGCGCCGACGGCCGCCGCAACTGGTATTGCCCCGAACCAATCGATGGGGCCCCGCCGCCCCAAGGCGGGGGGCGTCTGCTAGCTGATCAAAGGCGTTGGACCGGTGGATCAAAGCCATAGACCAGTATAATACCAATTGACTAACTGGTATTTCCGGTACAAGCTAGCCGGATTCCCCGTTCGCAGGCGTTGAATCCATTGAACCCCGCCCGATCGACGGCGATCCGCTTCCACATCGGCATCGACGGCGGGGGCACGCATACGCGCGCGCGGCTCGCGTCCAGCGACCGCGCGGTGCTGGGCTTCGCCGCGTCGGGACCGTCCGCGCTCGGCCAGGGAATCGAGCAGGCATGGCAGCACATCGTGCAGGCCGTCGACGGCGCGTTTGCCGACGCGGGGCTCGCCCCCGCACCGCGCGAGCAATGCGCGCTGGGTCTCGGGCTCGCCGGCGCCAACGTGCGGCAACGTTGCGAAGAATTCTTCCGCCGCGCGCCGCCGTTCGCTGAGATCGCACTGGACACTGACGCGTATACGACCTTGCTCGGTGCTCACGAAGGACGACCCGGGGCGATCGTCGCTGCCGGTACCGGCAGCGTCGGTGAAGCGTTGCGCCGCGATGGTCTGCGTGTGGCGGTCGGCGGGTGGGGATTTCCCGTCGGCGACGAAGGCAGCGGCGCGTGGCTCGGATTGCGCGCGATGCGCGAGACGCATCGCGCGATCGACGGCCGCGCCCACGTCGGCCCACTGGTCGGGGCCGTTCTTGCGGTGGCGGGCACATCGCGCGAGGCGTTGTTGGGCTGGTGCGATCGACCGGGGCAGAACGCCTATGCGGCGCTCGCCCCGCTGGTGTTCGACGCGGCCGCGACCGATCCGTTTGCCGCCGCCCTGCTAGATCGCGCGGCGCGCTCGCTCGAGGAAATAGCGGCCGCGCTCGACCCCGAGAGAGTGCTGCCGCTGGCAATTTTCGGCAGCATCGGGCAAAGGCTGCTGCCTCGTTTCGAACCACCGATCCAGGCGCGGTGCGTCGAGCCCGCAGGGGACTCCGCCGACGGCGCGCTTCGCCTCGTCGGCCAGGCGCTCAGTGAGCTGGGCGGAAGCGAGCGATGAAAGGTCGCCCGTTCGAGTTTCGCGTAGACGCAAGAGCGGCCTCGCCCCTATACATGCAGCTCGCGCAAAAGCTTGCGCAGGCGATACGCAACGATGACTACCAGCCCAACGAAGCGTTGCCGTCAGAGCGGGTGCTGTCGGAATCGCTCAGCTTGTCGCGCGTGACGGCGCGCAAGGCGATCGATCAGCTGGTCGAGCAGGGACTGGTCGTGCGTCGGCGCGGCTCGGGCAACTACATAGCACCTCGGGTCGAACAGCCGCTGTCGCGCCTGACCAGCTTTTCCGAGGAGCTGCACCGGCGCGGCTTCACGCCTTCGTCGCGCTGGCTCGCACGCGGCTGCACCGCAGCGGCGCCCGACGAGCAGCTCTCGCTGGGCTTGTCGCCAGGCTCGCGCGTCGCGCGCCTCGAGCGGTTGCGCCTGGCCGACAACGTGGTGATGGCCTACGAAGTCAGCGTGCTTCCCGAGCAGGTTCTGCCGGATCCTTCGCAGGTCGATGCATCGCTGTACGCGCATCTGGCGATGCTGGGCCGCGCACCGGTGCGCGCGCTGCAGCATCTTCGCGCGCTCAACGCCGACGCGCGGCTCGCGCAATTGCTCGAAGTGCCGACCGGACGCGCGGTCCTGTTCATCACCCGGGTTGGCTACCTGGACACCGGGCGGGCAGTCGAACTCACGCATTCGTATTGCCGCAGCGACTATTACGATTTCGTCGCCGAGACCAGGCGCCAAGCGTGAGCGCGTTGCGCATCGAAGGACACATCCTGACGCCGCAAGGCTTCGTGCGCGGCGTGCTCGAGCACGAAGAAGGCCGCATCACGCGCGTCGAAGGCACGCTGCGGACCGAGGACCAGGCGAGGAGCGAAGCGCAAGGGCTGGTGCTGCCCGGATTCATCGATACGCACGTGCACGGCGGCGGCGGCAGCGACACGATGGAAGGCGGCGAGGCGATTGGCCGCATCGCCCGGTTGCATGCACGGCATGGGACAACGTCGCTGCTGGCCACGACGATGACGGCGCCGCTATCCGAGGTGGAAGCGGCGATGCGGGCGCTGGCGCCGGCCTGCGCGAGTCGTGCACCCGGTGCGGCGCGCGTGCTCGGCGTGCATCTGGAAGGCCCGTACATCAACCCGGGAAAACTCGGCGCACAGCCCGACTTCGTCCGCCCCGCATCGATCGACGAAATCCACGCGCTCAATGCGCTGGCACCGGTCCGGCTGATCACGCTGGCGCCGGAGCTGCCAGGCAATCTCGATATCATCGTCGTGCTGCGCGCCGCCGGATTCCAGGTCCAGATCGGCCACACGCTCGGCAGCTACGAGGACGGCGTCGCCGCGCTCGAGCGCGGCGCCGGCGGCTTCACCCACTTGTTCAACGCGATGACCGGCATGCATCACCGCGAGCCGGGCATCGTCGGCGCGGCACTGGCGCACGCCCGCTACGCCGAGATCATTCCCGATCTGCTGCACGTCCACCCGGGCGCGATCCGCGCGGCGCTGCGCGCGATTCCCTGCCTGTTCTGCGTGACCGACTCGACCGCCGCGACCGGCATGCCCGACGGCGACTACCGGCTCGGACGCCACCGCGTGACCAAATGCCTCGGCGGCGTGCGCCTCGCCGACGGCACGCTCGCCGGCAGCACGCTTACCATGGATCAGGCGCTGCGCAACCTGATCACCATCGGACTGAGCCTTGAAGACGCATCGCGGCGAGTATCGACGTGCGCGGCCGAATACCTGGGGCTGCCCGACCGCGGCCGTTTGGCCGAGGGCGTGCGCGCCGACTTGGTGGTCGTCGACCGCGACCTGCATCTGCAGCGGGTGATCGCCGAAGGTGAAGAGCTCGATCTCGCGCCTTCGTCCGACGCGGTCCTGTGAGGCGTCAAATGCCAAGCGGTCCAGCGCGACGTGCCACGATGAAGCAGCGGGAACATTCCGCGGGCCGGCTCGACCCCGGCGCGCTAGTGATGGTCGGCATCCAGGGCAAAGTACTGGACACTGAGCAGGCGGCCTTCTTGCGCCGGAATCGTATTCGCGCCGTCGTTCTCTTCCGTTCCAATCTGGGCAGCGAAACCGAGGTGCGCGCGCTGACTGCCGCGTTGCGCAAAGCCATGGGCCCGAGGGCGCTGATCGCCATCGATCAGGAAGGAGGCGCGGTCATCCGTGCGACTTTCCTGCCGCATCCGCCCGCGGCGATGGCGCTCGGCGCGGTGGGGAGTGGGGTTCTGGCCGAAGAGGTGGGAGCTGCGGTTGCACGCGGCGTGAAGAGTCTCGGATTCAACTGGAATTTCGCCCCGGTGGCCGACGTCAACAACAATCCGGCGAATCCGGTGATAGGCGTGCGCAGCTTCTCGTCGAACCCTTCCGAAGTGGTGCGACTGGCCGGCGCCTGGATGCGTGGCGCATTGCGCGAAGGTGTGGCCTGCTGCATCAAGCATTTTCCGGGACACGGCGACACCCGCGTCGATTCGCATCGGGAGCTGCCGGTGGTCGACAAGTCGAGGCAGGCCTTGCGCGCGCTGGAGCTCAAGCCCTTTCGCGCGCTGCAGAGCAAGGCACCCGCGATCATGACCGCGCACATCGTCTATCCTCGCATCGATTCCGAACATCCGGCGACGCTGTCGCGCAAGCTGCTGCGAGGTGTGCTGCGCGAAGCATGGGGCTACAAAGGCGTGATCATCACCGACTCGCTGGTGATGGAGGCCATACAGGCGCGCTACGGGCACGATCGTGCTGCGGTGCTGGCGCTGCGGGCCGGCGCCGACATGGTGATGGCGCTGGGAAGCCAGGACCAGCAAGCCGCTGCTCTGCGGTCGATCTCCGGTGCGATCGACGATGGCTCGCTTGCGGCCGACGCGTTGAGGCGTTCATCGCTTCGCCTCGACGATCTGGCCCGGCGATATCCGGTGCGGCAGACACGCTACGCGCGAACGCGCCGTGAGTCCGATCAAGAGCTGATGAATCGCGCCTGGGCGCTGGCGCTCACTCCGATCGGCGACCCGCGCCCGCCACTGAAGGGCAAGCCGTTGCGGGTGGTCACGCAGCGCCGGGTTCCGACCGATGGCGTGTCTGAAGCCGGTCCCTCGGGCGCGGCTGTCGCTTCGCTGTTCGCATCCTTCGGCGGGGTCGACATCGTGCAAGTCGACGACTTGCAAAGATTGGACTGGAACCGGCTGCCCGACGACGGTTGCGCCACCGTTCTCGTTTCCAACCAGCGCGCGCGCTACGGGGACGCGTCACGGCGCTGGCGGCCGCAGCTGCACCTGGCGTTGTGGAATCCTTTTCAGGTGCTGGATATTCGTGCGCCGGCAATCGTCACCTGGGGCTTTGCCGATGGCGCATTGGCAGCGTTGCGGGCATGGCTCGAAGGCCGCGCCGCGGCGCCCGGCCATGCGCCGGTGCCGCTGGCTCTGCCTGCGCCCGCGCCGCAGCCGCCGACGCGTAATCGCCACGCAACAGCCGCCCGGACGACAAAAAAATAAATCAACGACTTAGCCGCAGTCGGTAGTCCACAGCGTTTGTAAAAGTTACACGGTCTTAGAAATTCCCCCGATCCTCTGCCGGTATCGCCTCCAAAAGGAGAATGATCCCGCTTGTCGCGTCAATCGCTAGCGTGCGCAAACTTGTGCATAATTTGTCGATCATTTGCCGCAGCGGACGCGACCTGAATCACGATCCGACTGCAATCGGAGAATTGTCATGAAAGTCATTGAACGCTCGATAACGCCGGCCAACGAGATGACGGTCATCCTCGGCGCGCTGAACGCGCTGCGCCGGGGCGACGCCGGAGTTCGACTGCCGGCCAACTGGCTCGGCGTATCGGGACGCGTCGCGGACGTGTTCAACGAAGTGGTCGAGCGCAACGAACGGATGGCAAGCGAGCTCGAGCGTCTGTCGCGCGTCGTCGGCAAGGAAGGCAAGCTCGGCAAGCGCGGATCGCTCGGCGACGTCACCGGGTTCTGGCGCGACTCGATCGGTGCGGTCAACCTGCTGATCGACGATCTGGTGCATCCGACCAGCGAAACGGCGCGCGTGATCGGCGCGGTCGCGCAGGGCGACCTGGCGCAGACGATGGCGCTCGAGGTTGACGGCGCGCCGCTGCAAGGCGAGTTTCTGCGCACCGCCAAGACCGTGAACAAGATGGTCGACCAGCTCGGATCGTTCGCCGCGGAAGTCACGCGCGTGGCGCGCGAGGTCGGAACCGAGGGCAAGCTCGGCGGACAAGCCAAGGTCAAGGGTGTCGCAGGGACCTGGAAGGACCTGACCGAGAGTGTCAACTCGATGGCGAGCAACCTGACGGCACAGGTGCGCAACATCGCCGACGTGACGACCGCCGTCGCGACCGGCGACCTGTCGAAAAAGATCACCGTCGACGTCAAGGGCGAAATCCTCGAGCTCAAGAACACGATCAACACGATGGTGGACCAGCTGCGCTCGTTCGCGGCGGAGGTTACGCGGGTCGCACGCGAGGTAGGCACCGAAGGCAAGCTCGGCGGCCAGGCGGACGTCAAGGGCGTGGCAGGGACGTGGAAGGACTTGACCGAGTCGGTCAACTCGATGGCGTCGAACCTGACCGGTCAGGTACGCAACATCGCCGACGTGACCAAGGCGGTGGCCGGCGGCGACCTGTCGAAAAAGATCACCGTCGACGTCAAGGGCGAAATTCTCGAGCTCAAGAACACGATCAACACGATGGTCGACCAGTTGTCGTCGTTCGCGTCGGAAGTCACGCGCGTGGCGCGGGAGGTCGGAACCGAAGGGCGACTGGGTGGACAGGCCGACGTACAGGGCGTCGCGGGCACCTGGAAGGATCTGACCGAGTCGGTGAACTCGATGGCGTCGAACCTGACCGCGCAGGTGCGCAACATCGCCGACGTGACGACTGCCGTCGCGACCGGCGACTTGTCGAAAAAGATCACCGTCGACGTCAAGGGCGAGATCCTCGAGCTCAAGAATACGATCAATACGATGGTCGACCAGCTGCGCTCGTTTGCGGCGGAGGTGACGCGGGTCGCGCGCGAAGTCGGAACCGAAGGCAAGCTCGGCGGTCAGGCCGATGTGCAGGGCGTGGCGGGAACGTGGAAGGACCTGACCGACAGCGTGAACTTCATGGCCAGCAACCTGACCGGCCAGGTGCGCAACATCGCCGACGTGACGACCGCCGTCGCGACCGGCGATCTGTCGAAAAAGATCACCGTCGACGTCAAGGGCGAGATTCTCGAGCTCAAGAACACGATCAACACGATGGTCGACCAGCTGTCGTCGTTCGCGTCGGAAGTTACCCGCGTGGCGCGCGAAGTCGGCACCGAAGGCGCACTCGGCGGTCAGGCCGACGTGCAGGGCGTCGCTGGCACGTGGAAGGACCTGACCGAGTCGGTGAACTCGATGGCGTCGAACCTGACCGGCCAGGTGCGCAACATCGCCGACGTCACCAAGGCGGTGGCCAGCGGCGACTTGTCGAAAAAGATCACCGTTGACGTCAAGGGCGAAATTCTCGAGCTCAAGAACACGATCAACACGATGGTCGATCAGCTGCGCTCGTTCGCTTCCGAAGTCACGCGCGTGGCGCGCGAGGTCGGCACCGACGGACGTCTGGGCGGACAGGCCGACGTGCAGGGTGTGGCGGGAACGTGGAAGGACCTGACCGAGAGTGTGAACTCGATGGCCAGTAACCTGACCGGCCAGGTGCGCAACATCGCCGACGTCACCAAGGCGGTGGCCAGCGGCGACCTGTCGAAGAAGATCACCGTCGACGTCAAGGGCGAAATCCTCGAGCTCAAGAACACGATCAATACGATGGTCGATCAGCTGCGCTCGTTCGCTTCCGAAGTGACCCGCGTCGCGCGCGAAGTCGGCACCGATGGACGCCTAGGCGGGCAGGCCGACGTGCAAGGCGTGGCCGGCACCTGGAAGGACCTGACCGATAGCGTGAACTTCATGGCCAGCAACCTGACCGGCCAGGTGCGCAACATCGCGGATGTGACCAAGGCGGTGGCCAGCGGCGACTTGTCGAAAAAGATTACCGTCGACGTCAAGGGCGAGATCCTCGAGCTCAAGAACACGATCAACACCATGGTCGACCAGCTGTCGTCGTTCGCCTCGGAAGTGACGCGCGTCGCGCGCGAAGTCGGCACCGAGGGGATCCTCGGCGGCCAGGCCGACGTCAAGGGCGTGGCAGGCACGTGGAAGGACCTGACCGACAGCGTGAACTTCATGGCGGGCAACCTGACCAGCCAGGTGCGCGGCATCGCGAAGGTGGTGACCGCGGTGGCCAACGGCGCCCTGCAGCAGAAGCTGACCGTCGCGGCGAAGGGCGAGATCGCCGCGCTGTCCGACACGATTAACAGCATGATCGACACGCTGGCGACGTTCGCCGACCAAGTGACGACCGTGGCGCGCGAAGTCGGCGTCGAGGGCAAGCTCGGCGGGCAGGCGAAGGTCCCTGGCGCTTCCGGAACGTGGAAGGGACTGACCGAGAACGTCAACCAGCTCGCCGCGAACCTGACGACGCAGGTGCGCGCGATCGCCGAGGTGGCGACCGCCGTCACGCAGGGCGACCTGACGCGCTCGATCACCGTCGAGGCGCGCGGCGAGGTGGCGGCGCTGAAGGATACGACCAACGAAATGATCCGCAATCTGCGCGACACGACGCAGAAGAACACCGAGCAGGACTGGCTGAAGACCAACCTCGCCAAGTTCAGCCGGATGCTGCAGGGACAGAAGGATCTGAACACCGTCGGCCGGCTGATTCTGTCCGAGCTTGCGCCGGTCGTCACCGCGCAGCACGCGGTGTTCTA
>Ga0207693_10001738_pt1 | contig 19113 bp, 15 predicted proteins | sample LARL81metaG_FD_184347 | JGI IMG/M metagenome (GOLD analysis project Ga0207693, IMG submission 184347) | Corn, switchgrass and miscanthus rhizosphere microbial communities from Kellogg Biological Station, Michigan, USA - LAR L8-1 metaG... | ecosystem: Host-associated > Plants > Roots >...
CGTTGCCGTCATATGAAGGGTAGGGTAGGAAAAGAGGGGGGTGCCGAATCCCTGGTCGGTACCATCCGAGGAAGCTTATGCGGGTTCCCATTAGGGAGAATCTGGAGACTTGACCGCGTGGGCCGGATCGCGTCGGCTCGTCACCCCAGCGGGTTTGCACCCTCGGCGAGTTTTTCGTCGAACACGTCTCTGATCTCTGTCACCGGCAGTTGATTCAGCTACGAGCAGCGGTGTTTGCGTGGCGGGATGCGAGCGGCCTTTCGGCGGAAAGCTCGATCAGCGTCGCCGCCAACCCTGCATATAAGTCGACCGCATACCCGAGACGCGCTCGTGCCCCTAATAGCATCCGCTATGGTAAAGGCCGGCAAGCCGGAGGCGATCGTCACCTGGGTCTCGACCTCGATGACCTCGACCCCGTGAAACGCAACGGTCCGCACCTTGGCGACCATGCCTTTACCATATTGCAAGCAAAGGTTGAGTATAGCCGCATCGGATCTGCAATACCAGCCCCGCGCCCTCGCCGTCATGTATCATGATCGGAACCTGCCTCCGGCAGGGTTGTGGATTGCGGAGCCTCGTTGGAATGAATGTGCTAGAAAAGAACGTTGTCGTCCGGCAACCGCTTCGATAGAGCTGTCCGCCGCCGCCAGAACAAGACGCCTGCCGCAGTTTAACTCTTAATAGGAAATCGATCCGATGCGCATCGCAGTGATCGGGACGGGGTATGTGGGCCTGGTGTCGGGGGCCTGTTTTTCCGAATTCGGCGTGTCGGTGACTTGCGTCGACAAGGAGGAGGCGAAGATCGCGCGGCTGCGGCGCGGCGAGATGCCGATTTACGAGCCGGGCCTGGAGGCGCTCGTGGCGGCCAATGTGGCGGCGGGGCGGCTGTCCTTTACGACCGGGCTCGCGGCGGCGGTCGACGGCGCCGACGCGGTATTCATCGCGGTCGGGACCCCATCGCGACGCGGCGACGGGCACGCCGATCTCTCTTATGTCTTTGCCGCCGCCGAGGAAATCGGCTGTGCGCTGACCGGATATACGGTGGTGGTGACCAAGTCGACAGTCCCGGTGGGGACCGGGCGGCAGGTCGCGGCGATCCTGCGTCGGGTTTGCCCGAGCGGTGATTTCGACGTCGCCTCAAACCCGGAATTTCTTCGCGAGGGCTCTGCAATCGAGGATTTCATGCGCCCCGACCGGGTGGTGATCGGCGCCGACAGCGAGCCGGCCCAGGCGGTGATGCGCCAGCTCTACCGGCCGCTCTATCTGAGCGAGACGCCGATGCTGTTCACCGACATCGAGACCGCCGAGCTGATCAAATATGCCGCCAACGCCTTTCTCGCGACCAAGATCACCTTCATCAACGAGATCGCCGATCTATGCGAGAGGGTCGGCGCCGACGTCCAGGACGTCGCCAGAGGGATCGGTCTCGACGGCCGCATCGGCCGCAAGTTTCTGCATGCCGGACCCGGCTTTGGCGGCTCGTGCTTTCCAAAGGACTGCCGCGCGCTGGTGCGCATTGCCCGTGAGGCCGAGGCAAATCTCTCGGTTGTCGAGACCGTGGTGCAGGTCAATGACGCGCGCAAGGCCCGTATGGCCGACAAGATCGTCGCGGCCTGCGGCGGCACGGTGGCCGGCAAGACGCTCGCCGTCCTCGGCCTCACCTTCAAGCCCAACACCGACGACATGCGGGATGCACCGAGCCTCGAAATCCTGCCGCGCCTCACCGCGGCGGGCGGCACCATCCGCGCCTTCGACCCCGAAGGGATCGCCGAGGCCAAGAAACTCCTGCCCGATCTGGTTTATTGCCAGGACGCCTACGAGACGATGGAAGGCGCGGATGCGCTGGTGCTGTTGACCGAGTGGAACGAGTTCCGCGCCCTCGATCTGGCCCGCGTCGGGCGGCTGCTCATGGAGCCGCTGGTCATCGATCTGCGCAACATTTATCAGCCGGCCGAGATGGCGGCCGCCGGGCTCCGCTACATCAGTATCGGCCGCCCGCCGCAACTCTGCCCAGCCTAAGCCTTTTCATAACCCGGGATCTCGCATGAGCTCAGTCAGAAAACGCGTTCTTGTCACCGGCGGCGCCGGTTTTCTCGGCTCGCATCTTTGCGAGCGGCTGGTTGCCCAGGGCGACGACGTGTTGTGCGTCGACAATTACTTCACCGGCCGCAAGGACAATGTCGCCGGTTTGTTGGGGGTTCCGCATTTCGAGGCGATGCGGCACGATATTACGCATCCCCTCTTTGTCGAAGCCGACGAAATCTACAACCTCGCCTGCCCGGCCTCGCCGATTCACTATCAGTTCGATCCGGTACAGACTACCAAGACCAGCGTCATCGGCGCCATCAACATGCTCGGCCTCGCCAAACGACTGAAGGCCAAGATCTTCCAGGCCTCGACTTCAGAGGTCTATGGAGACCCGACCCTGCATCCGCAGCCTGAAGCCTATCGCGGCAATGTCAATCCGATCGGTCCGCGGGCCTGCTACGACGAGGGCAAGCGCTGCGCGGAAACCCTGTTCTTCGACTATTTCCGCCAGCACAATTTGAAGATCCGCGTCGCCCGCATATTCAACACTTACGGACCCCGCATGCACCCCAATGACGGGCGCGTCGTTTCCAACTTCATCGTCCAGGCTTTGCAGGGGGCACCGATCACGCTTTATGGCGACGGCACCCAGACCCGCGCTTTTTGCTATGTCGACGATCTGATCGACGCCTTCGTGAAGCTGATGGCAGCAGGGGACCACGTTACCGGACCCGTCAATCTCGGCAATCCGATCGAAACCTCCGTCTCCGAACTCGCTGACATCGTCATCGAGATGACCGGATCGCGCTCGAAGATCACCCGCCGGCCACTACCTGTCGATGATCCGATCCAGCGCTGCCCGGACATAACCGAGGCCAAGCAGATCCTCGGCTGGCATCCCAAGACGAACCTCAAAGACGGCCTCGCCCGCACGATCGACTATTTCGACAAGCTGCTCGGTTCTGGCCGCGGACGCGAATTCGCGGAACCCGCCTAGGGGGCACCTTTGCCTAGGGGGCACTTTTGAGAGTCCTGGTATTCGGGGCCGGGGGGCAGGTTGGCCGTGAGGTTTGCCGCGCCGCTTGGCCCGCGTCCTTCGATCTCGTGCCCCTTGATCGGAACGCAGCCGACATCACCAAGGCGGCGGTTGTCGGTGCAGTGATCGCTCGGGAACGACCCGATCTGGTCGTCAATCTCGCCGCCTATACAGCTGTCGACCGCGCGGAAAGCGAGCCCGAGGCGGCCTGGGCGGTCAATTGTGCCGGAGCTGCTCACATTGCGGCAGTCTGCGGCGAGGACGGCACGCCGCTCGTTCATTTGTCGACCGACTACGTGTTCGACGGGCGCAAAGGCGAGCCGTACCAGGAGCAGGATGCGGTCAACCCACTGAACGTCTATGGACGCAGCAAGGAGGCCGCCGAGCGCGCCGTTCGAGCGGCGGCGCCGCATCACATCATCCTGCGTACTGCCTGGGTGTATGGCTTTTATGGTGCGAATTTCGTCAAGACCATGCTGCGGCTCGCGGCCGAGCGGCCGGTATTGCGCGTCGTAGCGGACCAGCGCGGTTGTCCCACTGCCGCAGCCGACATCGCTGCCGCGTTGATCACGATCGCCCGGCAGATCGAGCGCGGCAGGACAGAGTGGGGCACATTCCATTTTGCCGCAGCCGACAGCATCAGCTGGCACGGATTAGCCGAGGAGATTGTTACTTTGGCGCAGGCGCTTGGCGCATGGTCGGGCGGGGCGGAGCCACGGGTTGAACCGATCACCACTGATCAATACCCCACAGCCGCACGGCGGCCGATGAATTCGGTGCTCGATTGCCGCAAGATCGAGGCTTTCGGCATTTCCCCGTCACCCTGGCGGCCGAGCCTCTCCGCGGTGGTTCGAGAGCTGGTCGAGGCACAAAACCAATGAAAGGGATCATTTTGGCCGGCGGCCATGGCACCCGCCTCTACCCGGCCACCCTGGCTCTCAGCAAGCAGCTGTTGCCCGTCTACGACAAGCCGATGGTATATTACCCATTGACGACCCTGATGCTCGCAGGTGTTCGGGACATCCTAATCATAACGACCCCCGCAGAACTGCCCCGCTTCGCCAGTTTGTTGCGCGATGGCAGACAGTGGGGCCTCTCGATTCGATATGCGGAACAGGCAACGCCGGACGGGCTCGCTCAGGCTCTCGTGATCGGGCGTAGCTTTATAGACGGCGACCAGGTCGCGTTGGTCCTCGGGGATAACATCTTTTACGGCGACGGGCTTCCCGCGATGCTTCGGCAGCTGGCGGCACCACGTTCCGGTGCCACGATCTTTGCCTACCAGGTACGTCACCCGGAAGCCTATGGCGTGGTCGAATTCGGCCGCGACGGGGCGCCCGTCGCCATCGTCGAAAAACCGCAGCAGCCACGTTCCCATTGGGCTGTGACCGGTCTCTACGTCTACGACCATTCGGCGCCGGAGATCGCAGCGTCTCTGAAGCCCTCGGCCCGCGGCGAATTGGAGATCACCGACGTCAACAATGTCTACCTGTCTCGGGGGATGCTCAACGTCGAGCGTCTTGGACGCGGCTTCGCGTGGTTCGATACCGGCACCCATGATTCGCTATTGGAGGCATCCGAATTCGTCCGGACGATCGAGTTGCGACAGGGGTTGAAGATTGCCTGCGTCGAAGAAGTCGCCTATCGCATGGGCTATATCGATTTGGACCAGTTGCTCAACCTCGCCAAAAAATTCAGCAAGAGCGGATACGGCAGCTATCTCGAGCGGCTGGTCGAGGAACCTTGCTGAGCAGGCGGCCCGCTCAGATGATTTTGCGCGCGCGCAATTCTCTTAGGATCTGCTCGGCAGCGGTCTCGGGTGTCACATCGATCGTCGTCATTCGGACCTCGGGGGCTTCCGGCTGCTCGTAGGGCGAATCGAGACCGGTAAAATGCTCTAGCCGCCCGGCCCTGGCCTTGGCATAAAGGCCTTTGGGGTCCCTGCGCATGCATTCCTCGAGTGGCGTGTCGACAAACACCTCGAGGAAGGCGGTAGGGGCGGTCAACTCACGGACCATGCGCCGTTCCGCGCGAAACGGCGAGATGAACGAACAGATCACGATCAGTCCGGCCTCGGCCATTAACTTTGCGACTTCACCGACCCTTCTGATGTTCTCGACCCGGTCGGCATCGGTGAAGCCGAGATCCCGGTTAAGACCGTGCCGAACATTGTCGCCGTCAAGCAGCATCGTGTGCCGGCCGAGGCCGAGCAGTTTTTTCTCGACGATGTCGGCGATCGTCGATTTCCCGGCGCCCGACAAGCCGGTCAGCCACAGCACCACTGGCCGCTGGTCCTTCAGCGCGGCGCGTTGCTCCCGGCCAACCGTCAGGGCCTGCCAGTGAATATTGCTGGCCCGGCGCAGGCCGAAGGCAATCATTCCGGCTCCCGCCGTTTCATTGGTGAAGCGGTCGATCAAAATGAATGCGCCGGTATCACGGCAAACTGTGTATGGATCAAACGCCACAGGCGCCGCCGTCGACAGATTGCAAAACCCGATCTCGTTCAGACCCAAAGTCCGGTCCGCGAGATGCGCTAGTGTCTCCACATCGACGCGGTGCTTGAGCGCAGTAATGGTGGCCGGCACGGTCCGCGTTCCGATCTTCAGCAAATAGGAGCGGCCGGGAACGAGTGGCTGGTCGCTCATCCAGATCACATGCGCGGCGAACTGGTCGACGCATTCGGGCGGCTCGCGAGGATCCGCCAGCAGATCGCCACGCGCGATATCGATGTCGGTTTCGAAGGTAAGGGTAACCGCGTCACCCTCTCGCGCACTGTCCGCTGCGCTCTCAAAGGTTACGATCTCCTTTAGCCTTGCCGAGCGGGTCGAGCCTGCCACCAAGACCTCCTCGCCCGGCGCGATCGAGCCCGAAACGACGGTACCCGAGTAGCCCCGGAAGTCCCCGTTCGGGCGATTCACCCATTGCACCGGGAAACGGAACGGACGTTTGGTGCGCGCTCCCGAAATGTCGACCGAATGGAGATGTTCGATCAGGCTGGGGCCGCAATACCAAGGCATGCGGTCCGAGACCTTGGTTATATTGTCGCCGAAGCGCGCAGCCAGTGGAATTGCTGTCACGGAGACGTCGCCGAGGTCCGCCGCAAAGTCGAAAAAGCGCTCCACGATGTCATCAAACTTGGGCTGCTCGAACTCGACGAGGTCCATCTTGTTGACGGCGAGCACAATCTGCCGGATGCCCAGCAGGCTGCAAATAAAGGCGTGACGCTTGGTTTGCGGCAGCACGCCTTTGCGCGCGTCTACCAGGATCACGGCGAGCTCCGAATTCGAAGCGCCGGTCGCCATATTGCGCGTGTATTGCTCGTGCCCCGGCGTATCGGCGACGATAAAGGCGCGCTCTGGGGTCGCAAAGAACCGATAGGCGACGTCGATCGTGATCCGCTGCTGCCGCTCGTCCTCGAGCCCGTCGAGCAACAGGGAGAAATCGAGGTCATCACCTGTGGTACCAAACCGCCGGGATTCGCGCTGCAACGCACCGAGCTGGTCATCGGGAATCGAGCCGCACTCATAGACCAACCGGCCAATCAGGGTCGATTTGCCGTCGTCGACCGACCCGCAGGTCAGCAGGCGCAGCAGATCCTTGTCCCGCTGAGAACACGGTCCGCCGCCCTTAGGGCGCGTCATCAGAAATAACCTTCGCGCTTCTTGCGTTCCATTGCGGATTCCTCGTCGCTGTCGATCAGCCGTCCCTGTCGCTCGGAGTGGCGCGTATCGCGCAACTCGGCGACAATTTGGGCCGGCGTAGCAGCGGTCGAGTCGATGGCGCCCGTAAGCGGATAGCACCCCAAGGTGCGGAACCGAACGCAGCGCAATTCGGGCCGCTCGCTGGGATCGAGCGGCAGGCGATCATCGTCAACCATGATCCAAGCCCCGCTGCGCCGGACCACGGGGCGCGGTCGGGCGAAGTAGAGCGGCACGACGGGAACCTCTTCTGATGCGACGTATTCCCAAACATCCAGCTCTGTCCAATTGGACAGCGGAAACACGCGCATCGACTGCCCGTCGCGCAAACGCGTGTTGTAGAGCCGCCAGAGTTCCGGTCTCTGGTTCTTGGGATCCCAGGCGTGGTCGGCGCGGCGCAGCGAGAAGATTCGCTCCTTGGCGCGGCTTTTCTCCTCGTCCCGGCGCGCCCCGCCGAATGCGGCATCGAAGCAATGGAGATCCAAAGCCTGCTTCAGCGCTTCGGTTTTCATCACCGCCGTGTGCAGCGCCGATCCCGAGGTGATCGGGTCGACGCCGTGCGCCCTGCCCTCCTCGTTCATGTGGACGACGAGATCGAGCCCCAAGCGGCGCACCGTGCCATCGCGGAACGCTATCATGTCCCGGAACTTCCAGCCGGTGTCGATGTGCAGCAGCGGAAAAGGCAGCTTGCCGGGGAAGAACGCCTTGCGCGCAAGGTGCAGCAGCACGCTCGAATCCTTGCCGATCGAATAAAGCAGAACCGGGTTGCGGAATTCGGCCATCACCTCACGCATGATGCCGATCGCTTCGGCTTCGAGGCGCTTCAGATGCTCGGACAGGACCCGGGTCGGCGGGGTCTGATCGGCGGCAATATGCAAAGAAGTTACTTCAGTATGCATCCGGCCACGGCCACCGCGCGAGCCTCAGCCCGCGCACTGCCCTGCCCTCGCTGCTGCGATCAATGCAGCTTCGGAGTCCTGTGAAACCGCGTCCGATCGGCGGACAGGATGCGAACCGTCAGCGTCTCGTTGTCGCGCACCACCTGCAGTACAACTTCGCTGCCGGCCGGTCCTCCCGCCCAGACCTTGCGCCACAGGCCGGCGAGGCTGGCGACCGGGTCATCGCGCACCGCGAGGATACGGTCGCCGGGGCGCAGCCCGGCACGGCTCGCGGGGCCCTTCTCGGCGAGCCCGGCGACCACGATCGCGTCCTCGACCTCGGTAGCATACAGCCCGAGCCAGGGGCGGGCCGGACGGTTCGGTCGACCATAGGTCAGCATGTCGTCCAGAATCGGCGGCAGCAGCTCGACCGGAACGACCATATTGACATCGCGGCGCAGCTCACGGCCGTTCGCGTTCTGTACGTGAAGCGAACCGATGCCGATCAGCCGGCCATCGGCGCCGATCAACGCCGCGCCGCCCCAGAACGGGTGCGCCGGCGCCGTAAAAATGGCGCGGTCGAGAACATATTCCCAATATCCGGCGAATTCCTGACGGGCGACGACCCTCGCAGACAGCGCGTGGCGCCGGCCTCCTTCTGCGGCCATGATGGCATGGTCGCCGGCGCCGACCCGCAGCCCAATGCCGAGATCGATCGGCGACACCTTCAGCCGCCCCAGCGCCTGCACGAGACCGAAGCCGGTCTCCTGGTCATAAGCGAGGACATGCCCCTGCACCGCGCCGCCGCCCGCCGAGGTGAGCCACATCGTCTCGGCTTCGGTGACCAGGTAGCCAATCGTCAGCACGAGCCCATCGTCGCGGATCAGCACCCCGCTGCCGGCGCGCTCAGTGCCGAGTGTCCCGGCCGTAAAGGCGTCCTCTGGGACGGTCGCACGCAATCCGAGGACCGCGCCGAGCGCGCGGTCCAGATCGAAGGCGCAATCCTCCTGCTTCGGCTGGATCTCGCCTGGTATTTCCCAATCTACGGTTCGCGACATCTTGGCGACTCGTCAGTAGCAGTTGTTCATATCATAACCACAAACACCGCTGCGGTGCTTAGCTCTTTTGATACCCGCTGCCTCCGCCCGGCCGCTGCGGCCTGAAGCGGCCATTTTTAAAAAAATAGCAGCTTGACAACCCCTCGAGCCCCAGTTATGTCGGCAGCACTCTCGGGATGGGAGTGCTAATTCCGGATTTTGGTTGGCGTTCGAGGAGGTATTCATGAAATTCCGTCCGTTGCACGACCGCGTTCTGGTTAGGCGCGTCGAGTCGGAGGAGAGGACGAAGGGCGGCATCCTGATCCCCGATACGGCGAAAGAGAAGCCGATGGAGGGCGAGGTGGTCGCTGCCGGTCCGGGTGCCCGGGGCGATGACGGCAAGCTCCAGCCGATGGACGTCAAGGCCGGCGACCGCGTGTTGTTCGGCAAATGGTCGGGCACCGAGGTCAAGCTCGACGGCGAAGAGCTCATCATCATGAAGGAATCCGACATTATGGGCGTGCTCGAGCAGGGCGCCGCTGCGCAAAAGGTTGCTTGAGGAGAAAAGAGAGATGGCTGCCAAGGAAGTCAAATTTCACGGCGACGCACGCGAACGCATGCTGCGCGGCGTCGACGTTCTCGCTAATGCGGTAAAGGTGACGTTGGGCCCGAAGGGCCGTAATGTCGTTCTCGACAAGTCGTTTGGCGCTCCGCGCATCACCAAGGACGGGGTGACCGTCGCCAAAGAGATCGAACTCCCCGACAAGTTCGAGAATATGGGCGCGCAGATGGTGCGCGAGGTGGCATCCAAGACCAGCGACCAAGCCGGCGACGGCACCACGACGGCGACCCTCTTAGCCCAGGCGATCGTCCGCGAGGGCGCAAAAGCGGTCGCGGCCGGGATGAACCCGATGGATCTGAAGCGCGGTATCGATGTCGCCGTCGCCGCCGTCGTCGACGAGATCAAAAAGCGTTCGAAGAAGATCTCGACCAACGAGGAGATCGCGCAGGTCGGCACGATTTCGGCCAATGGCGAGCGTGCAGTCGGCGAGATGATCGCTCAGGCGATGCAGAAGGTCGGCAATGAGGGCGTGATCACCGTCGAGGAGGCGAAGAGCCTCGAGACCGAGCTCGATGTTGTCGAGGGCATGCAGTTCGACCGCGGCTATCTCTCGCCCTATTTCGTCACCAACGCCGAGAAGATGATCGCCGAGCTCGAGAACCCGTATCTTCTCATCCACGAGAAGAAGCTGTCCGGTTTGCAGGCGATGCTGCCGGTCCTCGAAGCGGTCGTGCAGAGCGGCCGGCCGCTGTTGATCGTCGCCGAGGATGTCGAGGGCGAGGCGCTCGCCACGCTGGTCGTCAATAAATTGCGCGGCGGTCTCAAAGTCGCTGCGGTCAAGGCGCCGGGTTTTGGCGACCGCCGCAAGGCAATGCTCGAGGACATCGCGATTCTGACCGGCGGACAGGTGATCAGCGAGGATCTCGGGATCAAGCTCGAAAACGTTACGCTCGACATGCTGGGCCAAGCCAAGCGCGTACGCGTCGAAAAGGAGAACACGACGATCATCGACGGCGCCGGGCAGAAGGACGACATCCAGGGCCGCATCGCGCAGATCAAGCAGCAGATCGAGGAGACGACCTCCGACTATGATCGCGAAAAGCTGCAGGAGCGGCTGGCCAAGCTGGCCGGCGGCGTTGCGGTCATCCGCGTCGGAGGTTCGACAGAGATCGAGGTCAAGGAGAAAAAGGACCGGGTCGACGACGCGATGCACGCGACGCGCGCCGCAGTCGAGGAAGGTGTCGTTGCCGGCGGCGGAGCGGCCCTCCTCTACGCCGCCCGCGCCCTCGAAAACCTCAAGCCCGCAAACAACGACCAGAAAGTCGGCATCGACATCGTCAAGAAGGCGCTGTCGTACCCGGCGCGGCAGATCGCCGAGAATTCGGGCACCGACGGATCGATCGTCGTCGGCAAGCTGCAAGACAGCACCGACCCGAATTATGGCTACGATGCGCAAAAGGGCGAGTTCACCGACATGATCCGCTCGGGGATCATCGACCCGACCAAGGTCGTGCGTCACGCTCTGCAGGACGCGTCCTCGGTAGCGGGTCTGTTGATCACCACCGAAGCGATGGTCGCCGAGAAGCCCGAGCCGAAGACCCCGCCGGCAATGCCACCCGGCGGCGGAATGGGCGGAATGGGCGGAATGGACTTCTAAGCCGCCACCCAAGCGACAAGCGATCGCCTAACGCCAAAGCCGCCTGCCCGCCAAATCGCGGGCAGGCGGTATCTGTTTAAGCACAGGGACGGGTTGCATAAAGCGCGGATTGGATCGATCCTGGCTCGGCCTTTGTTTTGCGTGCCGGAGCGAGGAGGTCCAATGGGCGAAGTCATTGCGTTCCCGTCGCGCAACCCCGGCGGGACGAATGCAGCAAGTGCTGCGCATCGTCGTTCACCAGCGACTGTATTTCAGGACCGCGGCTGGCGTATTCTCGAATTGCCGAGCAGCGGACAATATCTCGCGGTATCCAGCTATTGCCGCCGCGGCATCGTGGTCGGCCGTTTCGCTCCGCAAGCGGCTGAGGATAACCACCACGAAGGCACCGAAATCGCCATCCTGACGCACTGCGGGGCCGACGAGAAGCTGGCACGCTGCACGATCGGTTGGCTCAATTCGGGAGGGCCGCGAGCTGCCATCCTCGGTCCGTTCGTCGTCGCCGTCGGAGGCCGCTACCGGTATTGGCGTGACGCCATCGTCGAAGTCGCGGCGATCGGCGGGACGAGGCTCGCGCGGCTGGTCGACGGCAGCATTGCAATTGCCCGGGAACCCGAGCCGGTGCCGTTACTCGATCTCTTCGCCCCGGTCAAAGAGAACCGGCGCCGTGCCGCCTTCGATAAACTGCCATATGCGACTCGTGCCGCCATTCTGCGCTGGGCGGACCCGCGGACGCAATTTGGCGACTGGACCGACCTCGCGCTGCGGCGTTAGCACGGCATTCGCCGCCTGCGCCTGCCGCAACCCTGCCCTGCTTATCCGAGGCACTAGCGCCTAAGTGGCGTCGCATCCTTGCCAGCCGGCGGCGCCCTGCCCATACTGAGCGCGATGCCGCGTCCCTCGTTCGATCCGATTTTCGAAGCGGCGGCCGACACGCCGGTGCGGCCGTGCGATCATCCCGGCTGCATCGCCGGCGGGGATTATCGTGCACCCAAATCGCGGCTCGATCTGTATGACTACTACTGGTTCTGTCTCGAGCATGTCCGCTCCTACAATTCGGCGTGGAATTATTATGCCGGGATGAGCGATGGCGAGATCGAGGCCGAGATCCGCCACGATACTGTTTGGCAGCGCCCGAGTTGGCGGCTGGGCGACCGCCACGGCCCCGCTTACGCAGATCGGATCCGCGACCATTTCGGCGTGTTCTCCGGCGGCCCCGAATATGCGGGAGATCATAGCCGACGCAACGGCGATCACGGCCGGGATCCTGTGCGGCGGGCGCTGTCGGCGCGTGAGCAAGCTCTCGCCGTCTTCGAAATCGAGCCGCCTTTCACGCTGGTGCGCCTCAAGGCGCGTTACAAGACGCTGGTCAAATTGCACCATCCCGACGCCCATGGCGGCGACAAGGCGGCCGAGGAGAAGCTGAAGATCATCAACCAGGCCTACGCCACGTTGAAGGCCAGCTATTTCGCATGAACCTCGCGCCGCGGCGTCTCGAACCCTTCCTGCTCCACCACAGGGACAAAAGAGAATAATGCCATCCGTTCAGCCAACGGCTTCTACCCCCGCCTTCCCTCTGGAAAAACCCGACATCACGATCTCGGTCCGCCAGACCTTCGGGATCAACAGCGATCTCCAGGTCCCGGCATTCAGCCAGGCGGGCGAGCACGTTCCCGACCTCGACGACGCCTATCGCTTCGACCGCGATACGACGTTGGCGATCCTCGCCGGCTTCGCCTTCAACCGACGCGTAATGATCCAGGGCTACCACGGCACCGGCAAATCCACCCATGTCGAGCAGGTTGCCGCAAGGCTCAATTGGCCCTGCATCCGCGTCAACCTCGACAGCCACATCAGCCGCATCGATCTGGTCGGCAAGGACGCGATTGTTCTGCGCGACAACAAACAGGTTACCGAGTTTCGCGAAGGCCTTCTGCCCTGGGCACTGCAGCATCCGATGGCTTTATGTTTCGACGAATACGACGCCGGACGCCCTGACGTCATGTTCGTGATCCAGCGCGTGCTGGAAGTCGAGGGTAAGCTGACCCTGCTCGACCAGAACCGGGTGATCCGGCCGCATTCCTGTTTCCGGCTATTCTCGACGGCGAACACCGTCGGGCTCGGCGATACCACCGGCCTGTATCACGGCACGCAGCAGATCAACCAAGGCCAGATGGACCGCTGGAACATCGTCGCCACGCTGAATTATCTGCCGCACGACGCCGAGGTCGACATCGTTCTGGCGAAAGTGCCGAGTTACGACAATGACGAAGACCGGCGGACGATCAGCGCGATGGTCGCGCTGGCGGATCTGACCCGCGCCGGTTTCATCAACGGCGACATCTCGACCGTCATGTCGCCGCGCACGGTCATGACCTGGGCGGAGAACGCCCGCATTTTTGGCGACCTGGCCTTCGGCTTCCGGCTGACCTTCCTCAACAAATGCGACGAGATGGAGCGCTCGACGGTGGCCGAATACTACCAGCGCTGCTTCGGCACCGAGCTGGTGGAAACCGGCATCAACGCGACGTTGATGTAATTCCTGATGCCCAAGTCCCGTCGCCTACTGCCCCTCACCCTAGCCCTCTCCCCGCAAGCGGGGCGAGGGAAGCTCCGACCCTGCTCCCTCGCACCGCTTGCCCCCACCCTTCCCTCCCCCGCATGCGGGGGAGGGTTAGGGACGGGGAGAGGGTCGGGGTGAGGGGCAACTCATGGCCCAGGATTATTCCCCGACCGAGATCTTCAAACGCGCCACTGCAGCGACGTTGCGCGCGATCGCCGAGCGCGACGACGTGACCGTCGGCTTCGGGCCGGAGCCTGCCGGCCAGAGCGGCGCGCGGGTGCGGCTGCCGAACCCGCCGCGCGACCTCCCGGCCGAAGAGGCGGCGCAGTTGCGCGGCGCGGCCGACAGCGTGGCGCTGCGGCTGCGCTATCACGACGACGGGGTACACAATAAGCGGGTGCCGAGCGGGCCCCTCGCCAGAGCGGTGTTCGACGCCGTCGAGCAGGCGCGGGTCGAGGCGTTGGGTTCGCGGCGCATGGCGGGGGTCGCTTCGAATCTGGAAGCGATGCTCGACGAGCAGTATCGCCGGCAGGGTTATGAGCGAATCACCGAGCGCACCGAAAGCACGATGGCCGAAGCGGTGCGGCTGCTGACCCGCGAGGCGCTGACGAGAGAGCGCCCGCCGCCTGCGGCGCGGCACGTCGTAGATCTGTGGCGGCCGTGGATCGAGTCGCGCATCGCCAAGGATTTTGCCGAGCTCGACCGCGCGATCCTCGACCAGGACGCCTACGCGCGCGCGACCCGCAAGCTGCTTCAGGATCTCGACATCGATTTCGGCGAAGCCGACGAGTCGGAAGACACCGAAGAGCAGCAAGGCGGCGAAGAATCCGAGAGCGAGAACCAGAGCGAGGGCGAGGGCGCTACCGCCGGCGCCCAGCCGTCCGATGAGGGCTCGCCCGCCGACGGCGCGGCCGAGGACGCGCAGGACGCCGCCGAGGCCGGTGACGGCGAGATGATGCCCGGTTCGAGCGATGACGATCCCGGAAGGCCGGGCCGGCCCGGGCAAATGCCGCGCGGCCGCAACGACGACACCGCTGTCTACCGCGCCTTCAGCGTCGCCTCGGACGAGGTCGTTGAGGCCGATCAGCTGTGCGATTCCGACGAGTTGTCGCGGCTGCGTCATCTGCTCGACCAGCAGCTGTCACACCTGCAGAGCGTGATCGCGCGGCTTGCCAATCGGCTGCAGCGCAAGCTGATGGCAAAGCAGACGCGCGCTTGGGAATTCGACCTCGACGAGGGCCTCCTCGATGCCGCCCGCCTGTCCCGCGTCGTCGCCAACCCGATCCTGCCGCTCGCCTACAAGCGCGAGCGCGAGACCGATTTCCGCGACACGGTCGTCTCTCTCTTGATCGACAATTCCGGCTCGATGCGCGGCCGGCCGATCACGGTGGCGGCGATGAGCGCCGACATCCTCGCCCGCACCTTGGAGCGCTGCGGCGTCAAGGTCGAGATCCTCGGTTTCACGACGCGCGCCTGGAAGGGCGGCCAGGCGCGGGAGCGCTGGATCGCCGCCGGCAAGCCGCCCAACCCGGGGCGGCTCAACGATCTGCGCCACATCGTCTACAAGCCGGCCGACGCCCCTTGGCGGCGCGCCCGGCGCAGCCTTGGCCTGATGTTGCGCGAGGGCATCCTCAAGGAGAACATCGACGGCGAGGCGCTGATTTGGGCGCATGACCGGCTGCGCGCGCGCTCCGAGCAGCGCCGCATCCTGATGGTGATCTCGGACGGCGCACCGGTCGACGATTCGACCCTATCGGTCAACCCCGGCAATTACCTCGAAAAGCACCTGCGCGAGGTGATCCACGACATCGAGCGCTTGGGCGAAGTGGAGCTGACGGCGATCGGCATCGGCCACGACGTGACCCGCTACTACCGCCGCGCCGTGACGATCGTCGACGCCGAGCAATTGGGCGGCGTCATGCTTGAAAAACTCGCCGAACTCTTCGACGAAGACCGCGGCGCCAACACCCGCGTCCGCAGCCGCCGCGCCGCCTGAAAACGATGTGAATGCGCTTCGGTAGGCGGACCCGGCTCTTACATCTCGGCGTAGCTGCCGTTCTTCCAGATGTAGAAAACGTATTTCGGATCGGTGACGTCGCCCTTTTTGTCCCAGGTTAAGGGGCCGACGACTGTCTGCGCCGTCATCGAATGCAGCGCTTTTGAGAGGTCGTCGAGTTTGACCGACTTGGCCTTGTCTGCCGCCTCGGCGAAAGCCTGGATGGCGGCGTAAGTGTAGAGGGTGTAGCCCTCGGGGTTGTAGCCTTGCGCCATAAACTTGTCGACCACGGCCTTGGCGGCAGGGACCTTGCGTGGGTCGGGCGGAAAGGTCATCAGAGTTCCTTCACCCGAAGGCCCGGTGATTTTCCAGAACTCCTCGGTCACCAGCGCGTCGGCGCCGATAAACTGCGCCTTGAAACCCTGGTCCCGCGCTTGACGGACAATCAATCCGGCCTCGGTCTGGTAGCCCCCGTAGTAGATTACATCGATATTCTCCTGCTTCATCTTGCTGACCAGCGCCGAGAAGTCTTTGTCGCCCTGGGTGACCGCCTCGTACATCGTCTGTTTCAGGTCGGCGGCGTTCATCGCCTTCATCGTCTCGTCGGCGATACCCTTGCCGTAGGCGGTCTTGTCGTGGACGATCGCTACCTTCTTTCCCTTGTAGTGATCGGCGAGATACTTGCCGGCGACGGCGCCCTGCTTATCGTCGCGACCGCAGGAGCGGAAGACGTTGTTCCAGCCCTTCTTCGCTGCATCGTCGGTCAGAGCGGGGTTGGTCGAGGCCGGCGTCATCTGCAGCACGCCTGCCTCGTTATAGACCGCCGACGCCGGGATCGACGAAGACGAGCAGTAATGCCCGGCGACAAAAACGACCTTCTTCCCAGCCACGTCGTTGGCCGCCGCCACCGCCTGCTTCGGATCGCAGGCATCGTCGGCGATGGTCAGTTCGAGTTTTTTGCCGAGCACCCCGCCCTTGGCGTTGATGTCGGCGACCGCCATCTCGGCGCCGCGCTTCATCTGCTCGCCGAGCGCGGCATTCGAGCCGGTGATCGGCCCGACCACCGCGATCGGGATGTTCTGCGCGCGGGCGACGCCGGCAGCCAATACAAGCGCCGCCCCTGCGATGAGCGATCGGACCAAATATTTCATGAGACCTCCCTGGTTCGGATCAACTGTAGCACGAGCGGGCGCTCAGTGCCGACCTCCTTCGAGGTAGGCGGCACGCACCTCGGGGTCGGCCAGCAGCTCTGGCCCGGTGCCGCTGAGCATGATCCGCCCGGTCTGCATGACATAACCGCGATGGGCCAGCCGCAGCGCATGATGGGCGTTCTGCTCGACGAGGAGCACGGTCATGTTCTGCCGCTCGTTGAGTTCGCGAATCACTTCGAAGATTTGTTTGACGATCAGCGGCGCCAAACCGAGCGAAGGCTCGTCGAGCAACAACAGCCGCGGCCGACTCATCAACGCGCGGCCGATCGCCAACATCTGCTGCTCGCCGCCCGACAATGTACCGCCGCGCTGCGCCCGCCGTTGCCGCAGGATTGGAAATAATTCGAATACGCGCGCGAGATCCTCGTCGAAGCAGGCGGGGTCGGCGTAAGTCGCCCCCATCTGCAGGTTTTCGAGCACGGTCATGCGGGGGAAAATTCGCCGCCCTTCCGGCACCTGGGCGATCCCGAGCCGGACGATTGCGAATGTCTCGAGCCGGGTGATGTCGTGCCCCTCGAACAGAACCTGCCCGCGCGCCGCCCGCGGGCGGCCGCAGACCGTCATCAGCAGGGTCGATTTGCCGGCGCCGTTGGCGCCGATCAGGGCGACGATCTCGCCGGCCTCTACCTCCAGATCGACTCCCCCCAGGGCTTCGATATTGCCGTAAGCGGCGTGAACCCCCGAGATCGTGAGCATCACAGCCTTCGGCGGCCCCCCTCCCAGCTGCAACCCGACGCCGCTAATGCTTTATCATAATTGACAATTCCCGGCCGATTTTCAGGACAGAGGCGTTTGTGTTGATTGCCGATGTGCTGGCGACACAAGCCCCTATGCGCTCGAGCGAGAGGATTTCCGTTTGGACTCTGGCGCGACGAGGCCCGGATCGAGCCGGGTTCATTCGCTGTCCGGAACCGCCGCGTCGAGCTCCTCGAGCCAGACCTTTGCGGTGGCGTCGGAGGGCGCGCGCCAGTCGCCGCGCGGCGACAGCGAGCCTCCCGAGGAGATTTTCGGGCCGTTGGGCAAGGCCGACCGCTTGAATTGGCTGACCTCGAAGAATCGGTAGAGGAAGAGGCGTAGCCAGTGCTTGATTTCGGCAAGATTGTACGCGCGCTTCGCCTCATCGGGAATGTTGGGCGGCCAACAGCCGCGGTTCGGGTCGCTCCAGGCATTCCACGAGAGGTAGGCGATCTTGGAAGGCCGGAAGCCGAAGCGGGTCGCGTAAAATAGATTGAAGTCCTGCAACGCGTATGGCCCGACGATGCTCTCAGTCGACTGGATGACGCCGTCTGCGCTGGGCGGGACCAGCTCCGGCGAAATCTCGGTCGCAAGAATATCGTAAAGCACGCGCGCGGTTTCTTCGTCGACATCGCCAGAGGCCGCGACAAACCGGATCAGATGCTGGATCAGGGTCTTGGAGACCGACGCATTGGGGTTGTAATGCGACATTTGATCGCCGACCCCATAGGTGCACCAGCCGAGACCGAGTTCGGAGAGGTCGCCCGTGCCGACCACCAAACCCCCGTTGTGGTTGGCCAACCGGAACAGATAATCGGTGCGCAGCCCGGCCTGGACGTTCTCGAAGGTAACGTCGTAAAGGGCTTCACCCGTGGCCGAGGCATGCCCGACGTCCTTTAGCATCTGCTTTGCCGCGGGCCGGATGTCGATTTCCGCGCCGGTAACGCCGAGGGCGCGCATCAGGCGCCACGCATTCGCTTTTGTCGTCTTGCTCGTTGCAAAGCCGGGGAGCGTGTAGGCCATCACATTGCCGCGCGGCATCGCGAGCCGGTCCATCACCCGCGCCGAGACGATCAGCGCCTGAGTCGAGTCGAGCCCGCCAGAGACGCCGATGACGAGCTTCTTCAAGCCGGTCGCCTTCAGGCGCTGTGCGAGCCCTTGCACCTGGATGTTGTAGGCCTCGTAGCAGTTCTCGTGCAGCATCGCCGGATCTGCCGGTACATACGGGAAGCGCTCGACTGCCCGGCGCAGCTCCAGAGGTTCGTCAGGCGCGGCGAACTCGAACGTCACAGCGCGGAATGCAGGGCGCTTGTCGGCCGAGGCGCGCGCATTGTCGCCGAAAGTATTGGTGCGCATCCGCTCCTGCCGAATGCGGCCGAGATCGACGTCGGCGACCGCCATCTGGGGATCGGGTGAGAAGCGCTCGGTTTCGGCGAGCGGGTCGCTCAATTCGAAGATTCCCGCTTGGCCGTCCCAGGCGAGATCGGTTGTCGACTCTCCGGCGCCGGCGGCGGAGTACGCATAGGCGGCGATGCAGCGCGAGGATTGCGACGCGCACAACAGGCGGCGCATTTCCGCCTTCCCGATTGTGATGTTGCTGGCCGAAAGGTTCAGGAGGATCTCGGCCCCGGCGAGCGCCGCATCGGTGCTCGGCGGGTGGGGCACCCACAAATCCTCGCAAATCTCGACGTGGAACGTGAACCCCGCCTTTCCCG
>Ga0207693_10001740_pt1 | contig 19103 bp, 15 predicted proteins | sample LARL81metaG_FD_184347 | JGI IMG/M metagenome (GOLD analysis project Ga0207693, IMG submission 184347) | Corn, switchgrass and miscanthus rhizosphere microbial communities from Kellogg Biological Station, Michigan, USA - LAR L8-1 metaG... | ecosystem: Host-associated > Plants > Roots >...
AGCGACAAGGCAGTGACAACGATCGCTGCCATGCACGTTCCAGGCGACGGCACAAAACGGCGACGAGCACGCTGATTGAAAGCCATGGGGACACGCTAGGAGCTTGCACTCCTCCCATCGGCAAAATATTGCCTATGAATCGCCCCGGGTTCGGTTGAAGCCGCAACTCACCCGGGTGCGGCAGCGTGAGCAGGCTGTCAGCCGATGGTGATCGAGACCTCGTCGAGCTTGCCCTTGTACCAGTCGCTTCCCGGGTGAGCCCCGAGATACGCGGCGGAAGTGTTGGAGATAGATCCCACCGTCGCGTTGGTGGTCGCTCTCACCGTGCCGTCGATCACCGTCTTGATCTGGGAGGCGGTCTTGATGCACTGGATGTGATGCCAGGCCCCGTTGTTCAGGCCTGATCCCCCGGTGGCGTTGTGCCTGCTGGACGAGCCCTGGAAGGTGCACATGATCTGCCCACTCGGCAGCAGCTCGACCTTGTAGTTCTGCGCCGGGTATGCCCCCTTGCGCACCAGGTCGTAATCGCCTGACTTCGGCAGGGACGTGGTGCTCAGGTAGAAGGAGATGGTGATATTGGCCGAGCCGGGGTTGAGCGACGCGGAGCTAGGCACCGAGACATACGAAGAGGTCCCGTTGAAGCTGTACGCCTTGCCGGAAAAGCCACCGCCCCCCAGGGTCACGTTGTGCAGTGCGCCGTTGTTGTGGTGGCCCGACGAATCCACCATGGTCGTCCCGGATGTTTCGTTCATGTGCCACAGCGCGACGACGGTGCTTGCCGCCGCAACGTCCGCCTGAGCCACCACCGTGCCGAGTACGGTCGCCGCCACAATGGGTGCCGCCAACGCACCGCGCACCAATTTGGACACCTAATCACCCCTCTGACTGCCTGCTCCGCTGACACGTGGCCGGCCACTGCCATCCCGCTGCATTCGCCCAATCATCCAAGCCCACGGGCGTAGCAAAGAATCGGCAAAGTGTGCCCATCACTAGACGCTCTGTACGCGGCCCTGGTTGACACGTATACAGGCGAACGATGTGGGGCACGGTTGCAGCCACCTGGCCGTACAACGCGAGCTGCCTGGCCGTCAGCCGGTGTGGTCCAGGCCGCGGCATAACTGGTTATCTGCCGGGCCCAAGGTCCTGCTGCCTCGCTCACCCGCGGGCGCTGGCCAGCCACGGTATGCGCGGCGCAGCTCCGCGGCGACTTCCGGAGCGGAGAACCAGCCCGGCAGCTCGCGTCCCTCCGCGAGCCAGCGTCTAAGCTGGGTGCCCGAAATCGACCTCACCTGAGCTCCCCGGGGGACCTCATCCTCGGGCATATACGCATTGGCTTCTTCCACGTAGACCAGCTGCCTGAATTGCACCGGCCGCACTCCCAGCTCCAGGGCATGGCGGCGGAGCAACTCCTGGGCGTCGTAGGGGCTATAGAAGTGCCTGCCATCGGCGGCGGTGCCGGGCCCGGCATGGTCCCTCCCCACGATGAAGTGAGTCGCGCCGTAGTTCCCGCGGATGATGGCGTGCCAAAGCGCCTCCCGCGGCCCTGCCATCCGCATCGCAAGCGGGAGCAGCGACAGCATCACCAGACCGTCAGGGTAAGTCGGCATGATCGCCTGGTAACAGCGCACCCGTGTCCCGGGCTCGATGTCGCCTGGTTTGGTCATGCCGACGACCGGATGGATCAGCAGGTTCGCATCGTGCTCCGCCGCGGCGCGGAGCGTCAGTTCCTGATGGGCCCGGTGCATTGGGTTGCGCGTCTGGAACGCTACTACCCGGCTCCAGCCGCGCCGCGTGAACTCCGCGCGCAGCTGGGCTGGCGTATGCCGCAGCGGGCGGAAGTCCCGGTGCTCAGGCAGCTGCAGGGCCTCGAGCACGCCGGTAATATAGCGCTGGTGAGTGTGCCGCAGCAGGTACGCCACACCAGGATGGCTAGGGTCAGCGCTGCCGAAGACAGCCACCGCCTCGGCATGCAGATCGGGCACCCACGACTCGGTAAGCCGCAGGACCGCCAGGATCGTCCGGCCACGGCCGCGCAAGGCCAGCATTCCCGCTGACCCAGCCGCCGCGGCCACTTCATCAGGCACGTCGAGTGTCACCGGGACCGGCCACAGGGTCCCGTCGGCGAGGCGCATAGATTCGCACACCGACAGGTAGTCGTGCCTACCCAGGAAACTCTCCAGCGGCGAGAAGGCACCGCACGCCAGCAGCTCCAGGTCGCAGAGCTGGCGCTGGGTGAGCTGCCAACTCGGCCAGCGGCTGGCGCGCTGTCTCAGTTCGGCGGCGCGGGCGGGTGGGGTAAGCAGATCCACGAGACGCCCCCCGTGTGGCGGGGCGGAGATGGTCACCGTGCGAATCTCCCCTTCTGGGCGGCGGAGCCGTCGATCAGGCCGGGCATCCGGGCGCGAGCACGGGCCGGCATGGGCTGAACGGCCCGTGCCGTCTACCCGGCCAGGAATTCCCGGTACGCCAGGTCCGCTCTGTCCCGGAGCTTGGCAAGGGACGGCTGCAGCCAAAGCTCACGCAGCGCGTCCTTGGCCCGCTGGCGGTCCCCGGATGGGACCCACGCCTCGCGATCCTGTGCCGGACCATCACCCCCCATGGCCTGAAGCTCCGAGCGCAGCTGATCCCGGGTGATCAGCCCAGACTCGAAGCGCAGCAGGTCACTGGGCATGCTTTCGCGAAGCCTGGAGAGGTTGAAGCACTCGCGTACGCTCGCATCGCTGTGCACAAACTCTGCGAAATTCGTGCCGAAACGTGCGTTGAGCTGGCGGACAACAGCCCCGAAGTCCTGCGTGACCTGCTTGAATTCGCCAATTGCGAAGCTTTGCCGGTGCGGGCGCAGGTGTTCGTAGAAGCGGGAATACGCGACGAGGGCATCCCGCAGCGCGATGTCTGGATAGCGGATGAGCTGGGAAAGAATGGCCCCCCGTGGCTCGCGGATGAGCGCCAGAACCGGAAGGCCCTGCCGCGCGCCCTCGATGAGCTGGGCAGGAGCGTGCAGGTGGTGAGCGAGCCGCACCGGCTTTTCCTGCGAAAGCTGGAATGCATAGACGGCGAACGTCGTGGCCGACCTTGTGTATCCGTCAATCACCAGTTCCGTGCCCGGCCCGATCACCTCGACGTTGTGGCTCTGCCATTTACGGCGGACGAAGGCCAGATACCCGCGGGGATGCTCTGAGACATAGGTCCGCAGCCGGTGCCTGGCCCGCCGGATTGGTGTGACGGCCGAGGTTGCCTGCGCGGGCGGGATGGTTCCGGTCATGCCAGTACCTTCCCCCAGCCTGGCGGTCCGTCCGGCTCAGAGTCAGGCGACCCGGCTAGGCCGCCGGCCGCGGGCAGTTCCGCTTGCCAGAATGTGCCGTCCTTGGCATGGAATGCGGTCACCGACCCGCGGCCCACGGGACGGCGCCACGTCTCATCCTCGACGCCGGCCAGGTGCACGAACGCCAGGCGGATCATCACCGCATGGGTGATCGCGGCCACCGCCTCGCCCGCGTGCCGGGACGCTATCAACCGCAGTGCGGCGCTCATCCGGTGCTGGGCGTCGCTCAGCCGCTCGCCGAGGGGGCACGCCGCGCGACTCGGAGATGTCCGGTACAACTCGAATGCCTGCGGATCGAACATCGCGGCTTCCTCTGCGGTCATTCCCTCCCAAGCGCCATAGTCGACGTTGTTCAGCCCATGCAGGATCCGCAGATCTGGCACCCGGGCCTCGTCGGCGATGATCTGAGCGGTGGCTATGGTGCGGCGCAGCGGGCCCGTGTACACCGCGGTCAGGCCGACACCAGACAGGTGGCGCGCCGCATCGACCGCATCCTGATAACCCTGCGCATCGAGCGGAATGTCGCGACGCCCCCGGTAGCGATTCTCCACGTTGAGTGTGGTCGTGCCGTGACGGACGAGAAAGATGCGGCACGTACCCGCCGCCGGCTCCCCCGCGGGCTCACAGGGTTGCAGGAACTCACGGCTCATTCTTTTCCCCACTTCTCTGACCAGTGCACCTAACCAAGCAACTGCCGTCGTCCTTGGCAGCCGCTAGCGATGATTGCAGTCCGGCAATCTCCAGCAACCTGCCGCAGCGTTCGTCCACGCCTGGGTAGGACGAGCATGAGCGGGATGAACAGAGTACATCATGCTCGTGCCCGCCTCCTGAAACACAGGCCAAGATCACTGGGGCGGTCCAGCTTGTTGCCGACGGGGCCTTCCGCGTATGCGATCATGTCGTCGCAGCTGCCAGGCACCGGCGAGGGGAGGCAAAAGCGCATGCACGCATCCATTCGGCTGCGGTGGGCAGCTCGGAGCGTGCTGGTGCTCGCCGCGCTGCTGCTGGCGGTTCCCGCCTGCAGCGCACACCGGAGCGGTTCCGGCGCACCGTATTCGGCCGCGGGCATTCGCGGGACCATGGTCACGAGCCCGCGCTCGGCGCTGTACGTGGCGTCGCCGACGGGAGGGCCGGCCCGGCCGCTGCTGAGCCCGGCGGAGGCCGCCAGGCTGGGCAGTGAGTCCGATCCCGCATGGTCACCCGATGGGCAGCAGATCGCCTTTGCGGCTGGCTGTGCCAGCTGCCCTACCAAGCTCTACGTGGTGTCCCGCAACGGCAATGACCTGCGGAAAATACCGACCGGGCAGGGCGAGGTCTCATCGCCTGGCTGGTCACCGGACGGTCACTCCATCGTGTTCGCGCGCCAGCAGGGGGACGATCAGTTCCTCTATTCGGTGGACATCCGCACGGACCGGATCCGGTTGGTGAACAGTGAGCCGCCGAGCGCGGACAACAGCGACAGCACGCCTGCCTGGTCGCCCGGCGGACGCTGGATCGCCTTCGCCCGGGAGGTCCACCATGAACAAGTAGGCCTGTGGGAGACACTGGCCGCAGGCGGCCCGCCCCGGCGGCTCACCCGGCCGCAGCCAGACGAGCAGATCCACCCGCGCTGGTCGCCAAACGGCCGTCGGATCGTGGTCATGCAGGCGATGCCGCCGCTATTTACCTGGGACTTGTTCATCTTCGACGTCAGGACAAGGGCCGGCCGGATGCTCACCACCAGCCCGGGCAACGAATACGATCCGGCCTGGTCACCCAATGGCGGATACATCGTGTTCGCGAGCGATCTGGGGCGCCAGACCGGGTTCCGGTCGCTGTATGTGATCAAGGCCGACGGGTCCGGCCTCCGCCGTCTCACCGCTACCGCCCAGGACGACTCGATGCCGTCGTGGTCCCCATCAGGTACGCAGATTGTCTTCGTCCGCCGACCGACCATGCGTGTATGAGGAGGGCTGACTCGTCCAGTCCTCCTGGACGGGTCAGTGGCAGGCGCCGCTCCCCGAATCGGTGAAAGCCTTGCCCGCCTCGGGCACGAACTGCCAGGTGTAACCGGTCGGGTGGAGGGTGAGTTCAAGCACGCCATACGTGCTGGCATTCCTGACCTCGCTGTTGGCGGCAATGGTGACCAGGCCGGTGTGGACCGCCCCACCTGTGCCGACAATGAATTCCCGGATTCCCCGCGCCGTGTCCAGTGTGCCCGACGGTGTCTGCGGGGCAAACCGTTCGTAGATGTGGTCATGGGCGCTCAGCACCACATCGGCATTATTGTCGTACAGCAACTGCCAGAACGGTTTAGTGCTGCTGCTCGCCCGCCCACCCGAGCTGAACAGCGGGACATGCCAGAACGCGAGCGTGCAGAACTTAGTGTGAGTCTTGAGGTCGTTCGCCAGCCAGGTTCCCTGCGGTGAGGTCAGGCCGCAGCCGCCCACGCTGCCGCAGGCGGAATTGAGCGCGACGATATGCCAGGCGCCGATGTCGAAGCTGTAGTAGCCCTGCCCAGGCTTCCCAGCAGCGCTCCCGAAATAACTGAAGTAGCCGGAGGCGCCCTTGTTGGCCGCGTTGCAGCCCGTCCCGCCCGAGGTCAGGTACTCATGGTTGCCTGGCACCGGATGGGTCATCGACAGCACGCGGCCCCAGGTCGGGTCGTAGGACTGCAGGAACGCCTGGTAGCCGCCACAGTAATACTGGGTGTCCCCCAGATCGAGGACAGCCGCCAAGGTCGCGTTGACCAGCAGGTTGGAGGTGTACTTCTCCCGGCAGGCATTCGCCGTCCCGTTCCCGGCCTTGAAGCTGGCATTCGCCGGATCACAGGCGATGTCACCGGCGGCCGCGATAACGGGGTCGGCCGACGCTACCGCCTGCGAGCCGGCCGTGGCCGCGCTGGCCGAGGTGGCAGGCGGCAACCCGCCAGCAAGCATGCCAAGCCCCGCGAGCACCATAAACCCGGCGACCACCGCGCGGACTCGGCCCCTCCCCACTATCCATGCGTTGCGCATGGAACCCCCCTTGCTTAATCCAAAGGCTTCCGCACTGTACGCCTGCTAGCGGCCCGCTGCGGCACAGCTGGCCAGCGCGGTCATGACCAGTACAGTGTGGCGGGCGATCGTAGTGTAGTCCTCTGCAAGATCATCACCGACCGCTTGCCCGCGATACTCACCGAGACGCGTCGGGCTGAATCAGCTCAGAGGGATGGGTACTGCAGATGGTAACAGAGTGACCGCCTTCAGCTTGAAGAACGATCTGTGCTGGTATCCTTACTATGAGTTATCGCCTCGGCTTGGCGCCTTGACAAGGCCACCCCGGCTCCCGTTTGATGACCAGGGAGCGATGGCATCATAGCGGGAGGTCCGATCCGTTAATATGCGCGCATAATGGGCATGGAGATGAACGGAAATGGAGGATAACTCGGGGAACACTTCCACGAGTGACTGGCGGACCAAAGCGGCTCTCGATCAGGTTAGCGATACAGTGCCGAACGGAATTCCGGTCGTCAAGGAGCAGCTCTGGAGGCCGGTCCGCGCGCCAGGTGAGATGCACTGGGAACGCCCACCGGCCCCGATGAGCAAATGGACCCAGCTGCTCGCGATGGCACGTCCCTGTACGCGAATATTCATAATGGCGTCCATCTATCTGGCCGTGGTCGCGGCGGTAAGCCTGATTGTGGCCCGGGCTATATCTACGCCAGCAAAGAGCACCAGCGCAGCACGAATCGGGCACCAGCAGAGCCGGTACGGTCTCGTGCCTTACCCGATAACTCCGCACAGGCCGTCAGCTCCGCGCAAGCGGCCAGCCGCCGAGCCAGGGCGTTCGATCTTCCTGCCGCAGCCAGGACTGGCAGCGTTCACGCCCTCACCGGCATCAAGCCAGCCTGGCTCCAGCCCTCCTTCAGTTTCACCCTCGCCGGCCCCCGCAACTTCCCCGCCGCCGACTTCCCCACCGCCAACCAGCCCGCCGCCGACCTCCGCGCCGCCAACCAGCCCGCCGCCGACTTCCCCACCGCCAACCAGCCCGGCGCCGACCTCCGCGCCGCCAACCAGCCCGGCGCCGACCTCCGCGCCGCCAACCAGCCCGGCGCCAACCTCCGCGCCGCCAACCAGCCCGGCGCCAACTCCGACGCTAACGTAAGCGTGTTTACGGACGCGCCCGCGAGCGCACGGGCCGCCACTGCCGGCACGTGTGAAGCCACCCACCGATCGCGCAGCACGCTTTCCGCTGAGGCTGATGCCGGCCTCCGGAACTCATGGAACTGATGGCCACAGCGCCCGCGCAGCCATGATCTACCTGCGCTCAACCAATGAACGGCAGCGCGTACCGGGGACCTATGAGGGACTACTGGCGTACAAGCAGGCTTGGAGCGCAACTGGCCAGCCGTCCTCCATCGGGTGGCTGACGGCCGCCGGGGGGATCATCCTGTGGTGGCTGACTCGTTGCGGCCGGGGCGGGTAGCGATGTGGCGCAGCGGCCACCACCCCCATGGGTTCTCGTGCCGTCGCAGGGCCGCCCCGGCGGCTCGCCGCTACATCGCAGGTCAGCGAGGCTTCTCCTGCCGCGCGGCCAGGCTGGTCCTTCCCCGCGCTCCGCTCATTGACGGTGGCGGTGCCAGTAGTCCAGGGTGACGGATAGGTCACAGTTCGCCTCTTGGAGCGTGAGGCTGGAGCGCGGCAGCGGCGTCTCCGGGTTGGACGACGGTGACGCCCACTGGACAGCGACGATCTTGTGCCCGTCCAGGAATGTGCCCAGCAGTCCGGCTGCCTGCGCTCGGGACAGCGACCAGTCGGCCAGCCAGAGGCGGACGTGGCGGTGAAACATGCCCTGCGGGCCCGCCGCGTTCAGGGCAGCGGCGATGGCCGGGAACGTGGAGCGGTTGGCGTAGACGTCTGAGAAGCGCTTGCCTGCGGCGTGACGGATCCTCACCCAATGAGCTACCTGGCCGGGGGTGGCCGCGCCGGTCTCGACATCCAGCACGTCAGAGCCGAGAGGGTCTCGGCCGCCAAAGGACTGGTCTATGCGGACCAGGCCCGTATGGCGCGGGTCAAAACGGTCCCAGTCCGCCCGTGTCCACCTGATGTCTGCTGACCCGGTGACGTAGCCGGCGACTTTGCGGGTGCCGGCCGGGATGTTGTGGCAGGTGGCGTGAATAGAGTCGATCATGGTGGTAGTCATGGTCATCTAGGCTGGACGTGGGCCTGCCTGCGGCACAGCCGGTTGACAAATTTGAGCCGCAACAGTTGCCTTACCACACCGACGTGCGGCTCCGGCCGCCATCGTCACGATGATCTCGCCCGGCGCGGGCAGGGATCTGGGGTTGAGATAGAACGAGATGTGGCGTGGTCCTCGCCCTTGGGAGTGGTTGGGACGCGCCAGCTAGCGCATGGGACACCCAGCCCGGGAACCACTTTGGTTCAGTGGCCTCCAGAAGCGTCAATGTCTCGACGCGTGCCCGTCCTTACCGGGGAGAATCTCGTGCGGCTCCGCGTCCATGGACCCTGCCTGCTGCCAAGTCTGGGTAAATTCATGGTAAATTCCATTGCATGGGGGGCTGCCTGACCTGGATGGGGGATGCCGAAAGTGACCGGCACGGGGGCCATTGCGGCGCATCCCCGGAGGAACAGCCGGATCACGGTCCGGAATCCACCCTGTGCCTCAACCTTTCTTGGCCACCCGGGCGTGAGCCCCGGGTTAGGACCAAGACCTGGCAATCCCGGCACCCTGCCCTGCTCCGGGCCAGCCAGGAAACATATCTCTGCCATGAAGGCTCCGGCCGCAACTCCAGGCATCCCAGCGGGGAAGCAAGGGTGCGGGGTTGCCGCCGGTCAGCCTGGGGGAGCGCTATAGCAGGGGACCGAGTTGGCTGGTGCGATCGCTTACCGCAGGCGCAGGGGCCGCTCCGGTAGCGGGGGGCGGCGGGACGTCCGGTCGTGGCTGGCCCAGGTCGGCGTGTTCACCATGGTCGGGGTCGGCATCGGGGTGGCAGCGGAAGGACTGCCCGCTGGACGGGCCGGGGCGGTCACGGTAACGCTGCTGATCGCGGCAAGCGCATGCTGGGGGGTGGCGCTGTCCGAGCGGGTTCGCGACCGGCGGGTGGTGGTACCGACGCTGGTCGGCCTGGGGGTGTGCGGCGCGGCGCTGGATTGGCTGCAGTCGGACGGCCCGGGTTTCGTGGTCGGCTATATGGCGCTGGCCGGCCTGGCGATCCGGGCTCCTAAGTGGATTGCTCTGCTGGCCGGGACGCCGGTGGTGATGGCGATCGCCATTGCCGACGGGCATGACTCCGCCAACCCGGCGACTGCCGTGCTAGCCGTGGCGCTCGGCGCCGGCTTCCTTTTCGGGACCTCGGCCCTCATCGCGTTCAGCCGGGACGCCCATGCTCGCGCGGAAGCCATGCTTGCCCAGGAGGCTGCACTGCGTGAGGCCCACGAGCAGATGGCGGCCATGGCCGAGCGTTCACGGCTGGCCCGGGAATTGCACGACGTCCTGGCTCACTGCTTGTCGGGACTGGCGCTGCAACTGGAGGGCGCCAGGCTGCTCGCCATAGCATCCACGGCCGACGCCAGGCTCGTCGGGCAGATCAGCTCGGCCCGGAGACTGGCCCAGAGCGGCTTGCTGGACGCCCGCCGCGCCCTCCAGACCCTCCGGCAGGACGAGATACCCGGCCCGGCACGGCTGCCCTATCTGGTCTCGGAGACGGCATCCACGCTAGGCATCCCGGTCGCTTTCAACGTGGAGGGCACGCCGTGTTCGCTGTCGTCCGGGGCCAGTCTCACCGTGTACCGCGTGGTGCAGGAAGCGCTCACAAACGTGGCCAAGCACGCGGGTCATGGGGCACGCGTGGAGGTGCGGCTGAGCTGGGCTCCGGACACCCTTGACGTCACGGTCGCCGACCACGGCGGCGACGGCGTGGGCGCCGGGCTGCCGCCTGGCGGCTTCGGCCTCACCAGCATGGCGGAGCGGGCGTCGCTGCACGGGGGGCAGCTTGAGGCCGGCCCCTCGGATGACGGCTACACGGTCCATCTGCGGCTTCCGCTGTCCGCGGATGAACTGGCCGCTCCCGCGGCGAAGGAGAATTGATCATCATGGCCGTCCCGGGAAAGCTTCCCGTCCGGGTGCTGGTCGCGGATGACCAGCGGGTGGTACGCGACGGCCTTTCGCTGCTGCTTTCGCTGCTGCCCGGCGTGCAGGTGGTGGGCACGGCGATCGACGGTGAGGATGCCGTCCGCCAGGCGCTGTCTCTGGCGCCCGATGTAGTGCTCATAGACCTCCACATGCCCAACTGCGACGGGGTCGAGGCGACACGCCGTCTAGTGTCGGCGCAGCAGGGCATACCGGTGGTGGTGCTGACGAGCTACTCCGACGACGAAACGGTCCTCGCCGCGCTGCAGGCGGGCGCACGGGGTTTCCTCACCAAGGACGCCGGGGCCGAGGAGATCTCCCAGGCGCTGTCCGTTGTGCGCGCGGGCGAGGCCCAGCTCGATCCGTCGATCCAGCGGCGGCTGGTGGAGGCCCTCGTCCAGGGCGACCGCCTTGGCATGCCGGGCACCGCCGGCACCGGCCACCACCCTTGCGGGATCCCGGCAGGTGCGGAAGCTCGCCGGATCCACGACGGGCTTACCCCGCGCGAGGCCGACGTGCTCACCGAGATAGCGGCGGGACTGTCCAACGCTGAGATCGCCACCAAGCTGTTCGTCTCCGAAACGACGGTGAAGACCCACATCAACCACCTGATGGCCAAGACCGGGTCGCGCGGCCGGGCCCAGCTGGTGGCCTATGCGTTCCGGTTCGGCCTGGCCACATGATCCCCTGGTGGCCTGCGACCAGCCACCGCCCGGGCCACGATGACCATCAGGATGATGAGGTAGCGGGCGGGGTCACCCGGTAGACCTTGCTGATGTGGTATGCGCGCCGGTCCATTCTCAGGGCCGCCGCCCGCACCTGGGCCATCGCCGTCTTCCCCAGATGGCTGACCGCGGCCAGGCGGAGGTATTCACGGGAGTCACCGCCTCGCGCGCCCACCCGCACCAGGCCGACACCCGGGGCGTAGTACTTGATCTGGTGGCCGCTGGCCGGGTCGTTCGGGCTCCACTCGTCGACCTTGAGTACGTGCCGCAGGCACCCCGAGGGCAGGCACGTCACCTGGCTGGTGCTGACGATCCGGGAGAGGTCGTAGAACTCGATGGCCGGCACCCGCCCTTCCGCGTACTGCGCGCCGACCGCCGGGTGGGCGAGCATGTGACGGCCGCCATGGGCGCCGCCCGTGCCGGTGATCCAGGTGTCGGGCGCGCCGGTCAGCCGGCCGTTCTCGTACTCCTCCGGGTATTCACCGAAGTTCCACACGGCGCCGACCGCGTCCTGGGCAAAGAAGGCGAGTTCCTGCTCCTGCAGTTCGCCCTGGAGGAAATCCTGGTCCAGGGCGACCACGGTGCGCACTCCCGCGACCACCTTGGTGAGATCGGTGACCGTGAACACCACGGAGTGCGGGGTGGTGGACCCGCCTTCCACGATGGTCCCGCGGTAGCCGAACCGGGTTCCCGGGACCAGCGGAAACATCCGGTTGTCCACCACGGTCGGCCGCGGGAAGCGGCCGCTGGCTGCCGTCCCGCTTGCCCGTGGCTGCTGGGCGCTGGCCTGCCCGCACGCCTGCAGTGACAGCACCCCGACGGCGGCCATCGCCACCAGTGACCCGATACGGCGCTTAGCGAACATCGCCAGCCCCCTCCCTGAGAACTCGCCGGCTCTTGCCCCATCGCAGGTACAGCGACGGGACGACAACAAGGTTGAGCAGTGTGGACGTCACCAGGCCGCCGAGCACGACCACGGCCAGGGGGAGCTCGATCTCGTGGCCTGGCCGGTCGCCCAGGATGACGAGCGGGACCAGGGCCAGGCCGGTGGCGAGCGAGGTCATCAGGATCGGCGACAGCCGCTCGCGGGCCCCGCGGATCACCAGGGCTGGCCCGAACTCCATCCCCTCCTGCTCCTCGAGGTGCTGCCAGTGGTTGATCAGCAGGATGCCGTTGCGGGCGGCGATGCCGAACACCGTGAAGAAGCCGACCAGCGAGCCCAGGGAAATGATCCCTCCGCCCACCCAGGCCGCGAGCACCCCTCCGACCAGCGCCATCGGCAGGGTCAGGAAGACCAGGGCCGCCAGCCGCCACCGGCGGAATGCCGCCTGCAGCAGGAGCAGGATCGCCACCCCGGCGATGAGCGACGACTGGAGCAGCCGGCTTTGCGCCGCCTGCCGCTCACGGTATTCCCCCAGCAGTTCGACGTGGTACCCGCGGTCGAGGTGCACCGCGGCCAGCTTGTTCTCGATGTCGCTGACCACCGCCCCCAGGTCCCGCCCGGACACGGCCGCGCCCACGTCCAGGTACCGCGAGTCACCCTGGCGGTCGATCGCGTTCGGGTTGGGCTGCAGCGAGACGCTGGCGACGGCGCCGAGCCGCACCCGTCCACCGGACGGGAGGTCGATCGGCAGGTTCTCCACATCGGAGAAACTGTGCCGGACCGATGCGGGGCTCCAGACGACGACGTCGTATGCCTTGCCGGCCCGGAAGATGTCACCGACCTCCTCGCCCGCGACCAGCGTGGCCGCGTCCCGGCGCACGTCGCCCGGCTTGAGGCCGTACCGCTCGGCCCTGGCCAGGTTGACGGTCACGTTCACCTGCGGGACATCGCTGGAGATGTCGCGGTGCGCATTCACGACGCCGGGCACGGACTTCACCAGAGCCAGGATCTGGTCGGATTTGGCCCGCAAGGTCGCCAGGTCCTCGCCGTAGGTGCGGATGATGATGGGTTCCTTGCCGCCGGTGAGAACCTCCTCGATCCGCTCGTCGAGGTAGGTCTGGACCTCGCGGTAAAGGCCCGGGTACCCGTCGGTGACCGCATGGATCCGGTCCAGGGTGAGGGCATAGTCGGCCTTCGGCGAGAGGCTGACCCAGATCTCCCCGAGATTGACGCCGACCACCTCCTCGCCCAGCAGCGCCTGGCCGATGTGGGCGCCCGCGCTCTGCACACCGGGGATGGCGAGCAGCTCCCGGCTGATTTTCGCGGTCGTGCGCTCCATCTCCGCGGTCGAGGTGCCCGGCGGGGCGACCCAGTGGATGAGAAAATCCCGTTCCTTGAAGCCGGGGAACAGCGACTGCCCCAGCTGCGGGTACACCGCCACACCGGCCAGTGTCACCAGGGCGAACGTCAGGTACGCCGCGACCGGCCGGCGGATGACCCGGGCCAGCCCGGCGCTGTAACCCTTCTGCAGCCAGCGGACCAGCGGAGAGAAGCGCCGTTCGATCGGGACGCCGCGCAGCACCGTCAGCGCCAGCGCGGGGCTCACGGTGAGCGCGACGCCCATCGAGGCGGCGATCGCGAGCGTGTACGACAGGGCCAGCGGCCGGAAGAACGCGCCGATCAGGCCGGTCAGCATGAACACCGGGATCAGCGCTGCCACGATGATGAACGTGGCGTAGACGATCGGGCTGCGGACCTCCAGGCATGCCTGCAGGATCACCGACGCGGTCGAACGGGTGCCTCCGCTCTGCCGTTCGGCCCGCAGGCGCCGGGTGATGTTCTCGACACCGATGATCGCGTCGTCCACCACCACCCCGAGCGCGATGACCAGCCCAGCCAGCGTCATGGTGTTGATCGTCGCCCCGCGCCAGTAGAGCACCAGCATGGTGGCCACCAGCGAGAGCGGGATCGTCAGCAGGCTGATCAGCGCCATCCGCCATTCGAAGAGGAACAGCGTGATGATGACCACCACGAGGATGAACCCGAGCACCAGCGCCTCGGTGAGGTTGGCGATCGCCAGCTTGACGAAGTCGGCCTGCTGGAACACCTTGGTGTCGAACTTGATCCCGGGCAGCCCTGGCTGGAGGTCCTTGAGCGCCTGTTCGACCCCGGCGGTCATCTGCAGGCTGTTCGCCCAGGGGAGCTTTTCGACCACCAGCAGCAGGCCGGGATTGCCGTCGATGATCGCATCGCCGATGAGCGGCTGGTGCCGCACGCCCACGGTGGCGACGTCCCCGAGCGGCACAGTCCGGCCGGACCTCGTCGGCACCGGTGCCTCCGCGAGGTCGGCGGGGGTCACCACCGGCAGGACGTTGCGGACGCTGATCCGCTGGTTCGGGGTCTCGATGTTACCGCCGGTGCCGATCACCGCTCCGGTGGAAAACTTCAGCAGCCCGGAATCCACCGTGTCGGCGGTTGCCTGCATCACCTGAGTGAGGCGGACGTTGTCCGCCCGCAGCCTCGACGGTTTTGCCATCACCGCCATCAGATGCAGCCGCTCATTCCAGATGGCCACGTTGGCCACCCCGGGAACCCGCAGCAGCCGGGCCCTGATGATCCAGTAGGCCGTCATCGACATCTCGATGAGCGAGTGGCTCTTCGATGTCATGCCTATCTGCATGGCCCGCCCGGTCGCCGACACGGGAGCGAGGATCACCGGTGGCGCGGCCCAGGTCGGCAGGGTGGGCGCGACGATCGCCAGCCGTTCCTGGACCAGCTGGCGGTCCTGGAGCAGGTCAGTGCCCTCCTTGAAGAGCACCTCGATCGAGGACAGCTGGGGCACGGACTTGGACCGCAGGTCGTCCAGGCCCTGGATGCCGTTCAACGCGGCCTCGATGGGCACCGTGACCAGCTGCTCGACATCAGAAGTGGAAAGCCCGACGCAGGCGGTCTGGATCAGGACCCGCGGCGGCGCGAACTCCGGGAAGACGTCGACGTGCATGCGCGGCAGCACCGTGATGCCCAGTGCCATCATCACTGCCGCGGCCGCCGCCACCAGGTGGCGGAACCTGAGGCTGGAACCGATGATCCAGCCCATCAGGGTTCGCGGCTCCGTGCTCATTCCTCACCGCTGATGTTGTACTCGGTGCCAAGCAGCTCGGGCGCCCCCACCGTCACGACCACGGTCCCGGCCGCTGGGCCCTGGGACATGACCGCGGTCGCGCCCTGGATGACGCGAACGGTGATGCGCTCACGCATGAACGTCCGTGCGGCGGTTTCCACGTAGGTCCAGGTCGAGCCGTCGTTGTCGTAGATGACCGCCGAGTAGGGGATCACCTTGTACGGGCCGCGCCGGCCAGCGACCGTGACCTTCGCCACCCGCACCGGCTGGGTCGCGATGCCGATCCGGTGCATGGCCTGGTCCGTCAGCCGGACCTGCGGGATCTGAGACCCCTGGACGGCCTGCACCACCGCCGGAGGCTGGTCCGCCGTCGCCTGGGTCACTCCGCAGCCGGTCAGAACCAGTGCGGCCGCGGCCGCGAGACCGATGATGCCGGACTTCCTCGTGGACATCGATGGCCTCCCTTCAGATCATGCGATGTGCTGTGGTTTGGGTGCCGGAGCCACGTCGTGCCGGGTGTCCGGTGGCGATGTCTGGCCGGCCGTGACCATGAGGAACGCGGGCAGCACAAACGCCTGCACGAGGAGCAGGCTCACCAGGCCACCAAGCATGGTGACCGCGAGCGGGTGGAGGAACTCCAGGCCCGCCCGGCTGCCCCCGACCACGGCCGGCGCCACGACGGCGGCCGTCAGCAGCACCGACTGTGAGAAGGGCGCCACGCGCTCGCGGGCAGCTGCCAGTACCGCCGCACGTCCGGTGGCCACACCGGCCTGCTCCATGGCATGGACCCGGTGGCCGAGCTGCACCGCGGCCCGGACCGCCAGTGCGAAGACGGCGAACAGGCCGGCCAGCGCCGGGACGCTCCACATCCCGCCGGCCAGCGGAGCCAGGAGCACCCCGCCGACCACGGACAGCGGCAGGGACAACAGCAGCAGGCCTGCCCGCCGCCAGCCCGCCGCCGCGGCCTGCAGCAGCAGGAAGATCCCGATGAGCGCGACGGCGCCGTAGGCCAGCACCCGGGTCAGGTCGGCGCGCCTGACGGTGGCGTTCCCGAACACTTCGGCGTGGTATTCGTAGGGCATCGGCATCGCCGCCAGGCGTGACCTCACCGCTGCCACCACCGAGCCGGGATCCCCGGTGACCTTCGCGGCCACCTCGACGTCACGCAGGACGTCGTCGTGGATGACCGCGGCGGGCTCCGGACGGACCGTGAGCGTGGCGACATTCTTCAGCGGCACGAACTGGCCGGACGGCGTGCCGATGAGCTGGTTTCCCAGCTCGGTCAGGTCAGCGCGGTCGCGTACGGCACCCCAGACCACCACGTCGAAGACCTTCGACTGCTCGTAGAGGTTACCCACGATCAGGCCCGAGGTCAGCGTGGTCGCGTCCCGGCGCACGTCACCCGGCCGCAGCCCATACTTCAGCGCGGCCGGGAGCTTGACCCGGACATTCACGGTCGGCAGCACTGGGACCGGGCGGGCCACCGGGTTCGCCACGCCGGGGACATGGGCCAGCATGGCCCGCACGTCCTGTGCCTTGCGCTGGAGCGTGGTCAGGTCGGCCCCGTAGACGCGCACGACAAGGTCGTCGGTCGAGCCGGAGGTCATCTGGGCGACCCGTTCAGTGGGATAGGTCACCAGGTTCGCCTTCAGCCCGGGGTAGCTGTGCACTACGGTCTCGATCGCCGCCCTGCTGCGGGCGTAGTCGGCCGAGCCGGCCAGCGTGATCCACACCTCGGCGGAATTGACGCCGACGAGCTGGTCCGACGAGATCGCCCGCCCGACATGTGCGCCTACTCTCGTGACGCCTCGGAGCCTGCGCAGCTCCCCGCTCACCGCAGCGGTGATCCGGTCCATCTCCGGCAACGCGATCCCCGGCACGGCCTGCACCTGCAGCAGCAGGTTGCGGTCCTGCGGGCCCGGGAGCAGGGAGCGGCCACCGAGCTGGGGCAGCACCGCCAGCGCGGCCACCGTGAGAACGCCGGCCACCGCCAGGGCCCGACGCGGGCGCCCGAGCCAGGCCGCCAGCCTGCGGTCGAAGAACCGGTGCACCACGGCGACGAACGGCCCTCCGCGGCGGGCAGGTCGGCCGCGGAGCAGCAGGAACGCCAGCGCGGGCGTGAGGGTGAACGCCACCAGGACGGAACTGAGCACCGCCAGCGCGAAGGTGAGCACGAGCGGGCGGCTGAACGCGCTCGCGAGCGTCCCCAGGAACAGGAACGGCAGCGTCGCCAGCAGGATCGCCAGTGTAGCGAACATCAGCGGCCCGCGCGCCGCCATGAACGCCGCCAGTATGGTGTCGCGGGCAGGTTCCGGCTTGCCGTCCTGGCTGGCCAGCCGACGGCGCACGCTGGCCAGCCGACGGTGCACGGCGTCGAGGTCAGCGATGACATCATCGATCACCAGGCCCACGGCTGCGGCCAGACCCAGCAGGGTGATGGTGGTGAAGGTAGCTCCGCTCAGGTACAGCACAAAGGCCGCCGCTGCCAGCGACACCGGGACCACGATCAGGGCCACGAGCGCAGCGCGCCATGACGCGAGCACGAACAGGAGCCCGGCGAGCAGCAGCGCCAGGGCGATGACAGCCACGACTCCCACGTTCCGCAGGGCGTTCTCAAGGTAGGTGGCCGGCCGGTACACGCCGGGGTCGATCGTGATGCCGTGCAGCCCTGGCGCCATCTCGGCCAGCGCGTCCTCGATGCCCTTGGTGACCTGCAGGGTGTTCGCGCCGGGGAACTTGTCGATGACAAGGAAGAGGGTGTGGCTGCCCCGGGGGGGGCCGGTCGCGACCGCATCGCCGATCAGGGGCTGATGGTCCTCGATGACCGTGGTGACATTGCCCAGCCGCAGGGAGCGGGCGCCTTCGACCGGCACCTGCGCGAGCTGGTCTGGAGTAGAGATAGGCGAAATGTGCTGGATCGGCAGGCGCTGGTTGGGGGACTCGACGAACCCGCCGGTACCTGGTGTCGACGCCTCAACGAACGTCAGCGGCGACACCCACAGCGCATTGCCCGCGGTCTCGATCACCTGGGTGAGCGACACACCTTTGGCCCTGAGCTGCTGCGGGTCCACCCGGACCTGGAGCTGCCGGTCACGCTGGCCGTAGACGGACACATTCGCCACCCCGGGCACGCCCATGAGCCGGGGGCGGATCTTCCACCGGGCCAGAACCGACATGTCCAGGTAGGACACGTCACGGGATGACAACCCGATCATTTCAACACGGCTGGCCGACGCTAGCGGCTGGATCATGATCGGCGGGCTGCCCACGTTGGGCAGGGCGTGCGCCTGGGTCATCCGCTCCTGGACCATCTGCCGGGCGGCATACAGGTTGGTGCCCTGCTGGAACGTCATGTCGATGACCGACAGGCCGGGCATGGACGCAGAATGGATGCGGTCCAGCCACGGAACGCCGTTGAGCAGATCCTGTTCCAGCGGGACAGTGATCAGCTGCTCGACCTCCACCGCGGACAGGCCAAGCGCCTCGGTCTGGACCTCCACCGACGGGGGCGTGAATTCGGGATAGACGTCAACGGGCGCAGACCGCAGTTGCGCCAGCCCGAACACCATCAGGCCGATCGCCAGCGCCACCACCAGGCGCCAGAACCTCAGGCTTGAACCAAGCACCCACCGCATGGAAGCGCCACCTCCCCCGTTGGCTGGGAAGCCGCTCCCGCGAGCAGGCGATCCCCGTATCCGAACCCCGCCGGGCGGGCACCGGCTCGGTCAAACGCTTGTCACGCTAGGAATCCCGGCGGCAGCAGGCATCGGCGTGCAGGTGGAGGTGCAGGTGGAATTGTGACGACAGAGGCCTCCTCCACAGGTTGGAGAATTGGTACTAATTGAGCCAGTTCGGGAACACCTTCCGCCGCCCAGCCGCGTATCGGCCCTGGACCGATGCCCACATCGCCGGCATCGTCGCTCGGGCGGACCGTCAGGCCCC
>Ga0207693_10001742_pt1 | contig 19096 bp, 16 predicted proteins | sample LARL81metaG_FD_184347 | JGI IMG/M metagenome (GOLD analysis project Ga0207693, IMG submission 184347) | Corn, switchgrass and miscanthus rhizosphere microbial communities from Kellogg Biological Station, Michigan, USA - LAR L8-1 metaG... | ecosystem: Host-associated > Plants > Roots >...
CACCCCGACAACCCCGGCAGTCGTAGAAATCGCCACAGCTTCGCCGACAAAAAGGGCCAGAATCGTCTCACGCCTGAATCCCAGAGTCTTAAGAACGGCGACCTCACGTGTCCGTTCGCGGATAGACATAGCCATTGTGTTCCCGGCTACCAGCAGGATCGTGAACACAGCCGCCACCGAAATGAAAAGAATAAATGCCTTCACGTTGCCGAGCTGAGCGATGAAATCCAGGCCGAATTGCTTCTCCGTCTCTGTTTTTGTCGGCTCGGGCGCGTTCGCGAAATGGGCATCAATCGCCTGCGCGACTGTTCCGACGTGTTGCGGTGAATCAACCATCACCCCAAAGAGGCCAGCGCGGTCTTTCGCAAACGAGACACCCTCTTCGACATACTTCCAGTTGAAGTAGAGCGAGTTGTTAGAGACCTTAGCGGTAAAAATCCCGCGCAAAGTCAGTTCAAGCCGGATCGGATAGATGTCGCCCTGAATCACAATGCGATCCCCGATCTTCCAGCCATATTTCTTGGCCAGCGCTTCGTCGGCTACGCACCCAGCACGGTCCTTGATCCATGCTTCTTTCTGGTCCTGCGGAATCGAAAGTTCGGTGTAGACGTCGAAGAACTCAGCAGGATCGACACCGAAACGCGCAAAGAAATTCTCCGGTTTGCTGTCCTTGTAAACTCCGTTGAACCAATTAAAAGGAACCACATGCGTGACGCCGGGAATGTGCCGCATGTCGTTCCGGTAAGAAATCGGTATTAAATTCGTGAGCGACACTTTATGGCGCACGATAAGGCGCATCTGCGACTGCTCGGACCGCAGATCGTTGGAGTAGAACGCCCGCCAAACCGACATCAGAAAAGACAGCAGCAGCAGGGAAAACGCCATGCTACCGATGGTCAGGAATGTGCGCTTAAGATTGCGAAACGCGTTCTTGCGGACAAACCGAGCTAGAGTCATATGTGAACTCCGGGAAAGCTCAAGGTACACCTAAATACTTCAAGGGGCCTGGGGAGCAGACATTCAGCATAAAACATAAGGCGCTGCTCAACAACTATGGTCAAGCATCGCTGAAGCAGCAGGAACTGCAAAGTGCAGATCGTCAGCACTCCGTTCTGACATTTGTCACGCACGCCAGGAGACAGCTCTCCACTTGAGTTGTACGCAAAATTTGTCGCGACAGTTCCAGTGCAATTCCTGGAATCGTCGGTCTTTTGTGAACAACTTTTGACGAGCGCTTGCCGCGTCCGAATAGTCGAGGTGCCCTAACGCCTTCCAAACGGCGGGCGAGCTTACCACCTCTAAGCTCAAGTGACTCAGCCGTTTCCATGCAGTACTTCGGTAACTGCTGAACTTCGCACGGGACGTTTTATGATTCACTGAGCTTCCTTCCCCGGGTCGTGCCTCATTTTTTGTTCTTTGCAGGCAAAGCAGAATGTCGGAAAAAATTGGCCATTTCGAAATCGTTAGTCAGCTTGCGCAATCGGCTTTCGCAACCGTTTACAAAGCGGTTGACACCGACTCCCAGCAAAACGTCGCGCTGAAGGTAGTTCGCCTTGACGCAGTAAAGGACCGCGCGGCCCTCCTGAAAACTGTTTTTGATGAAGCCGAACGCGCAAAACCGCTCAACAGCCACAACATTGCGGCCCTCTTTGGAGTGGGCGATGAGGCTGACCTTCTTCTTGCGTCCGCTGAATACGTTCAGGGCAACTCGGTTGCGACTACTCTTGCACGTCATGAGAGCTTCTCGATCTGGGACGTGCAGGACATCATTCGGCAAGTTTGCCAGGGGCTTGATCACGCCCACGGGCACAAAGTCGTCCACCTTTCACTTGAGCCGGCAAAAATCATGGTCCAGTGGGACGGGCTCGTAAAGGTCCTCGGCTTCGGCATGTCAACAATGAACGCCGGCACCGCGGCCGCGATCGATGGGATCCCCGAAATATTGCATTACGCTTCTCCGGAACAACTGCGCGGAGAGACGTGCGACCACCGCTCGGTGATATTTGGTCTCGGCGCTATTTTGTACGAAATGGCGGCAGAACAGAAAGCGTTTGCGGGAGCGACTTCCGAAGAAGTGCGCACCGCTATTCTTGACAGTACGCCGCCCCTGCCACACCGGCTTAAGGCAAAGGTCAATCCAGCTCTCAGCAGCTTGATCATGAAGGCGATTGCCAAGTCTCCTGAAGACCGCTTTCAATCAGGACAGGAGCTGGTTCGAGAGATGGAGCAGTTGAAGTCAGCTTCCAGTGTCGTAGGCTCCGAACCGCTGGCGACGAAAGTACCGCCGGTGCCGCGAAGAGAGATGCCCAAAGCAGTCGCAGCCGCAGCCGGAGCGACAGGGCTACCGACATTTGTCATGACTCCCGCCGCTCCGAAGACTACAGCTTCTGCGGCAGCTGCCGAAGTGGAAGAAAAGCCGTCGTTTGCGGTCGATCCGATGATGGCGGGAGATTCTGTCGCAGTCGAGACGCCTACGAAGAGTTTCTCGGACATAAGCGAGTTGCCTCCCTTGCGCGAAGTGCGAATTGCTCCGCCTTCGCCGCCGACTGAATTGCAAGTTGAAGAAGAAATAGCGCCAGAACCAATTCCTGCCGGAGTGTTCCGCGAGGCAGAACCGGAAAAGCCAAAGGTTCAGGTGCGTGAAGTTGCGCAGAAGGCGGTGCGCGAGATTCGCAAAACACCGCCTAAGCTTTACATGTATGCGATCGGCGGGGCGGTCGCGCTCATCGTGATCTTTATTGGCGGATTCAGTTTGTATAACTACTTTCAGGATCGAGATTCGGGGAACGAAACGAGCAGCGTTACGGAGCCAGCGCCGTCGCCTACAGCGAATCCGATCGCCAGCTCCAGACCTGCGCAGCCTGAGGCACCGCCGCCAGTTGCTGCCACTACAACTTCGGAGCAGCCTGAGCCTGACGATTCTCAGGCTGCGTCGCCGTCGACAACAGCAACTCCGCGGGGACGCCGAGGAAAGGCGCGGCCCGCTGCGCCCTCGGTGGCTCCGGCACAAATCAGCGTCAGCTCAATTCCTGACGGAGCTGAAATCTCCTTTGACGGAAGCAGGCTGTGCCAGACTCCATGCACCCTTACCGGAATCGCCCCTGGCCAGCATGCAATTTCGGCCAGCAAGGCTGGCTTCGCCGCCGCAAGCCGCACTGTGTCTCTCCAAGCCGGCGGAAACACAACCGTCGCGCTGCAGCTTTCGCAATTGACTGCCATTCTCTCAATAGCCAGCAACCCCGCCGGTGCTGCCATCGTGATCGATGGGAAGGACAGCGGCAAACTCACGCCATCGCAGATTACTTTGGACAAACCGGGCAAGCATGCGGTCACTCTGAAACGGTACGGCTATCTCGAAGGGAGTAGTTCAGTGAATGTCGAACTCGGGCAGACCTCGAATTTGAACCTGGAATTGACCCACCTTGGCAATACCGAGGAGATCCGCGCGGCCGGCGGGAAGTTCAAGAAAGTGTTTGGCCGCGGCGATGCCTCCGGCCTGGGTATTGTCAGCGTCAAGACCCAGCCCAAGGGCGCGCAAATCATGGTGAATAATCGCGTGCTCGATAAGACTGCGCCTTTTGATTTCTACCTCAATCCCGGTACTTACGTCATCGATATAACCATGTCGGGCTATCGGTCACTGCATCGGGTCGTCAATATTCAGGAAGGCGAAAAGCTCGCCATCGAAGAGTCGCTGATTCCTGAGTGATTTTAGCGGGAAAGAATAGGCCGCCTTTCGGCGGCCTACCCTCCCCTTTAACTCTTCGCCTGCAACCCTCGCAGGGTCTGCTTTTTCAATCGGCACTTCCGCCAAGTCCAAGAGCCTTATCGGCGCCAGCGATAATCGTCACGATCGTATCCGCGGTTCCCTTGAAAAGCGGCCATGTAGCCGTCGCGATAACCGTCGGCATAGCGCCCGCGATATGCGCCCCTGTCGCCGTAGCCGCGGTTGTAGCCGTGGTCCGACGAACGATATGCTCCGCGGGGATAGGGATTGAAAGGCTTGCCATGGAACATGTCCTCGCGGGCAACCTGCGACCCATCCTGGTATCCAATGTTGTGCGCGACGCGCAGACCACTGTCATAGCCGCGACCGTAGCCATAATCGTCGCGATCATAGCGCCAATCTTGTGCTGTCGCGAAACCGGCGCTGCCTAATAAAACTGCCAAACCCAGCGCTGCCATGCGAAAAGTATTCTTCATAGCATCCTCCTGCGGGGCGCCCGGTCCGGCCAGTAGCTCCGTCGCTCCCTCTCTGACTCACCCTTCTAAAACACGCCGAAACGGCGAAAGTTGCGAATCATGGACAGTGCTCCGCGCGGTGTTAGACTCTGTATTTCCTGAGAGGTGGTGTCGGTATGGCCATTGGAAAAGTTGGTGTAGTCGGCGCAGGAACAATGGGCAACGGCATCGCGCACGTGTTCGCACGCAGCGGCTACGAGGTAATTCTCTGTGATCTTGAACAGAAAATCCTCGATCGCGCTCTGGCCACGATTGCCGCAAATCTTGAGCGCGAGGTGGCAAAATCGAAAATCAGCGCGGCAGATAAAACCACTGCACTGGGGCGGATCGCGAGCGCTACCCACCGCGGCGCACTCGCTGATTGCGATTTCATTGTGGAAGCAGCATCCGAGCGACTGGAGATTAAAACGGAGTTGTTTCGCGATCTCGACCGCATTTGCCCCGCAGGGGTCATTCTCGCCTCAAACACTTCTTCCATTTCAATCACCAAACTTGCCGCAGTCACCAGTCGTCCCGAAAACGTGATTGGCATGCATTTCTTTAATCCGGTTCCGGTGATGAAGCTGGTGGAAGTGGTCCGCGGCCTGGCGACGTCGGACACGACATTTGAAGCCGTCCGTGACCTGAGCGTGAAACTAGGCAAAACGCCAGTTGAAGTAAACGACGCGCCCGGGTTTGTTTCCAATCGCGTGCTTATGCCGCTGCTCAACGAAGCCATGTTCGCTGTGATGGAAGGAGTTGCGGCTCCCGCGGCCGTGGATGAAGTGTTCAAGCTGGGCATGAATCATCCTATGGGCCCGCTTGCGCTGGCAGATTTCATCGGACTCGACGTTTGCCTGGACATCATGCGGGTCCTGCACAATGGGCTAGGGGATCCCAAATACAGGCCCTGCCCATTACTAATCAAGATGGTCGATGCGGGAAGGCTTGGAAAGAAGTCCAGTCAGGGATTCTATAAATACTGATCTACAAACACTAAATGATGCACTCCGACATTCCTTTCTACATTCTCGCGGTGCTGCTCGGGTTGGGCGCCGGATTTCTCGAACTCCGACTGGGCGACCTCCTGATCACCGCACTGTTCGTGCTGATCAGCACAATGGTGGTAGGCTTTTTGCGGCCTAAGGCACCATGGCGTTGGACCATCATAGTTGGAGGTCTGATACCCGCAGTTTGGCTTTTTACCTACTTCTTCTCGAAGCAGCGGCCGTATCGCGCACAATTGTGGGAATCCGGGCTTGGATTTCTGACGGGGGTCGCCGGAGCGTACTGCGGAGCATTCACTCACAAGGTGATCGACGAACTCTTTCGCCCCAATCGGGAACGTCCGAACTGAGTGCCGCTGGGCTTCGCCCGAAAGTGTCGCTTAACCAGAGAGTTACTCCCGTTTCCACAGTCAGTGAATGTATGCTGCCCTTCATGGGAGTTTCTGTCTCGGTGCTCGCCAGCGGCAGCCGTGGGAACAGCACGGTCATCGAAAGCTCCCAAGCCCGCATTCTGGTCGATGCAGGCATTTCCTGCCGGGACACTTTCAAAAGGTTGAAGCTAATTGGCGTCGATCCCCGGCAACTTTCTGCGATCGTAATCACGCACGAGCACTCAGACCACGTGTACGGGCTAGCGACGCTGGCCAAGAAACTCAACTTGCCGGTGTTTATGACGGGCGCCACTCATCAGGCATGGGCCCGATCCTTGCGCGATGACGCTGGCGAACTGCCGAAGCTGGCTAAACTCGAGATCTTTTCCGCAGGCCGGTCCTTTCAAATTGCGGACATAAGCGTCAGCGCATTCACTATCCCTCATGACGCCGCCGATCCGGTAGGCTTCACCTTTCGTGTCGAAGGCACGAAAATCGCGATCGCAACCGACCTGGGCTACATGCCGGCCAGTGTGTGCGACCATCTGCGCAAGTGCGACGTTCTCATCATTGAATCCAATCACGACCTGGAAATGCTTCGCGTGGGGCCTTATCCGTGGTCCGTTAAGCAGCGCGTGATGAGTCGTGTAGGACACCTCTCCAATGATTCTCTCGCCCAATTTTTGGCGAAAGACTATGATGGAGGTGCATCTTACATTGTGTTGGCGCATCTGTCGGAGCAGAACAATCATCCGGAAGTTGCGCGCAGAGCGGCCGAAAGCGCGTTAGGACTGCAAAGAACGCTGCTGCAGAACCAGCTCATGCTCGCGGGCCAAGACGCGCCGACTGACTCTATTCGCCTGTAGCTATGACCGCATGCATTGATCCCGTTGTCGGGAAAATACTAGCTGGCTGGCGCTATGACATTTCCGGCCTGGCGCTGGAAATGCGTGGCGACTACGAGGCTCACTTCGCTGCATGCGATCGTTGCCGCTCTCGCCAGAAATTGCACCGCGTCATTGACGTAGGCCTCATCGTTCTGACGTCAGTTTCAGCCGGAGTATTCCTGTTCGCCTTTGCAGTGATCCACCACTTCATTCCGCGCCACACGCTGATTCTGGAATTGATTGCGCTGGGTGGCTTCGCGCTCTCAGCTCTGATCTGGCTGATCGTCGCCGTGGCGACACCTGCGCCCATGACTATGGTAGATGTGGCGAAATTGGGCGCGCGGCATGTGCATGACCGCCTGCCGCCAGAAATCCGGGAACGGCTGCCAGAAGAGTTACGGATGAAGCTGACGGGATCGTAGCATTTGGGTTCCCTGCCGGGGCTAAAGCAAGATTTTCTGACATCCAAGAGGAGGCACCACAAGTGATGGACTCATCCCTGAGACGATTGCAGACGATTCGGTTCGCCTTGCTAGGGAGCATCGTGCTGTATTTTCTGGTTAGCCTATATTCGCCGGTTCCGTCGAACGGATCCCCTCAGATGTTCAGGATACTTGCTTTGACATCGGCAGTAATCGCGGCGGCTGTCTTTGTTCTTCGCGCAAAGGTGCTCGCACCTTCCGCCACACTTGCCGCCACGCAACCTGAAGACGCAACCGCGATGAGCCTGTGGCGGACTTCCCATATCATTATGTGGGCTCTGTGCGAGGTCATCGCGATGTATGGTCTGCTGATGCGCTATCTTGGGTCGACAGTTGCTGAAGCGGCTCCGTTTTTCGCCGCCGGCTTTCTTTTGATCCTGCTCCTTGGACCTCGGCGTCCAGAACCGGTCGAAACTACTTGATGTGGCAACTCGCCAGGCCGCGCTTTTCCAGATACTGCTGGTGATAGTCCTCTGCTTCGTAAAAAGTCGTTGCCGGGACAATCTGAGTCACCACCGGTCGACTGAAATGCCCTGAGTTCTGCAGCTTCTCCTTAGATAAAAGAGCCGTGCGCTCCTGTTCAGGCGAATGGAAGAAGATCGCCGAACGGTACTGGCTTCCGTAATCCGGTCCCTGGCGATTCAATTGCGTGGGATCGTGGTTCTCCCAAAAGACATCGAGCAGCTGTTCATAATTGACCTTGGCAGGATCGTATTCAACCTCGACTGCCTCGGCGTGTCCGGTGCGGTCGTCGCACACGTCCTTGTAGGTAGGGTTCGCAAGCTCGCCGCCGGTGTAGCCGACGCGAGTTGACATCACACCTGGAATTTGCCGGAATGTTGCTTCCACTCCCCAGAAACAGCCTGCTGCAAATGTCGCTTTCGCCATAAGAGACTCCCATATGAGTACGACTGATGTGTTTGATTGGATGCGTTAACGGCAGAAAAGTAGCTGCGGGGTCTCCTACGGGCCGCCCGGAAAATCACACCCTCAACGAACTAGACTTGCACTGCTCCAGTGAGTTCTGCAATCCGGGTGATTTCGTGTTCTTTGCACCAGCGCTCGACTTCGCCCACCAGTTTCTCGGTAGCGCGCGGATCCCAGTAGCTGGCGGTCCCGATCTGCACGGCGCTGGCGCCAGCAAGCATGAACTCAATCACGTCCGCAGCAGTCGAGATGCCGCCCATGCCGATCACTGGAATCTGAACGGATTTCGACGCTTCGTAAACCATGCGCACTGCAATCGGTTTGATAGCCGGTCCCGACAGGCCCGCAGTCACATTCGCGATGCGAGGTTTACGAGTCTCCACGTCAATCGCCATTGCAACAAAGGTGTTGACCAGTGAGACCGCGTCGGCCCCGGCCTCCTGCGCAACATATGCCATCTGGCCAATGCTGGTGACATTCGGTGAGAGTTTCACGATCAGCGGCCGCAGCGCAGTCCGCTTGACTGACCTGACTAGTTCGTCGAGGGTGCGCGGGTCGCTGCCGAACTGGATCCCGCCGTGCTGTGTGTTCGGGCAGGACACGTTCAGCTCGTAAGCAGCAATTCCCTCCCCATCGTTCAGAATCTCGACTGTGTGCTCATAATCCTCGCGCGTATAACCAAATACGTTTGCGATCACGACTGTGCCTTTGATCTGGCGCAATCTTGGAAGCTTTTCTTCAATAAAGACATTGGCGCCGATGTTCTGAAGGCCGATCGCGTTGAGCATTCCCGCAGCGGTTTCATAAAGCCGCGGAGGAGGATTGCCGATCATTGGTTCGCGGGAAAGCCCCTTGACCACCAGACCGCCTAGTCGGTCCAGATGTACGACGTCTTCGAATTCAACGCCGTATCCGAAGGTGCCACTGGCAGCGATGACGGGATTCTTGAAGTGAATACCGGCGACGCTGACGCGAAGGTCGGGTGTCATCTTGTTGTCCTGAGTTGTCCGTAGGCAAAGCTCACGCGCTGCTAGTTTACACGGGCTTCCCGAGAAGCAATCGGATCAGGCGTCGTACGGTGCCGCGTTTCACCGCAGTGAGGGCAGAGTTCGGCGAGAACTCAACAGCTATTGCGCTCCGTATTCTGCTATCTCTGGCTGCCTTCCTTGCGCGCTCGGCGTACTCGGCGGTTCAATGTTTCTTTCAGTGCTCCTGCGCAAACTTAGTCTTCATTCGTGCAAAGGCCGCGTATTTCCATTAAATTAGTGGATTCCATGCTCGAACTCAGCTTTGTTCGCGACAACATACCGAAAATAGAAGAAATGCTGCGCAATCGCGGCATGAATCCTGACGCTATTCTGAAAGATTTTCGGACTGTCGACGCTCAACGTCGCCAGGCGATCCAGTCTGCGGAAACGGTGCGGGCCGAGCGCAACCGGCTCTCCGCAGAGATCCCAAAGCTGCAGAAGTCCGGTCAGGACGCTAGCCACTTGATTGCCGACGCCAAAGACATGCGTGTGCAGATCCAGGAGATGGAGAAGGCTGCCGAAGAATATGACGCGCGAATGACCGAACTGCTGGTTGGTATTCCAAACCTTCCGCACGAATCAGTGCCGGTCGGCAAGTCTTCTGAAGAGAACGTTGAAATTCGTCGCTGGGGCGCGCCGCCGAGCTTCAACTTCGCCCCGAAACCCCATTGGGAACTCGGCGAACAACTTGGAATCCTGGACCTGGAACGCGCGGTGAAGGTGACAGGCGCTCGTTTCGCCGTTTATTGGGAACTCGGAGCAAAGCTCGAGCGGGCGCTGGCAAATTTTATGCTCGACGTGCACACAAAAGAGCATGGATACACCGAGGTGCTCCCGCCGTACCTGGTGAATTCCTCCTCAATGTATAGCACTGGGCAGCTGCCGAAGTTTGCAGCTGATCTATTTCGCGTGCCGCACGGAGATAAGGACCTGTGGCTGATCCCGACAGCCGAGGTTCCGGTAACAAATCTTTATCGCGATGAAACTCTGGAACACTCGAAATTGCCTGTTTCACTGACCGCTTACACGCCGTGTTTCCGAAGCGAGGCCGGTTCCTATGGCAAGGACGTCCGCGGAATTGTTCGCCAACACCAGTTTCAAAAAGTTGAGCTGGTCAAGTTTTCGCGGCCCGACAACTCCTACGAGCAACATGAAAAGCTAACGCAGGATGCGGAGAAGATTCTACAGAAACTCGGCCTACACTACCGGATCGTGGTTTTGTGCACTGGCGACATGAGCTTTGCGGCGGCGAAAACCTATGATCTTGAGGTCTGGCTTCCGGGCCAGCAGCTTTTTCGCGAGATATCGTCCTGTTCGAACTTTGAGTCGTTTCAGGCGCGGCGGGCCAACATTCGCTACCGTGCTGAGGGTAAAGGCAAACCTGCTTTCGTGCATACACTGAACGGCAGTGGATTAGCCGTCGGACGTACTTGGCTGGCGATCCTTGAAAATTATCAGCAAGCGGACGGCAGCGTCGTAGTCCCTGAAGTACTGCGGCCATACATGGGTACCGACCGAATCCTTCCATGGAGACTATAGAAAGCAACGCCTAAAGGCCAGAAACGATCTACACTGTTGACATCGGAACACGCGCTCGGAATCTCAAATGGGTTGCAGTTCTTGAGGTGAGGACCATCAAAGCGGATCCAGCAGAGCTGACCAAAACAGGCCATGACAGTCTGACGGCGTCCGGCAATGGCGTATGGCGCACGATCCGTGGTTTCATCCTCTGGTCTCACGAGCGGGGTACCATCCAGTACGACGTGATGGTCACGCTGATCCTGGTATTTGTATTCTTCTCTCCGCGCCTGATCGACTTCAACGATCGTCCGGTGGCACGCAACCCACACGCTACCGGTGTCGTCGTATACGGGGACGGGGCCGAGGGCTTGCTCTACGAAGTCGACGGAAAAGCAGTGCAACCCGGTGACGCTGCTGCGGTGCAGAGCCAACTGCTTCGAATCATTGAACCCATATCAGGCGAATTCAGCATCACACGTTATGAGCCCGTAACGGACAAGAAAGGCAAGGTAGTTTCGTACAAGGTCTGGGGTTCACGGCAGTAAATAATGCTTTGATAATGCTTTGATGAAGAAGTCATCTACTCTCGGGATATGGATTCTGGCTTTCGCCGTTGTGGCGGGAGTGCACGCAGATTCGAAGGTCAAATCCCAAGTGCAGCCAGGTTCGACCTCTCCTGCTGAACAAAGTGCATCACCGGCGGAACAGAAGAAAGCCGAAGCCTCTACCTCCAAGCCGACGGCGAGCCCACAGAATACTGAGGCATTGGACAACGTCCTGCACAGCATGGACGAGAACGCGGCCAAGTTCCGGTCCGCACAAGCAGACTTCGTCTGGCAGATCTACAACAGCGTAATTAATGACATTGGTGAGACGGACAAAGGCAAGATATATTTTCGGCGTTCGGGCCCTAATCTGCAGATGTCGGCACGTTTCACTGATCCTCCTTCCAAGCAAGTTGTTTTTACCGGGAAAACGGTTCAGGTCCTCCAACCGGGGGGCCAAGTCGATGAGTATGACACTGCGGCGCATCAGGGAGAGCTCGAAACCTTCCTAGTGCTGGGTTTCGGAAGCAGCGGTAAGGACCTGCAAAAGTCTTTTGAACTGCAAGATCTCGGCGAGGAGAAGATCGATGGCCTGCAAACTCATAAGCTGCAATTGATCCCGAAAGCTGAGGATGTAAAGCGGCATGTGCCGAAGATCGTGCTATGGATGCAACCTAATGGGCTGTCGAAACAGCAGCAGATTTACCTCGAAGGGGGGGATTATCGCACGGCGAAGTATGCTGGCATCCAGCTGAATCAGAACCTTTCCGATAACTTGTTCAAACTCAAAGGAAACGTGAAGAAGACTGTAAAGCACTGAACCTGAACAACATGTGTGCTTTTGGACCGGTAATTTTATAGCTGCGAAAAAACCTGTGCAGCGCTATACTCGAAAAGCGTCATCCAACTTCCGTCTAATACCCAGCACTAATTCGGAGTGTCATGGCCAAGGTTTTTACGATCCCTGTTCCACCCGACCTCAGTCGTAAGCCAGCTCGCGAACGAACTTCGGACCCCCGCTACGTAGATGGCCAGCGCCTGCTCGTGGAAGCGATGAGGTATTTGGCACAAAGCGATCCCATCGCGAACCGCAATGCTATCGAATTGCTCTCGGAGCATGTGCGGACTCGCTTCAGAATGAGCGATTCACCGCTTGGCTAGATTTCCGAACCCTCTATGGTGCGGCAATTCCCGAGCCGTGAGGGGTAGTGCGCCGCAGTGTCAGTGCCGCCGCGGCGAAGATGATTACAATCGGGTACATCTCCAACGTGTATCTCGGTTCAGGGTTCTCCAGAGTCCCCAGAAAACCAGATCGCAGAGCCATGAAGAGCAGCAGAAGCCCGCTTCCGGCAATCGGACGGACTCGCAGCCATCCCACCAGAGCGCAAACGCAATAACACAATCCTATAAAACCGAGAGACACCGCCAGTGCTGACCACTTGGGGTCGTCATTGAACTCCCACCAGCGGCTGTCGGAAGGGAGCACCTCGGTGCGCGGTCGAAACCACATGTCTAGAATTCTCAGCGCGGGGAGTCCCAGGTAGTAGCGCGTGGGATGAGCGTGAACTCGCTCATTCGCCAGAACTAAAAATCGCTGATCGAGCGCTGGCGAAATGTGCAGAAGTTGGTTGTAATCACTGATCAGCTGTGTGGTTGTCTCGCGCTCATGCGGAGTATCGAAAGCTCGGGACGGCAGCTTGTCGACCTCTATGGGGCTTCCCGGAACCGCCCAGTAGATCTCTTCGACCGAGGCGTAGTCCGCGATCCAAGTCTTCACCCAACAGTTGAAGCCAACTGGCACAAACTCGTTTTCCTCGTTGGCGTACCGCGGGGCGAGTGGCTGAAATCGATGGAACACGCGCTGGTTGCGAAGTGACCAGGGAACGAGCGGAAGCACGCAAATGACCATGATTACGCATGCTGCCTTGGCAAGGTTGCGCCGTGAATTCCGAGTCGAACTTCGAAACAAGAATTGGCCAGTAAGATAAATGACGATGACTGCCGGGAGAATGGCGCCGTCAGGACGGAGCAGAATGGCTGCCGCACACGCTGCTCCGCAGGCTGCCCAGGCGCGCATGGCAGAGGTTCGAAGCGCCCGAAGTGCCAAGTCAAGCGCCAAAACAGTAAAAAAGATCTCGAGTGTTTCTGTAAGCGCAGCAGCAGAGTAGTCGGCAAGAAACGGACACAGCGCGATCAAAAGAAACGCAATCTTCCCATCTCGTTCACCCAGCAGCCGCAAAGCAATGTTCGCGCACAGATAACAGGTACCAAGGTCAAAGAACATTTGCAGGAACAAAACCGCCCGGTAATGTTCAACTCCGAAAATTGAAAAAACAACCGCCAAAAACGCTGGATAACCCGGCAGTCGAATGTAGGTAGGAGCGATTCCCGCCGGCCCACTTAGACCGTAAACCCCGTGCAGCAGCCAATTCTTGGCAATTTCGCCATATACGAATGAATCGTTGAGGACGCTCGGAAATCTCCAAATGAAGATCGCGCGCAGCAGGATCGCTGCAGCCGCACCGCTACCAAAAAACCACAGGTTCCTGCGAATCAGGTCACGCACACTGGGAATATATCCTGTTTGCGCGGATTTTCGCCGTGATCCATGGCTAGCCACGACATCTAACTAACCAGAGACACAGAGGTTTGACCCTCCCCCGTCCTCCCGCTAGGATGTGTTTGGTCTAGGTGGCATGGCACAACCGGTTTTCTACGATCCCCGACGCGCTCGCTGGAGACGCATTCGCACGCTGCTCGATGTAACGGGCATTCTGCTGAGTGCTGTGATCGTAGTGTTTATATACACCGCGATCCACGGCGAACCCTTGCCCAAACTCCTTCTGCAGTTTCAGAAGCGCCCCTACCATGCGCTGAAAGAGAATGAAGCAGAAAAGGCCCGAGAACATCGCAAACAACTGGCCCGTCGCAGCCACCGGCGAACGAACGTTCCACCATCGCAAGTGGAGCTAAATACCGATGAAGGTATCCGGGCGGCGTTCTACGATCCGACCGATGCGGCAGGTTTCTCTTCCTTGCGCGAGTACGCCCGCCAAATCGACCTGCTTTATCCCGAGTGGCTGCACGTTCTCACGCCGGATGGGCATTTGCAGAGTGTCGACGAGCAGACTAATAAGCCTTTTGACGTGATTCAGGACGGACAAGTTCATTCCGTCGACGCAAAAGTGCTGCCTTTTCTCAAATCTGAGGGCACTGGAACTGAAGTTTTCCCGCTGGTGAACAACTTCACAGGAACCGACTGGGTCAACATGTCTGCCTTCCTGGCCGACGCGGATGCTCGCGCCCGTTTTAGACAGGAAATTGCGGATTTTCTTGCAACCGACAAATACCGCGGGTTGATGGTGGACTTCGAAGATATTCCTCCAAAGTCCATGTCTGCTTTCGTGCAGCTACTGAACGAGCTTTCGCAAGACCTGCACTCGAAGGGCGAGAAGTTGTATGTGAGTGTGCCGGCCGGCAATCCTGATTTTGCATATCGCAAGGTTTCCGACGCTTCCGACGGCGTCATTCTCATGGACTACGACGAGCACTACAGCGGTGTAGGAGGTACCGCTGGGCCCGTGGCATCGCAGGACTGGTTTACAAAAAACCTGGATGAAGCCAAGAAACTCATCCCTATCGAGAAGCTGATATGTGCCATTGGAAACTACGGTTACGACTGGGAGCGACAACCTAAGAAAATTAAGACTCCAGCAACGGACGTAGGCAAAGTTGTTTCCGTTCAGGAAGCCTGGCTGGCGGCCCGAGACTCCGAGGAGGACGTAGACTTTGATGGGGACAGTATGAATCCCCACGTCAACTACCTTGACGAGGACAATCACCGTCACGACATATGGTTTCTGGATGCAGTCACCGCACTGAACCAGATGCGCGCCGCGCGACAAATGGGCGTGCGCACGTTCGCATTGTGGCGTCTGGGGTCGGAAGACCGCTCCCTGTGGCGTGTGTGGGATTTCCCTTCAGATTCGCTGGCGCCCTCCAAACTGAATGACGTGCCACCCGGGCAGGACGTAGACATGCAAGGGGACGGCGAGATCCTGAACCTCGAAGCTACGCCCACAAACGGATCTCGGACGATCACCATGGATACACCTCGCGAAATGATTATCGACGAGACCATGGACTCGCTCCCCGAACCTTATCGTGTCGGGCGGTATGGCGCGAGCCCAAATAAGGTCGCGATCACTTTTGATGATGGCCCGGATCCGCAGTGGACACCCAAGCTCCTCGATGTATTGAAACGCCAGCATGCGACTGCCACGTTCTTTTTAATTGGCAACCAGGCCGACAAGTTTTCTTCCATTACCTCGCGCATCTACAACGAAGGTAATGAAATCGGGAATCACACTTTCACGCATCCCGACATCAGCGAACTTTCTGATCGGTTCGTAAAGCTCGAACTGAATCTGACGGAGCGTCTGTTCGCCAGCCGTTTGGGAATCCGGACTGTTTTGTTTCGTCCTCCGTATTCCGTTGACGCAGAGCCCGACACCGAAGATCAAGTACGCCCCCTCGAACTTACGGAAAACATGGGGTACCTGGCAATCGGAGACAAGATCGACCCCAACGACTGGAAAGGCGCCAGCGCCGAACAGATCACCAGCTATGTTCTAAACAATCTGCCTCCGTGTACCGCGGCGAATCACACAACGTGCGGCAATATCATTCTGCTGCACGACGGCGGCGGCGACCGGCGAGAGACTGTACGCGCGCTGCCGATGATCATTGAAGGCGTGCGTGCGAAAGGGTTCGAAGTCGTTTCTGTTGCTGACCTTCTGCACATGAAGCGCACCGATATCATGCCGCCCATTGCGACCAGTGAACTCTGGTCGGCGTGGATGACATGGATTGGATTCTGGATCTACGGGTCAACGATCAAGCTGATCGCGATCACGTTTTTTGTTGGCGATTTGCTTATGACGGGGCGCCTGATCTTCGTCGGCGTATTCGCGATTTACGATCGGTTGCGGTCCAAGCGGTTCAGCGCCGGAGGAGACTTTGCCCCGGCAGTCGCGGTTCTGATTCCCGCCTATAACGAAGAGAAGGTCATTGAACGTACGATCCGCTCGGCGTTGCGATCGACCTACAAGAACCTGCGCGTCATTGTGATTGACGACGGATCGAAGGATCGGACGCTGGAGGTCGCCAGGAATTGCTTCGGCCGCGAGCAGGCTCTGGGGAAAGTGCTGATCTTAACCAAGCCGAATTCAGGAAAAGCGGATGCATTGAATTTTGGATTGAGGCACTTGCGAGCCGATGAGCAAGTCTTCATCGGCATCGATGCCGATACCGTCATCGCAAAAGACGCGGTTGCTCTGCTGGTGCCACATTTCCAGAATGCCAAAATAGGGGCGGTCGCCGGAAACGCCAAAGTCGGCAACCGTGTGAATCTGTGGACGCGTTGGCAGGCCCTTGAATACATCACCAGCCAGAATTTTGAGCGCCGTGCGCTCAACACTCTGGGTGCAGTCAGCGTGGTTCCCGGAGCCATTGGCGCCTGGCGAGTAGCGGCAGTGCGGCAAGTTGGCGCATTTCAGACTGACACTGTGGCCGAGGACGCTGACCTCACAATGGCTCTCCTTCGCGTCGGATACCGTGTGCAATATGAGGATATGGCGCTGGCGTATACCGAGGCTCCCGTAAGCGCGAATGGTCTAATGCGCCAGCGTTTCCGTTGGTCATTCGGTATCTTGCAGGCAGTGTTCAAGCATCGCGAGGTGTTTGCAAGAAAAGGCGTACTCGGCTGGGTGGCGCTGCCGAACATTATCATTTTCCAGATCTTGCTGCCGCTGGTGTCGCCGTTCATCGACATCATGTTCGCGGTGGGCGCGCTCTGGTACTTCGTGCAGAAGCACTACCATCCGGAATCGACCGACCCGGCGAGTTTCCAGCGGCTGGTGATCTTCTTTGCCGCATTCCTGATTATTGACTTCATCAATTCGGCGATCGCCTTTGCACTGGAACGCAGCACGCCGGACACGCGCGAAGATTCGTGGCTACTCAGCCAGGTGTGGTTACAGCGATTCGCTTATCGCCAACTTTTCTCGATTGTTCTATTTAAGACTGTAAAGCGGGCAATTGATGGCAAGCCGTTCGCCTGGGACAAACTCGAGCGCACCGCCGAAGTCACGTATCAGGAGTCGGAAGATTCAGTGCAGGTGCACTAGGTCCATGCCTCGCACGATCATCGAACCGTTTCGCATCAAGAGCGTCGAACCGATCCGCTGGACTACCCGCGACGAGCGCCTGCAACTGCTTCGTGCCGCGCACTACAATCTCTTCCTCCTCCCCGCCGGCGACGTGCTCATTGATCTGCTCACCGATTCCGGCACCGGCGCCATGTCCACACACCAATGGGCCGCCGTCATGGAAGGCGACGAAAGTTACGCCGGGAGTAAGAGCTTCGACCGCTTTCGCGACTCGGTGCAGGACATTTTTGGATATCGCAACGTAATCCCCACTCACCAGGGACGTGCCGCTGAGCGGATTCTTTTTGGCGTGATGTGCAAAAAGGGCGACGTTGTTCCCAACAACACGCACTTTGATACCACCCGGGCAAATGTTGAATTCGTTGGGGCTGAAGCCGTCGATCTGGTGCACGGGAGCGAAGCACGTGAACCAGCGCGAGGAGCGTGCAAGATCATTTTTTCCTGAAGGGCTGCGGCATCAGGAGTTCAAGGACTTCTATGAAAACTCCGAGCATCACTTGGTCCCGATCAGATTAACGAATATGCCTCTGTGGTTGTACTTCAGGTCGGTCAGTTCGTCGGAGAAGTTGGTGAAGTTGTAGCCGACGCCGGCCTTCAGGTTCTTGCCGATGTGATGGTAGATCGCGGTCAAGACGCCGCGGCGTCGTTGATTGATATCCGGGAGGCCAAGCTGCCGGACCTCGGCCAGGCTGTCCCATTGCTTGAGGAACCGGTAGTCCAGCCGCAGAACGGAGAGGCTTGCGGTATTGTCGAAGAAGGCCGGGTTCACGCGGTCCAGGCTCGCCTCACCCAGACGGTACGCGTACTTGCCGCCCACGGACCAGTTGGCTGTGAGGTCGTAGGTAAGATCGAGCGCTGCGATGTGGCTCTTCTGCAGGAACTCGGTTGCGGTGTTCTGGAATCCCAGCTGGTCCGTGGTTGGAACGTTATAGAAGTACGTGTACTTGACCAGGGCATTCAGCCGGTCGTTGCGTACCGGCCGGTATGCGTAGCCGACCACGGCTTCGGTGTAGCCACCGGCATAAAAATCGCCGAGTGAGCTATCGCTGATCGAGTGATCCAGTTTGCCGAGCAGTCGCCAGCTGGGCGTCATCTGGTATTTGAAGTTGTTACGCAAAAGCAATACGGTCTGTACGGTATGAGTAAGGTCGGGCTGTTCTGCGTCGTCGCGGCGAAACTCGATCGCGCTTGAGAACTGGATCTTATCCAGGCCGTAGCCCATGTGGATTCCGGCCGCCTTGCGTTTGGTCTCGGCGCCGGTCTGCGAGTCGAACAGCTTGCCGAACTCCCCGCTGCCGCCGAAGTTCCAGTGCTCTTTGGTCACGAGGTTGATTCCGGTGGCATGCGTGAGGCCGCTCTGTGATGATGCAGTCTGGTAACGCTCCTCGGCGTAGACGCTGGAGCTGTCGCCGAGCCGCGTCTTTACGCCTGAGACCAGGTTGCCCCAGCTGCCGCTGTGCACGAGCTGATCGTTGTCCGTCCGCTCGTTTTCCAGCGAATAGTTCAGGTAAAGACTGGTCCGCTCGGAATAGAGAAAGCTGGTGCCGATCTTTCCGCCCGGACCAAGGTCTCCGTCGGACGCCTCACCATCGATCCGGAAGCGTTTCGTCAAGCGATAGGATCCGCCCACGCCGATGCGGCTGTTGTCTGGACGGCCGCCGCTTGTCGCGACTGTGTCCTGGCCGAAGACGTAAGCGCTCCAGGTGTCACTCGGGCTGTATTTTATCTGCGCGACCGTGTCCGTGCGCTCGCCCTGCTCCTGGGTCAGCGGCACAACCGGCGAATTGTCCTTACGCATATCGTCGCGCACGCCGGCGCTGAAGCTCCATCTATTGGTCACCTTATAGGTCAGGTCCAATTCCATCGCCCGCGTATCA
>Ga0207693_10001743_pt1 | contig 19087 bp, 19 predicted proteins | sample LARL81metaG_FD_184347 | JGI IMG/M metagenome (GOLD analysis project Ga0207693, IMG submission 184347) | Corn, switchgrass and miscanthus rhizosphere microbial communities from Kellogg Biological Station, Michigan, USA - LAR L8-1 metaG... | ecosystem: Host-associated > Plants > Roots >...
ATGGCAAGCCGCAGCTTGTTGATCAGCGACTTCGGCTGGATCTTCATGTCCTCCAGCGGGATCTTTTCCGGATCGAAGCTGTACGGTCCGACGTCAAGTCCGCTCGGGTTCACGAACAGATGGAAGCCGGAGTAGGTGCCATACACCGCCCAGGGCACGCGCTCTTCCGCCAGCACGGCATTCAGCTTCTCGCGCAGGACTGCGGCAGTCGCGGAAGCGTCATCCGATGCATCGGTTTCGGCGATCACCGTCAGCGCTGCGGTACCGGCCGCGGCCGAGACAGGATTGGCGTTGAACGTGCCGGGATGCGCGATCTTCTCGCGTCCCATGCGCGCCGCTGCCTGGAAGTCCAGCAGATCCAGGATGTCCTTGCGCCCAGTGACGCAGGCGCCCGGCAGCCCGCCCGCGACGATCTTCGCGAAGCTCGACAGGTCGGGACGCACCCCGAACGCCATCTGCGCGCCACCCTTCGTCGCACGGAAACCGGTGACGACCTCGTCGAACATCAGCAATGCGCCATATTCCGTGCACAGCCTGCGCAGCTCCCGCGCGAATTCGGCGCCGAGGGGCACCTGGCCGAACGACGAGCCAGTCGGTTCGTAGATCACCCCGGCGATGTCGGGATTGGAGGCGAAGGCCTCACGGACCGCGGCAACGTCACCGGGGTTCGGCAGGATCGACTTCTCCGCCACGCCAGGCAGCACGCCTGGGGTCGGCGAACCGTCGAAATGGTTCGTGTAGCCGCTGGCCATCTGGTCGTGCCAGCCGTGGAAGTGCCCCTTGAACCGCATCAGCGTCTCGCGGCCGGTGAACGCGCGTGCGAGCCGCACCGCCATGAGCGTCGCCTCAGTCCCGGACGAGGTGAAGCGGATGCGCTCCGCCGACGGTACGAGGCGTTGGATGGCGTGGGCCCATTGCACTTCGCGCGGATGGGACGCGCCGAACTGTGTGCCTTCGTCCAGCGCCGCGCGCACCGCCTCCGTCACCACCGGATGATGGTGTCCCAGCAGCAGGGCGCCGTGGCCGCCGAAATAGTCGATGTAGCGGTTGCCATCCACGTCCCACTTGTGCGGGCCCTGCGCGCGAGCGATGAAGACGCCGTACGGATCGACATTGCGCGCATCATGTGTGATGCCGCTGGGGAATAGCTCGTTCGCTTCCTTTGCCAGGTCAGCCGAGCCCGGCGTGCGCTCCCGGTAGGCAGCGATGATCCGGGAATTGGTGAGTTCGGCAGCGACGTCGTTCATGGGCCCAGCCTCGCTGTGGGTTGTCATTGCCATATTGCCCTGCTTTGCAAGAGGCCAGCAAGGTCAGCGGGTTGTCGCCCGGCTACTGGCTATGAGGAATGAAGGGGAATAGCGATGCCAACTCCACCCGGCTGATAATAGGCACCTCCGCCTTGCGAGAGCATCACGCCCAGACTGTTCTGCTCCAACTTCAAGCCGCTGCCTCCGCCGCTGATCCGTACGGCATCCACGAGCTTGTGGCCGTCGAACATCAGCAGCATGTCGTTGCGAAGGTCCGCGCTGGTTGCGTGCAGGCCCATAAACGCCACATCGCCGAAACCAGGTGGCTCAGGAAGTGCCGAACCGATGATTATACGGCCATGAAACTGCTTCGGATCATCGATCTGAAGCGCCGTAAGAGGCGGCCTGGCTGAAGAAAGGTCAAAGGTCAGACCGCGTCCGACGGCCCCATTGATTTCCATGCGCTCCTGAAGATGGGTTGCACTACGGAGTTTGATCGTTCCATACCCGACAAGACGATCGTTGAACACCTGATCAAGCCCGGTGAACGTGCTGGCGCCGATGAAGCGTATGGTGCCCCCGGAGATATTGAGCCGGGATAGCCCAACGACATCAGCGGTAAGCGTCACTCCACCATGAACATGCACGTCAACAGTGGTGAACAGACTGCCGCCGAGCGATGAGTGGAGATCGAGCCTTGCTCTCGGGCCCGCATCAATTTCGATGGGTGGCGCCCGGGCGGTGCAGCAACGGAGAGAGTATCTCCCGCCAGAGCATTGCCATAAACTTTCATGGTGCCTTGTGTGATCACCAGATTATCGCCCGGTTGCGGAACCCCTGTAGGCGACCAGTAGTCTGGATTGGACGCATCATTGTTGCCGCTGCCGTTCCATGCGCGCGTTGTGAGCGTTCCCCTTTGCGGCGAGAAAGGTTGCGCCTTCAGACGCTTGATCAGCGTTGATTCAGATCAAATGACATGCTCACTTGTCCGTGTGTGAAGGCATTCGCCGCGGGACTGCCTGGACACACTTGGTGACCAACGGAGGAGCTGACATGCAGAACAACGAGCCGCGGTCATGACCATCGCTGTGGTGATGGGTGTTTCCGGCAGCGGCAAGACGACAGTCGCCCGTGGCGTCGCGCAGCGTAAGGGTTGGCGGCTGGTGGAGGGGGATAGTCTTCACCCCCAAGCCAATGTCGCGAAGATGCACGCCGGCACGCCACTCACGGATGATGATCGCTGGCCGTGGCTGCGTGCGATCGCGCAGGAGATCGATGCGATGCGTGCACTTGGCGAGCAGGCGGTGGTTGCCTGCTCTGCGTTGAAGCGCGCCTACCGTGACATCCTGATCGGCGATCGGACCGACGTGGTGCTGGTGTATCTGCAAGGCTCAAAGGAGCTGATAGCCGGGCGATTGGCGGCGCGCACAGGGCACTTCATGCCGCCGACGCTGCTCGACAGTCAGTTCGACACGCTGGAGGAACCGGGTGAGGACGAACGTCCGATCGTGGTGTCGATCGCATCGCCACCAGAGGCCATCGTCGATGAAGTGGTGCTGAAGCTGAGGGAGCGCACAGCATGAGCGAACAATTCGCGATCTATCCGAGCCTGCGCGACCGCGTGGTGTTCATCACCGGCGGCGCCAGCGGCATCGGCGCGGAGCATGTGACGCAGTTCGCGGCACAGGGAGCAAAGGTTGCGTTCGTCGATCTCGCCGACGATGCGGCGCGTGCTCTGATCAGCCGGATCGAGGCCGCCGGCCACAGCGCACCGCTCTATCAGCGCTGCGATCTGAAGGACGTCGCTGCGCTGCAGGCGACAATAGCGGAGGTGGGGCGGCGGCTGGGGCCAATCACCGTGCTCGTGAACAATGCGGCGAACGACCAGCGGCACAGGTTCGAGGACGTGACGGTCGAATACTGGGACGAGCGTCTGGCGACCAATCTGAGGCATCAGTTCTTCGCAATCCAGGCGGTTGCGCCGATGATGCGGTCGGCGGGTGGTGGATCGATCATCAATTTCGGCTCCGTCAGCTGGCATTCGCTGCAGGGTGGTATGCCGGCCTACACGACAGCGAAAGCCGCGGTGGAAGGGCTGACGCGCGGGATGGCGCGCGATCTCGGACCGGACAAGATCAGGGTGAACACGGTCATCCCTGGCTGGATCATGACAGAACGGCAGATCACGCTGTGGCTGACGCCGGACGCCGAAAAGAACCTCATGCAGGTGCAATGCCTGAAGGAGAAACTGGTGCCGGCGGATGTGACCCGTATGGTGCTGTGGCTCGCCTCCGACGACAGCCGGATGTGCACCGCGCAGTTGTGGGTGGTGGATGCGGGACGGATGTGACGGCACGTGAATTACAACGACTTCTGGTTCCGCTATCTTCGCGCCCACAGCCGTCCCAGCACACGTGCGATGCATTATGTCGGCAGCGTGCTTGCCCTTGGCACGCTCGTCATCGCCGTTGCCACGCTCAACTGGCGTGGTCTGATTGCGGCACCACTGATCGGCTACGCCTTCGCCTGGACTGCGCATTTTGCCCTCGAAAAGAATCGCCCGGAGACATTCGGTCATCCGTTCTGGTCGCTGTTCAGCGACTATCGCATGCTGCTGCTCGCGGTGAGCCTCCGGCTCGCGCCGCATTTGCATCGCGCCGGCTTGCGATAGCGGCGCTCCGCCAGCATCATCGCCACAAAACACCAGGGGAACAGGACGATGTGGGAACCGAGCCAGCGCTATCCCGATCCGGCCGTGCAGGTGATCGATGTGAGCTTCAACCGCTACCGCCTGCCGCTCGCCTCGGTGGAGCGGCTGTTCACCGGATGCCGCTGGTCGGAGGGGCCGGTGTATTTCGGTGACGGCCGCTACGTGTTGTGGAGCGACATTCCAAACGACCGCATCCTGAAATGGGAAGAGGAGACCGGAGCGGTCAGCGTCTATCGCAAGTCCTCGAACAATGCCAACGGCAACACGCGCGATCGCCAGGGCCGCCTGGTCACCTGTGAGCACCGCGGCCGCCGTGTGATCCGCACCGAGTACGACGGCGCGATCACGGTGCTGGCCGACAGCTTCCAGGGCAAGAGATTGAATTCGCCGAACGACGTCGTGGTGAAGTCCGACGGCTCGATCTGGTTCACCGATCCCACGTTCGGTCTTCTCGGCTATTACGAGGGCGAGAAACACGAACCGGAGCTGCCCGCCAACGTCTATCGCGTCGATGGTCAGACCGGCGCGATCACCGTGGTGGCCGATGATGTGGAAGGCCCCAACGGGCTGGCGTTCTCGCCTGATGAATCGAAACTTTATGTAGTGGAATCACGCGGCATGCCGACGCGCAAGCTGCGCGTGTTCGACGTCGAGGGCAGCATACTGGGTTCCAGCAGGATGTTCCTCGACGCCGGTCCAGGTACGCCGGACGGCTTCAGGGTCGACATCGAAGGCAATCTTTGGTGTGGCTGGGGCATGGGCGAGCACGACCTCGACGGCGTGCGCATCTTCAATCCCGCAGGAGAACCGATCGGTCACATCGCGCTGCCCGAACGCTGCGCCAATCTCTGCTTCGGTGGGCGCTGGCGCAATCGCCTGTTCATGGCGGCAAGCCATGGACTCTATGCTCTGTACGTGAATACACAGGGCGCACCGGGCGGCTAGGCGCACGCATGTTCAGCCTGCGAGAACACCGCACATCGGTCCGCACCGAGATACTCGCCGGCTGCACAACTTACCTCACGATGGCCTACATCGTTGTGGTCAATCCGTTGATCCTGGCCAGCGCCGGAATCGATCACGGTGCAGCCTTCGCCGCCACCTGCATCGCCGCCGCCATCGGTTCGGCGGCAATGGGGCTGATGGCCGACCTGCCGCTGGCACTGGCACCTGGCATGGGACTGAACGCCTATTTCGCCTACACCGTGGTGAAGGGCATGGGCATATCCTGGCAGGTGGCGCTGGGCGCGGTGTTCATCTCCGGCGCACTGTTCCTCATCGTCAGCCTGCTGCGGATCCGCGAGTGGTTGGTCAACGCCATACCCATGCCGCTCAAACTCGGCATCGGCGCCGGCATCGGCCTGTTCCTCGGTCTGATCGGCCTGCACGAGATGGGCTTGGTCATCGGCAATCCGGAAACCCTGGTGACCCTCGGCCATCTCGCCACGCCAGCCACATTGCTGGCTTGCCTGGGCTTCCTGATCATCGCCGGCCTATCGGCGCGCGGCACACCTGCCGCTATCCTGATCGGCATTCTGCTCACCGCCGCGTTCGGCCTGCCATTCGGTCTGACCGAATTCCACGGCGTCATCGCAACGCCGCCATCGCTGGCGCCGACGTTTCTGCAGCTCGATATCGCCGGCGCGCTGTCACTGGGCGTCACCACCGTGGTTCTGACATTCTTCCTGGTCGATGTACTGGACAACACCGGCACGCTGATCGCCACGACGCAGCGCGCCGGCCTGATCCGGCCCGACGGTACGATCGCGCGTTTGCGCGAGGCGCTGCTGGCTGACAGCGGCGGCGCCATCATCGGTTCATTGCTCGGAACCAGCACCACGACCAGCTACATCGAGAGCGCTGCGGGAATCCAGGCAGGCGGCCGCACCGGCCTTACCGCTGTCACGGTGGCAGTGCTGTTCCTGCTGACGCTTTTTATTCGCGCCGATCGCCACCGCTATCCCAGCCTTTGCCACCGCGCCGGCACTGGTGTTCGTCGCTTGCCTGATGGCGCGGGCCATGCGCGACATCAACTGGGACGATGCGACAGAATACGTGCCTGCCGTGGTGCTGGCGATCGGCATCCCGTTCACGTTCTCGATTGCGGCGGGTATCGGCCTCGGCTTCATCGTATACGTCGTCGTGAAGTCGGCAGCCCGCCAGATCGGTGCAATCCCCGGTGCGGTATGGCTGGTCGCCGGCCTGTCGCTGCTGAAGTTCGTACTCGGCTAACGAGGCGGTTTCACGGCGAGCGGGCCAACACGCGGCGATGCAGCCACCAGCCAGCGGCCGTGAACGCTATCAGTCCGCCGGCGCACAACGCCGCGTTCTGCCAGTCGCCAGCCTCCAGTTCGGATAGGGACAGTCCAGCGAACTGTGCGGGCACCACGTGCGCCGGCGCCCAGACGAAGGCGGAGCTGACATTGGCGATCAGGAACCGCGCCCGTGCCATGCCCGCCATGCCGGCGACCAACGGCACGGTCGAGCGCAGCACCGGCACGAAGCGGCAGACTGCGACGCTGGCGGTGCCGTAGCGATGAAAGAAACTCTCCGCATGGCCCATCAAGGTGGGTCTAGTGGAGAACGGCCACATGCCACGCAGCCGGAAGCGGAACCGGTGGCCCAACCAGTATGAGACGAAATCGCCGGTCACCGCGCCGACGATCGCGACGACGATGATTGGCATCATGGGCATGCCGGCCATCGCACCGGCAGCGGCCACGGCCATCAGGATCGGCGTGCCGGGGACCACGATACCAAGGACCGCCACTGCCTCGACAATGGCCGCGACAAAGGCGATCAGGATAGCGAGCATCGGGTATTGCGCCGCCAGATCGGCCGCGCCATTGATCAGCGACCACATGCTACGGCTCTTTCGCCGCTGCCAACACCACCGGAAACTCTCCCTGTCGTATTATCGCCGAGACTATGCGTCGATTACGTGACGAATGGAAGCATGGCGCCGTTAAGGCGCAGTTATCAGCCTGAGGTTGTAAAGCATGGGGCTAACCTCGCCAACGCTTCTCGCGCTGGGAGCCCGTAGGACCGCAGATACGCATCAGGCGACCGACTTCGTCAGCGGCCGGCCGTCACGAGGTCGGAAATCGACCGTTCGCCCGTCCGAGCAATCCTCGGCGCACCGGTCTGCGCCAGACGATTTGGGCAGGTTTCGTACTTGTCGTCATTACACTGCAGGGCGTTGCAGTCGAAACACGCCGCCATTTCGTCGGGAACATCACCAACGATGTATTTTCTCGCCAAATTTCTCCATGACTCGCCAAGCATCGTGGCTCCTCCCACACGGCATTCTTGCAGCGAATTTCGCATCATCTTCCGAGCGGCCACCGAGTGACGACGGCAGCAAGATATCGGACCACCAGGTCGGACGCGTTGTTGGCATCAAATTGGTACAGCGGGACTGGACGCCATCCGAAGTCCACTCGACTGGTATGCGCCTCATGGACGGAGGGACGCGATTGACCGAGGGACGCCTCGATCATTCCATGCTGGGTGAGCTCGACGAGCAGCGTCTCGCAGCTTTCCTGCCCGTGCACCAGCAACTCGTAGGTTATCGGATGGCATGTCCGACCGCCCAAATATTGTAGATCCGTCACGCAGCCCAACACCTCATGGAATTGGCACTCTTTCGGTCTGGTCGCCAAATGGCGATTGGCTTGCGTCATCGCATTGCGGATCAGAGACCCGATCTCGGTCAGGAATCGCATCTGCCTGCGCTCGAGCTCGACGCGCTCGTCCCGAATGGCCTTGCTCGATTGAGCAAATCCAGCGTCCTGCTGGCGGCGGCGTTGCGTCCGCATGTCAAGCGTCAGATCGAGGAGCTTCTCAAGAGTCTCCGACATTGTTACCCCCCGAGAAGGCCGTTTGCCGGTGATCAACAACAAGTCCGAATGCATACCTTCGCGCGCGCGGCGCCATCCGGCATTGATTCAAATCAAACGTTGCGCAGACGGACTAAGCGAAAACGGGCTCAGGGGAGCCCGATCCACGCTGGCCGAGGATGATGCGCGTTGGCGTCTGCCGGATTGCCAGCGTAAATCGGCCCGACCGTCAGCGGGAGATAGCGTGTGGAATGGGTCGATTGCATTGTGGTAGGTGCCGGTGTCGTCGGCCTCGCGGTGGCGCGCGCCCTCGCGCTGGCCGGCCGCGAGGTGGTCATCCTTGAAGCGGCGGACGGCATCGGCACGGAGACATCGTCGCGCAACAGCGAGGTGATCCACGCCGGCATTTACTACCCGGCCGGCAGCCTCATGGCGTGCTTTTGTGTCGCCGGCCGCAAGATGCTCTATGCCTATTGCGCCGAAAGGGGCGTGCCACACGCCAGGTGCGGCAAGCTGATCGTCGCGACGAATGCCGAGGAAGACGCGATGCTCGCCGGCATCAAGCGCCGTGCGGAGCTGAATGGCGTCGAGGGCATGCGTGTGCTCACAGCGGGTGAGGCCAACGCAATGGAGCCCAACCTGTCATGCACCAGCGCATTGTTGTCGCCGGCCACGGGCATCATCGACAGCCATGCGTTCATGCTCGCGCTGCAGGGCGACGCGGAGCATGCCGGCGCGCTGTCGGTGTTCCTCAGCCCAGTCACCGGTGGGCGCGCGGTTCCAGGCGGTGTCGAGATCGATGTCGGAGGTGCCGATCCGACGACGCTACGCTGCCGCCTGCTGGTGAATTCCGCCGGCCTGCATGCGCCTCGCTTTGCGTCCTGCGTTGCAGGCATGCCGTCGGAGCGCGTCCCGACGCCGTACTACGCGAAGGGCAACTACTTCACGCTGTCAGGTCGTTCGCCGTTTTCGCGGCTGATCTATCCGGTACCGGTCCCCGGCGGTCTCGGGGTGCATCTGACGATCGACCTCGGCGGTCAGGCTCGCTTCGGCCCTGACGTGCAGTGGATCGACGGGATCGACTACACGGTGCACCCTGCGCGCGCCGATACCTTCTATGCGGCCGTGCGAAAGTACTGGCCGGCGTTGAAGGATGGCGCGCTGCAGCCGGGCTATGCTGGCATCCGCCCCAAGATCGTTCCGCGCGGCGCATCGGCGCAGGATTTCGTCGTGCAAGGACCGCAGACGCACGGCGTAGCGGGGCTGATCAACCTGTTCGGCATCGAGAGCCCGGGTCTGACCGCATCCCTGGCGCTTGCCGATCACGTGGTGGAGGTGGCGCAGACCGGATAACCTGGCCTCACAGCGGGACCTCGACTGGCGCCCTGCTGGCCAGTCTTCCCTCAAGCCTCCCCGGGCGTTACCGGCACCTCCAGCATCTCGGCCCGGCGCAACAGCTTCAGCGTCACTGTGCGCCCGGCCCGCTCCGCCGTCAGCGAGCGGTGCATGTCGTCCACCCCGGCGATCGCCTCGCCGTCGAATGCCACCACCACGTCGCCGCGCTGCACGCCGGCCTGCGCCACCGGGCCGCCCGCCGTCACATTCAGCACCAGCATGCCGCTCGCCTGCGTCAGACCGTGGAGCCGCCGCACACGCGTGTCGATCGGCACCGTCTGTCCCGACAGCCCGAGCCGCGACCGCCGCACCCGCCCGTCGCGCATCAGCCGCGTTGCCACCCACACCGCGGTGTCGATGCCGATCGCGAAGCAGATGCTCTGCGCCGGTGCGATCGTCGCGGTGTTGATGCCGACCACGCGGCCGGCGCCGCTCACCAGCGGGCCGCCGGAATTGCCAGGATTCAGCGGCGCATCGGTCTGGATCACGCTCTCGATCATCCGCCCCGACGGCGTGCGTAGCGTGCGTCCAAGCGCAGAGACGATGCCGGCCGTGACGGTGCACTGGAAGCCGAGAGGATTGCCGATCGCCGCCACCAGCTGTCCCACCCGCAGCGTCGCGGATCGGCCCAACTCGGCGTGTGGCAGGCCGCTGCCGGAGAGACGCAGCACCGCGGTGTCGGTATCGGCGTCTTCACCCACCGGCGTCGCGTCCAGCATCTGGCCGTCGGTGAACGAGGCGCGCAGGCGCACCGCACCGGCCACGACATGGGCGTTGGTCAGCACATAGCCGTCGGGGGTGAAGATCACGCCGGACCCTTGCCCCTTCGGCCTGCCATTGGCACCGAACGCAATGACGTGCACCACGGCTGGGCCGACCCGCTCGAACGCGTGCACGACCTGTGATGAATAGGGATCGAGTTCGTCGGGCGGCGGCGCCCCGGTGGCATCGAGTGGCATGGGAAGTTCCTTCGCGGCGCACCAGATGGGAGCCGAGCCGCCGCGCCGCATCCCGGCCACGCGGCCGGGTGTCGCACCGGCCATCCGGCTGATGCCGTTACCGCACGGCATGAGGCAATGTGCCGGCACAGGCACAGGAGTTTGCGCATGAGTATCGATCATCTCGAACAGCTTTCCGAGGCGCTTGCGGACCGTCTCGCCGCAGCCACCTTCGTCGTCGCCATCCGCACCGGTCGTCGCGGCGCCAGCGGCGTCCTGTGGCGTGATGACGTGGTGGTGGCGTCGGAGCAGACACTGCCCGAGGGCGTCGACTTCACCGTTGTCCGCAGCGGCACCGAGGTACCGGCGCGCCTGGCAGGCCGCGACCCCGGCACCAACGCCGCCGTGCTGCGCCTGTCGCAGAAGCTGGCCGCGACGCTGCCGGCGCCGGCGCCAACTCCTCGTCCGGGCTCGCTTGCCCTGATAATCGGTGCCGACGGTTCGGGCGCGCCCACCGGTCGCCTCGGCATGGTGCATGCCACGGGGCCGGAATGGCACAGTCAGGCCGGCGGACGCATCGAGACGCTGCTGCGGCTCGATGCGCGCCTCGGCGCCGACGAGGGTGGTCCCGTTCTGACGCTCGGCGGCCGGCTGATCGGCATGTCCACCGCCGGCCCTCGCCGACGCGCGCTGGCGATCCCGGCGGCAACAATCGAACGTGTGCTCGAGCCACTGCTGACCGAGGGCCGCATCGCGCGCGGCTGGCTCGGCGTCGGGCTACAGAGCGTGCAAGTGCCGGAGCGTTTCCGCGAGGCGGCCGGCCGCGACGCCGGCATGATGGTGGTGGGCCTCGCCCCTGGTGCGCCGGCGGAGCAGGCCGGCGTGCTGCCGGGCGACATCATCCTGGAGGTGGACGGTCGCCGCACCGGGCGCGCCCGTGGCCTCGCCACCGCGTTGGCACCGGAGCGCATCGGCCAGCCCGCCACGCTGAAGCTGCTGCGTGCCGGCGAGGTGCGCCTGGTCTCCGTGACGATCGGCGCCCGCCCCGCCGGAGGATGATAGCCGGATCAAGTCCGGCCATGACGAACGGAGGTCGGGCGTGCGCCCGAAACCAGGCATGAGCCAGGGCCTCCGCATCCTGCTGCGAGCTGGGGATCCGGTGCGCCGGCAGGGCCTCGCCACCATGCTGGAGGAAGCCGGCCATTCGCTCGTCGTCGAGGCGCCCGATGTAGTGCTGTCCGACCTGTCGCGCGGTGCCGAACCGCCGGTCGAGGCGGAGGCCCCTGTGATCGTGCTGACCGATGAGGCGCTGCGGGGCGAACTGCCAGCCGGTGTGCTGCCTCGCTCGGTCAGCACGGTGCAGCTCGACCCAGCGCTGCGCGCGGTCGCTGTGGGACTGCTGGTGCGCACACCGGACAGCGATCGCCATGATGGCTTCGCTGCTGCGGCGGACGATGCGCCACCGCTGCTGACGCCCCGGGAAGCCGAGATCCTGACCCTCGTAGGTCAGGGCATGAGCAACAAGTCGGTCGCCCGCGCCCTCGGCATCTCCGTGCACACGGTGAAGTTCCACCTCGAGGCGCTGTTCGCCAAGCTGGATGCCACCAGTCGCGCCGAGGCGGTGGCCAAGGGCCTGCGCGGCGGGGTGATCGAGCTGTAGTCTTAGACTGTCATGGCGATCCCATCCGGGAGGGGAAACGCCGTGGCCAATCGAGCCGAAACGATCACACTGACCGATGTGCCGCATGACGACGAGCTGAAGCAGGGTTGGGAGGTCGCCGCCCGTATCGAATGCGAGCTGCCCACCCATACCCGGTTTTGGATGACCAGGAAGCTTTCCTAAAGCTTCGGAGCCGTCATGCGACGCGCACCCTGCGGAAGATCGTGCTGCTCGACGACTGACGGCCGGGTAACGCCGCCGAAATCTTTCCGAGCTCAGAATGGCGTCCATGCGCATCAGCGACATCCTGACCACGACAGGGCTTCTCACCGCGGAAGGCGTCCGTGCCGCCGCCAGGCATCAGGTCGAGCAAGGCGGTAGCTTCTGTGACAGTCTGGTCGCGCTGGGCATCGTCAGCCAGTCCGACCTCGCGCGCATCCTTGAATACGCGCCTGCCTCGCCGGCCGTCATTGAAGACACGGGGCTGAATGAGCGCTACTTGCTGGACTTGCTGGTCAAGGTGATGCACGCGACCGGCTGCGAGGCAGTCTCAGAGATCGCTGCGAGGATCAAGCTGCCTTTTCAGATCGTCTCTCAGCTTGCCAAGGAAGCTGCGCGCCGCGACCTGGCATCGGCCGCCGCGCCACGCGATGGCAAAGCCCTGTGGGACACGCGCTACGTTCTGTCCGATGCTGGGCGCCGCTGGGCTGTCGATGCACTTGCACAATCCCAATATATCGGTCCAGCGCCTGTGTCATTCACCGCCTTCCAAGAGTCAATCTTGCGCCAAAGGGCGGCCAACCAGGCGGTCGATTGGCAAAGTATCCAAAAGGCGTTCGCTGGGCTGACCGTGTCGGAAGAGTTTCTGGAACAGCTCGGGCCGGCCATCAGCTCCGGTCGGACGATGTTGCTGTATGGCCCGCCAGGAAACGGTAAGACGTCGCTCGCGCTACGGCTTGAACGGGTGTTCGATGACCTGATCTACATACCGCATGCGGTGTTTGTGGATGGATGCGTGATGCGTGTGTTCGATCCGTCCTTACACCGTCCCATTATCGAAAGTACCCCATCGGCGGATACGGTTGTCTCCATACGGCGTGGTGAGGTCGACGACCGCTGGGTGCCATGCCGACGGCCATTCATCGTGGCCGGCGGTGAGTTGACGATGGAGATGCTTGATCTGCGCTACGATCAGGCCTCGAAATTCTATGAGGCCCCGCTTCACATCAAGGCCAATGGCGGTTGTCTGCTGATCGATGACTTCGGCCGGCAGATCGTGTCTCCGACTGCACTGCTTAACCGCTGGATTATTCCGCTTGAAAACAAGATCGATTTCCTCAAATTCCACACAGGCAAGTCGGTCGAGGTCCCGTTCGAACAACTGGTCATCTTCTCCACCAACCTTGATCCGTCTGATCTGATGGATGGCGCTTTTTTGCGACGGATACCCTACAAGATCGAGGTGAAGGGACCGACCAGGGAGGAATTCCACAGCATTCTTGAGGGGCTCGCCACGCGTCATGGTCTTGCGCTGACGAATGGAACATTCGAATTCCTGGTGAACGAAATTGTCGAACACCGCGGCCATGAGCTTGCCAACTACCAGCCGAAATTCATCATCGAGCAGCTTATTGCTGCCAGTAGGTTTTTTGGTCGCGAACTTTCGTTTGACTCACGTCTGGTCCGGTTGGCGATTAACAACCTTTGCGTCCGGGACCGCGGCGGGCGTCAGAAGGCAGAAGATCAGCTTCCGCCCATCGCTGAGGCCGCTTAGCCTCGGTTAACCCGAATGGTCTGCTGATTACTTCCGCCGCCGGACCCCGGCCCGCCGCCGCCCCGATCAACGGCGTGCGCGCTTGCTGCGCACCAGCAAGACCAGCAACACCGCCGCAGAAGAAGCGGCGGTGTACATCGCGAAGGCGTCGAGATAGCCGATCATCGACGCCTGGCGGCCCAGTTCCCGCGACAACTGCGCGAGCCCGCGTGGCGTATCCATGTCCCACCGGCCCATCACCCAGGGCAGTGACAGTCTGGGCTGATACGGCGAGATCATTTCACTCATCCGGCTGTAGTTCCGCGCGGTCACCCGAACGATGTCGGCCACCGACAGCGAAATGAAGAAGCTGGAGCCGATGTTGCGCAGCAGATGAAAGATCGCTGTCGCCTCGGGCCAGAAGCGATTGTCGATGGTCGAGAAGCTCGCCACCACCAGCGGCACCCAGATGATGCCGATTGCGGCGCCTTGCAGCATGCTGTTCAGGAACAGCGCACGCATAGTGACGTCGAGATTGATGTGCATCAGCCACCAGCCCGCCGTGACCATCATCGCGAAGCCAAGCCCCATCCCGATGCGAGGGTCGAGCTTGCCGATCCACAGTGCGGCAAAGAAACCGACAGTCGCGCCGAGCCCGCGCGCCGCGAGGATCTGGCCGATGATTGTGTCAGGATAGCCGGCATTGGCCTGCAACAGCGGCGGCAACAAGACCATCGGCGTGAAGTTCAGCATGCCGAACACCGCGACCAGCAGGAGGCCGAGCGCGTAATTGCGATCGAGCAGCAGGCGGAGATTCAGAAACGGCCGCCGCGTCGTCAGGCTGTGCACGAGAAAGACGTAGAACGCGAAAGCGGCGCCGAGAGTCTCCAGCACGATCTCGCCCGACTCGTACCAATCCAGCCGTTGGCCGCGCGACAACACCAGCTGCACACAGGAAATCGCCGCGGCGAGGCTGAGAAACCCGGCCCAGTCCAGCCGAGTGCGCTGCCGCGGCGGGTCGGGCAGCATGGCGAGGCGCAGCCCGACGGCAGAGAACAGCCCGACCGGAACCAATGCGTAGAACGCCCAGCGCCAACTGTATTCATCGGCGAGGTAGCTGCCGAGGATCGGCCCGAAGACCGGGCCGACGACCACCGCCATGCCGTAGACCGAACTGATCATGCGGTGCTGCCGCCGTGGGAAGATATCGAACAGGATGGTTTGCGCCAGCGGAGTCACCGGCGCGCCGCTGGCCCCCTGCAGGATCCGCCACACCACCAGCAGATCGAGCGATTGCGCCGCGCCGCAAAGGTAGGTCGCCGCGGAGAACAGCAGCATGGCGCCCGCCATCAGATTGCGCCGGCCGACGCGCGCTACCAGCCAGCCGGTCATCGGCGTCACCACTGCCGTCGCCAGGATGTTGAAGGTCATGACCCAGGCGACCTCGTCCTGCGTCGCTGACAGCGCTCCCTGCATCTGCGGCAGCAGCGACGAGACGATCAGCAGCGTCGTCGAATACAGCGTCGAACCCAGCACGACCGAAGCCGTGATCAGCCAGCGCCGCGCCACCGTCGTCGGGTGGTTCGGGATGTCATCTGGGGGCGGTGCGGGGAGTGGCGCGACCGTGCTCGGCGGCTCGTGCCGTGCCGGAACTTCGGCCTCCTTCACTTCCATCGCCGTCTCGCCCGCATGATCCCCGCGCCCGACCTTGCGATATTAGTTCAGCGAAAGGTAAGCTATGCAACCATAACCTAGACACCTACCCTGTCCGTGGACGACGACCGCCAGATTGGCTTTCTGATCTCCGACGTCGCTCGGCTGATGCGCACGGCGTTCGACCGGCGCGTGCGCCTGCACGGCCTGACCCGGTCGCAATGGCTGGTGCTGACCCGGCTGGACCGCCGGCCCGGCGCCACCCAGTCGGAACTCGCCGAAATGCTGGAGGTCGAGAAGCCGACCGCTGGACGGATGGTCGACCGCATGGAGAGGAAGGGCTGGGTCGTACGCCAGCCCGACGCCGCCGACCGCCGCATCAACCGTCTGTTCCTGAGCGCCGAGGCACAACTGGTCCAGGCGCGACTGGCACAAATAGCCAACCAGATGGTTGACGACGCCTTGGCGCCGCTGGTGGATCGTGATCGTGAGCTGCTGGCCGAAGCGATGCTGCGGATCAAGCGGCAGGTGCAGGCGATGCTCAATCAGCCATGTGTCGCCGTCGCCGAAACGGCCGGGAGCTGACCTGATGGTCCGGCTGCGCCCCAGGACGATCCGCTTGTTGCTACTCGTCGTCGTCCCCTTCTTGCTGGTGCTGGTGGGCACGGCGGCCTGGCTGCGCGGCGGCCGAACGGTCGGTACTGACAATGCCTATGTCAAAGCCGACATCGCACAGATCGCGCCCGAGGTGTCGGGCACGATCATCGAGGTGCTGGTCAGCGATCATCAGCAGGTTGAGGCCGGCGCGCATCTGGTCCGGCTCGACCCCGAGCCGTTCCGCCTGACGTTGGAAAAGGCCGACGCCGAACTCGACAACGCGCGCACCGCGGTGGAAACGGCGCGCGCGCAATGGATCGAGACCGGCAGCGAGCTGGCGGAACTGCAAAGTCAGGCCGACTACCTGGCGAAGCAGGCGGCGCGCCAACAGGCGCTGGCCGCGACCGGCGTGGTGTCGGCCAGCAAGCTGGAAGAGGCTCAGAACGCCGCCGCCATCGCGCGTGACCGTATTGTGGTCATGAAGCAGCGCCTTGCCCGTATGCTCGCCGCGCTCGAGGGTAATGCAGCTATCCCGACCGACGACCATCCGTTGGTGCGCGAGAAGCGCGCCGAGCGTGACCGTGCAGCGCTCGACCTGAAACGCACCACGATCCGCGCGCCGATCGACGGAACCGCCGTCAACGTCAAACTGCAACCGGGCGAGCAAGTGCGGGTATCGATGCCGCTGTTCGTGCTGGTGGCCAGGACGCGACCGTGGGTCGAAGCCAACATGAAGGAAACCGATCTGACCTTCGTGCAGCCTGGCCAGAAGGCCAAGGTGGTGCTTGACGTCTATCCGGACGTCAACTGGGACGCGGAGGTGGAAAGCCTCAGTCCGGCGACCGGCGCGGAATTCGCCATCCTGCCGCCGCAAAACGCCTCGGGGAACTGGGTCAAGGTGGTGCAGCGCCTGCCGGTCCGGGTGCGCCTGCTGCCGCGCAGCGACGAGCCGTCGCTACGCGCCGGCATGACCGCGACAGTGACCATCGACATCGGTCACCAGCGCAGCCTGGCCGATCTGTTCACCGGCAGCGCCAGCGCCGGAAGCACGCGCTGACAGGTCGTTGGGCCAGCGGGTAAGCACGGTTCAGGGAGTGATGCTTAGGGCACGGATACTCAGTCGGCGAGGCTCGTCAACCGGCCGACGCGCGCGGGCTCCACGTCGAGCAGTCGGGCCAGGACCTCCCGCCGGAAGTGATCGTAGACAGCGTCCTTGCCGCTGATGTCTGCGCCGAAGTTGGCTGCCGAGCGCTGGTACCGCGAATTGAGGTAAGGGTTCAGCCGGCGCTGGATCTCGTCATCCAGGGCGATCACCCGGCGCGCGATCGCCTCGCGTTCGGCCGGAGCATGGGCGGCGTGGTAGCCGAACCACCACTCGAGGATGCGTAGACGGTGCACCTCCTCGTCGGGGCCGACACGTTGTTCGGCATACTGCTTGATCCCTGGATCGCCGATCTGCCCGGTGCGACGCTCGGTGTGCAGCCGTGACAGGATGTGCAGCTCGTAGTGCAGCTCCCAGGCGAAGAAGCTGTGGATGTCGCGGTATGGCAGATCGCCCAGCGCATCCCAGTGGATCCGAACGATGTCGTTGATCTGACGGATCGGGTCGTAGCCAAGCCGATGCTTCACGTAGTCACGCACGAATTCAGCATGGTGGCTGTCATCGCCGATCTGACGTGCCAGGAAGTACTGCTGGTCCAGATCGGGGAACAGCCGGTCTAGGGCTTTGGACGCGGCCTGCACGATCAGCGAATCATGGCCGGCGGTCCAGATCCAGTTGTCGCAGATGCCCTCGATCTCCGATCGCGTCGCGGCCGGACGTGGGGGCGCTGCACGCTCCAACGGCAGATGCGGCGCGAACCGCGTTACGACACCGCGATAGATCTCGTCCTCGATTTGCGCGGACCAGCGGAGTCGCTCCTGGATCATACTCATGCGGCAACCATACCGTGCTGACGCAATAATAATAGCCGACTGACGTAGAAATCATACCAGCGCCGTGTCCGATAGCCCCAGACCGAGCCACCGGCTATGACCACCCATCGAGCAAACGCCGAATGCCGTCACAAAGGTCCGAACCATGTCCACCTTCACACCCGACGCTCTCCATGCACTCACGACCCTCATCGTCCGCCGCATGGGCAGCGCGGAGGCCGAAGCCCAGGAGGTCGCCGACCACCTGGTTCGCGCCAACCTGTCCGGCCACGACAGCCACGGGGTCGGCATGCTGCCGGCCTATGTCAGGCTGCTGCAGGACGGACTGCTGGTGCCCAACCAGACGCCTCACACCGTACTCGATGCCGGCGCACTGCTGGTGATCGATGCATGTCGCGGCTTTGGTCAGCGTATGACGGCCGATGCGGTGCGCCGCGCCATCGCCCGGGCGCGCGAACTCGGCGCCTGCGTGCTGGCGCTGCGGAACGCCTCCCATGTCGGCCGCATCGGCACCTATGCCGAGCTCGCCGCGCGGGCCGGGTGCGCCTTCACCGCCTTCGTCAACGTTGCCGACGGTCGGGACATACAGGCGCCTTGGGCCTGCGCCGAGCCCCGTCTCGGCACCAACCCTTTCTGCACTGCGGTTCCCGGAGCGGATGGGCCGGCGCTGATGCTCGACATGGCGACCACCACGATCGCCGCCGGCAAGGCGCGGGTGGCCTACAACAAGGGCGTACCAGTGCCGGACGGCTGCCTGATCGACGACGAGGGTCAGGCGACGAACAATCCGACGGGATTCATCCGCGACCGCACCGGAGCGATGCTGTCGTTCGGGCGGCACAAGGGGTCGGGCTTGGCGGTGATGTGCGAGATCATGGCGGGTGCGGTCGGTGGCGGGCAGCGGGTCGACCAGCCGACGCAGGGCGGCATCCTCAACTCGATGCTGGCGACGGTGATCGATGTGTCGCGGCTGGGCGATCCCGATGCGGTGGCGGAGGGCGTCGAGGCGACAAAGGCGCATATCCGCACTTCGCGTGCCGCACCCGGGTTCGAGGAGGTTCTGCTGCCGGGTGAGCCCGAGCGGCGTGCCGCTCAAGAGCGGGCGGAGAGAGGCATTGCGGTCGACGCGATGACATGGCGCGACATCTGTGATGCGGCGGCGAAGATCGGTATCACCGAAGCTGAGATCGACCGAGCGGTCGGCGCGAATTAGATTGGCGATGCGCGGGATGGGTGGCCGAGCGGTTTAAGGCAGCGGTCTTGAAAACCGCCAGGGGGCAACTCCTCGTGGGTTCGAATCCCACCCCATCCGGTATCTGCATTTAATCTATTGAAAGAGCTAAATTATTTCTCTGCATGA